>ERZ1292629.451-Hain-H43-01um-R1-451-length-44424-cov-14_pt1 | contig 44424 bp, 68 predicted proteins | sample MGYA00564399_ERZ1292629 | MGnify/ENA primary metagenome ERZ1292629 (study PRJEB36523, sample SAMEA6512636) | groundwater metagenome | collected 2019-01-08 | study: AquaDiva: Metagenomics assemblies of 32 groundwater samples
CTGTAAGGGTGAGCTAACCACTCACCCTGTAGGAGCCTAAAGGAGAAGTTAATGTCTATAGAGAAGAAATATGAAAAAGAACCCAAGCCTATCTATAAGAATACGTGCAATGAGTGTGAAAGAATATTTGAGACATACTATCAATTTGAGAAGCTTTGCATAAGATGCCAATGGGAGAAGCGTATAAGTGATAGAGATAACACGTGTGCTAGATGTGGCAATCCCTTGAAAGATACTAATATTTACTGCCATAGCTGTATGTCGTGAGCGAATTACCAAACGAATACAGAAGCACCGAGAGAGGAATGTTTACAATCAAGATAGTGCAATGGCCAGGACAAGATTATGTAGTATTTGAAGTTAGCTCTCCTAATATTCCTGGAAGTATGCACAGTAGAAACTTCTCTGATATTCTAGAGTTTATGTTAGCCAATACGATGAGGATTGAGAAGCTGTGAGTGGCTTAGTCGATGTTCATGAGGACTCCAAGCAGAAACTCTACCTTCTCTCTAAGGGTTGGTCTGAGTGTTCCTTAGAGGCAGGGGACTACTGCTTTGAGTTCAGGTCTGTCACGGTAGGGATAGAAGCTAAGTCAGGGATAGACTTTACTAACTCTTGGGTAGAGAAGCAGAGGGGCATTAGAAGACTTACTGAACAAGTGAGAAGACTAAAAGATTGTTTTGATATACCTGTATTACTTTATGGCAACGGGCTTACAGCTACTTCAGATGGCTACACTACAAGTACTGGTTATGGAGACCGACAAGAAATCCCCTGGGTACGTATAGCCCATACTCTTGTGTCTTATCAATCCCAGGGTATTGTCTGCCTCCCCTACAACGAGTACGGAGTAGGTCGAGCCCACGCTGTCCTAGCCTTTCAGAAGTGGTGCCAGAAGACCTACCATTCAGGTAGCTATCTAGCTCCAGCAGCCAAGCACTTAATCGATCCGAGAGTTTATATGCTGACAGCGATACCAGGGGTGAGTGAGAAGAGAGCCTGGGCTCTAGTAAAACACTTCAGGAGTATCAAGGTAGTCACAGAGGCCAGTATTGAGGACCTAAGGAAGGTCAAGGACATAGGAGAAGTTGTGGCTGAGAAGATATATAATACTATTAATTGTGGAGGATAGATGCTTATAAACAAAATGGGTTTGCATCTGCAAGGACACTGGGAAACAAATATCAAAGATTCGCAAGAACGTTTTGACCCTATGATGCCTGAAGCCCTAGCGTTAGGTTGCTCCTGGTATACAGTTCTACATCCAGACCTGCCTCTAGTGCCCTGGATTAAAGAGAGACAGCCTGACGCTCAGATAATGATTAGGGATTATGACTATGACATTATGAGACACGACCCCTACGTAAGGGCTGAGGATGTAGCTCGCTATATGGAACCACTTATTACTAAGGGTTTTACTAGAAACATCACAGTCGGGAATGAGCTTAACCTATCCCTAGAACACAACGAATGGACTCCAGAAGCAACGCAGTACTGGAAGTCCAGGGAAGGCTATATGAAGGTAGGTGAATGGACAGCTAAAAACACCTATAAGCTCAGAGAGTTACTGCCAGAGGCTGTAGTATGGTTCCAGGCTTTTGCTACTGGACATCAAGAAGATGGGCCTGATGACAACTGGTATGGCTATGATTACTGCCAAGAGGCTATTAGGCTCTCTCAAGGTATCTGCATTCACGCCTACTGGTCACAGCCGCAAGACTTAGATAGCCCTGAAGCTCGAATGTGGTATAGTCATAGATGGGCTAGGCCCAAAGGCTACAAACACTCTACAGACCCAGGAAGTGTACATGCAATCTTTCCAGATAAGTGGCTCTTCATCAAAGAGCATTCTAGTCATCCTGACACAGGGAATGTCGTGGACTTCTTCAACTCACTCTATGGCTATCCCTACGTGGTGGGGGCTACCGCTTGGCTATGGAGAACGCCAGACCCAGGACACGATGCAGGTAGAATACAGGGAAGACCCCTGGAAAACATATTAAAAGCAGCACTTAAGCAGCGAGTAGAGTTACCAGACCTAAGTAAGCCATATAAAGAAAATGAGGAGGAACCACCAATGCCAAACTACTTTTTCACACTAGGATTCAAGGACAAGGCAAACCTATTAGGCCCTGAGATTGTAGGGGAGCCGCTAGAGAATGAGCGCTATGACGCAGCAGGCGATGCAGAGCAATATACTACCAAAGGTAGAATGGAATGGGTAAAGAAACTTAACAAGACCTATTTCTGGGATGAGGCACAACCAAAAAACTTATAGAGCCTCCCGCTGAGGAGGCCGAGTTTACCTACTATGATATGCGAGATAGCTTACCTATACACCCTAGTAAGAAATATGACCTACGGTCTGTTACTGCAATCAAGTATCTTGTAGTACACCACACAGCAGTAGAGATGTTCGGTAACACGGCAGAGAAAGCTATTAGCATAGCTAACTTTCACATCTTTGACCTTCATCATAACTGGCCTGGCATTGGCTACCAATGGTTTCTTGACAAGAAAGGTGGCTTAGTTCAATGTCATAGTGATACTGTGATGAGCTATCACGTAGCCTCTCGCAATCAAGAGTGCTTGGGTATTTGCCTGGAAGGAAACCTGAACATCCATAAACCCACTGATGCTCAGCTAACAAGTCTACAAGCTTGGATAAGATACTACAAGAAGAAGTACCCTAGTGCAGAGGTAGTCGGGCACAAAAATATAGCACTACCAGGGCACGAAACCGCCTGTCCTGGGTACTTGTTTGAAACGTGGAGGCCACAAGCATGAAGTCAGTCAAGTTTATAGTTAACTCTAGAAACATTGATTCTTTTATCCAACTTACAGGACATAGCCCCTTTATAGTTTACGATCCTTTCACTGGGCAATTCAGAGAAGTCAAAGCCATGATAGAAATTATCGAGCTTAAGGATACTATACTGAAAAATGAGGAGAGGTAAAGTTGAGGAGAGGTAAAAGTATTGAAGCAAATCTACTGGCAAGTTCTTGCGCTTATAATAGGGTCAATAATAGGATGGTTCTTAGGAGACTTAGTATTAATGGGTATAAGGCCATAAGGCTTTATATACACTACTTTTCAGGAGGCTTCAAATGAAAGATATTCCCTGGGGAAAGAGTGTGCAGCTTATAAAAGACTATGACCTTGATAAGGACTCTTTATGGGCCCGAAACGGAAGAGTTGATAACCCTATAGGGACTCGTATAATACCTAAAGGAGTAATTGGCATAGTAGCAGAAGGACCATACTCTAGGGGAGTATATGATTATGCTAACGAGTGGCCTGTACAATTTGCATTATCTAACATTCCTATGATTACAGGAACTCCTATTGAGATATTGGAAATAATGGAATAAGCCACAATCACCGGAAGGTGTGTGAGTAATACTTCTAAGGAGGCTGACATGAACTGGAATACAAATCTAGGAAAGGGGGCCTTGCTAGAGTAGGAATAAAGGAAATCTTTTCGCTGGGATAGTGCTGAGTAGGGTCATCTTCATTGGTGGCCCTACTCCTTTGGAGGGGTTTGTACCTTGCTAGTACGTAGAAAGTACGAGGCTGTAATACTAATGATAGGGATAAGTGCACCGAGGGCCTGGTCACTCCCTTTGACAACCGCCATATAGGTAATAGCAAGTGTAGCTATGAGGCCAAGTAGGGCACCTACAACTTCACCAAAGCTATACTTCATTTCATCCACCTCCAAGTAACTTAGCTAGAACTGATATATCTGCTTTTGTAGCAAGGGCTACGCCAAATATGAGGGCTAAGGCTACATCTCTACGGATATAGCTTTTCTTGCATCCCTCGCAGTCTTTACGTAAAACCATTTGCTGTGCAATATCATTAAGGCACTTGTTGAAATTAGCTTCTATGCCTTCTATTCTGGCATAAAGCCTATTCAAACCTTCATCTAGTTTTATGCTTAATGCTCTTTGGTCATCTAGCAATGCCTTGAGTAGCATATTATCTTCATTGGGCATTTCCTTACGTACCTCTCCCACCTTTATTCCTCGGCTATTATACATGTCCAGTAGTCGCCATCATTTATCTTGACGCTCAGAACATTGTTATCGTGTAACTGAGGCTTAACAGTGTATGTACCAGCAGCAACGCCAGTGAGTTTGCCTACTAATGCGAAGTAGGCCCTTGTTCCTGCTACTGCACCAGTGGAGACAGGAGCACTATTAGGAGTACCTGCCGAGGTCACGAAGTAGTAATCGCTTGTGCCATCAAGAAACAATCTGAACTTCACGTAGTCAGTAACATCGGTACGATAGCAGGAGCCACAAACAAATATCCAGAGGTCTCGCCCATAAGTAGTAATACTGCCACTGATGCCAGTCAGAGAAGTCCAAGTGTTCTGTGTCATTGTCTGAATACCGACAGGACCAGCAGCAGAGAAGACCTGTCTCCAGTAGCTAGGCATATAGATACCCTTGCGTCTGTAGCCTCCTGCCCCTGGTATCTCAAAATGGGTAGTGTCTGTATTAGTGCCTAGATTAACAACTGTATTGGTTGAAGCTCCTGGCAGTAGATAAGCACCTGTGATATTGTCTGCTGTGAGTCTAAAGATAAGACCATCGTGGCCTAGCCTGACCTTATAGTTAGCATCGTTATAGCGTAGAACAAACTCATTATTGACATGTGGTATATTCAGGTACACATCCCCAGTCTGTATCATCTTAAGCCAGGCTTCTAAGTTAGGGACAGTGGCATTTCTAAAGAAGGCAGCACCACTCTTTTTAACATCGTCAGGGTCTCCTGCTATAAACTTAAGACCCCTGGTAATAACCATCTCATCAGCACCGCCTATCTGATGCTCAATGCCGTGCTTGTCCATGCTCTTGATTTTATCTTCAAGGGCATAAATACGCTTGAAGGCTTCCTCAAGGCGAGCGTATACATCTACATCTTCCTTAGCCATTTATATCACTACTGCTTTTAGTTGAACTAGAATAACAGGGTATTGGAGGGATTGCTGAGTGTACTCAAGCTCCTTCACTTCTATCACACTGACAGTTACAGCCCTGCCTATAGGATCAGTCATAGCTATGGCCGCCGCACCCTGCAAGGCTTCGAGAGCAGATAACTGGGTAGAAGCATCATTAAGTATTGTACCATTAGTGATTCTCTGATTATTCTGCAAATAGAGAAGCAGGGTATACTCATCCTTATAGCTAGGAAGCTCTCTATATCTAATCTCGATATGGTTTATCTCACAGGGTACATCATCGGCAGCCTTTTGAGATAGTTGTAATCTGTACTGGAGAGCCTTACCTGTAGGTCTAGGGCTCAAAGTCACAGTAGCAGAAGCAGTTTGCTCAGTCAGGACAGTCAGGGTAGTGCTCTCATCTACCCTATGAGCTAGTGTCCAGGTGTTATTGGTATCTAGGTGCTTGCCCCTGACAGTAACATCTAGGAACTCCTTATTGACTTCAGGAGTACCCCCATCTAGCTTAGAACTCCAGAGAAAGCCATTCTTAGTAGCCCCACCATAGGTCACTAGTGAGGGCTTAGTATTGGCCTCGTTCATAAAGATGTGATGGATAATCTGCCTACCAGCACATACTAGAACACGGCCTTTCTGCCCGTCTACTGCATTAGTGACATTCATAGCTGTTACCCTGGGGGTCTGAAGCCTCTGTAGTGTGAACCAGATATAGCGGTTATCAGTCTGGTCTCCATAGGTAGAGCGTCTACCTGCCATAATATAGCTATGAGGAGCACCTGTTAGAACTCTACACTCAGACACGTCTACAGTGGTAAAGAGGGTAGCAGAAAACGAGAAGCGCAGATAGTAGGCCGCAGTGCCATTAATAGTACTAGAGGCCCAATCACTCGGCCTCTCGGCAAATAAGATACTCTCACCCCTTGCTAAGCTTTTAGCTAAATAAGAGGTGTAGTCTACAGCTGTATTATAGCTATCCACACCTGTCATAGCTGTCCAGGCAGAGCCATTCCAGTATTGAACAGTCAAGGTGGAGGCATTAGTATTGATGTTCTTTAAGTCTAGCATAACACCATAGAAGACAGCAGAGTAACCTACTACAAACCAATCACCATTGGCTAGAGTAGAGAGACCACCTAGAGCAGCTACCGTACTGTTACTGTTATCGGTTACTTGACTGGTATAGTCTGTATATGAAACCGCATTATCGGTAGTCTTCTGGAATGAGGTGGGCTTGGCCCAGGGTCTCATAGAAGGCTCAGTGGCTATGTATATCCACTCACCTTCTACAACCCCTGCTGTAACTCTAAGACCAGGTTGGTCTTCATTGATGCTAGAGAAGTAGTGCATATTAGGGCCTACCTCATCGGCTATAGGCCCTGCTGCACTTACATAGTATTTGAGTCCTTTAGCAAAGGGGTAAAAGACCTCTACCCCTCTGGTCAGAGTGTTTATACCGTTGTCTGAGTCTAGTATCATCTCTACATCTGGCAGGACATTAGGGAAGATAGCAGACTGGTCACCCAGGAACATACCTTCTTCTTTGCTCACAACAAGACGGTTGCCTATAGAGTTAAGGTCTGTTATAAGCCTGATATTGGCCCCTACTGTGATCTCACTAGACCAGCTTGCATCTACAGTGGGGTCATCTCCTGGGCCAATATTGTAGACCCGATTGTTATTGGCTGCCCGCCACAATCTATCTTCTACTGCCGCAAAGTACTTGGCATATACTGCGCCTGTCTGTGTCCAAGAGCCACCACTAGCACGTACCCAGATAATGCCAGTTGAGTCTCCACCTACAAGAAGAGCATCATTCCAGACTATCGCATCAGTAGCAACAAAGGAGGCTCCCAAGTCCTGAGAGACACTGTAAGCCCCATTAGAATAGACCATAGCATATCTGCCTGCTATAACGAAGATAAGCCCTTTGTGCTTTACTACAACGGCTGTATCAGCCCCAAAAGTAGCTGTAGCTAGGGCTACTGTCTTAGCCTCAGTTGTGAAGGACTGAAAGAGACGCCCTGGTATTCTAGTCTCTATGCTATAGGCATTATGATAAGTCCCTACAGGAGCAGCCCTATCTCCATAAACTCCCTTCGACCAGTCATTATTGATTATGACAAACTCGCCAGGAACTTCTAGGGCCTTTACATCTGGTCTAGGAATTACATCAGTTGTAATCCGTCTCTTAGTGACTTGCCACTTTCTGCCTGTGAGACCGTACTTGCTAGCTGTCTCAGTATCAGCCAGGACATAACTGATGCTATTGATTATAACTTCTCGTCTATCTAAAAGCTGTGTCATAAGACACTCCTAGATTCATTCTAGTTAGGTGGTGAAAAAACTGCTAATATAATATACATATATATATGTATATATTTCTCACCACTTTTTCACCACTTTCACTTTGTTTGACTGTAGTATGGTACATCAACGCCCCCTTTCCAAACAGGAGTTAGTTGCATTGGTGGTCTAAGCTCTCGCTGTCTCTGCTTTAGCTTCTTAACAAAACGAGCATAATCCTGGCGTAGCACTATGCCACTGTCTCCTGGGAATCGTCTGGTTAGTCGCTCTAATAGCTCCACTGTGCCACCTATAGAGGCTAACTGCTCATCGCAGAAGGTTGTATCTGTGGTGGCTGATAGCGCACTAGGGAAGGGCCTGTTAACTTCTAGCCAGAGTAGACCCCCTGCTGTCCTGGGTAGGTGTAACCAGTAAGACCAATTAGGATTGCTCATATCGGGTCTATAAGTAACATCCTCGATAGGTACAAGATGGTCTAAGTCAAAGTTATCTCTCTGGATGTCTTGAAGTACTGCTATAACTTGACCTGGGCTAGTGATATAAGAGGGCAGTGGGATGTCCCTGGCACCATCCCGTAGAAGTATTACAGAGTCCCAATAGATGTCATCTACCGTTCCTGTACCCTGCATCCTGATAGCTATGTTCTCACAGGTAGCGGGAACTGTAAAGTTTACATTAATAACTCCCCAGCCAGAGTTAGCCCAGGTATCACTGTCTATGTTGGCGCTATTGGTTACGTCATAAGCAATCAAGGTAGCTGTGCCTACAACTGCTCGTACTCTGGCCTGCAAATAGTAGGATGTGCTAGGAACACAGGGGATAGTAGCAGACTGCACTTTACCACTAGCACTGGTATTAAGTACTCTAAGACTTTGTGTACCATAAAGAACACTGTTAAGACCAGTAGAGTTTTTGGTAACAGTGGCAGTTGTAGCAGTCCAGTTAGTGACTCCAGAGGTCTCCATATCCCCATCGGTAACTAAGGTAAGAGGCACTATGGTCTGATACTTAAGTTTGCCTAGTGCTCTATTGATAGCCTCCCTTATCTCCATCTCATTAGACTCACCACCTAAGTAGTTGGTATTCTCATAGACATCTAGGTTCTTGGCTACATTCTGCATTAAGACTAATAGAGTTGTGGTAGCCATTATATCGCCCTCCTGAGTGTAATCACGCCTATAAGCACAGTAGAAACATTACTACTACTGTCAGTTACCTTTGCCTCATGATAGTATTTACCTGCTACCAGGCTAGAGGTATCACCTGTGGCTATGCTCACTGTAAAGATACCACTAGTAGGAGTAGTCAAAGCTATGCCTGAGCCTACGGTCTTTGTAAGCCTAACTGTTCCACCTTGTTCATCAAGTAGCTTCCAGGAGATAGTCGCTGATGTAATATTCTTAGCTGCCCCTGCTCCATCTGTAACGGTTACAGTAAGAGTCTTGGTATCTCCTGCCCACATCGTAAGGTCTTGCGCTGTTGCTGTCATTAGATGCTCCCATCCAGACTCTCAGTAGTATCGAAAGTACCACTAAGGGCTGTGTCTATGATAAAGGTTCCCACTAAGTCTATATTGGTTATGAATGTACCTACTAATGGTATATCTTGCATCAAGGGTGTAGGAGGGACAGTAGGGCCTGCACTTGTAGGATTTATAGTCGTACCAGATGCGTTTGGTGTGTTAGGTATAGTCACAATCGATATGACACCTATCCCTGTAGGGGTAATACTTATACCAGAGGCGTTAGGTACATCCCCCAGGACAATTTGAGCGTTAGGTGCTGCTGGGTTTATTGTTGTACCAGAGGCGTTAGGGGTGAAAGGTATTGTAATGGTAGTACCAGATACATCAGGGCATTCAAACACACACCAGGATACTCTACCATTTGCAAAGGCCACACTAGCGGTAAACCAGATACGTAAGGCACTATAATCTGTAATAGCATCCGCTTCTGCTGCTGAAAGAGTATATACACTTGTGACCCAAGAGGTTGTATCGGCTACTGCTTGAGAGGCTATCAAGGTCGTGCCCTGATAGAGGTCTATTGTAGTAGTGCTAGTGCCCGCACCTGACTTTGTATGTCGGTAGCGTATAATATGGTTGGATGATGAAACTGGGTCTGTAAGACTGGTTAAGCCCAGTTTGCAGATGGTGTTGTTGACGCTTGTCCCGATGTAATCAGCATCATCTGCTGTTACCTCATCTAGTTTGCTCCAGAGAGGAGCAGTAGTCCAACTACCTAGAGCTATGTCTGAAATTGGCCTGCCGTACTGTGCCAATCAACTATACCTCTGCCCCATTAGTGATTGTGAACAAGCCTCCAGCAGCGATTGTAATAGTGAATGTGCCACCACTAACAGAGACATCACCGCCAAACTTAACATAGCAAATAAGAGGGTCAGCAGAATCCGCCCCTGCCGTGTTAAAGTAGAACACAGCCTTATTAGCTGTAAAGGTAGCAGTAGTCCAGCTAATATCAGAACAATCACAGGTAATAACTAATGCAGCAAGAGCTGGAGCTACGGCGGTTACTTGAGCACCCCCAGCACTATAGCCTGTGCCTGACACCTCATTACTGGCAGTAACTAAGTCATTTCGATAGTCATTAGCAGCTTTATCTACCGTATAACCAGAAGTAAGAAGCATACAGAAAGGCCCTGGGTCTCCTGTTACCCACTTCCATTCTCCCTTTAGTAATGTGACATAAGCATTGTCATACACCCCTGAAGATATAGCCATAGTTGCCTCCTAGCCCTGCTTTACAGAGCCTCCTTTTACTTCAATGGGCTTACTGAGTATTACATTGGCATCTTGCCTACCACAGTTAGGGTTAGGACATTTATCTATCACTACTGTTATAGGCAGGTCTTGAAAGTTAATGTTCCCGATTCTTTCCTCTATGGTCTCTGCCATTTGAGTACCACAAGTCTGGCAGAACACAAGACTATCAGTCATTTCTTCTTTTCCGGTAGCTTCTTTATATTCTTAGTCTTCTTAGCAAACTCTTTGGCTATTTTAGGATGCTTCAGAAACATATAACGGGCTTGAGCCTTAGACTTAAAAGGCACTACCACCATCTCCTAAACTCTGCATAGGCTAGCCAGGCCAGTATGACAGCACCTACGATGACTGCTCCTAGAATAAAGGAGTCCACTACTTTTTGCCCTTTTTCTTATACTTAGCTTTCTCTTCCATCATCATCTTGTGCTCTGCCATAGAGTGTCCCATAGTCTTCTTCATTTCTTTATCAGTCATCATCATCTTGCTGTTCTTACTCGCTGGTTTCTTAGCCACTTTAATCTCCTTTTAATTAGACTGCGGTTCTCGCACCTGCCGTGGTTCTCACGTATGGCACGTACTGGATATTCCCAGAGGCATCCGGGTCGGTTTGAAAGGCCGCAAAACCGGTGTTGTTTATAATTCCTATATCACTGATGATCTGTGAATTGCCTACCTTTGTCCCGTTGTAGTAGAGGGTGTAGACCCTTCCCACCCTTACAACCTTCAGGATTGCGTCTGCTACATAGGTTATGGCCCCATTAACAAGGTTGCTTGTAATTGTGCCAGCTACACACTTAGAGAGCCTAGCTGTGCCTAAGTTGCGGTCTGCAATAGCCTCTATGTAGTCCTCAGCACCAGCAGTTGTGCCGTCCCAGTTCATCCAGAAGCCAGCTACATAACCCAAGCCTACACTTATAGGTCTTTGAAATGTACCTTCCTTTGGCGTAGTTTGCGAGGCTCCAACAAGAGAGGAAAGGGTATTAGCCTTCAGCGAGCCATCATCTACAATAACCGTATCCGCTGCTCCTACAGTTTCCCAGACAGCCTGAGCATGCATATCCTCACTGGCTGGAAGACGAAAACACATCGTCAACTGAGTATAGATAGTAGAACTAATAACTGGCCCATAGAAGACTCCTAGAGTAGGCGTGTAGAAGGCTATCTTAGTTGTACCCGCTGAGCCTACAGTTCTCTTGACCCATATTGTGAATGTATACCAGACCCCAGCCGTGCCTGCGACAATACCATAACGTGCCCTGTCATCACCAGCGGTTGCCACAAACTGCTGCGCCTTAGAGCCTCCGTGAACATCAGCAGATTGTGTCCAAGTAGGTGTACCTGTGGCGACTAAGCTATCACATTTCCCAACTGTATAGGCGGCCTCTAGCCCAGGATCAGTCAGTAATTCGCTTCCCAGGCTCGGCGTAATAGTCTGTGCCACATCAACTGTTATTACATTTCTGTCAGTTGCCTGTGTCCTAGAGATACCCCCAAGCACACTGGTAAGCCTTCGTCTCTCGCTGGCAAAGTTCATCAGTTGCCAGAGATGACGATATATGCCTGTAGTCTTCAATGCCCCGAAGCCATCAGCGGTAGCGTCGCTATAGGCGTAGTAGTAGGCCCTCGTAATACCGGAAGCCCTGATATACTCGATCATCTTGGAAAGAGCAGTAGCTTGAACCCTCTCGTCGGTTGAGTAGTCCGCTAGAGAGGTGTACGAGATATTAAACTCTGTTAGGTATGTTCCGCTCGCACCAAAGGCATTTATGAGGCTCGTGATGTTAGTTTCCCACGCTACACCTGAGTAAACGCCTGCGCCCCCGATGTAGATATTAGCAGCCAGCAGGTCCAGGTCGCCTTTACCCGCCGTCACCCAATCCGAGATTCGGGCCGCTTCGGTAGTGTAGCTGACGTTGCCCCTCGTGAAGATAGCTTGTACAGTAGTTGCCAGGGCCTTGAGATTAGTAATTAACGTAGCATCTGTAAGGGTTGTGCCATCGTTGTGAAGCGTTTCCTCGTTACCGATCTGGAACTCGAAAACCCCATTAGCCTGAGCCCAAGTCGCGGCGCTTTGTACCTCTGTGCTAAAGTCAGCCCAGTTAGCAGCGGTCAGAATTGTTGGATTAGAAGAAACGCCCCAGATAACATCCGCCCCTACTGCAATGGCTCGTGTACACGCAGCCTTCGCCTGGGCCACTGCGCTGGCGTTAGCCCAGTCCGGCAAATTGACGCGAATTTCCTTTATACCCAGGTTGAGCAAGACAGCAACATGGCTATCGAATACCGTGGTATCGGCAGTAGAGGCTACATTAAAACCTAATCCTGGCAGAGCAATAGTGGGCGTTGGGAACAAGCCCCCGATAAGCCCACCATCACTGTTGCAGCGGAAGTCATCCAGATAGAACGTACCAGATGTTCCGGCATCTAAGCCACTAGTCACGCCCAGATAAACCTGAGAGACCTCTCCAGTATCGCTATCAATCCCTGTAACTGTCTGTACATCTATTCCATCAACCCATATACTGAACGTACCATTATTTGCTAAAGGAGCCGATGATGCTTGCCAGTCAACCTCTATGTAGTGGGGTTCATCAGTTAGCCCTTGGTTAGCACTTAGTTTATTCCAGGCGTCATCAGTTCTATCTACAACAAATACATAGTAGATGCCTCCTGACCGTACTAAGCTTAGTCGAAATGTAAGAGAGGCACCTGCGGCTTTATATGTGTCCAAGATGACAAAATCATCACCATTCGCCATTGTGAGTCCATTGGGGTCAATGTACACGCGACATCTAAAACGGGTATTAGGGGATGCAAAGTCTTTCCGTACCCAGAGCGCACCCGTGTCATTTATCAGCACGGATAGACCATAACTACCGTGCAGCTTGGCAGCCGTGGCCACTGAGAGGTCGCCACCGCCTATCTGACTGGCACTCCACAGGGACACATCTCCTGTTTCAAACGGATCATTGAACAGGTCGGCCATTATCTATAGCTCACGGTAATGTCTTGAGCCGCACCACTAGTAACTATCGTAAGCCCAGTCGCAAAAGAGACATCATAGATTGCCGTTTGCAAAGTATCTGATAACAGCACGGCAGGTTTTGTGATTGCACCAATCAGCGTCCCAGAGCCAGCAGTATTGTCGTATATTGTAATCACACCATTTGCCAGGGACTTATTGATAGTAATGCCATGCAAAAACCCTGCCCCAGACTTCACGACAGTTGTAGTAGGTGCAGCTAGAACTATATTGGCAAAGGAGAACCGCTGCTCTACCTTGAGAACATCGTTAGTCAAGTCCTCACCAGCTATTAAGTTTGCCAGGTTGACGTGCAACGCCCCGATGGTATCGAAGATGAAGGGGATATAGTCACCATCTGTTCCTGCTAGGGCAATGGCAGTATTCTTCCTCACCCCTAGAATCATTACACCTACATCACCTGTAGCATGCACAGCATCTTCAGCCTTCCCTAGATTGGTTGCTGCTGTTCCTGGGATTACTGAGGTTAAGTCAACCTTGCCTATTTTTCTATCACTCTCTGTGAGTTTAACTTGACCGATTATCTCTTCTGGCCCCTCTTGCCCTGTAGGTACTAAGGCTACATACTGTTGAGGGGTTATAACTCTATCAGGCATAATCTGCCTCCTATCTTTTTACTATTAGGACTACAAGGATTATTAATAGTAGAGCATTGGTTACTGTAATAGTATCGAATGATATACCCATAATGGCCTTCTAAAATACTAGTTTGTGTCCTGGGTCTAGTCTCCTAGCTCTCTGCCAAAGCTGCCACTCCCTGATTAGCTTGCCTATCTCCGCTCTAGAATATCTAGGCTTTGGTCTTGGCCCAAGAGCCTTACACTCGGCAGCATATTGCTCTTTCTCTTTAAGGATTATCTCTTGTAGCTGCGAGTGGTCTATAGTTCCTGCTTCCGGGATTAGGGTTATATCCTTGCGTCCAGTTATCTCATCACTTAATGGAAGCCATAGTTCTGCCATTTATCTTAGCTCCTAGTTTTTCTGCCCTCTTTAGACCTTCTTTGTAGAGATTCTTAGAGGGTAGTTCTCTTTGTGCTGATTCTTCAGCTTTCTTGTGGTTGTAGTCTAGCTCCTGAGTAGCCTCTTGGAAGCGAGATACCGCATAGTTGCCATTCTTGGTATAGGCTTCATTGCTCCTGGGTAGGCCATAACCACTACCCCTACCTGTCTCAGTAATGACTGTCTGCTCTCTGTAGAACTCTGCTCGTAGGGCAGGCTTACCACAGGCAGGGCATAGAATAGATTTGACCTCTATACCCTGCCTTACCTCTACTGTATGACCATCTGGACAATTGTATTCATACAGTGGCATCTTGCTAGCTCACATTCACAGTTGGTAGTTCGATATAGTCGAAGTGAGCAAAGTAGGTTGGGCCTGCACCCACACCTGCAACCTGCACATAGAAGCAGGATGCGCCTGGAAGTACAGGTGGACAGCGTGGTTCCCACTGAGTTATCGGTAGTTTACCAATAGCTGTACTAAGTGCAGTTATGCTGTAATGCCTAATAGTAGTTGTCGCTAATTCAGCAGTTACCGTGACACCGCCAGCAGTACCTACGCCAGCAGTAGTTTGCGCCGCATTCCCACCCATATAGAGCGGTAAGGGGATAAACACTGTGGTTCTGGCAGTAGATAAAGAAGCAACTGACTTGAGTGCTACAGTAGGAAGAGTGCCACCACCATTAGCCTCGATATGGGCATTAAAGTAGACTGGTATAATTGTTAGACCAGACTGACAGTCTACCGCCATCTCAGCTTTAGTATCAGTGATTTCAATATCTGCCGTGATAGGTGTCGTAATTGTGCCAGCCCTAATCTGGAATGCACGTCCTTCAAGTGCCATCTGAGTATAGAAATCAACTATGCAGACTTCACCTCTCTTATTACCCTTGACCTCTATTTCGGTCTCCTCTGAGGCAGACCGAAGGTTATCCTGGTTGACTTGAACTTTTGCTGTTTCAGCCATCATATACCCCCTAACTCACATTAATGGTAGGCAGTTCAATGTAGTTGAAAGCTGCAAAGTAGTCACAGCCTGTCGTAGTAGCTGCTACCTGTACATAGAAGCAGGCAGGGCCTACTAAAATAGGCGGTACTCTTGGCTGCCATACGCAAAGTTCAGCATCTCCTACAGCAGTAATTAAGTTACTGAAATGCCGTCTGGTTGTGGTAACAGTTTCAGCAGTTACAGTACAGCCACCAGCAGCAGATACTCTAGCTGTAGTTGCAGCAGCAGCTCCACCAAGATACAACGGAAGGGGAATAAAGGCTGTACCAGCAGTAGAGATTGCACCCACTGACTTGAGAGCACACTCAGGGAGCGTACCACCAGCGACCTCAACCTCAATGTTGCACCAAACTGGAATAATGGTGAACCCAGTTTGGGCATCGGCAGTCATCTCAGCCGCAGCATCAGTAATATTGACATCCCCTGTTAGGGGTGTAGTAATAGTTCCTGCCCTAACGGAGTATACCCTACCCTCAAGTGCCATCTGAGTGTAGAAGTCTGCTGCGCAAAGCTCGCCTCGCTTAGTTCCCTTGACATTTATCTCGGCTTCTTCTCCAGCCGATCTAGGAGAATCCTGGTTTACAAAAACCTTCAATGTTTCAGACATTTAATTATTACCTCCTTATGGTGCTATTTTTAGGTTTATCCAGGAGTAGTCTGTAGAGTCAGTAACCCTTGAGACTACACCAACTGTGGGCTGTTGACCATCGCTATCACTACTGTTAAGTGGGTGTACGTCCACTGAACCAGCAGTAGAAGCCCCTGGTGTAACAGTCTTGCCCACTATGATAGTGCCATTAGTTAGAACTGCACACGGCCCCCAGGTCTGAATCCAAGCATAGGCTGAGGCTGCAACGGCTACTACTGTAACGCCTACAGGAGCACCAGTGGCAGTTGTGGGGTTGATAACAATACTATCATAGGGGTTGCGCCTTAGACCTGCCTCTGAGGACGTTGTGAGGGCTACTACTAGCTCACCCTCGATGGTAAATGCACAAGAGCCTGAGCCAGTACTTTCAGCAGGATGAGACTTGATTTTGTAGTACTGACCTTCTCCATCTACATCGTTGATGTAGATAAAGCCCTCTTTGTACATATTGAGTGTGATAGCCGTGGTACTGTTGGTGAGGGTGATGCTAGAAGCCCCTACAGCTACAGCAGCAGGTATTACCAGATTGTTGCCGTGACCTGAGACTATCACTGACTCCTGCATTAACTTGCCAGTGGTTAGAGCAACTGCACCAGCCTTTGCACGACGGAACACCCTACCATCAACAGTAACGCCTCTAGTTCCTAGAGGTACTAACTGGTCTGTACCAGTTTGATATATCTGATGACTACTTAGATAAACAGTGTTAGAAAAACTCATTCAGTTTCACCTCCTTGATTAAGGGATGCCTTATACTCTGTTATTGGGATTTGAACGATATTACCTTTGTCACCAACATCGTTGATAATTTCCTTGTTACGTCTTGACCTAGTTTTCTTGGGAGCAGCACCTTGAGGAGGAGTTAACGTGAAGCCCTTTCTCAAGTATCTTTGCATACTATAGGGGTCAGCCGGAAGGTTAGACATAGGCTCGCCATCTTTTTTATAGTAAGTGGCTCTAACAGGCCACTGCTTTAGAAGCTCAACCTTATATCCTGACTTTTCCAGCTCCTGTGTAAGTTGCTTTTGTAGTTGCTGCTTAGTTACCAACTTTTACTCCTAGTTATCAGTTGCAGGTGCAGCCATCTCATAGCGGAGAGGAGCACCAAAGGCGTCTACGGTCTCGAACACACCATAGTCTTTGACAGTCACAATCTTCCAGGCTCTTAGGTCAATATCCCTAGCCCGCTCTGTTCTCCAGTCCATAGAGCTTATGATGCACATAGACTCCTTACTGAAGATAGCACCATATCCTGAGTCTACTCCTGAGATTACAGCAATATGATTGGAGTAGAAAGCAGGTATACCATTGACATTGATACGATAGAAATTCTTGAGCAAATCCTCATCTAAGCCTTGAGGTAGGGGATAGGTTGCGCCTGGGGTGACCACCATTGACTTGGTCAAGTCGTACAAGGCATAACTGTGATGAACGATGGAAACGGGTGTAGGCCAGGGATTAGCCCCTCCCTGTGCCCTTGTAACAGCTGCTGCTAGGTTAGTTAAGGTCATATACTTGTTATCTGCACCTAGCGCAGTTCCACCATTAAGAGCTGAAAAGAGAGCGATTACATCCTTCTCCTGCTTTCTAGCACAGGAGTTACCCATTAGCCGTCCTATCTTGCGGTTGATGTCATCATTGGCTTGCCTTTCCAGCTTGTCAGTATAGATTACCCTGATGCCTACCTCATTGGTGGTTAACTCTACAGTTGTTACTCCGAGGTCTTCAGAGCTAATTATTGGTATACCATCAGTAAGGTCTTGGGCATCATCAAACGCTGCCATTGTTGGGACATCCATTTGCTTAGCACCCTTTGGAAGAGTGTACTTCTCAATCAAGTTACTACAGGGGGTCTGATGCTCCTGATGTATCTTGCTCTCAGCTATGATTGTCCTCTGGGCAGCTTCCAGATTGCCACTAGTCGCTGTATTCATTCCCAATGTTTACCTCCTTTTACGTAATTCCGTGTTTTGCTCTAGCCGTAGCATATTCCTTGCGCCCAATCTTACCATCAATATAGTCTTGCTCAATTTGGGCAAAGGTTCTGCCTGGGCCTCCATAACCTACTTGGTCAGTTCTGTCAGGTGTGTCAGAGCCTTCAAGAGATTTCGCTACAAACTCATTGGCTTCTGCTCTTACCTTAGTCTGAGCTTTACCAGTGGCTGCTTTGGCCTTGTGTGTTGCCAGAGCATAGATTACTTGCGCTGGGTCATTAGCTTGATTGGCAAACGCCTCAAAGTCAAAGTCATGATAGTCAGGGTCTTGCTGCAATAACCCATAAAGATTCATCGCAGTATTGCGAGCCATCGTTATAGGGTCATTCACAACTTGGCCTGACTTTTCTCGCCTCCAATTCTGAAGTGCGCCATACGCCTGGTAATACCTGGGGTCTGTAAGGACTTGAGATAACTGTCCATTGACCTCTAACTCCCTAAACTGAGAGTCCATAGCTGCCATCTGAGAGTCTTGATCCTGCCTTTGGCGAAACTCTGCTTGGGTCTTTTGTTTAGTCTCTTGTATGAAGCGTTGGATGTACTTGTTGTAGTTTGGCAGTTTCTTTAAGCTATCATGCTTAGCACTACCAAACCAACCATCCTTAACGCTGTCATCAACAAGGTCTAAGTCCTCTGGCTTTAAGCTCTTTAGTACGGCTGCTCTTGTCTCAGGGTCAATCTGGACAACTTCCTCTAGGGTCTCTTGTACCCCCTCAACTGGCTCTTCGATTGTTGCTACTGTGTCCTCGCCTCCTGCGATTGGTAGTACCAGATACTTACCAATCTGGATAGGCTCAATTACTGTTGTTGTTGTGTCCTCTGGCATTTAAGCTAGAGACCTCCTATATATTTATTTGACTGGTGCGCTAACATATCCCCACTTATTGAGGACTGCATCTATATCTGGACGCTGTCTGCGTAACTTTTGCTTCGCTTGTCTAGTAAAGCTAGATACTCTCTTGTACTGTGGGGTTTCTTTCATCAACTCTTGTTGCGGCCCATTCATCCTACGCCAGATGTCGTAGAGGTCATACTTCTGCATTGTTTCTCTCCAGACATCCCAGTATGGACGTGCCTTCCTTCTATCTTGATACAGCTCCTGCATCAGTTGCTTAGCTGATTCTGGTAACTGCTCCATACCTGCTCGTTGCTTCTCCTCAATGTACTTCTGAAGAGAAGGGTCTAGCGAGAGTAGATACTCCTCAGCAGCATCGAAGTCTATCTGGCCTGTTACAGGGTCTTGTTGGTCAAAGAGAGAGATATACTTCTTGTACTCTATCTCTCTAGGGTCTAGCTCTCTAGACTTGCCCTCCGGATAGCGTTTCTCGATACTATCTAAGAGGTCAGAGCGTTGCTGAGCTAGTCTAGATTGACGGTCTCGGAACTGCTTGTGAGTCATAGTACCTTGTGTTACAGCCTGGGCAGCCTGCTCTAAGCTCTGGTTATACTCTGTAAAGATCTGCTCTTTGTCTTTGATTTCCTTGCCAATGATACCACCTATGTCCCTGCCTGCCTGTAGGCTTGGGTCTTTCCTGACCTCAACCTGCTCTAAGGGGCTAAGCTCCTTGAAAGACCTACCTGCATAATCTTTCTTGGCAACAATATCTAACCTTTCGCCCTGGCTAATGGGGAATGTTCTAGCCCCTATTAGCATTGGTAGCAGGGCAGAGGGACTAGCAGGTGGATTTTGCAAGAGAAAGCTATCAAGTGTCATTGGCACAAACTTAGAGACAGCAGCCTTACCAAAATCTACAGGACTCACCAGGTCTGCTCCTAGATAGGTCTTGCCGTCTATAACATCCCATATCATACTGGCTGTAGGACTAGCTCTCGACCTCCAAAATCTCAGTAGTGGATTAGGCTCTAGCTCATTATCAGTCAGGAGTCCTTCTGGATGAGCAAGACTTCTAGTTACAAGTCTAGCCATAGCTACCCAAATAGTACCTACACCTATCCACTCAGTGCCTAGTTGAACAGAGAGAAAGCGTGGGTCTGAGGGGTTTAGCTGTGGCTTTTGACCCATCATCGTAGCCATCTTGGTATACATAGCAGGGCCTACAACCATCATATTTAGAAGCATCTGCCTTGCTGCCTTGCCTTGTACACCATTGGTAGGGTCTAGTGCATAACCTACAGCAGCTAAAGATGCTCTTGTATAAGAGGGTGCAAATAGCCCTGCTGCCTCTAATGCCTGTTGGGTAGGACTCATACCTGTCGCTCTGGAGTTATAAACTCCTGTCGCCCTATTCACAAAGTCTCCTAAGTCCGTGAGGGGACGCCCTGCCTTCTGATACATCGGAGCAAAGGTCTTGGCCATTTCTGCCCTGGCAACAAGACCACCAGCTTCAAAGGAAGCCTGGAACCTATCAAAGAGAGGTATATTCTTAAAGATACCTGAGAGTGTTCCTGCTGACTCAGGCATAAACTCAGGATTAGCCATAGCTAGATTAGGTACAGCCTCAAAGGTGGCTTTCTCTTTAGCTACATAGCGATAGAGATTATTCTTATCCAGAAAGGTTTTGAAGGACTCTTGCATTATCTTAGCCCAGGCGGTAGGATTCATAACTGCTATTGGAAGCCCCTGGAGCATACCATAGGCAAAGTCTAGAGTAGTAGCTAGAACTCTAGGTACAGCAGCCAAGTCTCGTAAACCAGCAGGAATGACATTAGCCTTCTCGCTAACTAGCTTGTAGATTTGTTGGCCTTCTTCGGGCTTAAACCAGAGACCCTTAAAGAGTTTATCAGGAATAGGAACCATACCTTCTACGAGTTTCTTCTGGCCACTCTTGATAGCCTGGTAATCTGCTGCCACGGACTTTGCAGTTGCCTTAGCTTCATCTATTAGCCCCCCAGCACGTACCCAAAGGCCAGATAACTCACCTGTATCACCAGAGTCTACAGCCTGACGTAAATCTCTAGCCAAGTCAGGAAACTTAGCTTCCAACTTTGCTAGTAGAGACTCATCTACAATCTGAGTACCTAGACCTGGCACACCTAGCATAGACCTTTGCTGGCCAACAAGTCCTCTTAACTCATCTGCCTGGGTTGCATGTGCCTGAGCTTCTTTAACCATCCTCTTAGTTTCCTCTACAAGTTGGGTATCATACTTCTTGGCTATACCCTTCTCGACAAGAAGGTTTATCATATCCTGGTCAGCTACTCGTCTCTCTACCGCTGCACGGAAGTTGACAGCGACTTGCAAGGGGTCTCCAGTGTATTGCTCACCCTTCTTAATACCTGCTTCTTCTGTGATGTAGCCACGTTTCTTCTGGGACTGAATAACAGCACCCACTGGTCTCTTCTTAGGTAGGATAGTCTCTGGCTTAGTTATATCCTCTCTTGGAAAATACTTAGACCCAGGAGCAGGTAGCCTAGTCTCGTCAAACTCAATACCATTCTTTCTAGCAAAGTCCTTTGAGTCAGCCATGAACTCATCTACATTCTGAAAATACTTTTCCTGCTTGGGTGCAATAGGGCCATATTTAGACTTAATAATGTCTATAGACTGCATTACATCACCAGTAGGCATTGGTTCCGCTCTGCCTGGGATATTCCAGAGGGTATTAATGCCCTCTTTCTGACCTTTCTCTAACGGGACTCTCTCGAAAGGTTCTTCTACCTCACCTTTCAGAATTGAGAACCTGCGGCTAGACTCGTTCTTAATTTCTTCGTATCTAGCTCTCCAAGCGATGATTACCTTCTTACTCTCAGGATTGTTTATCATCCTGGGGTCTATGAGGTTGACAGGCTCTACAGCTGCTCTGCCTACCTTTGGGATACCCTGGACAGCACTCACAATAGGATTAGGCTTAATCTTCTCTAGTTGCTGTGCTACTGTAAGAGGAGCTGTAGGGCCTACCTTAGCCAAAAGGTCAGCACCCTTCTTGGCCTTAGCGATATTGCCTATCTGGACATAAGAGAGAGGGTCTAATGCAAAGTCTATACCCAAACCTAGTGCTCCTCTAGCATTGATAGGACCCATACTAGGACCCGCTCCCATACCAAACTTTCTTTCTAAGATAGTAGATGCTGCCTCTGCTGTGTCCTCTGTACCTGGAGCTATGGACATGCCTTGAAGACCTCGTAGAGCACTCTCTAATGGGTTAGCCCCATAGAAGGGGGCAGCAAAAGCACTCTTAACAGCCTGACCTGGTCTGTTAATGTACTCCAAGCCCTGCAATATTGCTCCCAAGACTGGATTAGGTGGCTCCAGTTGTCTCGGCTCTATAGGCTGAGGTGGATTATAAGGAGCTAGCTCTTGCTCAAGCTCTCCCCTACGAATACGCAAAGAGAGGTCTCTAGCTCTACGTCTAGACTCACGCTCAGCCTGAATTAGACTGCGTCTCTCGTCTAGTATCTGTGAACGCCTAGAGTAAATATCGCTCTGTTCGTACTCTGAGCTATCCGGATAATTAATCACGCTGTCCAACTCTCCAACTCGTGATCATCATACTCATTAGGATGAGCATCAGCACAGCCACAAGATACCGCTAGATAAATGTGACATTCTGGACAGTACCAGGCCACATCCTCAGCCCCACATATGCCATTATGATGCTTACATTGACAAGTTATATCTAACATATTCCTCTAGTAGTAACTCGTTGGCCCTGCTGTCATTCCTTTAGGCAAGAAGGACTGGAACTCAGCAAAGGCATTACCTGGCTCCTGACCACTATAGCTAAAGAGACCTTGCAAGAGCTTAATCATTGGATTATTAGTATCCATCCAGTTTAAGGTTTGGCGTACTGGCATCTGCCTACCTGTAATAAATGGGAAGTTAGGGTTTCTAGTCCCAAGCGGCCCCTGTGGGGTAGACCTCATTATGTCCTGGATTTGTCCTGGTACATAGGGTTGACCTCCTGGCTGTCCTCCTCCTGGGGGCCCTCCTATATCATAGCCGCCTCCACCTTGTGCTCCCATTGTAGAAATAGGCTGATTACCGCCTCCCAGATCATAGCCAGGAGGGGCTTGCCAGTTAGGATTACCAGTTTGAGGCCAGCGGTTACGCCAGGGGTTGTTCTGTATCCAGCTTCTCCAATCAAACATAGTAGGGGTTACTCTACCTGGCTCATGGCCTGGTCTTGACTGGAAGTATTTATCAAAGTCGAAGGAATTATTATAATCTGTTGGCATTGTAGTACCTCCTATAGTTGGTGAAGCTAAGGCTCCTAGAGAAGAAAGTAAACCATCCCCTTGAGCACTTACTTGTGGGTTAGGTGGCCCTCCAGGGTCATAGACCATACCACCACCCCCAACAGGATAGTTAGATGGAGGGCCCGTTGCCCCAGGTGGACCACCTGGGTCATAAACCATACCTGGCTGGCCACTTCCTGGCTGTGTTGGGTAGACAGGATTAGTACTCCCAGGTGTAATAGGTAATCCTGTCGTTCTATCCCAGTACGGAGAGGGGGCACCTGGGTCTAAGTTGGTATTCCAACCACCTTGATTGAGCAGATAGTTAACCGAAGGTGTAGAAGTTAGAAAGGATGAGACCTGGTCAGGACTCATACCCAGCATCAAAAGAGCTTGGGTTAGATTTCTAGGATTAGCAGCCAAGTCAGTCAGATACTTCTGCTTATCAAACCACCATTTTTCACGGTCTAAGGTAGGCATCCAGTTCTGCTGATTATAGGCCCAGCTAGGAGCCCCTGGATATTGAGGGGGTAAAGTAGGAAAGCCTGATGTCCCGCCTGGCTGTGTAGTGTCTGTCCCAGTAAAAGGTGTAACAGGCCCTTTCTGACCATTTGGGCCTACAGCAGTTCCAGTATAGGCATTGATAATAGCTTGTATTGGGTCTTCACCTTGACCTGGACCAGGCCATCCAGCAGACTTTAGCTCTGCTTCCATCTGGTCAATGGTCTTAATGCCTGTGACTGTGTTGTATCTGTCTGTTCGTTGGACTGCTTGGGCTTGCAACATACCACCAGTACCTTGAGCAGCCATACCTGTTGCTGCCATACCACCACCAGTACCGCCAGCCTGATCACCTACAGTACCTTGTGCGGTCAAGCCTCGCATATCATAAGGCGGTTGTGCCTGCTCTCCTTGTCCTGGTTGCTGTGGATAAACAGGTGTTACACCTTCTGCTGCCCAGGGATTAGCCTGGAAGACCATATTCTCGATGAAAGAGCCAGGTAGATACCAGCCTGAGACCTGAGCAAAGCTAGTAGCGGCATCCAGAGCTATTTTATGCCTATCATTATCAGTGTTTCGGCCCTCAAGCTCTAGTCTTCTCTGCATCTCAGGTATCTCAAGTAACTCTAACCGTTTTCTTAGATACTCCTGGTTGGCAAGCTCGATGGCTAGACGCATCTGCTCAATAGGTAGAATGTTGAGATTGCCTGGATTTGTACCTGTGCCTATACCTCCAGCACCACCTCCGCCACGCTGTGCTCCCGATGAGATACGCTGAAAGTCAGCCTCAGTAAGATTAGGGTTTGCCCAGTCAGGATAACCTGCGCGTCTAAGACCTTCCCGATGCTCAGATGAAATAGAACCTGTCGGAGAAGTAGTAACCCCACCTCCACCTTTGGCAGAGTTAAAAGCACCCTCAGCACCGCTCTTAGAGCCCGTAAATACAGGCTGACCACCTATAACCGTGGTGTACGTTCCATCTCCATTGTCTTGTACATAATCAGAACCAGGCACAAATTCTGGCATAATCTAGCCTCCCCGCCCTGCTATCTCAGCAAGGATTTTCTCTAGCTCACTCTGGGCTTGACCCACGCCCTCAAAGGCATTAAAGGGTATCGTATTGGCTAGTCCAACTGATGGTATTCCTACCCGATTCGCTAGACCTCCAGGCTCAAAGCCTAAAGCCCACTGTTGACCTGGGGCCAGTGCATAACGAGCTTGGTCACCATACATCTGAGTAGCCTTTTGTCTAGCATTAGTGATAAGCTCTAAGGCTCTCATGCGAGAGGTGTCCATAGCTTCTTTGATGCGTTGCCTCTCTTCTACTCTTTTCTGCTCAAGCTCTGCCTGGCGAACCTCGTTAACTGCTTTATTAGCTTCTTGTACAGCTTTTTCAGCAGCAGAGAGGTTCTCTCTACCCCATTTCTCTCTTTCTACATCAAACTCTAATCGGCCTGCCTCGGCCTTAGATAAGGCAGCCTCTCGTGGGGACATATTGTATTTCTTATATTCATCTTGCTCTTTATCGTACTTAAACTTCTCTTCATCTAACCTTTGCCTAGCCTCAGCATTAAGAGCCGCAGCAGCTTGGGCTGCCGTCATCGGCTGAACAACGCCCCCTTCAATAGCTTCATACTTTTCAAGATCTGTAGCAGCTTGTTTACTAAACTCCTCAACAGCTGTTTCAAAAATGCTTTTAGAGCCACCAAGTTCTGATGTAAACAGACCAGGATCAATATTTCTTTTCCTGAAAGCCACATCCAACGAGCTACCAGGAGAGGATTGAGCCTGAGCCATTAGGATACGCAATTGGTTAATACGATAGACTCGTTGCTGTGCGCTATAATAACCTACAGACGGAGTAAGCATACTACTAAAAATAGTATCTAAGAGAGCAGACTGCTCAGCTACGGAAGCTGAGCCAACTGTCTCAGCGGTAAGAAGCTTGGGCTTTACCTGTGGGGCATTAGTTGCCCTAGCTGATGCAGCTATTGGGCCTTCAGATACCTCCCACTCAGTTGCATACTGACCCTGTGTGATAACTTCACCTGGGGTAGGTGGCTTCTTAGGGATAGCACTAATGGCTGCCCCTGCTACATCCCCTGCCAATCTGCCTAAATTAGCGGCATTAGTGATAGGACCACTCACTCCTAAAGCATTTCCTGCTACCGTAGCAGCCCTCTTAGCTATATCAGGTAGAACTTTCTGGATTTCCTGCATCCAGTCTGCTACAGGAGCGGTCTCTTCTCCTGGAGGTCCCATCAAGCTTCTACCACCACCAGGCATTTGACCAGGCTGCCATCTATTAGCAAAGCTTGTAGATGGTTTCTCTCGACCTGTCTCACGGGTAAATTGGTCTCCATAATTAGACCAAAGGTAATCAACTATCGCATTGTAGCTAACCCCAGTATCTTTATAGTACTCAGGGTCTAGGTCTATATAGTCATTATCCGTAGCCCACGTGATGAAGGATTGCCAGTCATTTGTCATAGGCTGCCGCTCATTAACAGCTATGTTTCCAGGTGTGCCTATCTGAGACACATTAGTTTCTCCTTTGGCGTAGTCAGCCGGATACTGGCCAGTACGACGAAGCACATAGCTTTTCTCAGTGTCTACTACATTATTGCCAATGGATTGGTTAGGACTAGCTTTCTTGCCCTGTCTGAGACCTAACTTATTGGCATTATTAAACCAGGGATTCCAACCACCCGATTGCCAAAGCTGAGAGGCCAGACGCAGATTAGTATCAGGGTTTGTCAGGTCTACATTAGCCCACTGACGATGAGCTGCAAGGTTGACTTGCAGAAGCCCTCTTGAGTCCTCACCCGTACTATTCCAGGCCCCAGGATAGCCTCCACTTTCGGCATCAATAAGAGCTAAGATATTATCTATCTGCTCAGGCGGAAAGTATTTAGCTACTAGCTGGCGTAGTGTTACCCTGGCCACAATGCTCCTTTAGAGGCTTTCTTAGCCTCCTTTGCTATGAGCAGCTTCATTTCTTTCATATAGGCTGTAGTGGCCTCTATGCCGCCTTGCTGCATCTTCTTCTCTATAATTTCTTGGCGCATCATAGGATTCATATACCGCTCTATTCTCTCCTGGGCTGTGAGAGGGGTCGTGAACACTGGCCTACCATCCACCTGCATATATTTAAGCTGGGTATTCAGATCATGCTTGAAAGCCTCTACCCCCTTCTGTACTACTCTCTCAATGGGATGTAACTTATCCTTGTCCATTCAGCTTCTCTGCTAGACTCTTACAAAGCCTTTCCCAACCCCTACTTTTGAGGTCAGTTAGGTCTTGCTCTCCTAGCTCTTTCAGTAGTAGTATGATGGTCTCCTCTTCAATATCCTTATCCAATTGTATCCTAGACTAATGGTATACCCCCTGGCATTGGCGGCCCATTAGGAGGCATTGGCTGTGCTGGCATAATAGGTTGGCTGCCTGGGCCGTACCCTCTTTGGTCTGGAGTCATCGGGATACCTGGGCCTCCTGGCCCAACCCCACCTGCAGGCCCAAATGGATTAGGTGGTGTACCTGCACTCTCTTGTGGCTTCATATCTAGATCTAGTGCCTCCAGGAGTTTAGCTGCTAGAAGGTTACGGTACTCTGGGCTCTTCTTAAGCTCATCTAACTCTAACTCCTCCATAACCTCATCAGGGGCATCAGCGCCGAATCCTTCCTCGATGACCCGGCGCTTGGGTACAAACCCACGAGCATTTCCATCTGCCAGCCAAATAGATTTCGTCATCTGTTCGGCTGGCAGGACGGGAGTGAGGGTATGACGTACTTCGTAGTAGCCCTGGATGTCATCAGGGCCTAACTCTAGCCACTTGCCCTTGCCTTTGTCTGACATCTGATAGACAGGGATGGGAACACCAAAGTCTTCTTGAATACAGTTGAGCATAAACCCAGCCATGTCGTTAAAGGCACGAGCTATATTGTTCATACCAGGGCCGAAGATACTTTTGGCTATACTTATCATTGTCTGAGCAGCTACGCCTGACACATCCGCACCTGGTATGACCCCATTCAGGATAGGATTGAGTGAGACCATATTGAACATATCCATAATGAAGCCATTCATCTGGACAAGGTCTGTACCTACTGGAGGAGCTGGCATCCACTCTGGTATTCTGCCTGGCAAGTCTATTAGTTGACCTGGTATATACTCGATGGGCTTAGACTCATCATCAAAGGGTATTGTATCATCACCTTTTGGGATGGCTCTCATAGCAGGAAAGCCATTGAGATAAGCCCAGTTCATTTGGATTGTCCTGAGCGAATCTAGTGTATCTTGTAAGTACATAAGCGGATAAGCTAGTGAGAGAGACCGTTCAGCAGGAGCCTTAGAGGACGTTACAGTACCAGGAGCAGTAAAGTAAGGAACTCGTAGCCACCTATGATAACCCTGCTTGACAATCTTCTTGTCTACCTGGTAAATGAAGGTGCCAGGAACAAGCTTACCATCTTTGTCTTCTTCAGCTGCCTTCCAGTATTCATAAAACTTAATTGTTTTAGGATAGGCAGTGATATTATAATCCTCTAGGCGGGCTCCTACCTCCGCAGGCTCTACACTACCATTACCATCGGGTTTAAGGTTATACTTTCGGGCTAAGCCTAAAGTCTCACGAGTAGAAATCTCTAAGACCTCGGTTTTGCCAAACTCATCTATAGAGTAGTAGTTAGAGGTAGGAACATGCTCCCAGATAAAAGGAAAGGTACGATGTCTATGCTCATCTAGTCTTGTGAGGTAGGCTGCATCCTCTTCATCTTTATGCTTTTGGACAGCTAGGAAGGACTTCTTCTCAGGGATAACCTTCCAGGCAGCCAAGCCTCCTTCTACTTGAGCATCCACAAGAACGCCGTAGATGTCATTGCATTCTGCCATCCTGTAGTAGGCGGCGGCAAGCCAGGCTTCTTGCTTAGAGGATTTCTTAATATCTGAATCACCAATCCCTGTTGGGATAACACGAGGGATAGGCATAGCAGTAGAGATAATAGCTACACAGCGTCTAACAAAGTCCCAGATGAGAGGAGAACGAAATTCGGCAGCGGTCTTTCGGAAAGCCTCTGGTATAGCAGGGGCTTTCTGCATATACCGTCTCTGATGGACTTCTTCTAGAATGGTATTACGAGAAGAATACTTGTCAGTAAGATATTCGGTCTGACTTTCGATGTAGCCAGACCAACCACCAGGGGGTACAGGAGTAACCTGAGACTTTCTAGCCAAGCAGGACCTCCAGAGATGATATAAGCTATATTGGATGCTGCTTGTGTCCTACCGCCCTGGGTAGACCTTCAAGACTGCATAATTATATACACAGAATACGGATTCTGTCAAGTAATTTTAGTGATTCTATCATACTGTCCTATCTCCTATCTTGATTTGTGTATAAGTTGCTCTTTGGGGTTTGATAATGCCTATATAGCCTCGCCTGGCCAGGAAGTTCATTAAATACCTAAAACTGTCTGCCAAATGGTCGGGACTTACACGAGGCTTCTCAGTAGCTTTTGTGGGATAGCCATACTTGGGCTTCTCTCGTGTCCAGTTCTCAATCTCACGCCGAAAGTTGATTAAACGAGGGTCTACATATAGCTGTTGATGTCCATCTTTATTATTGGACATAATACTATAGCAAAGTCCTATACCTGTGGTTAGATCATCAAGACTACCTACCTTTTTGTGGGCTGGAATCGCAAGGCATCGGGAAGTTCCAATATGGGCCAGACGCAGAGCATCGTTGATGGCTCTGATTTTCTCTGGAGAGGCACTGTCGCAGATAAAGAACCGTATATTGTGTTTCTTGTATGCACTAACAGCGGCATCTCCGATTTCAGTATTACTAAGCTTCCGTTTGTAGAACTCATCCAATAGGTATACTCTTTTGTCATCATCTACTCCTCCTATAAGAAATGCTGTAGGGGCGTCGAAGCCGAAATCTACTCCCGCTAGAATAAGTTTGGGCTTACCAGGCCAGAGGTCAGGGGCAACCATATGTTTAGAGCGGTCCCAATTATCAAAGACCATATCCTCAAGATGGACAAGCTCACCTTCTGCCTCTTGGCGATACATAGGACTATCTGTGCCATAGACTGTCTGGAGAAGCCCATCTAGGTTACCATTAAAGGGATTCTCTTTGGTTTTGCCCTGGAAGCTAACAAAGGTTCCGATACGGATAGTGTCTTGTCTTGTAACATCAGGGTTTTCTAGATAGAACTCTTCAGGCCACCAGAACTCAAAGAACCAATGTACACGGCCTGCTGGTGTAGAGGTTATCCAGGCTTGTCTAGGAAAACCATCCCTACGTAGACAACCTATTAGCTTGGCAAAGGCTTCACGAGGAGACTCACGAGCCTCATCCATCCAGAACCAGGATAGGTCTGGGCCTGCTAGTTTTTGTGGCTCCTCTGTGGTACGTACAAAGGCTACAGCATTGGTAGGATAGAACATTAGACGCTTTTCATTCTTGATGTAGTCCCAATCTCGACCCTCTTGGAAGCCAGCAAGGTCAAAGGCTTTCTGAATAGGCGGGAAGGTATTGGCTACGAAGTTGTCATAGATAGGGGCTGTAATGATGCCATAAGAGTTAGGATGCTTACAGATATAAGAAATCATACGGAAAGCTCCTCCGAGAGTTTTACCAGAACCCCTGCCTCCGCTTGCCAGAAGGAAAAGGTAGTCCTGACACTCTTGGATACCGAGAGGGACAAATTGGTTCTGGAAGCCGATAAGGTCAAGGACTCGCTGGCTAGTCACGGTACTAGCCATTAGGCTTATCCAGGTTCCTTGAGGCTAAATGCCACAACTTCCTTACCCACCACTCCTGATAATAAGCCATAACTTCATGATTAGCCTCGTTAAAGAGGATGTCTCTGTCTGTAAAGATGTGCTGAACCAGGTGTACGACTTCGTGGACAATACCATAGAAGTTGCTGGGGTCTTTTAGCTCTATTACGTACTCTTTGATTCCAGCATTGACGCCTGTACATTCCCTGTCATAAACACAGGCGGCTAAGGCTTTATCTTCAGGACTTTTACCTACATAGAATACAACATGGGCGTGGAACATCTCATCGTGGATATGGTAGGTCTTAGCCAATCCCACTCCTTTCGGTAACCCAAGTAGTTATACCTTTTATCTTTTTAGGAACCATTGCCCCATATTTCTCCTTGAATAGCTGGTTGGTCTTAGCTATCACATCTACAGGCGTAGCGATAGGTCTTTTTACCTTAGCTCTCTTACCAGGCTTAGGATTGTAAGCCTTTTGGAACACCTCTATATCCACTTGCCTAATCCACCACATCCCATACCGCTTTGTAGCTGGTATAGAGTCCTGTCTAATTAACACTCGTATTGTCTCAGGATGGACTTTTAGGATTTTGGCTGCATCAAAGGAAGATACCATACTATCCATAGAATGTATATACCATATATCATTGCACTTTGTCAAGCATATATAATACTCACGGCTAAGAAGAAGCTAATATTACCATATGTGGAAGTTGACATAAGGTGTTTATCCTTGTACGACAGCTAAGGTGGTGATATAATATATATATATATACATACATACATCCATCCATCCATCTATCTTGTTTTTACACTATTTTTTCACCACTTACCTGCGTCGTACAAGGATATAAACCCTAAATATAGGACTTTGCAGGTCAAAAACAGGCAAAAAGAGGTCAAGAAAAAGAGCGAAAAGGGCTCAAAACGGTCAAAAAGAGGCAAAAAAGAGGTCAAAAAGAGGTAAGAAAAAGGGCAAAAACAGGCAAAAGGGGGGCAAAATGAGGGTCATATTAGAAAAATGTGGTGAAATTTCAAATGGGCCTTTTATTTTTTCACCACCTTTTACCGCTCTGTGTAGAGCTTATGTTAAGTAGAGCGGGAGTTTGTTTTTTACAGAATGTGCCTCCCCCACTCCCGCACGCACTGGCCCTGACCGGTGACTCCCCCTACCCAGTCCCCCTTGTCCCATTCAGTGGGACAGGCGCAAGGCAACCTAACAACCGTACAACCGTACAGGTCTAGGGTGGGTACACACCGTATAATCGTACAATCGTACAGAAGTGATTGTTATGTCAAGCCTGGCAAGGCAAAAGAAAAGGCCGCTTGTTAGGCGGCCAAGTCTTGCTAGGTAAGGTCGGTTGTTAATCAGATGTCACACACCTATCGCACTCGATAGGATAAACCGGGCACGTCTTGCACGTGCTGTCATCCGGCAATTCGCTGAAGTCCAAAGGCCAAGCAGCTCCGTCAAGTGGCGTGTTGCAGCGCACACAGATTACAACACCCTTATGGTAGTATAGTTCGGGAACTACGTGACTCTTACCACATCTCTTACAAACGTAACCAAAGAATGCCATTTCAATACCTCTCTGATGCTGATGAGTCTAGGCATTCGACAATAACGATCGCGTCAAGTGGTTGCTCACAACTAAAACAAACAATTTTGCCCTTGACAATGTCAAGACCAGTGACGGTCTTGAATGTCTCGCAATTCTGGCAGAAGTAATTAAATGCAAGTTCAATCTTCAATTGCCTTACCTCTCATAGTACTTCGCGTTGATTTGTCTATCCAACAAGGCTAACCTTCTGGCTTCGGCCTGTTGCTCCAGTCTTTCACGCTTAGATAAGACTAGAGCTGACCGATTCTCTTTGAACTGTAAGACTGGTGGCTTGGATGCTTTCACTTTGCACTGTCCTTGCTTGCACGTGCAAGTAAATCGCCGTCACTTGGCCAAATTAAGGTGACTTGGATTGAGACTTGATATCTATGCACTCCTGCCACAACTTTTGTGCTTCCACAAAAGCCTGGCCTGCCACTTTTGCTTAGACCTCCTTTGTACGGCGAAAGTACAAGACTTGTCTTGCTTCCATCTAGCACAATTTCGGCTTGTCCATATCCGACTGCTGGATTTGTGAGGTCAGGAAAGAATTTCCCGACCAGTACTGCTTTCTCGATTACGTCGAGTTTTCCTTCGACTTCGCCATTTCCGCCATTGCCATTTCCCGCCATTTTCCTTGTTCTCCTACTGCTTACTCAAAATGATTACTTACATAATCATCTTGGCATAATCAATATAACATATTGATTGCAATTGTCAAGTGTTTTCAGCGAGAAAATAAAAATAATTCTCTTTGTCTATGCTACGTTATCTATACTATGTGCTACATCTATAGCGATACTTATGTGTTATATATAATAGAGGAACTGCAATATATCAAAAAGCGAGTATCGGCAATATATGATGAAGGTTTGAGAAGGCTTGAGCTACCTCTAGGCCGAAGTGTAGTCTTGACTGCCAAAGGTTTGGTGATTCTTAGGCTTGGGGCAATACAAGCGCCCAAGCCAATACACTAGCCTTGCCCGCTAATCGTTCGGTGTTATGTCTATGACCTCTGGTACTGGGTCAGCAGACCTGAATACAATGTTAATGCTGACTGGAGATTGTGGCGTTTCGTGAGCTAGGGGTTTACCATAACTACGATCAAGTACATCACGTGCTACCTGGGTGTCATCAGCATCTAAGGCTCTATCGTATGTACCTAATGCTTTGGGCAGTAGTGGCTCCATAGCCTTGTTCACATCCGCTCTAAGTAGATCTAGTTCGGTCTGGTATAGCTGCTTGAACCAGTCTGTCTTACGCCACTGACAAATAGTAGCTGTGCCAATGCCTAGTGCTTTGGCTACCTCAAATGGCCTAGCACCTCTAGTCATCAGTATCACACAGGCTTGACGTTTTGGGGCTACTCTGGAGAGACTACCGTCTGGAGAGGCTAATACCTTTGTCTCAAGGGTGCGTGGCTTAGCCTTAACGCCATAGCGGTTGCCACCCCTATTTCTATCTTTCATAAGTGTGAGCATATCATATTAGCTATAATCAGTCAAAATTCTTTTTCAAAAAGACTTGACAAACTCATTTTCCGGATTATAATTACTTTAGTCGGGTTAATTTTAATGTGATAGTCGTCAGGGACAAATAAGCCGAGCGGGCTCTAAGCGCAGAAGGAGGAAAGGCAATGGCAAAAGTAGGGAATGAGGCTAAACTCATACTGAGACTAGCCAAAGAACAAATGGAGCAACGTAGACTAAAGGTGTTAGCTAGTGTAGATAGTAGTATAGATTATTACTATCAAGGATGTTTACGAGGTATCAATGACTATGAGTTTGTGTTAAGCACTATCATAGCAGGATTGGAGGCCAACAAGTGAGTAAGTGGCTTGGTCAAGTCTATATCAATCGGTCTGATCCCCATAACTTTGCACGTGGACACGGGACACCGCCACTAGGCTTTCGCTATGCCAGTCTCAACGAGATTAGGCGGTTGCAATGGTTAGGTATCTTAGCACCATACCATAGTAAATCATATAAACAAGGGGTGAGATAATGATACAGCTACATATTACATCTACCGGAAAGAGTTATAGCCCAAAAGATACATATAAGATATTTGATACACAAACCAAAACTTTTGACAATCTCATAGATGCCAAGTCATATCTTAGGAAAACTTATGGCAAAGCTAAGAGAGTACCGATGTTTTATGATGACAAAGATGGTAAAGCTATTCATTGTGGTTATATTATAGGCTTTCGTGTTGATAAATGGTTACAACAAGACTGGGTAGCATTCCAAACAGTTGAATCTATGGCACTATGAGATATTGGGTTTACTTTAATCACCAGACCGAACGCTATGGAGCCTTTGAGAAAGACAAGTACTTCGCTGTTTACAAAGATTGGGCAATGAACTATATGAAGGGTGAAATGCTTGAGATAGTACATGCTGAAAGTGCTAGCAAGGCCGTAACAGTTTATAAAAAATCACTAAAAGGAGAAGGCAATGGACATTGACACAGGCAGGACAAACTTTGTCAAGGTAGCAATTGTAACTAAGGTTTTACCTGATACATATGCTAGAGGAAAAAGAATCAAGGCATATACCGAGACTGGGCACAATATTACAATCCCATTTCACCAAGAAGGTGAAGAATCTTTAGAGGATGTGTACCGTAAGGCTGCTCAAGCCTTGTGTGGCAAGCTGAATTGGACTGGCGAAATGATAGCTGGTTCTGTCAAGGATGGCTATGTCTTTGTATTCACAGGAAAGGAATGAGCTATGAAGCACTTAATATGCATCGGGAACAAAAGACTATTTTACTGCGAGAGGGTATTGTTTAGTTGGTTACCCTACTGCTACAGGGACCAATGGAGGGGCCAACACGCTATAGGTTGGCTAGGTTATCAACTAACTCTGTCTAATGGGTATTAGCTATGAAAACCTATTGGATTTTCTGGAGTATCTCAACCAATACGTATAGGGCAAGGTTATTTGGTAAGTTCTATCATAGAAGACCAAAACACTTTGACCTTGTAGGAGAGGTCTATGCTAAGGACGCTAAGCAGGCAGTGGAGATATTCAGCAATGGCTATCACAAGGGACGGCCATAACTATGGACTACGAAATGCGGGACGTAATTAAACCATTAGAAAGTAAAATAGAAGATTTGCAATATGAGTTAAGAGACCTAGAGCGCACGGTTAGTCGATTAGAAGATAGAATTAGAGAACTAGAAAGAGGACGGCCATAGCTATGAAAGTTCGACTAGAACAGACTACGTTACCGGATAGAGTAGTACCTATTATCAGTATATCTCATCATAGCCATGAAGATTATGGCCCTGCTGTCTATCTAACGGCAGGAGATGGCTATTGGGAAGTACATCTGATGAGAATACGGCCACAAGAGCTAATAGACGCCCTTCTTACTGAGGTTGAGCGCCTAGAATCCGAGGCCATAGACGCTATATCTACATCTGGTCATGGGTATAGTAGTGAGCAAGAAAACCTTGACAGAGAAAAGTACCTAGAGCAAAAGTATGGTTGAGGTTCTATGGGAATTTGGGGCAATAGCATTTATCCTGCTAGGCTATGTGCTACTCTGCTTCTTGTTCACTACGGTATATGCCTGGGTTAGGGATAACTTCTTTTGGAGGCAATAAGATGAGAAGGTTAGACCGACTAATCAAAGAGGCTAGAGAGGCAGCTGAATGGCGAGGGCATAAAATACCTAGATTCACACACTCTAACAGCATGGCACGAGCATACACAGGCTGCTTACTTTGTGGCAAAAGGGTATATGCCGATGCTGACCCACTACCTAATGGTATTGAAATTGGTGGCAATGCCGTAGCTGTAGATTGTGAGTATTGACAACTTACAATTAATCTGATAAGGTGATGAAATGCAATTACTAGAGAGGTTGGCCAACAACATAACACAGGCTAAGGAAGCTGGGATAATCCCACTAGGAATTAGCTTAGGGTATGCTGAAATGGGCATATTACTACGGGAAATGGCGTTAAGATTTCCTGATATTGACCTTAGAGATCCTCCAGTAAGATTCAATTGTTTCTGTTCGCTACCAATATACTTGTATGATGCTGAGTCACACATAGGCATAAGAATGTACCAACAGAGCACAGAAGATGATATATGCCCTACCTCCTAGCTGTCCCCATTGTAATAGTGTAGGTGCTTGGTGGCTTGACGGTGAAGTATGGCAGTGTCTCTACTGTGGGTATGAGGATTATACTGAACGAAAAGAGGTTATATGGACATTGACCACTACGCCTACTGGTGGAGCTTAGCCTGGATAGCCTTAATGTCAACTAACGTAGTAATGCTAGGCTTGGCTTCTACTCATCATCTATGGGGTTGGCCTGCCGTACATCAAGGCATTAGGCTAGGCCCCTGGCTCATAGCCTTGTCCGCAGAGATTTCGGTGTTAGTGGTAACTATGATTGGAGGTGCATTAGGTTGGATAGCAATACATTAAAATGGGCAAGCCCAGAAGGAGGGTAAGTGACAATTATCCGAGAAGCCGACATTAACCCAGAAATACAAATGCTTGTTGATGAATTATTGTTGCTAGCAAAAAAGTATCAATATGTAGTTGGGCCAGGTCTAGCTAAAGAAATCTGTCATAGAGCGTGGGTAGAGATAGATAGGCAAGCCCAGAAGAAAGAAGAATGATGGATGATATTGATATACCTCAACGAGTTGCCCGTATCAGAGACGAAGTTGTCAAACTCAATAAATACGATAAGGAGTTAAACTCCTTAAATGCTTTGAAGAAGGATATTGAGTTCAGTATATTGAAAGCATTATATGGTCGTGGATGGCAGGATGGTTATAAAGCTGCCCAGAAGGAGGGTAGATAGATGAGGATCGGCAGAGTTGAACTAGATGTATCGTACATCGAAATAGAATTAACTGAGAGCGATATAGAAGCATTAACCGAAGGATTAAATATTAGGGGCTATTTCGGAAAGCTACACGTCAAAATCAAGAGGCCAGCGGAGGAGTATACGTAGACGATGCCTAGCAACGAGAAGAACGCCAAGATAGCAAGGATAGCAGGTGGCTTTGGCCCTTTTGACCACCGTATTTTCTATAGTCTCACTGGCGAACATGCAGGTTATTGGCAATGTCGATGTTGCCGTAAGCTAGTTAAAGGCCAAGTTGGCGAGGTCCCACAAGACTTCTTGGCGAAGGATTGTTACAAGCCTCCTCCAGCCTATGACAAGAGCCTGGATTTGCTAGTGCTAGTTCTAAAGAAGTTGCCAATACAAGTCTGGCATAAATTACTTCAAATACTTACTAAGCAATTTCTTGATTCTCCAGACCTTTCAATACAACCAGAGACTTCATTTTGGCCGGTGTCTCCTATATTTTGGCTTTTGTACGAAGTTGACAATCCTGCCTCGCTTCTGGCAGATGCCTTGATTGAGGTAATAGGAGAAGAAGGATGATTCTTACTTATCGTTGCCCAAGATGTCAGAGACTACAGAACGTAAGAGTTAGTAACGATGACTATGAAAACTGTAGTGACAAGTATACGGATAAACAGCTTCTGTGTGCCTCTTGCCGAGGGGCAATAAGAGAAGAGAATGGCTGAGCATCGTTGTAGTAAATGTGGTAAAGAGATAACAGGAACACTCTATACTGATGACCTCCTAAGCCTGGCCAGAATGGGAATAGCCTTCTGCCGAGAGTGCTATATCAAAGACGGTCATCCTGAGTGCCCTGGATGCAAAACTACGACTTCTACACAATGGAAATTCTGTGCTTGGTGTGGTGCTAGGTTAGGAGAAGACAATGGCTGAGATGAGCGCAGAAGAGCTAGAGTACTTCAAAGAGCGTATGAGTCCTGAAATATTTGAGGCATACGTCAAGGGAATGGGAATTGTGAAAGGCGTGGAGAACTTGCCAGATAGGAGTTTTGAAGAATACGAAAATGGCTGAGACGATGAGCGCAGAGGAGTTCTTAGCGTTAATGGAGAAATGCATGAAGGGTCGTTGCACCGACTGTAATACCAGAACATATCTATATTGCAGAGAAAACAAGTTAATTGGATGCCTTGCGCAAAATATTACTGGATTGGCCCAGGCGCTAGGGGTAGAGGAGGCAAAGTGAATAACACCCTAGATGGTACACACCTTTTGGACTGTCCTAATTGTGGTACTAAAATGTGGCTGAAAAAGATGACTGCTGGTGATGCTGTCGATTGCGGTAGCTCATATTGGTATTGCCCAAAGTGCAAGGAGGCAAAATGAGCTTTGAGTGGCCGAAGTATCCTTATCGACACAGAAAAAGTATAGACCCAGAGGTAGAGCATTTACAATTCTCCTTACGAGAATTATGGGGAGGGTGCCAAGCAGCTGACAAGAAGGCCATCGAAGCCTACTTAGGCTGCTCGATTGAGGAAGCAAAGGAATTGTGCGACAACGCTAAGTCAAAGGACGAATGGAACAAGGGATTTGATAAATGGGTAGGTGAAAAAGGTGGATAAGATGACTGATTGCATTTGGCCACTGAAGAATCCATACAGACAAAATGATGATTGGCCCGAACGGATGACCTTACGACATGCCCTGCCGGATAAGCATATTGGTTGGGAAAGAGGCCACGAAGACACAATGAAGGCACTAAGGCCATTACTAAAAAACGCAGGAGAGTATCTAGTTATCTTAGATTTGATAGACCAAAAAGAGAACAAAGGGCTTGGCATACTGATAGACAAGATTGAGCAGATTTTGGATGGAAATGATGACTGATTTTATTTGGCCGCCAAAGAATCCACGCGAAGTAGGTGATCCCATAACACTTAGTAACTTCTTCATGCGCATCGGCTGGCAAGAGGGTCATGAGGACACAATGGAGGCGCTGAGGCCAGTATTGGAGGAAACAGCGTGGTTTCTAACTTTGACTAAAATATGGGGCGAGAGAATAAGTCAATTAAAAGCACAGATAGAACAGATTTTGAAGGAGGATAGTGCTTAATGGATAGCATTACAGGAGAAGCCTTAGTTTTAGCAGGAATGATAGTTTTATTTATGGCCTTTGTAGCCTGGAATTATCATGCTTACTGGTATGCAGTATCTGTAGCAATATTGGCCTGTATCTTGATATTCATTGGATTTAAGGCAGTAGTGAAAGGGGATAGTACTTGATAGATGAAAGCGCAAGACCGACTTTACAAGAAATGTTTGATTGGCTTATAACACATGATAGTTTTGATGACATTCTTGAGTATGATGAGCTATTCAAACATCTAATAGCATTAAGTAATATCTTGGGTATACCCCCAAAAGAGCATTGGGGGACAGCACTTGATATTTGATAGCCGTAAGATACGAGAAGAGTTAAATATGAGCCAGCAGGACTTTGCTAATCTCATTGGGATTAGTCTTAGTACTGTGAACAATTGGGATAACCATAAGACCTCCGTACAGCCTATGATTAGACCTAGAATACTAGCTGTACTAAAGTCTTTAGGATTTGCAAAGGTGGAATTTGAGGAGTACGAAGATGCTGAAGAAACGGTTGACAGCACAACAGGTTAAGGCCCTGCGAGAACAGTTAGGTTTAACCCAAGCAGAGTTTGCTAGAGAGGTAGGCACTACTTCTCTTTCAGTCTCTAGATGGGAGCGAGGTATCTATAAGCCTAGCCGTGTAGCTGACCGCCTGCTGCGTGAACTGTCCGCAAGAAGTTTAGCGAAAGTTAGCTAAAAGGTGGTGAAATATTAGCTAAAATAAAAGATATATATATATTTATTTTTAGACTGTTTTTCACCACCTTAAGAATAAACTAGGGAGAGCGCACTTGATTGATAAGATACAACCCTATGTTGATGTGATGATGCAGGCTACGGGCTTGGAGCAAGAGGCAGCTAGTGTATGTGTGTACTATGCCCTTGCTACCTACTTCATCTCTGACTTCCAGAAGTTTCCTACCTTAGTGTTCTTAGGTCCAGCAGGAACGGGCAAAACTGCTGCTACTGAACAGATGTACCAGCTTTGCTGCGATGCTAAGTTCATTTGTGGTAGAACACCTGCTACCATTAGAGATGAGCTTAGTGAGACTCCTACAGCCATCCTTGATGAGGCAGACTACATCTCGTGCTTAGAGGACATCCTGACCAGAAGGTATAGCAGAACTAATAGCACCCAAACGATAAACAAGGCCAGCGAGGTAGGTTACACTAAAGCCAAACAAGACTTATTTGGAGCTACTGTGTTGTGTTGCCGTAAGCCCTTTCGAGATGTAGCTATGAGAACTCGTAGTATTATCATTAGGACTAAAAGTAAGCCAGGCCACTACAAAATCAAAGAGAACTGTAGTCTTAGAAAGATAGCCAAGAAAGTGGAATTAATCCCTATCGAGACTAGTCAGAGAATGATGGATACTTGGAAACCTCTCATCTCTGTAGCAGAGACATTGCATGACAAAGCGTGGACAGAATGGGCTTACACAGAGGTTGTGAAGGAATCAACTCAGATGGGCCTGGCTCAAGAGATGGAGCCTAGTATCTGTCTCGTATATGCTTTCAAGGCCCTCTGGAATGAAAAGCGTACACTAAGGGTTAGTGATGTAAGACACCTTCTGAGAGATGAGTTCGATACTAAGCTCTCTGTGTTTCAAGTATTAGACCTATGTCAAGGTATGAATGTACAAGTTATCAAGCCTCAAGGTTACCTACAGATAAAGCTCAATCAGGAGCAACTACAGGGATTACTGGCAGACGTTAAGCCATTAGAGCCAGTACCACTATTACAATTACTATGATTATATTAGATTTGTGTGCTGGCACAGGAGCATGGAGTAAACCTTACAAAGATGCAGGATATGACGTGCGATTGGTTACACTTCCAGATAATGATGTTAGAACCTATAAATTACCCGATGAACCAATTTACGGGATACTAGCGGCCCCTCCTTGCACAATGTTTTCCTTTGCAAGAACAAGAGCAAAGACACCAAGAGATTTTAATGAGGGTATGGAGATAGTAATTGCCTGTTTGAATTTAATATGGGAAGCAAGAAAAAGAAATAAGCTTACATTTTGGGCAATGGAAAACCCAATGGGTTATCTTCGACAATTCTTAGGGAATCCCCCACTAACCTTTAACCCTTGTGATTATGGAGATGCATATACTAAGAAAACTGACTTATGGGGATGGTATAAGAAGCCTAAAAAGAAACCAGTAGTTTTAGACGAAGAAACAAGATATAGGTGTAGCCAGAATACAAGACGATTACCTTCAATAACTGAAATTACTAGGGGTAAACAGGCTGTAAGGAGAGCAATAACTCCCGCAGGTTTTGCGCAAGCTTTCTTTGAAGCGAACAAATAATTCTTTTCAAAAAACACTTGACTTACTTGGAAAAGATGATAAAATTAGTTTTGATAAAATGATTACTTACGTAGTTATAGAAGAAAGGAGTTTTGATGAATAAGTTAGATGAGTTATTGGATAAGGAGCTTGTTAAGATAGAGGTATCATCTGATAAAGATGAAATTCTGTTTACTTGTAATACTGGTGAGAGATTCCGTATGTACCATGAGCAGGATTGTTGCGAACTCGTGCAATTGGAGGACATCTGTGGTGATTTGAATGACCTAATAGGCTCACCAATTATTATTGCATTAGAATCCTCTGCAAATAACAGTGATCATGACGTGCCTAGTATTAAAAATGATGATAGCTTCACCTGGACATTCTACAATCTTGCCACTATAAAAGGTCATGTAACCCTCCGCTGGTATGGGGGCAGTAGTGGCTACTACTCGGAGGAAGTGCAGTTTGAGCAGGTGAAAACATGACGACTAATATTGAAGATAAACCTCAAAGCCAGGTTGTTCTCCCTCAGTGGCAGTGTGTCCGTTTCTGTGGACACAAGTGGGTAGGGCGTTCCGCCATTCGCCCTACCTTCTGCCCTGGCTGCGGGCAAAGAAACTGGTATATACCCCCCTCTGAGAAGCCTCTTAGACACAGGGGAGGTGTGCTCAAGAGGATGTATGGGACAGTAGAGTTTGCTGATGCCATACATCAAGGACACAGTAAGGATTGTGATTGCGAGAGTCCTGTTGTGTTGAAAAGTCCCAATGCCTGGTGGCATCTTCAGGAAGAGCTTGAAGAAGGAGACTACCTAGAGATTACAGTTAGGAGAGGTACTGGTGCGGGTCACTAGAGGTGTCATCATGATAATTAAGGGTGTTATTTATCTGGCTACAATGGATGGCTTGAAGAAGATGACAGGGATAGTACACGATGGGGACTTAGTGACTATACAGATTAAGGAGAACAAAATTGGACTACTTTCAAGAACGCATACTAGCAGCCTTGAACCAAATAATAATATCACTGGCAGAGATTAAAGGCACCTCAGCTCGGATATGCAAAGACATCGAGGAGAACCAAAAGGAGGACACAAAATAGGATGAGCTATCACTTTAACGAGCTAGTATCTTGGCACAAATGTCGCTTGCAGCATCACTATCAGTATGTCAAGAAATATGCACCGCTTAGAAAGCCAGAAGCACTTGACTTTGGAGGGATGATACACGCTGGGTTAGAAGAATACTATACCTGGACTGATTATAAAACAGAGCGTGCTAAGCTAGCCATAAAGAAGTATTGTGATGAGGTTTGGAATACTTTGATTGTTAATCTTCAATGGGGGCCTGAACTAGAAGACCAAGTTAAGTATGCTAAGTTTGAAGTTCAAGGTGAAAAGCTATTAGAGTTATATGCTAAATTTTATACAGATAAAGATGATTCCAGTGTGCTGCACCTAGAGCAAGGACTTCCTGTACAAGGTGTTGATGAGATGGTACGTACTGTAGATATGATAACACTCAAGGATGGTGTTAGATACGCTTGGGAGCATAAGACTACCTCGAAGGACAAGATTGGCTTCCTCAAGAGTTTAGATTGTTCTATGGAACCCGCCCTTACTTGTTTGGCAGCAGGCACTAATTGGATAATCTACAACTGTATCAACAAGACTGCCGGCAGCAAGGAGATGTTCTGGCGTGAAACTCTCTATATCCCAGAAGAGCAAAAAGAGATAGCCCAGGTTTGGGCTAAACAGACTATCAGAGAGCTTAATAACCTGTGTGTCATACCTATCTGGGATAGCTTCATCTGTGCTTGGTGTAGCTTCCAGGCTGCTTGTGCCTGTGAGACTACAGGTGGAGATGTGAAATGGATATTAGAGCATAACTTTAGGATAAAAGAAGTAGGAGAACGATGAAGTACTTTAAGGGGCTTATCCATGCTGATACAGGAACAGGCAAGACCCATTTAGCTGGTACTATGGCTCAAGTTGTTAAGACATTTCATATCTGTATTGATGACTTTGCCGAAGATACTCTAGCCACTATACCTGGCGATAGGGTTATTAGAAGACCTACCACCTTTGCTCAATTAGTTGAGTACCATAAGTTCTTGGCTACAGGCAAGCATGACTTTGGTGGGTGGTGCTTAGATAGTATTACACAGGGTATCCAGAACTTTCGAGTTGAAAGGTCGGGTGTGACAGCGGGGGATTACTTTAAGACAGCAATGCCTACCTGGATGGAGATGTATGAGCGTTGGCGTCTCATATCCAAAGATTATATTGCACTTCCTATGCACGGTATGATACTAGCTATGTCTCAAAGAGAACTTAATGAGCTTGAGCCAGGAACCAAAGAGAATCCTAACTATGTTGTCAAGCCTTTCATCGAGACTAAGCTAAGAGATACCATTGGAGGTTATCTACCTGCGCTTGGGTACTGTTTTAAGCAGTATGAAGGAGGTAGAAATAAATATTTTCTAACCTTTGAGAGAGGAGGTATTGATACTAAGCTATGTGGAGTTAGTATACCCACTATGGAAGACCCGACCTTCGAGAAGATATGGAACCTGATACAGAAGCAAAATAAGAGTGAGGAGAAAGCTTAATGAATGAGGAGAGAGAATTTGAACACGAAGGGGAGCCAGACTTCGATGACGTGGAAGAATTAGATAGTGGTCTATGGCTAGAGCGAATCATACGAATGAAATGTCTTCAACTAGCAATAAGTACCTATGTAAAGGACGTTCTTGTAGAAGCAGAGCAAATTCAAAGTATAGCAAGTCATTGGTCTAAATTTGTATTAGAAGGAGATAACTAGATGACAATCACAGTAAAGTACGATGAGGACGCCAAGCCAGGAGAAGGAACCTATTTCAAGCTAGATACCAATAGAGACTATGAGACTAGAATCTTCGATTATCCACAAGAGGAAAATGGGAAAATAGAAGTTAAGTATACTAGCAGACAAAATATTCCCTATCTCGAATGGCATTGCGAAGTCAAGGTAAATGAAGGCAAATGGCGTAAACTTCCTAAATCTGCCTTGAGAACACAAATGACAGGGGGTGGCAGGAAATTCTATTTTCGCCTAGCAGCATCGATAGGTTTAGTGCCCCCAAATTATGATGGTATTGGGAGTGAATTTACAGCAGAGGAGTCCGACTTCCTGGGAACAGTCTTCTTGAGTAGAATTAAATACAATGGCGAGTTTCCTGAGATAGCTTTTGTACGACCACTTGCAACTAGTGATGAAACTATAGAGCTACCGATGTAATCTTCCCTGTAAGGGTGAGCTAACCACTCACCCTGTAGGAGCCTAAAGGAGAAGTTAATGT
>ERZ1292629.452-Hain-H43-01um-R1-452-length-44407-cov-11_pt1 | contig 44407 bp, 65 predicted proteins | sample MGYA00564399_ERZ1292629 | MGnify/ENA primary metagenome ERZ1292629 (study PRJEB36523, sample SAMEA6512636) | groundwater metagenome | collected 2019-01-08 | study: AquaDiva: Metagenomics assemblies of 32 groundwater samples
CCATCTCGGTACTTCAGGATCCTCACGCCACATAGACACTCCATCATCGACGGCACATCCGGCGCTGGCTCGGCCGGGCAGCGATGCGTCAGCTTCGTTCCGACCTCACAAAGCGGCTTGCGCCAGCTCTCGGGATCGAGGTAGTACTGCACCTCCTGGCCGCACTTGTGCTTCCAGACCGACCCGAACTCGTTGAACCCACCACGACGGAGCAGTCGGTCCGCATCGTACTTCGCCGAGAGGTCAGCGAGGCGCTGCCGCAGTTCATCCTCGTGGGTTAGGTCAAGCTCGTCGATCACGACTCCACCGCCAGGGGTAGTACTTGCTGGGCGAGGCGACGAACGGCGAGGTCAACGTATTCTGGCTTTTCCTCAATCAATATCGCTTGTCGCCCCAGGTTTTTCGCTGCTCGTGCGGTCGTTCCTGACCCGGCAAAACAGTCCAGCACCAGGTCCCCGGGTTCCGTCAAGGCAGCGATGCAGCGCATCGGCAACTCCGCTGGAAACGCACAAGGGTGTTCGGGTATCTCCCGGTCATAAGCCATTCTCCACACCGAACCCCAGGCCATAGCCGCACGAGTAGGCCAGCGCGGTTTACTGCCCCTCCTGCAGAGCCAATAGATCATCTCGTGAGTCGGCACAAAAAGCCCGGCGTTGAAAGCCATCCCACCAGGCCGTGCCCAGACAATTTCTTCTATCAGCTCGAGGCCCTTCACCCGCCGGAGCCAATCGAGCGGATGAACAACCTTGCGTGCCGTGTGGTCGGGTTTATGGTTATACATCACGCTCCCATCCGGTTTGAGGGCGGCAGCACACATCTCCAATATCTCAACCTGCCAGCTGGCGTAGGCCTCCGGGTCCATCGAGTCGGCATACCAAACCGCCCGTTCGGTCATCGTGTGCCACCGCGCCTTGTGTCCGCGCCCACGGTCGATATTATCAGCCTGATTGTAGGGAGGGCTCGTGACAACGAGGTCCACGCTCCCCGCCTCCAATTGTGGCAAGACATCGTGGCAATCCCCCAAATATATCGTCGCCTGCTCGTCTTGATAGTAGGGCTCGATCACGCCCATTTCCGAATCTCGAATACGCCAAGATCGAGCATCCACCGATAGACCAGTCTCATGCTGGAATCGGCGGCAGGTCTCCAGAACCAAACAGCCGGGCACCTCAGCCATAGGACAATTTGGAATCGCCCAATGGTCCAACAACCTCTAGCCATTAATAATCCTCCCCTCCCGGCATCTCCCACTCCCACAGCCCCAGGGCGCCTTTAGCCGGGATAGGCTCTTTCAGCGGCCGAACGTTATCCAGAATCCAGGCGAACCGGCCTGGCGAGTAGTCACCAAACGGTTTTTCCTTATAGGCCCTTCCAAGGTCGAACGACATACTCTCGGTCGGCACGCAGTCAACGATCTCGCAAACGGCGATGACGCAGCCAAGTGGCAGGTCGGCAACCTTAAAGCCGGCATCGTTCAGGGCTTCGGCAAATGCCGGGTAGTCACGGGCCACTTGCCTATCCTCGCGCCAAAACCTCTTGGACGCATGAATCGCCAAAGGCCCGCGGTAATTCGTTCGCCAACTGCGCGTCTCAATTTTCTTAATTCCCAGACTGACTAAAGACGCCCATGGCTGCCAAAGACTGATGGCTTTCATCTGTTCCCCCTCTGCAATATCTCGACTATCCGCTCCCACTCCGATGGCTTGAACCAATACCACTCTCCCCCAGCATTGATCCAGGCCCGGCCCCAATCCTCCTGCGCTTTGCTCAGCCGCCCGCCCTCGCGTTTGATCTCGATCGCCACAATCCGCTCCCTGACAAGTATGAGGTCGAAAAATCCAGCGGCGCTATGACGGCTATCCCAGGTATGGTAAATATGGTGCCATCCGCAGAGCCGCGCTAGGTCGATGATTTGTTGCTGAAAAGCCTTTTCTGTTATGTGCCCTACAACACTCACGGCCTAATCCACCCCGCCTGCGCGCCAAAGTACCCCAGTGCGCCGAGGCCCGCCAGCATTAGCAGTACCAGTACTAGTGCATAAAACAGCAGCCACAGGAACGAGCGGAGGGCGGTCACAGGAGCTCACGCAGTTCAGCCGCGCATTGTTGCAGCACTCGGGCCCGCTCAGTCAGGCGAGTGCGCTTACTGGTGTTTCCTTCAAGACTAGCCAGGCCTTTGGCCTCAGCTACCTGTTGCTCCCAATGCACAATTAGGCCCTCGATCTGCCCCGGCCGGATAACACGCTCTGGTTTCATCGGATAGTTCACGAGCGCGGCTCCTCTCTCACGACCCCACCCTTCTCTGGCTGACCATAGCATGAACCCGTACAATTTCCTCGCTTATCCCAACCACAATCACATTTCTGGTCTGGTTTCAGCGTGGCCAGGTAATCCATCCATGCTAATTGCTCGGAGTTGAACATGCCCCGCCATGGATGATCTCGACTCGGCTTGTAGTCATTCACGCCTCCACCTCCACACCCAGGGCTTTGAGCAATCTAAATGCCTTGTTTCGGTTATTTAGATAGACCCCTTTTACCCTGTCAACTGGGTTAATGCCAAGCAATTCTTGCACCATCTCCACCAACTCCTGCCGCTGGGCGTTGAGAGCGAGCAGGGCGGCGGCGAGTTCAAACTTATCCATGTCATTTAAGCGAGGTTCTGTTTCGCTGATTAGCTGAGCCAACTCCATCGCCGCCTCGATCTCGGCTTGGCTCAGTTGTGGCTCAGTCTTGCTCATTCCCCCACCTCCACGCCCAGGGCTTTCAGCACTTCCATCCCACAGTACTGAATACCCAAAAGTAACTCTGGCTTGTATACCCCCTTGAAAATGTCTACCTCTCTCCATTCCTGCGCCATCTCCACCAACTGCGCTCGCTGCTCAGACAAGGTGGCAAGGTTACGCTTGAGGGCGTCGATCTCGGCTTGGAGCTTCACCACGCCATCGCTCAAAATCCGTCCTTCGAGTTGGCTACTACTCCACCCCTCAAGCACTTGCTTTGCAGACTCCACAACGAGTTCTCTATCCTCATCGGTCAGTTCATTGCTGTCCTCGCGTTTGAGTTGCAATGCCGTGACGGTTGCCTCCCGCTGGGCTTGAGCCTGGCGCAAGACGTCGATCTCATCAAGCGCGTCCCGCAGGTCATACCAGCTCCATGGACGATTGTCCGGAAACGCGGTCTTGAGTGCGGCCCTCATTGCGTAAATTCGGCTATCCGTTAACCTCTCGCTCATCCTGTCCTCCAGACCCACCAATCGAGGCTCTGTCGCTTCTTCGGCAACTCAAAACTGCCGCGCTGACTCCAACCAAGCAGTAGCCACACCGTCCAAGCCGCCAACCCGATCACCAACAGCACCCACAATACTTGCCTCATCTCAATCCTCCTCTAGCCAACGAATCGCCTCATCGGCGTTGGCAAAGGCCCTTTTTTGGCCAGCCGCTAGCTCCGCCCGAGATTCCTCATCGCCCTGCTGCCAAGCGTCACTCCAATAGTAGCGTTGTCCGCGACAAACTCTAGTTAGAATAATCCGGAGCAGCCACCGAATAAGACGACCTATCGACACGATCATTTACTCACCAAATGCAATCACCTCATTCTGCGCCAGACACAGTACCAACCTTTCGTGGTAAACAACATTCCTCTTTGCCCCTGGACGGGCTTGGGGGAGTGGGGGAGTCCTGCCCTCCTGTATTAAGTCCGGCCCGCCCCGCTCAAACCCCTGTGTCCAGTATGCTCAGTCCTCATCTATTTGCGCACCAATCCAGTACAACCTCCCGTGAAAACTGCATCGAATAAAAAGCGAGCGGGGCGGGCCTGGGGGAGTGGGCCGATTCGAACGGCTGGTGGCATATTCGGTCCTGGTCTTATCTGTTTTCCGTCGTTAACTCTGTGGAGTTGCCAGGTCCGCGTCTCAGCATCCGGTACTCCGGTCGGAGGTTAACTCCCTGTTCTGCTCACCTTACCGTGTCAGCGTGTCCCACCACGCCGCCACTCCCATAAGTTGTTAAATTGGCTGGGCGGGAAATTGCATCCCGCTTGGCACCGTGTACTTTCACCTACGCCGACCGTACCTGCTACATACGGAGCGCTCTGAAAAGGCTACCTATGCTCCACCATCGTCACCAGTGCCGCCTCGGATTGCGGTTTCACTGTCAACCTGCCAGCCAATCCTATCCAGCCAGGGAGAGGTTGGTAAGAGCAGCACAGCCCCTCCCTGGCGTGAATAGCCTAATCTCCCTCCCAATCTCTGAAATCGTCCGGTCTCTCACACTCAGACCACCAGCCGTAGCAAGTACGGCCATCGAGCGCGCAGCTATAGGTCTGTTGCCCGGTACCAAACCCCCCGACCTGGAAATGCTGACAGCGATCAGCCTGGTGCTGCTCATACTCCTGCTCAGTAGCCTGTCTCATTGCGTCACCCCTATCGATTGGCCAAGCCCTATCCCTCGGTACTCCTCTGGATGTTCTCTCAAGAGATGGCCGGTCAATTTCTGCAGTACTCCATAACTCACCTGTTTCGCACCTAGTACATTCGTCTCCAGCTCCACCGTCCAGTCGCACCAGTTGCATTTCAGACAGGTCGCTCGCTTTTTCATTGCTCCCTCGCTCCATACAGCATCCTGAGCCACGCCGCCCGCCCGATGGTCCAGGCACGGTATTGGTCTAACTGTAAAGGATTGCTCGTCAGTTCGGGCAACAGCTGGATCATTATTTGCTGTCTGCCGTATTGCAAGGCCCCGGTTGCCATCCAGATGTCGTATTCTGAACCCCAGCCGATACGATCCTCGACAACCAAAACTCGACCGGCATAACTCCCAGATAACACAAGTGTTCGAGTTCCGAGGGGAAGGAAATTACAGGCCACTGCGCCGTCGTATACGTAATTTCCACTGGCCATAAGCCCCCAATCATCGTAGGCAGTGCTAGAAACATTGTAGACCTTCCCTCCGCCGTCGGCTCCAGCAGGGTCCACCCACCACAGCCACACCGAGAACGCCAGCACCAGGGCCAGCAGTAGCCATACTAAGCGGGTCACGAGCCGGACCCCTTCAGCGCCGTTTTGGCTATATTGATGACCTGGAGACAAACGCTGTCGGGCATCGGTTTGTAGCTGTCTTCATTCGCCAACAGCTCCAGGGCTTGCCTCATACGCCGCGCCTCTCGCAACTCCTGGAGGAGGGCGGGGAAATCCTTATCGAGAGCACTGAAATATCGGCCATTAGCACCGAAGGACCTGGGGCGGGCCTTTGCCACCGCGCGTAGCCGCTCGATCTCGTCCAATGTCGTGTCACTGATGCGCTCGGTCATTGCCTAACCTCCTCGCGAAACATGTACCGCCACCACCTGGCTACGTATTCGCAGTGCCTCAAGTAGGTCATAACTATCCCTCTCTCCTTAGGATAGCTTCAGGCGACCAGTAGGCGCGGTGACTGATGGCCGCCATTTCTGCCAGTGTCGCCCGCAACTGCGTCTGCAAGTCGCGCCGGATCATATCAAGCAGATTGTACCGCGTGTAGTCCTCGTCGCTGGCAAACGTCATTTCATCATTCTCTAATGCGTCCATTTGTCCCTCCTTCCCTAGCCAGTGGGCGCCTTCCAAGACGCCCACTCGTCAGAGCAGGAGCGGCTAAAGGGCCGCGGCAACTTTCGCCATTCTCGCTGCCGCCCTCTTCAGTGCGGTATTTTTCGCTTGGAATGCCTCGCCGAGTTTGTCATGCTGGTGCGCTGTGAGCTCGACCGCCCTGATCTCGGTGGTAACTTTGTCCAACTCGCCCAGGGTATGGCAGTCGTTAATCTTGGTGGTGTAGTCGTTGACCACGGGGTCAGAGTCAGCCGGCCCGTTGTTGCGCTTTTCAGCGGCTACTGGCTCAGGAGGAAAGGCGCTTGCAGACGACGGCGCTGGTGTCCCCTCACTAAGCCATTGCCGCAGAATATCGGCCACCTCTTTGCCAGGCTTGGCTATCACCTTGTCGGCGAGCTCGCGGCATCGACTCTTGGAGATAACCCAGGTGTGGTCAAGGTCCAGATCACCGGCCACATCCATTTCGTATTCAGCGCCGTCCCGAGTGATCGGAGCCATTCCGACCTTCTTGATGGTCGTCTTGCCGCCATCAATAGTCTGGACATATTCCATCTTGCTCCGGTAGGTTACGATGATATGCACATCAGCCGCGTGGATAGCCTCGATGAAAGCGTTGTGCAGGGGTGTCACATCGCCCCAGGCGGCAAAACTATTCGGAGTCTTCTGCCGCTTAGCAAAGACCTCCACCAACTCCAGGCAGCCGTTCCTACCATTCCACTCGTGGGAGGCCGAGTCGATAATCAAGGTATCATAGCCAGCTTTTTGAGCCGCTTGAATCGCCTCGACATATTGCTGAGGGTGAAAGTCGGTTAACTCCAGAACGTCAAACTGAAAATCCCCAGCGTATTTGCTGGCCGATCCGTGCTCTGTGTCGATGACGGCTATCCGGCCGTTAGCGGTCAAATGCTTGGCTATGTTCAATGCGCTGTAGGTCTTGCCAGATCCAGCCGGCCCCGCTATTGCCAGCCGCGCTTTGGCTTGCGCCTTGGTCGCTTTGGTAAACTGAAAATCGGTCATTCCCCTTGCTCCTGTTCTAGCCCCAGCGCCTTGCCGAGGTCAGTACTGATTATCGCCTGCGCCTCATTCCGATATTCCACAAAGTCCAGGTCGCCCGCCCGTCGCTTTGCCAAATCCTCGAAGTTCTTTCGGTCCAGCGTCAGGCACAGGTCATGCTTTTTGGCCCAGTCCAGCGCCACAATGGGGTCGTAATCCATCTTGAGGACTTCCCTGATGGCCACGCCTGGCCCGGGCTTCTTGTTGCCGGTCGCTTCGTAAGCCTCCACGGCCATAACGCGCAGTTCGTCCTCGCGCTCCCTTAACTCCAGTTGCCGCGTTGCCAGGAGGCCGATTAGCACGGAGTGGTCATGGTCAAACTCGGCCCGCGCGTGGGCCACCAGGTCGGGGTGAACCAAGCACCTCGTCGGCTTGCGGCCAAATCGCTCTTGAAAGCGCCCCACCGCCCGACAGAGGGCCGTATGCGTCCCGACCTTCTCCGTATCGTCCCATCGCCAATATGGCATTGTTCCTCCTTGGCCTAGGGGCGATTCCCCGCCAATATCCCATCGATCTTGTCTCGCGTTTCTGCCGTCAAAACGGCGCTTTCGCCAGTCTCCATATTGGTGAAGGTGACCGATTCCAGGGGGTAAGGGTCCGGGAACTCCCGTGCATCAAGCTCTTCTTCCCATAATTTCAGTTGCTCAAACATCTGCCGGCGAGCAGGTTCCCACGGCCCATACCGCCTGAGCACCTGGCTGAACTCCTCCACATCGTGAGCGACCTTCAGGAGCTTGCCATCCTCGTTAGTCGTATAATGGCAAAGCTCGTGGAAAACCAGGGCCTCCTGCTGAATCTCACTGAGGTAAGCCCACTGCTCTGCTGCCACCACCAAAATCAGGTCCACCTCGGCCAGTAGTCTGACCTTCGGATTGGCCCTCTCAATCTTCGCCCACGAGTCCCCCAGCTCACTGGCGAACAGACAGACGAGGTTAAACTGGCGGTAATGGTCAAATGTGATTTCCCTTTTGATAAGGTCCTCAGCGATTGCCTGCACCTTTGCCGCTCGGCTGTATTTGGCTGCCATGTCGCTCTCCTTTGTCGCGGTAGTTTGGTCAGCATTCCGTCAGGGCCCACTCCCCCAAATGGACCCTAGCTGATGGCCGACCTAGCTGGCGTGACTCACCCGGAAGTGGCTGCTTTTGCGAGTCAGCATTAGGCCTAGCAGCCGGTCATAGACGCCACCCGGAAGTGACTGCAACAGCACGCCTTCGATCTCCTCTGCCGGCGTATCGAGAAATCGGTCCCATTTCTCCAGGCTGCCGAATGTCTCATACGCCGGCAGTTCCTCAGTAATCGAGATGGTGGCATTGGGCACCGGGTCGACGGTTGGCTGCGCCTTGAATGTGGTCAACTTAACGGTGTTCATTCCCGGCTCCCCTCAGCTTCGCCTCCCGCTCGCCCTTGAGTTTGTGCAGGCAGGGCCCGCAGCGCAATTTTGCCGGGAACTCGCCGGTCCGCCGGTTGACGTTGAGATCGACGATCTCGCTGGCCGTCCAGCTATGGCCGTCAACCTCATAGTCACCGATGGCTTTCTTGCAATACCCACAGGTCGGGCCAGAGGCCTCTTCCTCCGCATCATCTTGGGCCTGCTGATTGGCCTCATAATCAGCAAAGACCTCGCCGGTCTCATGGTCAACATTGGCGGGCACCTCCAGCTCTTCCCAGTCAGCCGGGCCGGCCAGCTTCAGGGACGGTTTCGGCATTGGCTGAAGCAGGCTCGTTTCGCGTTCGCCCTTCTGCACTGAGCCATACTGCCACGTCAGGGCAGCCCGCAGTCGCTCTCGTTCTCCCTCCTGGTCCAGACGATATCTCAAGCCAATTACAACAAACGGTTTCTGCAGGTCTTCCTTTCGATAGCCGCTTTTGATCGCCAGGGCCTGACGGGTGGCCCGCTCGAAGGCTCCCGTCTCTGCTCGTTTTGGTGCATCGCTCCGGCTGACCTTGCCGACATACCGCTTGTCCGAGAGGTCCAGTTCATATTCTCCAATGCAGGGGTGAAAGCTGCCATCGGGGTATTGAATGCCGCCTACGGCCCGATAAGCGAAGACCCGACCGTGGTATTGGCATTGCAGACACTTCTTTTCCTCACAAAACTCACAGACACTCGGCTTGATGCGGCCACATTCGCGGTCATTCCAGACTACCCCCGCGCCCGCGGCCATCCGATAAAGGACCGGCTTAGCCAGCGCCACTTTCCCCTCGATGATGTGAACATCGCCACTCAGAGGGTCGGCATCGACGTGGATCATCGTCACGGTTGGGATAGCATTAGCATCGATGTCGGGCTGAATCATCAGCGGTACCAACAGGTTGAACCGCTGCTCGGGGTATTGGTGCTGCAATGCGGCCAGGAAGGTGTTGTCGATCCTGGCCAGCGCCCTCGTCTCGTCCTTATTTGCTACCATCTGCTTGCTCTCCCTTCCTCTAGCCCCAGCGCCTTGCCGAGGTCAGTACTGATTATCGCCTGCGCCTCATTCCGATATTCCACAAAGTCCAGGTCGCCCGCCCGTCGCTTTGCCAAATCCTCGAAGTTCTTTCGGTCCAGCGTCAGGCACAGGTCATGCTTTTTGGCCCAGTCCAGCGCCACAATGGGGTCGTAATCCATCTTGAGGACTTCCCTGATGGCCACGCCTGGCCCGGGCTTCTTGTTGCCGGTCGCTTCGTAAGCCTCCACGGCCATAACGCGCAGTTCGTCCTCGCGCTCCCTTAACTCCAGTTGCCGCGTTGCCAGGAGGCCGATTAGCACGGAGTGGTCATGGTCAAACTCGGCCCGCGCCTGCGCCAAAATACCGGCCGTCATGGCCACGTCCACCCTTGAGGCCAGCACCCGCGCAGCCTGCGTCTTAATCTCGTCTGTCATGCTCTGTCCACCTCCTCCGCTGGCCATTCAAGCCAGAACTCGTCATCCTCATCTAAGTAGAACCTGTCCTCAGCCAGTTCGTTGTCGTTCACCGCTGGCCAAAAGACTCGCCGTCTCAGGTCCTCGATCTCCACGTCGCGGAGTTCATTCTGTTGAGTTGCCTCAGCATCGGTCATCATCTCAACCCCCGATCTTGGCTAGGCCCAGCGCAAACAGCGTGATAACAGCCGCCGCCAGGAGCAGCCAAAACGCCGTGGTGATCCAGAACTCCCTATCATCCATGCCCGGGTCGTTGTCGTTATTGCTTCCCCACTTCATGATTCTCTCCTTGACAGCCGTGTTAGACTGTCCTTGTTTAGCAGACGGGACGCTCGCCCGGGGAGCCGCTTGAGCGGAGTCACTCAAGCGGCTCCCCTTTTTATCAGCCTGCTCTCTCTCGCTTGCGCCAAGTCTTCAGCCTGCCGATATTCGCCGTCCACGTCGCGCAAAATCCTTTCCTCACGCGGCGACACGCCTCGGTCAGCCAATACCGCCAGCTTCACGCACAAACAGCGCTTCAGCCCAGACTTGCGCGATGTGGTCAGTCGCATTAGCCAATCTTCCCATTTCTCACCTCCAATCTGCTCCTATCTCCGCTGGGAATGTGACTACGCTGTAGCACACGAAGCCAAAATTCAATAGTAAGAAATAGGGCCCGCCAATGCTCTCATTATTGATACTCACAATCTGGTCAAGTTCCCGGCCGTAATAAACTACCTGACCGACCTGTGCCAGCAGCGCATCCTCATAGTGCAGGCCGCCTTCCAGCGGAGACGGGATAGACAAACGTCGGAGTTCTCGCTCCCATCTAGTAACCAAGTTCCCGCTCCTTTAGGCCTCGAGGTAATGCCAGCAATAATCTCCCATCCGTTTCAGGTTCGCCAGTGCGAACCAGCCCCGCATCTCTAAGCCCTCTTTCATCACCACCTTGACTTCGGCGTGAGTCGGGTCGATCAAGGGACCCAGGCCTATGACCCTGCCTAACAATTGCACGCCGTAGGCAGTCCAAGTTACGGTGTGGCCAATCTCGATGTTGCGCGGCCTGGACGGCCCGCCGCTGAAGACGTGATCCAGGTCGGGGGTTGTCTCCAGGAAATTGTGGATCATTTCAGCATTCGTGATCGTGGGGTTCATTGGTTCTCCTTTTCTAGCTAGTCGGCGCCTGGGGTTCGTTCGCTTCTCTGGCGGCCTTCTCTCGGGCCAGCCTCTCGGCTATCCTGGCCACCGCGCACATGTAGGGGTACAGCGCCCTGAAGCCCGGGTCCTGCATGCAATTCTCTGGGGTGAGTTTGGGCTTAGTCGGGGTTTCGGTGGTGGGTTCGGTCATTGGGCGCTCTCCTTCCTGGGAGAGTAGTGGTAGGTAGTTCTAAGCCCGCGCAAGCACTCGACGAGATCTTCCTCTAGGTAGAGCCTCACGCGTTCGTTGACGGCCAGCCACGGCAGACCTTTTTCGCGCAGTGCGGTCAATTGATCCTTCGTCAGGCCGAACTCCTCGCAAACCTCCAGCTCTGTCCAAACGCCCTCTAGTCCTTTCGTCGGTTTCTCCACCGCCGCCGCCTCCATTCATTACCGCTAGAATCTCGGCCTCTGTGCCGATGTAGAAACTATGCAATTTCTCATCGACGCCATAGCCTTTCCCGTAAATCACGCACACCATACCGTCGCAAATCCACTTCGGCTTCTCTTGCTTGACTTCTGTACTCTCGTCCACTTTTCCTACCCTCCACACTAGGCGTAGAAACCCTCAAAATACCTTTAACGCCTTTTAGCCAGCCTCAGCGACAAGGAGTTTCCGCAATGAATAGCAGAGTAGCCTTGAGCTGATATTGTTGCGTGATGATCGCCTCCATTGTGGTTTCTCCTTGCTTGTCTAGCTAGTCAGCGCCTGAGATTCTGAGGCTTCTCTGGCCGCTTTCTCTCGGGCCAGCCTCTCGGCTATCCTGGCCACCGCGCACATGTAGGGGTACAGCGCCCTGAAGCCGGGGTCCTGCATGCAGTTGTCGACGGTTAATTTGGGCCTGCTCTCCGTGGGGGTTTCGGTTTCGGCGGGGACTTGAGTTTGCCCTGTAATCATCTCTCTGCCTCAATCGCTCTCGCTATGACAAACTCGTCTGGAAGGTCTGCAATGATGAAGGCCCTAAACGTCGATGAATTGTCGCTATTGTTTTTCCCAACGCCCGGCAGTTTGCCGTTGTTTTCATAAAGCCTACGGTTGAACCAAAGCCGGAAAACCTTCAGATCACCTAGCACCCACGCTTTCAACCGTTGCTCGACCTCGTCACTGAAGCCGTAGAAGAAATAATCACCCCAACCCTCAATGACCTTAGTTAACTCAGTCTTGGCCCCACTTGGCCGCCCCACCCGAATAGTGAACTGGTCCCGGTATTCAGGGTTAAGGTAGTAACTATATTTGCGGACGCGACATGCCACACGGACCGGCGCGAGAGTAAGAACCATTAGGTCGGAATTGCGTTCGGCGTCCTCTTCTACCGGGGCTTCCCCGATTAGGTATATGCCAAGTATGCCCTTGATCTCCACTAAGAACCGATTAGCCCAGCGCTTATCGGACTGCCATGCCGGTAGATGCCTTGCGCTAGTTACTGGCACCCGCCACCTCGTTACCCCAAACATCGAAGCCTAAGCGCTCGCGCCTCGCGAACATCTCTAGTCGTGGTCCGGGGCTAGCCTCTAGCACGCGCTCATAAAAAGCGCCTGGCTTTCTCGAATGCCCCCCCTTTGATACTGGCGCGTCAAACGACAACTTCAGCCCCAGGCGTTCTAATTGCAGCCCCCCGACGCGCCCAAATAGGACATGCTCGGTGTTATACATCCAAGAGTAGGGCGTCATTCCCGTTGGCTTGACCCAGGTCATAAGGCATTGATAGCGAAACCCCCAACTCTCAAAGAGACGCAAACCAACGGGTAGATATTTATGAGTTACCCACAGGTACAGGTGACATCCGGCCGGGTTAGCTTGTTCGAGAATAGGAAGATTCCCTATCTCGTCGATTGTCATCGTGGGATAGTCAAGATCGCGCCCCTGCATAGGGCGCTCCTCGCGCTCAATCTTCTGAATGGGCCACGGTGGATCAATGACAATGCATCGATACTTCCGCGCCTCACCTAGCGCCACTTCGATCATAGATACGGTCTTGATCGCCTCTTGCTTTTGTATTCGAGAAGCCAGTTGTAGGACACCGATACTCGTTAATTCCTCGCCACTCGCCTTGACCTCGGCAATATGCTGCTCGAATATCTCCTCCGGCAGACCGGCCTCCAACTGCCAACGGTGGGACTGGTGACGGTCAATCCCAAGATCAGTCAACTTTGTGTTCTCTAAAACCTGTTCCACGATGGAACAGGTTTCCCGGGGCCTTCCGCCCTCATGAGGTTTAATCGTCGCCAGCATTTCCCCAGCTCGCCGCTCTGCTCTCAGCTTGATCTCAGCGGCCTGATTCTGCATTTCCAAACCGCCCTTCTGTTGTCGTATGTATTGCCGCAAAGCCTCAGCCTGGTCGCGGATTTGCTTAACCTCGTCGATCTTTGACGCCATAGCCAGAGCTCGTCGTGCAGCGTCGAAATGAACTAATGCTGTTGATCCTGCCTGGTCCATTCTGTGCCTCAATCGCGTATTCGTTGAGCGTAAAAGGTCCTGTGCCTCGGGTTAGGGCTAGAAACAGGCCCACGTGCCAACTGGCGAAGCCTGATGAGGGATTGGATGCTGTGCTACTGGGAGTTCCCCATCTGGCTACTGTCAGTAGCTTTCACCTGCAAAAAAAAGGTCAAGGCTTCGCGGACTATGGTACTGGTGCTAACGCCCTGTCTCTTCGCTCGCTGTTCAATCGCCTCTCTGGTGTCCCGGTCGGTGACCACGGTCCAGTTGGTCTTTTCCTTCATGATCTTACGTCTGGTCATCGCTTCCCCCTTATGGCACCCATAGTAGCATAGCGGGGATTGAAAGTCAATACCTTTTTGCCACCAATCTACTCAAAGTGCCAAAATTGGGTAATGATAATCACTCACAATACCTTTGGCGTGCTATCATGAGTGGTGACGAAGGAGTAGGAAATATGACACGTTTGGCAAGATTGCTATACCAATTGCGTAAGGCGCGTGGGTTGACCCAGGGACAGCTTGCTACCTATGCCAAGGTTAGTCGAAGCTACATTACAAAGCTGGAAGCGGGGAAAATCTCACTACCCTCAATACAAGTACTTAATCGTTTAGCGAATGAGCTTCATGCCAATCGAGAGGAGTTGCTTAAGGCTGCCGCAGACATTCTACCAGCCGACGAAATCCCCGCCCTCGATGATCCAGAATTGATATTGTACCTGGACGAGATAGGCAATTTCCCTAAGCACGATCAGGAAATTATCAAGGGCGTGCTTCGCGGTATCCGAGAGGCGCATCAGAAGTACGGGACAGGGAGTGACTAGAGAGGAGTCTTACCTAATGAATGCACAAAGAAGCATGGTTCGTATCTATGACAACCCAAAGGACTTTCAGAAAGAGGTGGGCGGGGAGCTTCAGGGGTGGGCAATTGTCGATGTGACGAAATGGGCTCAAAAGGCCGGATGGTTCGGTGCTCTCTTTTTCCCTTTGTACCGTCTGGTCCGCCCTCGCTCTCAGCAATTGGTAGTCAGTTATTCTCAGCCCGCTATTGCTGAAGGGCAACCCGCGTAGCTAGAAGGCCCATCCTTGAGAGCCGTAATCTATACCCGCGTCTCGATGGAAGACCAGCTAGACGGGTATAGCCTTGACGCGCAACTCCGTGCTTGCCGCGACTACTGCCAGTCCAAAGGCTGGCCCGTCGTGGCGGAGTTCGTCGAGGAGGGTAAGTCAGCTCATAGCGAAAACGTTTCCAAGCGCCCCAAGTTTCAGGAAGCGGTCAACCTTATTCTCTCCCACGGAGCCGATGTCCTCATCGTCCACAAGCTCGATAGATTCTCCCGCAAACTCCGCATCACCCTGGAGACCCTGGACAAGTTCGCCAAGGTCGGCGGTGGCTTCGTCTCCATCACAGAGCAGATGGATTTCACCACGCCCTGGGGGAAGTTCGGCCTGGCTATGCTCGGGGCGATGGCTGAATTCTACAGCGATAACCTCTCAACGGAGGTTCGCAAAGGAAAGCGAGAGCGCGAGCTGCAGGGCCTTTCCAATGGCCGCCTGCCTTTTGGCACGATGAAGGAGAGGCCTGATGATCCACAGTCACCGCCGACAGCCGACCCCACCACCTACCCCGGGTTGCTGATGGCCTTCCAAGCCGCCGCCCGGGGCCAGTCAGACCGCGAGGTGGCCCGATTGCTCAATGAGAATGGCTACCTGACGCTGGAACGCAAACCGTTCACCCGTAGTTCTGTAGCGACGTTCCTGGTCAACCGCTTCTACATCGGTCAATTGGGCAACGGCATCAAGGCACTGCACGAACCGCTTATCGACCCCGACATCTTCCAGGCGGCCCAGGAAGCACGCGAGCGAAACCGCATCGGCCGGAAGGGCCTGGCCGCCAAGCGCGGCTACTACTCGCTTTCCGGCATTCTCCGCTGTGGCCATTGCCTGGAAGCAGGACGAGATGGCCGCGTCTACATCCACCGGCCGCACAACGGCCCGCCCACGGTCTACTGCCGGGCCAGGCGAGAGGGTACGGCCCATTGTCTCCAGGACGTGGCTTACCTGCGCGTCTATGAGGTCCAAGTCAGCGAGTATCTCCACGGCCTGCGGGTGCCAGCCGGCTACCGCGAGGTCTTCCTGGCACAACTGGAGCAAGCAAAGCAAGACCAGATCGAGCCAGACCCCCGGCCACGACTAGAACGCGAGCTAGCCAGACTGAAGGATTTGTATCGCTGGGGAGACATTGCACCAGAGGAATACGCCGCTGAGCGAAACGCCATTAGGGAAAAGCTGCGAGCGGTTAAGCCAGTGTCGCCACCTATTGCCCGGCTGGAGGGTGTGGTGGAATTACTGCGCGACGCCCCAATGGCCTGGGACAACGGCGACCAGGTAGAGCGTCACGAGTTGGCGTTGTCGCTCTTCCAAACCATCTCCATCAAGGGCCTCAAGGTTACAGCTTACCATCCCCAACCGGCCATCGCCCCATTCCTGAGCGCGTTCAAATGCACACCTGACTAAGGCTAGACGTGCATTTGGATCCTTCCGCGGAAGGACGAAAAGAGGCCTGGCCAGCCATCATGACTGACCAGGCCCCGGGCAAGGAGAGCCGGCCCAGTGGCGCAAGGACTGGGCCGGGTGGCGGGTTATCCCGTGATGGCCTTGGTGACCTCCTTGAGTCCTGAAGCGCCATAGCCGACCAAAAGTCCGAAGATGGCCGCTCCCGCGTAATCGGTAGGACTAGCCGAGCCTCCCTTGACTACGACCAATGCGGCCGGCACGAGAATGACTCCGATGATGATGCAGGCCAGCGGGATATACCGCTTGCCGGTCTCCGAAATCACATAGGCCTTCAGAATGGCCATCACGATTAGCAATACCGCTGATAGTCCGATTTCTGTTCCTAAGCTTGATAGATCGAACATAATGACTCCTCCTTAAACATTCGCCAGCCCGTTCGGGTCTAGCGGTGATTCCCGCAGCTCCGCGCGGCACATCCAACAATGATTGGCCCTAGCGGATAGTGCCCGAAACATCCTCTCCACCGTCTCGGGAGAGGTGGCCGCGTCGCGCCGTAGCACGAGGTACTGTGCCAGCAGATCAATGCAAGCCATCCGCTCGAGCGTTTCCGCAATCTCCATTATGCCGCCCCCAATTCTGCCTCCAGTTCTTTCACCCGCTCCTGCAAAGCGCGGCACTCTCGCCCCACTAATCCGAGTTGTATTTTGTAGGGATCGAGATTGGCCGGGTGATACTCCAATCTTCCCCGCTCGAACCATTGTTGCGACTGGATCTCACTGGCGGCCGGTCCCGACTCCTCCTCGCCGATGGGATAGCCCAGGATTTGCAGGCCGCCGTTTTCTCTCCACCACACCAGGAAGCCCAGGGAGAGATGGTGCTGCGTTTCAGGGAAATAGACGTGGGTTTCGTTTTCTGTGGTCATGGCAAATGGTACTCCCTTCGTGCGGTAGCCGATAACTCGTTGTCTCATATTAGCCCCCGGGCAGGCCGTGTTGTTGCCAAATTGTTGCAACCATGGGTCGCCATGCCCATAGACCCGATCTCGGCCCAGTTTCACGCCATTGGCCGGTAAGTGTCGCACCAAGAGCCATTGCAAGGCCTCGAGCTGCGCTGGCGTTGGGTTATTGCTATGAAGTAATCCATTATCGTCAGTCCAGGGCTCGAAGTTGCCCTGCAGCGCCACCCCAATCGAGAATGTGTTGGCATTGGCGGCATGCCAGGCGATCTCCCAGTGATAGTTGCACCAGTAGATTATCCCCTCTGGTGAAATGAAATAGTGATAGGAAGTGTGAGGCCCGTAAGCACCAGAACCGTCACTCGACCAGTCCCGCAACAAGTCAGCCGCCGTCACTTGAAACACATCACCATTTCCAGCAGTGTGGTGGATCACGATGGTCGAGATAATGGACTCATCCCGCCGCCAGTAATATGGATTGGCTGGATTGCGAGGGAGTTTTGGACTATTCCGGTAATCCAACAGTTTCACTTTTCATCTCCATAACGCTATGGCCATGCCGGCAACGCTCAACAGGATGGTTACGGTCGAGGTAGCGACAAAATAGACCAGACGCCTGGAGGCGCTGGCATGATCAGCAGTATGGCCGTCCATCTTGTTTTTCAGCTCGGTGAGTTCGCAGGTGCTCCAGCCCTTGAACTCCGAAAGCTCGCGCTGAATGCTATCGGTCTGCGCCTCTATGCGGCCTAGCGTCCCCGCGACCTCCCGCTGCCATTTGCCGTTGCTTTCCCCATCTTCTGACATCTCTCAAAATCTCTACAAAACTTTTCTCCAAATCGGCTCATCCTTGCCGGTGACCTGGTTGTGTGGCGACCAAGTGATCGCCAGGCGTACATCATCGCCCCATTTATGGTCGTAGCAGGCATCGATGCAGGTGTAATCGCCGTCCAGAGTAGTCAATGGTTCTTTCCACACGCGGCTTGGCCCAGCCTGATAGAGAAAGACCTGATGAGTTTTGCTGCCATCCGGTCGAACTGAGCCCTCTGTCCCCAGCATTCGGTATACCGGGTCCGGATCATGGCGGCCTAACAGGACCGAATATGTAATCCGGCCGCCCTGCGCATTGCACAATTTGGCAAAATCAAAACTGATAGCCATGCTTTCGCTCCTCCTTCCTATGCAGCGACGTTTGCTTCCGCTTTGAACACTGCCGCGCTATAATTCACCACGGCGCCAGGCCCAACGCCGGCATTGCAATTGCTGTCGATCAGGACGGTTCTGGTCGTGCCACTTCCCTTGACCGAAACGATCTTCTTTATGCCGGCGACCCCGACTATCGTGATGTAGGCACCCTCATAGACTGTCGCAAAGTTTGGCGTCCCGGCCGAGTCCGTCAGCGTGATGACCCGAAGGTTAGCTGTAGTTGTCGCCGTGATCGTGGCACTGAATGTGCCCTGACTGCCAGCCGTTGTGGTTCGCCAGCCAGGGGAGCCACCGGCTACAACTCCAGAGTTGTCGATCTTGTCGCCTACCTCCCAGCTGTCCATATCGGGAGTAGTGGTTAGGACCGTCTCTTTCCGCAAGCCCGGGCTGTAGGGAGAAGCATTGAGTTGACCGGACCGATAAGTCGCTCCTTTGAAATCGACCATGATCCCGTAGGTGCCAATACCATCAGGAGCAAACAGCCGATCAACCGAAGTCCACAACGGAGAGGCAACCTTCAGATTGCGGGTAGCGCCACAGACTATATCGGCGAAATCGTTAGCCTCGAAATAGGAACCGGTGAAGTTTGGATTATGGACCGGGCTATTGGTGACCCGTCGGCCCAGGATGACGCCGGCGAACAGGTTATTATCAAACTGACCCCCAAGTACATTCGGCCCATAAAGCGCGAAGCTCTTTAGCCCGGCCTCTTTGTTGAGCCGGTAGTCGCCCCCAACTATCGTCCAGGTGTTGTTATCGGTCCCGCGGTCGGCAAAGAGGCCTGAGCCATAGTAAATCTCGTAGCCGGTGTTATTCTGTGTGCATTCCTCATTCTGGTAGACGGCACAGGAGAGTCGGTCCCCCGCGATGGTGTTGATCTCGTGGGGCCGCCCATTGTTGACCCTGAGCCACATTCCCTGGACGACGCTAGCCGGCAGAGCTACGCTGAACGTCACGGTTGTCGATGCGGCCGTCGTTGAAGCAGTGCCCGAGTTGATAGCGGTCCCGTTTGAATCGAACCGGCAAGTCTGGAAGATCATATTGTTGTTATTAGCCCCGCCGGTGGGGCCATAGCCGCCGCTCCGCTTCGCGCTCTTGGCCAGGACTCCCGTGAGCCTGCTTCGGCCGCAGCCGTTAAAATAGAGGCAGTCCGTCGCCAATGCGTTACCAACGAGCCCGATATCTTCCAAAACCATGTAGGGATTATTCATCTCCAGCAGATAGTCCATGGCTGCGCCAGCATCAAGTCCGCTTTGCCATTGTCCGAGGCCGCGGATCTTGAGGATTTCATCCGCCGGTATGGACGGCGGAATGATCGGTGCAGTTATAGTGCAGATGCCTGGAAAATAAATCGCGCCACCGTTCTCGCAATCATCAAACGCTGCCTGGACCGCCGCGGTATCGTCATTCCCACCGAACACGGCCCCGAAATCTCGTATGTCTCGCTCTTCAAGGCGGATATCCACCAGCGGCCTATTTTTGGCGTCGTAGGCCATAACGATATCGGCAGGGAAGAGCCCTACCTCCATGTCCGAGTCGATGGCGTGGAGGTCCGGACTCTCTAGCATAGACGAGCTAAGCCGCTGGTACCTATCACCAGCGACAGCCGCTCGTTGGAGAATACTATCCTCTTCAGTCTCGCGGGCCAGCGAGGTCGGCATGATGGACTGCAAGATCTCGCGGATCTCGCCGTAGCGCGTGAGCTTGTCGAGGTCGTGGTACAGACGGGCCAACTCTGCTCTCATACGGCCACCTCCTCGTAGCTATCCCCCTTGAGGACTACGGCACTGAGATCACTCGTTAGGGTCATACCTGTGATGTTCATCATATAGGTTCGACCAGCGTCCAGCACCAGCTTGATCGTCTCGCCGGGAAAGACCCCCCGGGCCTTTTCGCGCTTGATGGCCGCCGCGATAGTAATCTGTGGCCGGCTAAAGCGTTTCAGCAACTTCTTGGCCTCGGCTTCGGTCTTGGCCCCGATGGTCTCAATGGTTCCTTGGAGGAGACCATATTGCCCGATGCTAGCTTCGTCCTCAATAAGGACGCGAGTGCGATTGAAGAGCGAGCCCTGGTTGCTAATGACGATAAGGCTATTGATGGTCTTGTCTAAGTCGCTAGCAATCTCGACCTCGCCAACAGTATCCTCCAAGCTGAAGGTGCGGATCGGCATACGGCTCTCTTCCGGCAAGATCCGCAGGATGCCGTAGGCCTTATCGTTGTCCTCGGCACCGCCCCACCGGACGGCCCAATTAAGGTGATAATCGCGGGCAATGAAATTGAGCACATCCGAAATCTTGACTCCACCGGTAGAGCGCAGCCCCTTTAGGTCGATAGCCATACCACCGCTGACACTCCCGACCCCTACACCGACTCCGAACTCGCGGATTGGTGTCTTGACCCTGGAGTTGGCCGCGCGTTCTAGAAACTGCAGAATCTCACCCAGACTCATCATCTGTTGCGGCGGCGTGCAGATGCGCTTGGTCAGAATCCAGCTCATCGGCGAGATAGCGAAATCAGCCGAGAGCCCGGCCACTTCGTCAGGCTTCGTGACGATCCCGGGCCAGGGCAGCATGTCGTCGACCCAGAAGACCACGACGTCGCCCATCTCTAGCGTCGCCAGATGCTCCGGATACTGCTGGCTTATGCGTGCGCTTCCCTGGGTATGCAGAGCCCAGACGGGCGGGCCGGCCAGGCCTAGCGCGTCGGCCAGGAGGTCACGCTTCCAGCGCAATAGCGGTGTATAGAGAGAGGCTCGGATCATGCGTACCTCATCGGAGCGATGATTTGCATCTTTACTCTGGCCGAACCGGTGAAATCAATCACGACATTTTCGCCGCCCTTCACAATTTCTAGCCACTTGCCGCCCTGGTGCAAGACGTTATAGGTCACCGCTGCGGGCGTCTTCTCATTCTCCGGCGTCGCCGCATTGGTCACCGCGGAGGCCGTCGCTTTCTCGTACCAATAGATTTCGCCGGTTAGGCAATTGACCTCCAAATATCGGTCGGTTGGCGTGTTTTTGACTCCAATCTCCATACGCTGGCCGCCCGTGGAGGTCTCAATGCCGAAAGACCAATCACACTCGGTCACGTGCGCCGTGCCGCTGATAGGGCTAGCTGGCGTTATTACCGGCATCTTGGTCGAGTCTAGATCCACAATCAAGCTGTGCAACCGGAACCGGTCCCGCGGCCAGACGTCGCGGAATTGCACCTGATGGACCACAAAAGCGAGCTCGGGAGAATTCAGACCCGTACTGGTGTCCGAAACTGTTAGGGCCGTGTAAGTCGCCTCCGTGCCGCTATAGGTACTGGCCGCCGGACCGTAGGCGACGTTGACATAGCGGGCTCCAGCCTGATTCAGCGGGCCGGCCCGGTACATCAATTTGCAAACGGCGTAGGTCGGGTTGGCGCTGGTTTGGATTACCACGGAGCGCACTCGATCTATGGGGATGGGCGACTGCCAATACCAGGTGTTGTAAGGCAAACCGATGTCAGGATAGCCAGCATAGTAGCCACGCGAGAGCGCTACCCCAGCGTACATCTTCTGAGCCCTGGACTCCCAGGAGCCCGACGGCACAGTTGATCTGAATATCGCGCCCCGGTGGCCCTTCTGGTTGCTGTATTTCCAGGCGTCGTCGCGCTCCACTGCGCCAGGCCCGAAATCGTCTGTCGTGATATCCCAGGAGCGCGCTGCATTATTGCTATTGGTCAGGTTAAAGCTCGGCCGGGGCGCATCATAGGCCGGGGAGCTCCGTATTGTCACGTTATCGAAATAGGCGATGCCGGTATTGGTCGAGGGACACATTATCCCGATGAGGACCTGGTTGCAGTTGGCCGGACAGGTGAACGTGGCGGTCACCTGGGAGAAGCTGGTCCCTGTTATACCCGTGGCCGTGGTGGTGATGAGGTAGGCCGCGTTGGTGCTGTCATAGACATAGTAGCGGCCACCATAGGTACCGTCGCCCCTCGTCCAGAAGTCCAGCTGGTAGGTTTTACCCGGTGTGACTGGCCGGCTCTCGTAGACATAGGTGTTGATGCTAGCTCCGGCGGTCAATTTGGCCGAGGCCGCCCCCGCGTACTTGATGCCCGTATCTCGCGCAATAGCCCCATCGCTCGCTGACTCACTCCAGGTGCCAAATACGTCCGCACCCCCACCGCCAGCCGTCTCGAAGCCGCCGTTTGTCATGATGTCGGTGAAGTTCCCGGCGTCACCGAACTCTAGGACGACCTCGTGGGGCAGATGAAGTATCCCAGCGCTATAGCCGTGGTTGGCTGCACTGGTCTGCATCAGGGCCCGCTTGGTGATCTGGAGACGGTAGCTATCAAGCCGCCGGTAGGCGAAAGCCTCAGCGTCTATGAGGAGATAACCGTTATCGGCCTTGAGGGAACGGCTGCAACGGATGTTGAACGGCGGAGTATCAGTCGACAAGATTGGCGTCGAACCTGAGCCCGAGCCGTTAGGGCCGCCGTTTAGCCATTGTAAATCCTTGGCTGGCATGTCCATCCGCCACCAGATCCGACTGGCGGCGTTATTCCAGTTGGGGCAATACCGCGGCGCTTCCTTGCCGTCGACAAAGACGCGAACATCATCCCCATTGGCCAAGGACCGCCCGGCCCCCACGTTCGTAGCGTGGTCCCAGGTCACCAGAAACCAATAGTCCGTCAGCGGCACAGTATGATTGTTGTAGGCCCGCAGGTAAATACGATAACGATTCGTCGGGGTGGTCGATGGGCTCATCCGCAGAACAATTGGCATCGGCGTATCGCCTGTGTTGGCTACGGCCTTAGTCATGGGGCTGGCCGTCGCGGAGGCATCGCTGGCCCGCAGGGCATAGGCGCCGTACTTGATTGGATCGTCGCACACGAAGTCAATGTAAACGAGTGCGCCTTGCTGTGCATCCGTCCGACCTTCCCAGCCATAAATCGTCATGGCCTCCGCAAAGCCGGAGGCATCGAGTATGAGCGCTTGGGTTGAGGTGGCCGGCTCGCCCACCTTGAACCACTTGAGCAACTGACGTCGATTACCTTCCAGGCTACTCATGACCTTCACGCAGAGCCGAAGGACCCGTTTCCCCTGGCGGCGACGTGTAGCCAGGTCGGGTCCGAACGCCGTGGCCTGGCTATCGAGTTGCGCGCGCGGTGAGCTATCCCAGCCGTCGGGCAGAGTGGTCACGTAATTGGTCGTATCATTGATATTGTGCCCGTCGATTGTGCAGGTTGCCAGATCCATCTTCTATCCTATAGCGCCGTCGCCGGGCCTAGCTGCTTCGGTAGACCATTCACCGCGTCCCTCACCTCACGGGTAGCCGTTATCTGGGCCTGAATATTGCTGATGAGATCGCCCAAGCTTCTCAGGCCATCCTGCATCGCCTGTTTGATGGCCTGCAGTTCCGTGACAATGCTATCCGAGGTCGGCGATGAAGCCAGGCTAATCTCCGGTATTTGCGGGATAGCCGCTTGTAATGCCGCCAATCCTCTCTCATCAGCACCGGCAAACGCGGCTTCAGTCCAAGGTGCGAGTTGTTCTCCGGCATATCTGCCTAGAGCACCCTCTCTCCATTGACCTGCCTCACCGGCATATCTGCCTAGAGCACCCTCAGTCCATTGGCCTGCCTCTCCAGCATATCTACCGGGTGCCCCCTCAACCCAACCGGCTTTTTTCTTCAGCACGGCGCCGAATTCTTCCACTAAACCCGGGGCCACCTTCTCGACTACCTTGGCGCCATACTCTCGGACTGTCTTGTCGATATCGCTAATCGCCTTAGCGCCGAACGCATCCTTCAGGTTTTCGTTGACCTTTTCGATTACCTTAGCCCCGTACTCCTTAACTATATCTGCAGCTTTAGTAATTGCTTTAGCCCCAAACTCTTCTACTAGGCTACCATTAACTTTCTCGATTGTCTTGGCGCCATATTCTTTGACAATGTCCCCCGCCTTGGTGATTGCTTTGGCCCCGAACTCTTCCAGAAGACTTACCGGAACCTTGGCAGCGAAAGTCTTGACGAATTCGTCTACTAATCTAGCCAGCCTCGCAGCATAGTCTTCCAGCGCTTTGGGGACCTTTTCAACCGTGTTAGCGCCAAACTCTTTGACAAATGCGTCCATACCATTAGCTGCTCTGGCGCCATATTCCTTCATCGTCTCCGGAGATAACTTTTCAACAACTTGGGCCCCGAACTCCCTGACGAACATTTGAACAGCAGTGGCCGTCTGAGCCGCAAATTCTGCTAGTCCTCCTCCGCCTTGTCCGCCACCGCCCATACTGCCAGGTATGCCGAAGAAGTCGCTTGGTCTTATTGGCCTCCCGCTGGCTAGGAGGGTTTGTATATCCAAGTGTGCGCCAGCAGGGCCGGCCGGTCTGACATTGCCAGTCCAACCAGTCCAACCTATGACCTCTCCGACGTTGACTATGCCATCCATAACTGTCTGAGCGAAGCCGGACAGGTGGGACAGAATAACGCGCGCCCCATTCGCTAGTCTTAATGCTATCTGATTACCCCAGGCCCCATTCGGACCGAACGATTCAACCATCGCATTTAATGGGGCCATCAGGGCCGTCCCTATGGGCGTAGCGAAATCCTGACCCCAGGAATGTCCTGGGCCCATTTCGCTAGTCATCGGATAAGCGCCCAGGCCGCCAGCCACGACCGACCCAATGCCGCCCGTTATTCCGCTAAGGATCCCGGCCATCCCGCCGCCACCCGTTCCACCCCCTAGCCAGCTCGGCATCTTCCAATTCCAGGGAGCAATCTCCTCGATCTTCTTAAAGTTGTCTACCACGGTCTGAATAGCTGAGGCAAGATCGCTAATTGGACTGATGATCCGCTTTATGTTGGCGATCAAGATGTCTTTGACGGTATTGAGGACAATGCTTATCGTGCCCCAATTGTCACTCCATGTTGTTTTCAGGCCGTCTATGGCTAGCCGCACGTTGTCGATAAATGTACCGAGTTCTCCAAGTCTTGTACCGGCGTTACTGACGAAGGTCGATATGTCTGTTGTCGCTGTCAGGGAAAACCCGCCGATAACGCGTCCTATGAACGCCACCGCCAGCGCCGCCCCCTCTATTGCTTTCACGAACGGCCCCAGGAACATATTCGAGGCCACCTGCAGGGCTGGTGTAAGTATGTCGGTCAGGTCGCCGCCCCGTCCTCTGAACTGGTCGCCCAGTTTCATAAAGCCGTCTTGTAATTGCGTGAATATGCCGCCGAATACTCCAAAGGCGGCCATCAGGTCATCCCAGGCGATTTTCAATTGTGGGAGAGTCACATCCTTAAACGGATTGAGAATCTCAGTCAATCGAAGCAACCGACTCGCTGCCAAATCAAGGGAATCCAGGACATCCTTAGTGACACCCACATTTGTCGGCTGTGCCGACGGAGGTGGACCTTCCGCCCCTCCCCAAACAGTAGCCCAATTAACAGCTTTCCACTGGTCCACCAGCCAGGTCGTAACCGCTCCGGCGATAGAGCCGAGCCCAGCGGCCATTCCGCTGGCCACGCTCGTGACCTTATTCCAGACCTGACCCCAGTCAATCTTAGCCCACTGTTCGCCCAGCCAGGTTGTGACCGTACCGACTAAGTCAGCAACGCTCTTGATAGCCGCCAGAAAGCCATCCCAAAAGTTCTTGGCGAGGTCCGTGATGCCGGACCATACATCCTCCCACTTGATTTTGCCCCATTGCTCACTAAGCCAAGTCCAAACCTGGCCTGCCACATCAGCGACACCCGTTGCTGCGGCTACAAAGCCATCCCATATCAGCGTTCCCAGGTTCTCTATGCCAGACCAGATCCCGGCCCAATCGATGGCCGCGAACTTTGAGCTTACCCAGTCATAGATATCGCTGCCAAGCTCGCCAACGGCCCCCAGTGCGCCCGTGAAGCCATCCCAGAAGCTGCCTGCCACCGCTCCCCAGTCGACGCTCTTGATCCATTCGATGAACTTCCCGCCCAGGTCACCCAGCCAGCCGACGATCTTGCCACCGGCGTCTTTCAGCATGTCGAAGAAATTTAAGAGTGCACCGCCTAAGCCAGCTTCATCCCAGCCATCCTTGATATCCCCAAACCAGTGGATGAGGTCCTTGCCAATGTCGATGAGTTTCCCGAACGCTTTCCCGGCCAGGTCCAGCGCCCCGCCCAGGACGTTGCCAATCAGATCGGCAAGGTTGTCGATCATGGCCGCCGTCTCCGGCTTGCCTAACCATTCCAGAGCGCCACTCATTATCGTCGAAAGTTTGGCAAAAAGTGGCGCACCAATCTTGCCGATGAGCTGGCTGCTAAAGTCCTTAAAATTGCTCATCATGCCGCTGAAAGTCTTCGACTGTTTCTCCATCATCCCGGAGTAGTTCTCATCGAATATGTCTGTAACGGCCGTCATCGCGTCTTCGGCCGAGCCCACATAAGACCCGCCCTTGTCGAACTTCAGCCCCTTCATCTCCAACTGCGCGCGGGTCACAACGCCTAATTCAGCCAACCGGGCAAATGTCTCACCGTACTGGCCGCTTTTGAGCTTGCCAAGATAGGTGCTCATTTCCTCGATGCCGATGCCAGCGGCAGAGGCCGCATTACCAAACCGGGTCAGGTTCTGCTCTGAGTAGATGCCGAAGGCTTGCAGCACCTTGCCGGCCTGCACCACCTGCGGCAGTTCAAAGGGGGTAGTGGCCGCGAACTTGCTGAGCTCCGCCATGCGTGTCTTGGCCATCTCTGTGGCTTCGGCGAAGTCAATGATGTGGCCCGTGGCCTTCTCTTGATTTTGAAAGAAGACGGCGAAGGTCGTGGTGAAGCCTTCCATCTTGGCGTTATAATCAATCATGCCAGTGACTACACTGCCAATCCCGTCGGCTATGCGGCCGAACAGATTAGCCGCGACGAAGCCGCTGGCCGTGCTCATCATATTGGACATGAAGCTGGAGCCCTGGCGGTCAGCCGCACCCAGGCCGCGCTCCAGTTTGCCCACCTCCCCTTGGACGCGTTGGAGGATGCTACTAGCGTAGTCTCTCGCTTGTAAGATAAGCGATAGCTCAGATACCGGCATTATTCACCTGTGCTCTGTGCATCTCTAAGATTAGCTGCTGTAACCCTGGTAACTCGGCCAGCTTCTTAGTGCCATTCTTTTTGTCATTCATCAGATCCCGAGCGTACTTGGCATTGCGGTATTCCAGAACCTTAGTGACTAGCACCGGGTCCTGCTTGGCCGCTTCGCGCGGCGTGCACCCAAAGGCCTCGCAGATCTCGCCGATTAGTCCTTCGTACGGCCGCGGCCCCCAGTGCGTGATTTCGCCCCCGTCGGCTGAGATGGTGAAGCCCCAGAGATGATCGGCGAGGGCGCTGAGCCGTTTTTTCGTTCAACCTTCGTCTCGCCCTGGAGCACGCCGAAGAGCCAAAGCAGCTCCTCGAAGTTGAGCAGCTTCAAAGGCTCAACCGTGCCGTCCGGCTGGGGCAATGGCCGGCCCCGGTCGTCGGTCCAGTTCCAGGCGATAAGCCGATCCTTGAGCAGATCCCACATGACGACCGCCGTCTGCTTCATCATCTGGGCCATTCGAACATTACCGCCTTCTTCATCCTGGAGCGTCAGCCCCTGAGTTTGTAGCTGCGAAAGCGCGTCGAGATGCTCCAATGCTCCAGTAGCGAGACCACGGACCATCTCGACCCACTCGCCTTCGTGTGGGCAGTACGGATCGCCAAACATCTCCACACGGCAATCCGAGCTATCCACACGAGTAGGTTTTGGTTTAGCCATTCTCTCTCCCTCCAGCTATTTAGATTTAGGCGACCGTTCTAGCAAGTGCGCTGTTGCCCTGAAGCGTCGCGGTGAACGTCACGGCCTGACCAGTCGCGGCACTGATGGCGTAGCTTTTGAGTAGAGCGCTGGTGCTGTCAAAGTGCGGATCACTCGCGCCGGCCGCAGCTGCCCCGGTAGGATCAAAGCCGAAGGCCGCCCCGCCGTTGCCGATTCGACCGAATAGGATCGCATCTGATTGGCCCGAGGCAAAATCTGCCGCTCCGCCTAGTGCCACGTTGTAGTCATAGTTGCCTTCTACGACCCGTGGACCTGCATCCGAAAAGGCCGTGACTGCCGGCAGTTCGATGTCGATATTAAGACCTGCGCTAGTCAGGTCGTCCTCGAGAGCTACCGAATTGTAGGCAAAATTCAGGTTTTTACTTGGCTGCTTGGCCATTGTCTGATTCCTCCTCTAGTTTATGTTCCCTGTAGGTATCCGCCCGTCACGATAATGACCGCATTGGTTCCGACCCAGCTTGCTATGTTGACCCGTTTCCACGCCTCTGTCGTGGCCGTAGTTGTCAACCGCCAACAGCCAGTGCCGGTGATGGCCTGGCTCAGTCCTGCTATCGTGGCGTAAGGATCGCCTGCCTCATCATCCGAGCTTTCCTGGACTGCCAGGGTGAAACTCGTGAAGGTCCCCGAGAACACCCTGATAACCACCTGGTAGACTGCGGGCGTGGTCGTGATTCCCTGGTTATAGCCAGTGCCGTTGGCATTACCCGTCGCCGTGGCGTTGTAGAGCACAAGCCCGCGGCTGACTCCATTGGCCCCATCAGCCGTTAGGTTCAACAGGATGGCCTGGCCACTAGCAACTGACCTTGGCTGGCTCTTGAACCGCACGACTTGTTCATAGGCCACCGACCCGGCCGCGTTAGCCCCGAACAGATCGGTCAGGAAGTGGTCGCTGGCTACCTGCGTGATGGAGATGTCATCGAAGTATGCGATGTCGGCATTGACCGTGGGGCACCAGAGATCTAGCCGGATCTGGTTACAGCCGGCCGGAGTCGTGAACATCAGACCTGCTACCGTGTAGGAGGTGCCCGGAACCGTCGTGCTGGCTATCGCCACGATATCGGCTGCGCCCGTTACGTCGTAGACACCATAGCGACCCGCTCCCACCCCTACGGCCCGCGTCCAGAACGAGAGTGCATAGGTCGCCCCAGCCTTGACGCTGATGGTCTGGGCCACTTTCGTATTAGCGGTCGCTCCCGCCGTGAGCTTGCAAGCGTGAGTACCTCCGTGGACGAGTGCGCCTTCGTTTGTAATCGTCCCATCACCAGCCGTCTCCACCCAGGTTCCGAAGACATCTGCGCCACCAGCGCCCGCTGTCTCAAATTCAACATTACTAAGCTTCTCGGTTGTGTCACTCAGCAACGCCCAGATGTTTTCATCGAAACTATCGCCAGCCGTGTCAATGAAACCGTTGTGGGCGTGGCTATGGCCATAGTTGCCCTCGAGGACGCGCGGGCCCGTGTCCGAGAAACAGGTCACAGGTGGCAACTCCACGTCCAAGTTTAGATTCGCGCTGTTCAGGAAGCCGCTGACATCGTATTGATCCAGCAGTATTCTTGTACCCGTATTACCGTATTTTGCCATGCTTAACCTCCTTCTCGGGCTTGGCTGGCAGCGCCGCGATGGCTCCCGTCCTCAGCAAATCTACGATATTGGCTTGATCTCCCGACTCGAAAGTGATGAGCGTCGGCTTATCCAGATCTCGATAGGCTCCCCACCCGTCATCGCGGTTACCCTCGCGCGGGCGTTCGCTAACCTTATCGGCCTTGCCTGGCCCCCGGTGTATCCGCAGCCGGTGGACCAGTTGGATATACGTTTCTGCCATGCTTCACCTCACTGAATCCATATCCGGAAGAGCGCCCCGACGTGCTGCCAGGTGACACCCTCGACAACCTCATCGTACTCGACATCACTCTGGCGACGCATCTCCATCAGGCTATAGCCCGAAACCGTGATAGTCCCATCATTCAGTAGTGTGTCAATTCGCTCCAGGAGCGTCCCGGCCTGGCTCGTCGAGTCGCTCTGGTCGACGATCTTGATGAGATATAGATAGTCTCGCCACATCCTCGAAGCGAGGGCGAAATCGTGGATTCCGCTCTGTTTGTGAAAAACCACGTACGGCGCGACACTACCGGCCGGGGCTTTCCGATGATAGACACCCGTAGCCGTGGCCATCAGGGTGGCATCACCAGAGAGCTTTGCATAGATCCCCACCTCAACCGCATTCATAGTCTCTCTACCATCTGGCGGGCGACTTCTGGTAGCACCTTAGCGACATCCTCGGCCGCCGGTATCAGCATCGGCGTAGCCGACATGTGGACGGTGCCGAACTCGTGATGGATGGCGTAGTCCTGGGTGTTGAAGACTTTACGGACGTACCGTTCTAACTTCTTGGTCTGCCAGCCTGCCTTCATTGCGCTGGTATCGACCCGGACAGTCCGGTCTTCGGCCCCGGCCTCGATATCGAAAGTCGCTTTGTCCAGCACCTTTTCAAGCAGGCCTGGCAGCCCCCTCTCGATCTCGCCTATTGACTTGCCCTTCATCTCTAGCTTGATAGTCAGCACTAGAGCAACTCCTTGCAGACACAGCGCCGGGCCGTCTCCCACGACTCCTTGTCCATTACATGGACGATCTCGAAAGTCCTGGAACCGATTACCAGCCGGTCCTTCGCGGTGACGTCAACCGTATAGGGCACCGTTACTAGGTAGTCGCCCATTGCCACGATCTTGTCACCCAACTTGCGCTCCTGGCCGGCCGTGGTGGAGATCCGGCCCGTCGTCGTGGCGTTGGTGGCCCACGTCCTGGTATAACCGCCCTGGCTGTCGGTCGTGTTAGTCAAGCGCTTCACCAACACCGTTTCCGGCATCGCCTCGGCCTGGGCGGCGCGCATATCCGTTAGTGTGCTAGTATCCAAGAGAGTCACGCCTTATTCTCCTGTCGCTTGATCACCCGCACGAGTCGCTTGGTCATGACAACCCCGACAATCCGCTGAGGCCGCTGAGCCCTTGCTTGGCAACAGTAGCCATCGTCTCCGATGCGTAGGTCAGAAGCGTATCAGCCTGAGTGTTGTAGGCGGCCTTGAGCCATGGAGCCGAACGCACAACCTTGGATATTCGCACCTCGTCAATGAGGCCATCCAGAATGTACTGAGCACCTGCCCTTGAGCCCACCTGCAAAGCCGTCACGCTGGTAGCCGCGGCTAATTCACCCGCTGGATCGTTCCCAATGGTCATCGCCACAGGTGCGCCGTCTATGTAACAAACAATCCCGCTGGGGTCGCCGCTACCGCTGTAACTACCGGCCACGGCCCGCCAAGCACCATTATTCGCCGTGGCTGAAGTCGCGGTTGAATCTATGTAATCACTGCTGGTCACGTCCTCGATAACGGCCATGCTGGGTTTGCCCGCATTGAGCCCCAGGACAGCACAAATTCGTGCCCCGGATAGAGGATCGTTAGCGAACAGAGTCCGGCTGGCGCTGTTGTCAGAGGTTTTGACTGCACACTCAAAAGTAAAAGCGGATCGGGTGCCGAGAAAGCTATTGAGTCGAGTATCGAAGGTGAGACTGGAGGTTGAGCCGTCGAAGTCTTGCGCTTTACCCGCCCACCCATCACCTAAAGCGGGATTCGCCGCGCCCGCTTTGGTGCCAAGATAATCTCCTTTGGCCGTGGAGATATGGCTGGTATCTATACTGTCCTGCATGTGGCCGACCAACAGAAAGTCGGTATCCCAGGCATTAGTGGCCAATCCCCCGTTGACAGTGGCCTCAGTACCAACGTAAAAGCCATGAAGTTTCGCGCCTGCGCCTGTGATGTAGAATTTTAGCTTAATGGCTTGGTTTGTCGGAAGAGCATTGGTACCCCACATCACCTCGGTTGAGTAACTATCGGCTGTAATGTCCGTGCAATCGGTGTAGGCATAGCCAGTGATAACCGAGCCGGCCGAGTTAAGTAACTCAACCTCAATTTTTTCCCCACCGCCATTAGCATCGCAGTTTAGGTACAAGTGGCCATCAGAGGGAGTAAACAGTTGAGTTGTGACGGTGCTGCCATCGCCGCTGACCTGTCCTATGCGGCCGTAGGGAATCTTCGCTATACAAACCTTAGAATTACGGGGTATGGCGTGGGCATGGTTTTCCTCAAAGCCGCAATAGTAGTGCCACCACTCATCACCGACCTTAATAGCGGCTCCGCCGGTAATCATCTCGTCGTCATAACTAGCTGCGGAACCAAGGCTTACCCAGTCAGCATCTTTACTGATGAAATTTACCCCATCCCACGATACCCAGGACTGAATACGATCTATCTGTTCCGCACCCTTGTTGTAACGCGTCACCCAGGCATAGTACATCCCGCCCATTCGCTGCACGTTTACGGAATAACGCTGCTCATTGGTAACGATGCCGTAGTCAATAACAGTTCCCAAGTCAGTCCATGTATCCGTCAGATCGCTAGTATCCGAAAGGTACGCCCCAATGTTTCTCAGCCCAGCGTCTGCACCATCCTGGTAGTAGCAAAGCCAGCGGCCATCATCTCGCTTGACCAGGGAGGTGATTTCCTGCGTGGTAGAGGTAGCGATGGTGCTGAGCAGGCTGTAGGCGCCCTCCGGAGCATCAGAGCCGTAAATCTTCTGAACGAAATTCGCGCCGTTGTCCGTGGTATTGCAGGCCGCTAGATAAACCTGCCCACTCGCCCCGCCGGGGTTATAGTGGATTCTGGCTTGAGTGCCCATCGCCAAGAGGATATTGTTATTGGTGCTGCCGTCAAATGTTACCAGAGCGAGGTTAGGCTTAGTCCAGGTCAGGCCATCGGCGGAATAGGCATAGCAAGTATCCCAGCGCGGCGTACCCTCATTGGTCACGCCGTTATAGAACATCCGGTAACGAGACTCAGCGGGCCAAGCCGAGTCGGTCCAGACCAAGGCATAGTTTATATCCCGATCCCAGGTCCATGCATTATTGCCGTGGACAGGGTTACTGGCATACTTGGTTGGCCGATTGACTGCGAAGGTCGCGCCGGAGGACGCCTCGATAAAGTCCTGGGTCAAGAAGTTTTCCCATCGAGCCGAGGCAATGGCGCGATAGTACATGTAGAAAACGGTATCGACCGTACCGGAAACGGAGGGCACCATTACCCACAACTCAGCCAATTGATTGACGCTATCCCATCGCTCAACCTCATGGTGAATCGGGGTAGTGCCATCAGAGCTAGTACAACGGACGCCGTGCCCATTACTTTCGGCCGCGCTAAAGTCAAAGTTCGCCGCAGTCAGTTTGACCAGGACAGGGAAATTGGTCAGGGTGGCGTCAACCTTAGTCTGATCAATTGTTATCTTTTTACGTTGAGCGTAGCCACTAAGCCAAGCCATCTCTATTTAGCCTCATGCCTACACGCTAGAGCGCCCTGAATGAGCGCCCCGCCAGTCGTGAGCGTTACCACCATCGCCTTGTTGGCCACGCTGGAAACGATGGGCGGGTCGAAATGTAGGAAGCCTGGACCCGGCTGCGTGATGGAGAGGGGGCCAAAGACGGTTGCCCCATCGTCCGTGATGGCCAGGGTTCCCACGGCCGTCAGGGTGACGTCATAGCTCCAGAACACGTCGTAGAGATAGTGCTTGACGCCAGCCGAAGCGCCATAAGTCACGACCGCTGAGGTGTTGTCGACTGGCGCGTGGTTGTCGGCCGCAACACTGGGGATGGCCCGGCGATCAACCCCATTGGTCGTGCCCGGCGTGGTCTGGTCGATCTTGACGCTTAGGATTCCGTAGACCGTGTTTTTGATTCCCTTCAGGAGCGAGACCAAAGTGCGACTGGTCCCATCCTCAGTCCCGACCAGAGGTGTCTCGGTGCCGACTCCGATGGTTGCGCCTGCCCCGCCAGAAGTTTTGACATTGACCGCGTTGGTGGTGCCGTCGGTCGTCTGGTCGATCTTGACGCTCAAGATTCCGGCCACCAATGAGACTAAGCCTCGGAGGTATTGCTGCACGGTCCCGTCAGCGTCCGTCACGACCTTGGCACCATTGGTAGCGCCCAGCACTCCCAGCATGCTAACGTACAGGGTATTTTTGATACCTTTGAGCAGAGAGACCAGCGTCCTACTGGTATTGTCCTCGGTGGCAACGGCCGGTGTTTCCGTGCCGACCCCGATGGTTGCACCAGCTCCGCCGCTGGTTTTCAGGTTGACAGCGTTGGTGGTGCCATCAGTCGTTTGGTCGATCCCGACCTTGCCAATGATATTTGGTCCCGCATCTAGTGCTGGCATATATCACCCCCTAGGCATGATTGCCCCGTCCTTTATCGGCGGGCCCGGCCCTTCAGCAGGCCGGGCCCTTGGCTCGTTAGGTTTAAGCGAACGTTGCTGCTACGGCCGAAGCCCTCAGTGTAAGGCCTGTCCACTCATAAAGTTGAGTAAGGCCTTCATATTCACTCCCCTACGCCTTGGTCGCGGCTACTGCTGTCGGCACCGTGTAGAACACAAACAAGTGTGTTACGCCCACTGCCTCTGCGCCTACGCCTGTCAACACCGTGGCGGTGATAGTTCCACCGGCCGCGTAGAACTTCGGCGTACCCAGGTAGTCTCCAGCGCCAGCGGCCGTCTTACCCTTGTAACTGCATCCCAACACGGTAGTCGGGGCAGTTTTGACATCCAGAGCCTTGAAAAAGCCTTCGGCATCGCCTGCGTCGCCGCAGTTGAAAGCCGCGCTGGTGCCGTTGCCCCAGAGAGCCGTATTGACCACTAGGGCCTCGTCTACAACTCCGCCCGCTGGGATCGTAACGGTTGCGGTATAGGTGCCCGCGCCAGCCGTTTCCGTGAAGGTCCGGTAGGCCACGAATGAGGCGCTATCGTTGGTGTTTCTCAGAATATTGCCATCAGTAGCGATGAGGATATTCTTGGCCGCTGCCATCGTGAGGTTATCACTGACCGTGACGGTCCCCGCGAGGGTGATATCGTCCGCTCCTACGCCATCCGAAGAGATAGTGAGTTTGCCATCAGCCCCACTCTGGATATAGAGCCCCGCGTCACGGAATTGTACTTTCTTGGTCGTAGCTACCAGTACATCCTGGCCGATGTTAACGGCTGAAGCGTTGGTCGGAGCAAGGCTCACGACCCCCGCGGTCCCGCCCGCGGCCGCCCCGGCGTCGATAACGACATTACCAGCCGTGCCCGTTCCTCCCGCGCTCGCGCCCGAGGTGACGGTAACAGCCCCGCCAGTTCCTGCCCCGGCCCCAGATCCAGCCGTAACCGTTACGGCTCCCGCGGCCCCCGCGGTGCCGCCGGTCGTCGCTCCACCATCGCCCGCTGTTAAGGTTAGGCCTCCACCCGCCCCGCCGTTACCTGTACCGGCTGTAGCGGCTCCGCCATTCCCACCCGTTACTGCGATAGTTCCGCCAGCTCCAGCGTTATGAGCGCCGGCCGAGTTGGTGGCCCCGCCGTTGCCGGATGTAACTGAAAGGTTCCCACCGGCCCCACCGATCTGGCCGGTTGCTCCGCCGGTATTGGCCCCGCCGGCCTGGGAGCGAACCGTTACGGTGCCGCTGGCCCCAGCAGCTACCGCGGCTGCGCTGGCCGCCCCGGCTCCGGATTGCACCACAACGTTACCCGTGGCGCTCCCTGAGCCCGCCGTAGTGGTGCCTGTTGCTGCCGTGAGGTTACCGGAAGCACCGGAGGTCGTGCCTCCTGCACCCGAGGTGACGGTGAGGTTCCCACCAGCCCCCGTCGCTCCACCGCGTCCACTCGCGGCCGTGATGGCCCCGCCGGTTCCAGTCGTAGTGCCCAACCCGCCGGTTATAGCGATACCGCCCCCGTCTCCAGCGGTCGAGGTTGCGGCCCCGGCCACGAGGGAAGCAGCCCCACCGTTGCCGGTTACGCCGCCCCCGGAGTTACCGCCCGTCATGGAAGCAGCTCCGCCGTTGCCCGTTCCTGCACCTGCACCCGCTGCAATGGCAGCATCACCGCCGGCCCCGTTGGTAGAGCCTGCAGCCCCACCTGTGAGGCTCGCGATTCCACCGGCGCCCGTAGCCCCACCGCCGGACTGACCTGCGACCAGCGAAGCTGCTCCACCAGTCCCTGTCCCTGTGGCCGATCCGGCCCCAGCAGTAACGCTGATAGCCCCACCGTTGCCGTTAGTGTGACCCTGGCCCGCTACTAGCGCCACGGCCCCGCCGGCTCCCGCCGCTGCCGCGGCCTTGCCAGCCACATCGAGGGTAGCATCATTAGCGGCGATGTTACCTACCGTGACGGCCCCGGTGGCCGTTAGATTGCGAAAAGCAGATATGTCTTTGTCAGCGGAGACCACAACGGCCTTGCTAGCGTCTACTGTGCCGGCCGCTGTGATGTCGAGGGCGTTAAGTTCGGCGACGACAGGGAGAATGCCCGAGAGAGCATTGAGTTCTGCCGCTGTAGCGGTGACTTCGGTGTCGTTGATAAGGAAAGCCTTGCGGACATTGATGCCGCGGCGAAATGTGGTCGCTGGTCCTGTAGACATTTCGTTTCTTCCGTCCTTTCAGTTGTCTAAGTGTCTATATAGATTTGTTTCACTTGCCTCTGATACTCACTTGTCCCCGCCTCATCGTGGTAGCCGTCCTGGCGATCCAGCGTCACGGCGGCCATCCCGCCTAGCAGTTCCGCCTCCAACTCCCCGGCCCTGGCGGCGAACTCGGCCGCTCTGGCGCTGTACTGCACTGATAGACCATCGGCCGAGAATGTCGCTTTCTTGCTGTATTTGCGGGCCAGCCACTTGCAGGCCATCACCGCCGCGGCCTTCTCGGCGGCCCCCGTCTCAGTCAAGAAATACTGAATTTCAGCATCAGCAAGATCATAGGCCGTCGCGTCATTGTCGGGTACGAGGAGACGAACCTTGCCGATATCGGTTGTGAGATCATAAGTGAATGCCATCGTCAATCCCTTCGCCCGCCTAGCCCGCTTCGGCTTGACTTGCGGCGGGTTGGTAACTGTAGCACAGCCCGCCGCAAATTCCTTTGGTTCTAACAGGGCCCGAATCGCCTTGAGCTCATGCAGGATGGCCAACAGAGCCGGACCATCCTGCGTTCGCGTCCTTTCGGGTACTCTCCCGTATTCAGCCATCGCTAGCCCCTAGGAGATTGTCGGATCCGCATAGGTATCGGCGTGATTTTTGATCACAACGGCCCCAACGCGATCCTGGATGCCGACGCCGCACTCGAAAAACAGGATCGCTAGCTCCAGCGGGTACTCCCGGATGTGGTCGCCCCTCATAAGGCGGGCACCCAAGCCACCGTCGGCCGGGATACGGACCAACAGCGGATTGCGCTGATCGAGATTGCCATAGCTCTTGTAGACACTCCAGAAGGCTGTCGGTATGCGCCCGGAGGCTCTCATCCGGCAAGTGCCATAGTCGGTCTCAACCACACCGATGAACGACTGGTCCACGTTAGCCAGGTCAGCCGTCGCGCCGTAGGTGATGAGGTCCGATTTCTTTGGCACATAGCCGGTGACGTTGGTCGTGTTGGTCCAAGAGGCGATGTCAGCATAGGCAATCAGGAGGTCATACGGCGCATCATAGCCGTGCTCATAGAGGTTGGCCACGGCCGTCTCAAGATTCGCCTGGGTGATGCCACTGAGCGGCGCGATGTGGTCATGGGTGTAGACGAACGTCCCCCCTCGATCGGGCCTGGGCTTCGGCACGTAGGCGGCGTCAGCCGTCCCTCCGTCAGCCAAAGGCATCGAGCGGCCCGAGCCCACGGCGTCATAGGTCGATTTGAATAGACGCGTCAGAATTCGTTGCTCCCAGATGTCCTTGAGGTCCATCAGGGCACTGGCGACATCCTCGTCGAGTTGCTTTCGCCGGGCCTTCCGCAGGAAATCCCACGTCCAGCCAAGCCCCCGGTCATAGGCCAGGAGCGGCAGCATGTGCCCGGTCGTGGCACCACGCTTCCCATCGGGTCGGCTGTACTCCGTGTGAGTTTGGAATCCGTTGGAGACACCGATGCCATATTCGACGGCGATCTCCTCGGTCGTGCTGATAAGACTGGCAATCAGTGGATCGGTTGTCAGGGCCGCATTCGCTAACGCCAGGCCGGTGCCGATCTGCGCGACGATTCCATCGTAGGTCTCGCCGCTGGCGAGCCGGTATTTCTCCAGGTAGGCCGCGTCCCAGTAGGTCGGGAGGGCCCATTGCTTCATATCACTTATGCCCAAAGTAGCCATATCAATTCACCTCGAAAGTTTCTTAAGCGACGGCCCTAAGCCAGGCCTACATAGATCGGGTTGACCAGCAGGACGGAGCCCGAAAGCCCCACGCCCAGGATGGTCGACTTCGTGCCAGCCGCATCGGCGATCACGCCAGCGTCATCGTCGATGTAGAACTTAGCGCCAAAGGCCATATTGGTGGAGTAGCCCGCCACCGGGCCAAACACCACCACGTCGCATTCCTCGCCGGAGGCGACGCTCGAATTGCCCAGCGCTCCGCTCACCACTACGCCAATGGCGCAGGCACCCGCCACGGTACTGGCATCAGCCTTAATCACCGTGTTGGCCGCGCTAAGATACACCGGCACGCCAAATGTCAGCGCCTCCCCGGCGGTCAATCGGCGGATAACACAGCCCTCCAGGGGTCGCACATCAGCCGCAACAATCGTTACATCAGCCATGATTTTTCACCTCGTTTAACTGGCTCTATCCGAGCCGGAATCGTTTCTTGACATCGGCTATGACGGCTTGGTCATCAGCCGGTGCGCTTCCCCGTCCCTGCTGACTATTCACATCGCCAGGCGGTGGGGTAGCGGCTTTGATTAGATAGGGCTTGTCCTTGACAAGAGTTTTCAGAAGGCTCTCGACATTCCTGGGCTTGCCCTGGTCGTCGTACTCAACTGTGCTGATGTCCAGCAGCCGGTAAGCCGCATCCTCGTCCACAACATTGAGCTTGCGAGCCTCACGCTCTACCGCTATCCTGAGCAGGGCTTCCTGCAATCGAGATTCAGCCTCAAAGGCCTTCTTCTCAGATTCTTGAGCGGCCTTACTCAGTCGGTCGGTGTCGCTCAACTTGTCATCGTCGTACTTTTTGAGCCGCGCCTCTAGGTCTCGCTGAGCCGTGCGATACTTCGCCGCCTCAGCCCTAACCTCTTTCAGCTCTCGCTCAATGTCCGCTGCGCTTCTCCCCGGTATAGACGCCTGGTCTGCTGCCGTGGTGCCAGCTTGCGCGGAATCGGGCTGGCTAGTGGTTTGCGACGCCTGGTCGTTAGCTGTGGCCGCCTGGGCCGTGGTAACCTCTGCCATTGGTTCTATTTCCTCCTGATTTTCTGCAACAAAAAACGCCGCCGAGTCAAGACCGAATTGGTCTGAGTCGACGGCGCGTGTGGCCGTGCTGTGTATTCGATTTACGCTAGTAAGTTTATACCTACAGCGCTAACTTGTCAAGACCCTGCCGCCGCTGCTGGCAGATCCTCTTGTTGAGGCTGTGCTGCTCGCCTAATCCACTGGTCGCGCCGTTCCTTGCCAAGTATCTGGGTGAGGCTGCGGCTATTCAACTGCTCGCCCCACTTACGGTCCATCCAGGTTCTCGGGTAATCCTTTAGCCGAATCTCGCCAGCCCGATAAGCGCGAAATGCGGCCGGCCCCAACACCTGCATCTTATTGACATCGCTCAATTGCTCAAAGAGTGCCGGCCCCTTCGTGACGGCCGGTCTCGTTTCAGATATACCTTTGAAACCCAATTGCTCCCACGTTTTTGTACGCGGCAACAGCGAGCCCCTACAGTTGGGATGCCGCTCGAATCGCTCATTGAGTTTGTAGACCTGGCCATGCAGCGCAAAACAGGCTGGGCAGGTTCGCCGGTCGCAAGCTTCGTGACGCACCCAACCCTCTAGGACATCGCTATTGGCCTGATAGGTCTGATAGGCCGCCTCGCGGTACGAGTCCATCACGGTGCTGCGGCTTATCGTCAACGCCCTAGCCAGGTTGCCCCCCATCGCTAGCCGTACCTGTCGGGCGATCTCACGCGGTCCCTTGCCTAGCGCCACCCCCGTTATCAGGGCCTTGCGCACATCCTGGACGGCCTCAGGTGCTAGCTCCTTGAGCAGATCCGCTAATGGCGCGCCGTCGGAGGAGAAGCCTACGAGATTCTGTATCGCCTCCGTGGGTAGCTGCGCGAACGAAAGCGTTACGCTCGGCGGCGCTTCTCCCAGGCCCGTCAGCATCAATTGCTGAGCGTGGGATTGCGCTGCCAGCACCGCCTCTCCTTGCTGCTGGACGATGGAACGTTCCGCAAACTGGGCGAAGCGGTTTATCTCGGCTTCCGTCTGGGCTAGTAGAATCTTGAGGCGGTCCTCTTGGAATAGCCAGGACTGCCCAACCTCTTTTCCCTCGGCCCTGGCTGCCTGGATCTTGGCTGTCATAATATCGAGATTGGCTTTAATCCGCTGCCAGGACTGGCCATAGAACCGCACCATGTCGGTCGCACCGGCCCGTTCCTTCCGCAGGAGGTCAGCCCTAAACTTATTGTTGACCCGGATAATGTCGGGTTCCGGCATCGTTGCTTACCCTACCACGCTGTAACCGCACTGCATCACTCGAGCTGATAGCCTGAGCAGCCAGATTGCCAAATGCTTCCGCCAATGGCGCCAGCCGAATAACTTACGCTCAAGCTTGGTCACGTCAAGCGTGATGGTAAGGCTCGCCAGATTTAGCTCATTGTATGGGAATTCCGCCATCTTTTAGTTCCTCCCTTCCACAACTCACCGATGCCATACTTTGTCATAGATGGTCCGGATCTCCTCCGGCGTTGGATTGCTACTCAATTATTGTCCTTGCTCAAATGTTGAGAGCATCTCTGATCCCATCTGCGCTGCCTCAGTCTCCTTCTTTTGCTTCTCTATTATCGGATCCATTCCCATGACCTCTAGCAGCGTCTCCTGGCTTACCCCTAGTTGGTTCTCCAGCATGGCCGCCTCGGCGTTGGTCTTGCGTATCGTGGCCTCGCCCAACTCGTCGGTGAACTCCTGGGCACTCTGCCACTGAGTCTGGACCCGCACAATTTCGACGGACTCCCCTGGTCGGTAGAGATTATGCAGTTTGGCACTGAGATACATCACGTCTTCCCAGCAATTCCCGAAGACTCGTTGCCTCCGGTCGACCTTGTGGATCAACCCAATCTCCTGATTCTTCAGCGATTCACCCGAGGGCTGGTCGGCGCCCAGGGCCTGGAAAAGATAGTGCGGCGTCCGGCTGACTCCCGCGATAGACTCGATCCAGTACTTGCAGGAGGCGATAAGGAAATTCGGATCAACTGGCTCAATGGCCCCCAGTTTCGCCGCCGGATCGGTTAGTCGCATCATCTGGCCGGGGCTAATTTCCGTGCTCTTCTCCACCCCCGTGGAGGCATCAATCATGGCTGACACGCCGGTGGCGTAGAGGATACGGAACCCACTTGTATCCGAGCAGGCGATGAGATCAATGTCGCTCTTATTCAACATATCCTGCAGGCTGAGAATTTGGGAGATCTCCGACCCCCCGGGATTGGCGAACTCGATCACGGCGATACCAAGAGGCTGGCCCTGCTGGTCTAGCCAGGGCAAAGGCCAGGGTTCATCTTTAGTATCGCGGTACTCCTCCCAGATGGTCCCGTTAATCCCGTCGGAGCCGGCCCGGCGGGTACTGATGTATTTCTCTACTCGGTCGGCGAAATAGAGGGTCTGGCGCGTCCGTCCATTAAGCGTCTTATCGAATGGATTCCATACCTGCCACTTTTTCGCAGCGTAGACGATCTTGTCGGTACTGGGGTCGCGCCAAGTCCTGAGACCCTGTGTACCATCGTTCTTGTAGTTGAGCGTCCAGCGGGGCTCATTCTTCTCAGCGTTCCAGTCGACGATCAGGTAAGCGTCGGCGTCCCGGATGGCCGCCTCATAGACCTCGTCCTGGAGGGCATCAAAGCGGTTGGCCTCCTGCCACTCACTGATCTGCTCGATGAAGTCCTTGGCTGCCTCTCCTTCGGCCTCCCTCGCGGCTTTGAATTCCTCGACTGATAGCCGCTCTACGACGGAGTCGATGATGAGCTGGCAGAGATTGTGAGCATAGAGATAAGCTGTCTTCTTGCTCTTGAGCCCGATGAACTCTTTTTGTCGGTCCGTCAAGTAGACAGGGTGCTCGCCCTTGGCGTAGTCCCGGACAGTGCGAACGAACTCAATCTCGGCCGCGTCCTCAGAAGCAAGCCATTGGAGGTAGGCTAGCTGGGTAGCCAGGTAGAAGTCTTGCGGCATATCGTTACCTCGCGTAGTCGGTTATGCTCATACCGGAGCCAACGTCGCTTAGGTGCATCACCATATACCTCATTGGATCACAACCATGGTCATCTCGCTTAACTGGCGCCTCTTTGATTGCGTTATCTTGCCACACATACGATTCGATTTCCTCCTCCGTGCAGGTGGGCAGCTTTCGCTCAACCAGCACGGGGTCACGCTCCACCAGGGCATCCCGCAAGAAAAAGAGCCGCGGCTTGCCGTCTTTGGCTTTTTTCAGCCGAGAGGCAACGGCTTGAATGCCGGGGCTGACGGCCTTGCGCGCCGCCACGGTTGGTAGACCCAAATGACGCTCCAGGGTGGCGCGGTCCTCGGCATCGTGGTCACAGATGATGGCGATGGGTCGCGGTTCACTCGCGGTAATGTCCCGGATGTGGCGGGCATGGTCCTCTACTAGCCGCTGAGTGCGGTAAATCTCCTTGTAGCGGTAGAGCCGTCCATCCGGGTCCTGGGCCCAGAATTGACAGACGTACGGGTTGGTAAACCCAAAGTCCACCGCCCAGTAGCGCGGCCACTCCCAGGGTATCTCGAACCAATCGACCAGGTGAATCAAGCGGTCCCAGCCATCATAAACCATCCCCTCGGCGGCGGCCCAAATGCCCTTGTAGAAGCGGAGTAGCCGCACGCCACTCAGGTCCGCCAGCTTCTCCAAATAGCGGGCGCCGGTCTCTGTCCAGACCTGGTTAGCCCGATCCCAAAGAACCGGGTTATCCTCATGCCTGGTTTCCAGCATCATGGTTTTGCCGGCATCGCAACGCCTCTTGAGCCAATGGGTAGGCGCGTCCGGGTTGCAGTCGCCGATGATCTGCTGGTAGGGCATGACGCCATTCCTGAGCCGCGTCGTAAGTGTCTCCCACTCGTGTTCGCTGAGCTCGACGGCTTCCTGCACATAGGCCATATCGTACTCGCTGGACATGATTCTGGTCGTCTTATCGAGGCCCCCCGCCACGATAACGGAGCCATTGGGATAACGATACTCTTGGCTGGTAGTGTGGAAATCTACACCATCGAGTTCGTGCAGAACCTTCTGGTCCATCGTGATCATGGCCGACTCCGTGAGGCTGGCCCGCGTCTTGCGGAGCATAAGACCGCGCATGCCTGGGTATTTGGCTGCACAGAGATGAAGCTTTTCGAGAGCAGCCCGGCTCTTGCCAGTTCCCGCCGGGCCTGAGAGTAATATCTCCGGTTCCTTGCGGCTGAAGACCTCACAGTTACCGCCTCGTGGCTCGAAGGTGAGGACGATCTTTCGTCCTTCATACATCTTTTGGGTTAATGCCAATGTATTGCCTAACTATCACATCGCCCTTGATCTCGCTCTTTTCGGTCCATTGCCCTAATTCCTGAGCCGCCTGTTTCTCATGCTCCCTCATCTCTTTCAGCAAGCCGGTGTCGACGGCGTACTCATCAATGATCTCGGCATCGTCGCCCTTGCCGATCATCTTGACCTGGTGGACGAGCAGACCGCTGTCGCCGCCAACCTCAACGGGCGTGCATTGTTCTCTAGCCTCGATAATTCGTTTCATTCGCGCCCAGCGATCATTCAGCGCAGCGATACGGTTCTGCCGGTTGGCTAAGCCTTCTGCCTTGATCTGCTCTCGCCAGTACGCTCGGTGCTCTTCGACCTTTGCCTTAAACTCCGCTCGACGCTTCCAACGTTCCAAGGTGGTTTTGTTCATAGAGCATTGCAGGGCTATATCGCTGTCACTTAATGTATCTTCAGCGACTAACAGCGCGGCCTTTTCGCGCCGCTTCGTCCATTGGAAATCGGTTGCATTCGGTTGCACTTTTGGTAATCTTCCCACTAGTCATGACCAGTTCCGGTGGTTCCCAGGTTAGGCCGCAATCCTCGCAACGGACCGCCAGGAGCTGCTTGCCGATCCACTCACGTCCTCGATGGCGAATGATGAAGCACTCAGCGACGTACTCGCCGAGGATGTTGCCGCAGGCGCATCGTAGTTGCATAGTTCTCCTAACGAGAACGGTCGCCAACCAGAGGACCGTTGAGGCCCGTAAAGTCGGCGACCGCTGGGTCGCGCTGTAATTCAATTGCTGCTAGTCTACTCCCAGAATGCTTATAAGTCAAGAGGTTGCCTTTTTTGAGCTCCTCCGCCCCGGGGCAAACGACAAACGAACCCTAGTAGCTATAGGCCATCGCCGCGCCGTCCGGCCCGATCTCGTGCACCACGACAGAGGCCCAGTACTGCGCTGCTACCTGAGCCGTCCCCATAAAGCCGGCCGGCAGGTGGCCGTCGCCTTCCCAGGTCTGCCAAGCACCGAAGCCTGGGATAGTCCGCTCTTCCGTGTAGACAGTCACGCCGGCCTGGTCACGGTAAGTCAGGCGGACGAGGTTGCCATAGCTGGCCTGGTTGCCGATGTTGATGCTACTGGACCAGCCGCCAGCCCGGTACGTCACGATTGGAAGGACTCTGGAATACTGGACTGGGCCAAAAGGATTGTTGTCTTCCTGTGCTTTCGCCACAAGGCCCTGGGTGATGAATCCTCCCAGCAGGATTGCCACGATTGC
>ERZ1292629.453-Hain-H43-01um-R1-453-length-44404-cov-11_pt1 | contig 44404 bp, 50 predicted proteins | sample MGYA00564399_ERZ1292629 | MGnify/ENA primary metagenome ERZ1292629 (study PRJEB36523, sample SAMEA6512636) | groundwater metagenome | collected 2019-01-08 | study: AquaDiva: Metagenomics assemblies of 32 groundwater samples
GTCGCCAACACCCGCCTACGCGAACTAGACAAGCAAAAGACGGAATTCGTCTCCTTTGCCACCCACCAGTTGCGCAGTCCGCTTACGGCTATGAAGGGTAGCACGTCACTCATACTGGAGGGCGATTTGGGGCCCTTGTCCAAGCCGCTCAAAGGTGTAGTGAACACGATTTACACTTCCATCAACACCATGATTAGCGTCGTAGAGAGCTACCTCAACATCTCGCGCATAGAGCTCGGCACCATGAAATACAACTTTGTGGAGATAGATTTTAAAGACTTGCTCAAGGAGGTTGTCAATGAACAGAAGCCAAACATAGAAGCAAGGGGACTCAAGCACACCGTAAGACTGGACGAGAGAGAGATATACAAAATCAAAGCCGACCCGGACAAGTTCAAGCAGGTGGTCATGAACGTCATAGACAATTCCGTCAAATACACGAAAGACGGTTCCGTCAGTATTTCTCTGGAGAAAATGATAGACAGCGGTCTCGTTCGCCTGACAATCTCGGATACCGGGGCCGGCATCGCGCCCAACGTCTTGCCGAAACTCTTCCAAAAATTCTCCCGCGCCGAGCACGCCAACGAAGCCAATATCCACGGCACGGGTCTCGGCCTCTATATCGCCAGAGAAATCATGAACGCCCACGGCGGCAAAATCTGGGCCGAATCTGCGGGGGAGGGCAAAGGCTCGCAGTTCTATGTTGAGGTTCCGCTGGCGAACTAAAATTACGAAATGATTGAATAAAATCGTCGGTTGACTGCTTTTCTTATAATGAGACAATTATAGCGGAACCGCCGGTATGTGCCGGAATGGCTCATTGAAATGTCCTCTGCTGTTTTAATAGAGTTATGAATACACTAACGCAATCGCGTCAGGAAACCGGCGGGATAATAATCGCGCCTGATCAAGAGCTGCTCGCCGCAGTTCTAGCTTATGAACACGAACCTCTTGTGGCACGTCTCCAGAAAAAGCTCAATATCAATGAGCATAAAGCGCGCCAGATTTTCGAGGATACCAAACGATTTCTTTTTATCTGTGGAACCTGCAACGGGAGATGGTCGCCGAGCAGGGAAATAGATGAAGGATGGCACAACTTTATAATGTTCACAAAGGACTACATGAAGTTTTGTGAAAAATTTTTTGGTCGTTTCATCCATCATCAACCGAACTTACCCGGGCAAGTTCCGGATAAGACTCGACCCCGTCGGACGCTCATAGCGGCCATCCAGCTTTTTGGCCGAGAAAACCTTTCTAGCTCATGGGTGTATTGCAATATCCATGGTGTGCCGGTACTCGGTCCAAACATGATTTCGGAAACACCCCTAGTAGCTCTTGATCCCTGCGACGACTGTGGTTGTGACGCAGCCTGCAACGATGATTAATTCTCCCGCTTCTCGCGGGAAACTCAAGGAGTAGTCTCACTACTCCTTTTTTTTGAGTAGAAATATGCTATTGAAATCCTACCTGTTCTTATTGGTTCTGGCAATATATCGATGTTTATTTTTTTTCCTATTTTTTCATGAAAATCCGTATATTCTTTTGTATATACAGAATCAATATCATTCAAAATATTTATAACTATAAAATGGATCAAGTTTTCATTCATTTCTCGATCAATAGATAGATTAATAAAATTATTATGACAAAGTTCGTGTATCAGTGTTCCCAGGATATGTCCGTTTTTTCTCGTAATAAATTTACTATTTTTAATTCCTCCCACTCTTAAAAAAAGGGGATGAGAAAATGAATTGAAAAATGCGATGGGATAAACATATATAACGGGCATATTCGGAGGCCATTTAAATCCTGAGATATCTTCTATTTTTTTTAATATAAATTGCTTATTCTTTTCAAAAACCGTAAGAAAATTGTCAGTCGTCCGATCGAGATCATTTATAAGTTTTTCGAACGGGTAATCAACAGCTTCTTTCAATTCCGGGTTTTCTTTTGCCCATTTCAAAATGTTCTTAAGATAGATATATGAATCCTTTACTCTGACGAAGATTATGTTAGGCGACATGAGTGTATCTTATATCTTACATTATATAAAAACAAAGCCGCCTTGTAGCGGCTCGATGGTCTCAAAGAAGAGATCCAATTTGTGTTAGCATATTTTGTGTATCTTGCCGTGAGCGTATCGATTGAATAGCAGCATCAAAATCGGTTTCCTCTTGCCCGCCTTTTTCGATAGCTCGGATGATTGCTTTTGCGACTGATTTATCAGTGATGCGGTCTCTTATGACAGTACAGTTGCTCTCGTTCACAAACTTTTTTACGTGTTGCTTTTGAGCGATCTCTTCTGTGGTCACAAGGTGCGCTCCGCATGCCCAAACTTCATAAGGTATTCCCGGAGTGTGGAATGCGATCTTGAAATTGTTCTCAAGGAACAATATGATATCTCGACTACGTATGAAGTCAGGTATTTTCCACTGCGGAATGAATCTGCTGATTTGGAAAATATCAAGCGACATGCCGGATGCCTTTACTAAAGTGGAATATTCAAACATATCTCTTCCACCCCAATGAGCTTGAAAGGAGAGTTTAGTTCCTTGAGAAGACAAAACTTTTATCGCTTCAATTGCCTGTTGAGTTCCCTTTGCCTTGCCAACTTTTCCGTACATTCCAATCTTCACAATGGACGACCTTGGATTTCGGCCTTCCGCGTGAAATATATCACCCGGAAGACGAAGAGAGACTGGTCTTACAAAGCGATTTTCTGTAACCCCAATTTCTTTAAACATCTGATGATGTTTCTCGCTGGTCAATACGGCTTGAGCGCCGCAAAATACTTTGTGATAAAGCATATGGAGCTGCTCGGTAAGCATAAGACGGCCGATATCGCTTCCAGCGTGTCTTATTGTATAAGGCAGGTTCATCAATCTAGAAAGAATCATCGCGACTACACCATACGGTTCGACGTAAAAACTGTAGATGAAATCAGGTCTGAACTCTTCAATTGTCCCAATACCGACACTAACTAGTTTTGAGATGGACGGATTATTTTGCGGGACGTAGATGTGTTTTTTGTCCAATTCGGTTGAATGGAGGCGAATAGCGTCTTTGATACGAAAACCACGAAGAAGTGCCGTGTCTTTTGTGTCAAGTTCTGTTCGATAGGCTTCTTCAACCTCGTTGGCATTTGTTAGTACAAATACTGAATGGCCAAGTTCTGAAAAAGCATTGGCTGTCCAGTATGCCTCGGCGCTGACTCCTCCTTGAATAGGTGGATATTTACAAATCATTAGAATTTTCATAGAACTTTTTATCTGGATTCTAATCTATAAAGTACTCTCAAAACTTTATTTGTCAAAAATCTAATTGAATCATGTTGTTATTTTCAATAAGAAAATGAAGACATTTTACTTCTCAAAAAGAAGCCAAAGAAGCTCTAGTCAAAACGTCTCTATATCGCCAGAGAAATCATGAACGCCCACGGCGGCAAAATCTGGGCCGAATCTGCGGGGGAAGGCAAGGGGTCTCAGTTCTATGTTGAGGTTCCGGGGGTGAAATAGACTCGAGTTTTCTAGATTTGACAATAAAATCTCTAACTGATAAGTTTAACCGCGTGAATCTCGCATTCATAAAAGCAATAAATACAGCCTTTACGTGGCACTATCGCACAACCTCTAGAGGGCTTGTGTCTGCTTTTATGTCGCGCTCATAAATTTGAAAACGCGGAAATGAAATCAGGAACCAGCCCTTACGGGTTGGTTTTCTTTTATGAAAATAATATTTGATTACAATAGAACGATTTTTGATCCAGAATCCGAGAGACTCTATCCGGGAGCTTTTGAGTTACTTGAAAAGCTCTCGGTAAAAAACGAGCTTTTTCTCATAAGCAAGAATGAACCTGGGAGGGGAGACGTGCTAGATACTCTCGGCATAAAGCAATTCTTTAAAAGAATTGAATTTACGGACAAAAAAGATCCAGAACTTTTTTTGGAAATGATTGGTAAAGACAGGAATGTCTTAGTTGTGGGAGACAGCATACATAGGGAAATAACTGTAGGCAATATTTTGGGACTGATTACAGTGAGAGTTTTGCAAGGAGCGTTTGCAAACCAGGTTCCTGTATCTCCTCTGGAAAAAGCCGAATACGAAATAAATGATATATGCGATTTTCCCAAAATACTAAAAATCTATGAAATCTAAAATTCAAAACATTCAGAATTTTTATTTTTGGCACTTTTATCATATCGACTCTGGAGTCGGGGTTTCTGCGCGTGCTTATTTCTCTGGTTGAGCTCGTACAGTAGTCCCGAACGGTTCGGGACTACATGTTCTTCACAACCAAAAATACAAGGAGGATAGGAAGATGAATGACTCGTTATCAAGACTGCGGTCTGTTATTGACGCATCAGGTCTCTGGCGCGGTGAGCGAGCGCAGACGCACAAAATCCTGCTCTCGCCCTCTGTCCACCGGATCACGGAAAGTCAGAGGGCTGGACTCGAGAGTCTCGGTGTCGCTTTGGGCGAATGCTTGAGAGGTCTTTCACATATAGCGGTAATTGCTTACGAACAGTCGGCCAATCACCGCGGTACGTGGGCAAAAATCAGACAGATTTTCAGCACCGGAGTTCCTCGTATCTATCATCAGTTTCAGGCTATACGCATCCGCGATATTCCGCGCCTGCTCAAGCTTGATCTCATGGTGGATACTGAGGGACAGTTCCGGATCGCCGAGATTGACGGCCACAATAAACACGGCGTCGGCTATTCAACTCTCGGTATGAAGTTTCGGGATGTTCTCTCTTCTGGATCCACAACACTACCTGGAGTTGCAAAGCTCATTGCCGAGGATGCCCGTTTAATGAAACATAGCGAGGTGAAAATCTTCTATGCTGATCAGGAGCGGTTCTATATTCCGGAGTTTGAGATTGCCCAGCGCGAAATCGAGTCTCATGGTGTAGGATGTCGGCTCTTTTCGGAAATGGAGGCAACAACGGAAATGCTTCAATCGGGGCTTTTCTTAGACCTTCCGTTTCTCTACCAAAAGCCGGCGTTTTACGAAGCCATCGGAGCGGCATACAGGGCGGGCCGGGTCCGCTTTATCATCCCCCCGAAGCCGTTTCTTGGTGCCAAGGCAGTTCTTGCACTCCTACGAAACGACAGTCGGAATCCAAAAGTAGAAGCGATCCTTCAAGCATTCATCGATGATGAAATGCTGCGGATTGTGAGACGGTATATTCCACCGACGTTTTTCGTCGGCAAGCAGGCGCTTCGGATACACGACGTGGAGAAACTTGTATCGTCCAGAAACTACGTCCTCAAAGAATTCATTTCGAGCGGCATGAAAGGGACCGTCTTCTCGACGGACCCTGACTTTGTCGCGATGCTTGCGAGAGCTGATCGTGCAGGCATGAATTATATTCTCCAAGAGGAAGTTCTCAACCAGCCGCAGGAGTTTTCGTGGTTTGATGGTCAAAACGACTCTTCGGAACTGCGGACTTCGGCTGATTGGTTTATGCGGGTGACGGTTCACTATGTGAACAGCGGTCTCGCCGACATCATCGTCACTGCTCGGCGTGACAAGGCGGTGCACGGTGGCAAGGACTGTCTTCAGTTGGGGACCATCGTGATTTAGTTTGTTCTTTGATTTCAGATACAAGGGCTGATGCATGTCGGTCGGCCCTTTTTATTCTGAACTCAAAATAAGTTCAGTATGCTAATATAATCAAATAAAATTATGCCCAAAATAGAGCCGAAAATATTGAAAGGATTTCGAGATTTTTTGCCGGAGCGTCAGATTGTCAGGCAGAAAATGATTGAAACAATCAAAGCGTCTTTTGAGACGTTTGGTTTTGAGCCGCTCGAAACTCCGGCTTTGGAATATGCCGAAATTCTCACCGGAAAGTATGGCGATGAAGGGGATAAATTGATGTACCGTTTCCGCGATAATGGCGACCGCGATGTGGCTCTGCGCTATGACCTCACTATACCGCTGGCCCGGGTGGTGGCGCAGTATGAGAACGACCTAAAAAAGCCTTTTAAACGCTATCAGATAAGCCCTGTTTGGAGGGCCGAAAACACGCAAAAAGGCCGTTTCCGCGAGTTTTATCAGTGTGATGCGGATATTGTAGGCTCGAACAGCTCTCTCTCGGATGCGGAAGTCCTGGCTCTCTCCGCCAATACTCTGTGCAAACTTGGTCTAAAAACCGAAGATTTTGTCATTCGCGTCAATTCCCGCGAAATTATTTCCGCTTTTTACGATTCTCTGGAACTTTCAGCTGAACAGAAACAAATTGCCGTCCGCATGGTGGATAAAATAGACAAAATCGGCAGGCAGGGGGTGGAAGATGAACTGAACAAAAGCGGATTTTTAGCTCCGGACATAAAAGCCGTCTTGAATTTTGCCGGAACAAAAATAGATGACGTAAAAAAAATAGAAACAACAAAGAAATCTTTTCCAGCAATCAAGGACGCTCTCAACAGACTTTCGGTGATTGTGACTAAAGCTCTGATTCTCACTCCCAAGGCGAAATTTGTCATGGACTTCTCCATCGCCCGCGGCCTGGACTATTACACAGGCATGATTTTTGAAGTGAGTCTCGTCAAAGCGCCGCAATTCGGTTCCGTTGTAGGCGGCGGCAGATACGACAACTTGGTCGGCATGTTTACAAACAAATCCGTGCCGGCAGTCGGCGCTTCCATAGGTCTAGACAGACTGATTTCCGCCCTGTCAGAGCTTGGCCTGGTCAAAGAAGAAAAAACTGTCACAAAAGCGCTCTTGGTGAACTTTGACGAGTCTCTCACAGATGATTATCTAAAAATTGCCACAGAACTCCGTAGTGCGGGCGTAAATACCATGCTTTATTTTGAAACCGCAGACCTCAAAAAACAGCTTGGCTACGCGAGCGACAAAGGCATAAAATACGCTGTTCTGTATGGGCCGAATGAAGCCAAGGAAGGCCTAGTCGTCATCAAAAACCTAGAGAAGGGAATACAGGAAAAAGTGAAAACAAAAGAGATATTGAAATATTTTCAGAAATAATTCACAACCAATACTTTTAATTCTCTTAAATCACTCCATACTCTTCAAAACTTCCAAATACAATTTCTCCACTATCTTTTCCTGCTCCTCGCCGATTCTTATGTAATGGTCGAGGCCGGGGGCGGAATTGATTTCTATTACCCAATATTTTTTGGCCATTTTCGGCGATTGCATGATATCACCATCAACCATCAAATCCACTCCGCACAAACGCAGTCCCATGTCATCGGTTAGTTGCACAGCAAATTTCTTCCATTCGGAATGAATTTTATCCGTCACATCCAGAGAATCGCCACCGGTGGAGAGATTGGCGTTGTCCAGAAGAAAAATTTGTTCACCGCTCTTTGGAATAGAACGGAAAGACAATCCACGATGCGACAGTTTTTGAGATATCCGCAGGTCGTCAAACCTGATCATGGTGTCCCTGCCGGTTTGCCGGAACATCTTTTGCTTCTTTTTGAGCAATGCGAGAATATTTGATTCACCGTCACCGATGACATTCAAAGGAATGCGCTCGTAGGCGGAAATCACCCGATTATCCAGAACGACGACGCGATAATCCCTGCCTCGTACATATTTTTGAACCACAGCCACCCTGTCTCCTTCAAAAATGAAGCGCATGGCGTCGTAGAACTCGCGCTTGTCATAAACCAGAGCGACGCCTACTCCCTGGCTGCCGCTGTTCGGCTTGACTATGAGAGGGAAGCCGAGTTTTCTGGCGTATCTCTCGGCGGCGGCCAGATTGTCCCTTGAGCCGATGGCCAGCGCCCACTTGTCCGAGAAAAAAACCTTGCCGGGGATAGTGGGATAATTCATTAGTTTCATGAAAAAATCCGAATAGCCTTTGTCTTTGGCGATTTCCGAAGCGGCCTGGGTGTTCAGGTCCAAGCTGGAATATTTGAAATACCTCTTTTGACCGCTCTTGTAAATGACCTGCCCGACGATATTCCATTCCGGTTCAATGACAATCCTCGCGCCTATGCGAGGAGCGATTTTCTGTATCAGTTGGCCGAGCAATGGTTTGGAATAACCTTTTTTCATGGTTTTTGCGCTGTATTTATTAATTTCATTATACTTTCATAAAAGCTCTATTTTTGCTACTATTTCTCCATGACAGAAAAAGAAATAAACAGCAAGAAAACCCTGCTTTCCGGCGTCAAACCGACTGGCCGGCCGCACATAGGCAACTATTTCGGCGCCATGAAGCAATTCGTGGACCTTTTGAATACCGGAAAATATAACTGCTATTTCATGATTGCCGACTATCACGCGCTCAACTTCATCCAGAACGCCCGCGAGATGCGCGAAAACATCATAGACCTCGCCATAGATTATATGGCCATAGGTTTAGACCCAAAAAAATGTGTTCTATTCAAACAATCCGACGTTTCCGCTCACACCGAACTGGCTTGGATTTTTGATGCCATCACAACTATGCCGTATCTCATGCGAGCGCATGCTTATAAAGACGCCGAGGCCAAAGACAAAGAAATTTCTGTCGGCACATTCAATTATCCCATGCTCATGGCGGCGGACATTTTGCTTTACGATACGGATATCGTGCCTGTTGGCCAAGACCAGAAACAGCATGTGGAATACTCACGCGACACGGCCCAGAAATTCAACCGCCTATTCGGCGAAACTTTCAAAACACCGGAAGCTTTCATATTGGAAGACGTCAAAGTGGTGCCGGGAACCGATGGCAGAAAAATGAGCAAAAGTTATGGAAATGACATAGGGCTTTTTGCGACTGACGACGAGATAGAGACTGCTGTCATGAGTATCGTCACTGATTCCGGCGGGGCAGGCAGTTCCGGCATCCCAACAAATGTTTACGGCATCCACTCTCTCATCCGCGACAAAGAATATCTGGACAAGCTCTACAGCGAAAAACAGGGAAGGTATAAAGAGCTGAAAGAAGAACTGACAAAAGATCTGAAAGACTTCATCCGCCCTCTCCGCGAACGCCGTGAAAAGATAGCCGCAAACCGAAAGAAAGTCATAAAAATCCTAGAAAAAGGCGCGAAGCAGGCTCGGAAGAAGGCGGACACGACACTAACGGTGGTGAAGAAGAATATTGGTGTGAGTCTAAAATAAACATGACAGAAGAAAAAACTAGAGTTGGTGTGGGAGTGATGATTTTCAAAAACAATAAAATTCTTCTCGGGAAAAGAAAATCTGTTCTTGGGAAAGGCGAGTACGCTAGTCCAGGAGGGCATTTAGAATACATGGAATCGTTTGAGGCTTGCGCTCGGAGGGAAACTATGGAAGAAGCTGGTATTGAAATACAAAATGTCAGGTTCTTGGTACTCATCAATCTGAAAAAGTACGCGCCCAGACACTATGTGCATATTGGTATGGTTGCTGACTGGAAATCTGGAGAACCAAAAGTACTAGAACCTGAAAAATTGGAGTCGTGGGGTTGGTATGACCTGGATAAAATACCGGAACCATATTTTGGTACTACTTCTATTACTCTAGAAGCCTACAAAACTGGCAGAAATTTCCTGGATATGTAATCTGATATAATCTAAAAACATGAAACCAGCACTACATACGACGGAAGTTTTGAAGCATTCGGGCAAGGAGGTGACCGTGAGGGGCTTTGTGAATGCGTTAAGGGTACAGTCAAAGATCATATTTCTCGTCGTTCGTGATATAGAAGGAGAAATACAGACAGTTATTGTGAAAGATAACCCTAACTTTGAGACAGCTAAAAACCTGTCTCTGGAGTCGGTTGTTGAGGTTACCGGATTGGCGAAAAAATCAAAACAAGCTCAGATGGGAGTTGAGATTGAGGTGAAGAAACTTAAGGTACTTTCCCCGGCGGATCCGGAATTGCCTATTCCTGTAGTGGTGAAAAAAGGTGGTGAAGAGACCGATCAACAGATCAGATTGGACTGGAGGTGGATAGACCTACGTAGGCCAGAGAATGCTCTTATATTTAAAGTTTGGACTGTTATGGAACATGCTTTCCGCACGTATTGTGTGGAGAATAAATATATAGAGATACACTCGCCGAAACTTATAGCCACAGCCACAGAATCCGGCGCCGATCTATTCGAGGTAAAATACTTCGAACAAAAAGCGCGTCTGGCCCAGTCCCCTCAGCTCTATAAGCAGATGGCTATGGCGTCTGGGTTCGAAAAAACATTTGAAATTGGTCCGGTGTTCAGGGCGAACCCATCATTTACCTCGAGACATGACACGGAATTCACTATGTATGATGTTGAGATTTCTTTTATAGAGTCACATCATGACTTAATGGCGGAAGAGGAAAAAATGATTGTAGCTATGATAAGCGAGGTAAAAAAGAAATTTGGCGATGAAATAAAAAAGACGTACGAAAGAGAGCTTGTGGTTCCGGCGATTCCTTTTCCACGACTGACACTGAAAGAAGCCAAAAAGATCTTGGCTACCCGAAATATTCCAAACGAAAGAGGTGATGATATGAGTCCGGAAGAAGAACGCGAGATTTGTAATTACGTAAAGGAAAAACACGGTCATGAATTTGTGTTCATCCATGAGTTTCCGACGGCCGTCCGGGCTTTTTATAGCATGAGAGACGAAGCTGATCCTACTATCACTAAGAGTTTTGATCTTCTTTGGAATGGCATAGAGATCACAAGTGGAGCTCAGAGAGAGCATAGGCCGGACAGATTGGCGAAGCAGATAAAAGAACAGGGACTCGACGTGAAATCATTCAAAACATATATAGATTTCTTCCGCTACGGCTGTCCCCCTCACGGTGGATTCGCTCCTGGACCGACCAGAATGCTCATGAAAATATTCAATATTTCGAACGTTCGAGACGTTACTTATCTATATAGAGGCGTCAAAAGACTCACGCCGTAGTTTGACTTTTCCATTACTGGGCGTAATTTGAACATGCTTTCTATTTTTCCCAGTTTCACCATCGAAGAATCCAAGCAAGCGCAAAGGCTTTTTTACCCAACCAAACGGGTCAGAACTTTGCGCTTCGCCGGCTGGAGAGCAATCTCCCGCCGCTTTTTGTTATAATATCGTTTACGAATGTCGTTCACTGTAAAACAAGAACATTTCGAAGGACCTCTCGAACTTTTGCTTGATCTCATAGAGAAGAAAAAATTGTTTGTGAACGATGTGTCTCTCTCCAAAGTAGCCGATGATTATGTTTCCTATGTCAAAAACCTGTCTGAATTTCCCGTGGCCGACAGCGCTCATTTTGTACTCATTGCTTCAACTCTTCTCCTCATAAAATCAAAATCTCTCCTGCCGAACTTGGATTTAACTGCAGAAGAGCAAGCAAGCATTGGAGATTTAGAGCGCCGTTTGCGCCTCTATGAATGTATGAGGAAACTTTCCCGCGTTCTGGGATCTCTCTGGGGACAAAAACCGCTCTTTGCCCGCGGTGAGCGTCGTCTAGAGCCAGTTTTTTCCCCTGATGAAAGTATGACGACGGCCAATCTTTTTGAAGCCGCGCAAAGAGTTCTCAACAATCTGCCGAAAAAAGAATTTCTGCCGAAAGTAATCGTTGATAAAGTCATAAATCTGGAAGAGATGATAGTTGATCTGACGAAGAGGGTGACGGCAAGCCTAAAGATGAGTTTCAAAGAGTTCGCAAAAGGGGCGGCAGGCAGATGGGGCGCAAAAAAAGAAGACAAAGTGACTCTCATCGTAGGCTTCCTCGCCATGCTTGAACTGGTAAAGCGGGGGGTCATAAACGTGCGTCAGGATAGGCACTTTGAGGACATACAGATGGAAACGGAAAATATTAGAGTGCCGAAGTATTAAAATAAGAAATAGCGGAGTATTCTTCTAAAGCGAAAGAAATATATCATTCTCGAAAACGCTTCGCTCTCTCCTGCGGAGAGCTTGCTCTGTCCTCGGCGCTCGGACGTCAAGGACAGACCTTGACGTCTCCTAGCCTCGCGCCTGCGGAGTTTCTCGAATGACATATTTCTTTCGCTTTGGATAAGTTCTTGCGTTTGCAGAGGTTCTCGGACACTACACTCCGCTATTCCTTCTGCTATAATTCGTATATGAATTTGGAATCCAAATTGGAGGCTTTGCTTTTTTTTAAAGGCGAGCCTGTGACAAAGAAGAAAATGGCGACGATTCTCGCCTGCGACAGGGAAGAGCTGGAAAGCGCTCTGTCGGCACTGGAGCGGAACCTGGAAAATCGCGGTCTCTGCGTCATTTCAAACGGCGATGAGATAGAGATGCGCACGTCGCCCGATGCCGGCAGTTTTATTGAAAAATTGACGAAAGACGAGCTCGTCCGCGATCTGGGTAAAGCCGGTCTGGAAACGCTCACCATTATCCTGTACAAGCATCCGGTCAAACGTTCGGAAATAGACTATATACGCGGGGTCAATTCTTCTTTTATTCTGCGCAACCTGCTGATTCGCGGTCTCATAGAACGCATGACGGAGAGCTCCGCCGCGGCCGGCGCGAATAGCGCGACAGGCTTGGGGAGGGGATATTCGTACAGGCCGACCATAGACCTGCTCTCTCATCTCGGCATTTCAAAAATTGAAGACCTGCCCGAATATGCTACAGTAAAAGCCGAAATGGAGAATTTTGCCGGGCAGGAAGAAACGGAAACGACGGAAAAAACGAGAATAGCGGAAAAAACAGAACAATAGAGGATGAATACAAAAAAAAGGATAAATTGGTTGGAAATTTCGTTTCTGGCGCTCCTCTTGGCGCTGTTTTTGTGGTGGTTCATTCCCGTAAAACTGGCCAAAAACGAAAATAAAACCGGAACCGGGACAGACACAATGTCGGCAAAGCCAACAAAAAAACAATTTCCCGCCGTGTCTCTGGAAGCAAGGTCGGCTTATGTCCTGGACGCCGAGACGGGCGAGGCGCTCTATGAAAAAGAGCCGGAACTGCAATGGCCTATGGCGTCTCTGGCCAAATTGATGGTTGTTTTTACCGCTTCCAGACTGGTGCCCGATTACATGCTCGTACGCATAACATCGGATGATGTCATGGAAGAAGGGGACACGGGACTGCTCATAGGCGAAGAATGGAACATAAAAAAACTGATTGATTATAGTTTGGTGGTTTCTTCAAATGACGGCATTCGGGCCATAGCCGGCGCGGCCGGAGCCGAAATCGTCTCTGCCGTCCGTATCGATTCCGTCTCTTCTACCACTCCCGCTTCTTTCCCTCCTCCTCCCGCTCTTTCCAGTCCTGTTCCTCTCCCTGCTTCTCACCTCTCTCCTTCCCGTTCCGCGCCGGCCATGCCGGCAGAAGCTCTCTTTGTGGAGAGTATGAATAAACTGGCCAGAGAAACAGGACTGACACAGACATATTTTCTCAATCAATCAGGCTTGGATTTGTCGGGCAATCTGTCGGGCGGATACAGTTCCGCCAAGGATGTCGCCCTGCTCATGCGCGAAATCTTGAAAACAAACGCTCATATGCTGGAGGCCACTTCTTTTTCAAAAATAAACATAGATTCCAAAAATAAAATTCATGCCGCCGTCAATACGAACAAGACGCTGGAAAAAATTCCGAACGTCTTGGCTTCAAAGACAGGCTACACGGAGCTCTCCGGCGGCAACGTGGTTGTGGTTTTCAACGCCGGTCTGGACCGACCCGTGGTCATATCCGTCATGGGCTCGTCTTATGACGGCAGATTTAGCGACCTCCACGCTCTGGCGGATGCCACTCTGGAATACTTTTCAAAATAATCCAAGTTTCAAATCTCCATTTCCGCGGCTCTTTGTCTGATATTTCTGATATTATAGAAACATGAAAAAACCGGTGGATAAAAAACTTCTGGTCTCCATTCTCCTCCTCGTCGGGGCCGGTTTTCTCATATTCCTCTCGGCGTCGCTGGGACTGCTCGCCCGCGACTCCGTCCATTTCGGGTCCATAGCCTTCAAACAGGTATTTTTCGGCCTCCTGCCCGGCCTTGTCGCTCTCTATCTCTTTTCAAAGCTGGATTATATGAAATGGCGCAAGCTTTCCTTCTGGTTTTTTGCCCTGGCGATACTTTTGAATATCGTCATTTTCATACCGGGCGTGGGCCTCTCCCACGGCGGGGCGACCAGGTGGCTTTCCATAGGTTCTTTTTCTCTCCAGGTGTCCGAAGTTTTGAAAATTGCCGCTATCATATATTTCGCGGCATGGCTCTCGCTGGTCAGAGAAAACGTCAGGACATGGAAGAGAGGATTTCTACCTCTCTTCATAATGCTCACCATTACCGGCGCTCTCTGCCTGATGCAAAAAGACACCGATACGCTCATTGTCATTTCCGCGTCTCTCGTCGTAATGCTTGTCGCGGCTGGAGGAAAGTGGCGGCATGTCGCACTGCTCGCTCTCATCGGCACCTTGGCTTTCGTCCTGCTCGTCTACCAGAGGCCGTACATCCGCGCGCGTATCGCCACATTCATCGACCCTGGCGCTCAGAGTCTCACCTCCGGTTGGCAGATTCAGCAGTCTCTCATAGCTATCGGTTCGGGAGGTTTTTTCGGCCGCGGTTTCGGTCAGAGCATCCAGAAATTCAATTACCTGCCGGAGCCTGTGGGGGATTCCATTTTTGCAGTGGCAGCCGAAGAATTCGGCTTTTTGGGTTCGACGGCGCTGGTACTGCTCTTTGTCTTTTTCACTTTGCGAGTTTTGAAAGTGGCTCGCGGAGCGAACCATCTATTCGGCGGTCTGTTGTCCATAGGCATTGTCTCGTACATCATTATTCAGTCCTTTGTCAATATCGGCGCTATGGTCGGCGTGGTGCCTCTGTCCGGCATACCTCTCCTGTTTGTTTCCCAGGGAGGCACGGCCTTGCTTTTTGTCCTGGCTGAATCGGGAATCCTGCTCAATATCTCCCGAAGCGCGAAAATGATAAAATAAACACTGTCAAAATAAGCGGCAGAACAAGTGCGTAAATTTTTATATGAAAATTATTCTCACAGGCGGTGGCACGGGTGGGCACTTCTATCCGATTATCGCCATAGCCGAGTCAATCAGAAAAATCACCAAAGCCGAAAAACTGATTGAGCCGTCTCTCTATTACATGGGACCGAAACAGTATGACGAGAGAGCGCTGTTTGAAAACGGCGTCATATTCGAGCGGTCGTATGCCGGCAAAATCAGGAGATATTTTTCTCTGCTTAATGTTTTTGATGCGGTAAAAACGGTCATAGGCATCATAAACGCCGTCGTCTGCGTCTGGCGGATATATCCGGACGTCATTTTCAGCAAAGGCGGCTATGTCAGTTTTCCCGTGCTCGTAGCGGCGCGATTACTGCGTATTCCGGTCATCATTCACGAGTCAGATTCCCATCCCGGGCGGGTCAATCTGTGGGCGGGCAAATTCGCTGAAAAAATCGCCGTCTCGTACAAGGAAGCTTCTGAATATTTTCCAAAGGAAAAAGTGGCTTTTACAGGCAATCCCGTGAGACGGGAAGTGATGGAACCGGCGCGCGAAGGAGCTCGAGAGTTTTTGAAATTGGAGAGCGACTTGCCGGTCATTCTGATTCTCGGCGGTTCCCAGGGCTCGCAGAGGATAAATGAAGCCATAATCGGCGTTCTGCCGGAACTGGTCAAAAGGTACTATATCATTCATCAGACGGGCAAGGACAATATAGAAGAAATTATTCATACAGCCGATGTCATACTGAACGAGAGTTTGTATCGCAACCGATACAAGCCTTTCGCTTATCTCAACACCCTGGCGATGAGGATGGCCAGCGGCGCCGCCACGCTAGTCATATCCCGCGCCGGCTCGCAGATTTTTGAAATCGCCCTCTGGGGCATTCCCAGCATCATCATTCCGATTCCGGAAGAAATCAGCCACGACCAGACGTCAAACGCTTTCGCCTATGCTTCTGCGGGCGCCTGTTCCGTCATAGAAGAAATAAATCTGACGCCTCACGTTCTCCTCGCCGAAGTGGACCGTATCGCAGAAAGTCCCGATATCCGGAAAAAAATGCGCGCCGGAGCCCAGCATTTCGCCCACAAAGACGCCGCCGACACCATCGCCGGGGAAGTGATACGGATTGGGTTGTCGCATAATCAATAAAGCAAGAAGAAATGTTATACTGAAGCCATGCTCCGCCGTATAAGAGGTTTTTTCTCGAGAAAGAAGAGGGTGGTGACCAGGTTTCCTCCGAGCCCGACCGGTTACCTGCACATCGGGCGCGCCAGAACGGCGCTTTTCAATTACCTGTATGCCCGGAAAAACAGAGGTTCTTTCATTTTCCGCATAGAAGACACCGACAAAGCCAGGTCAAAGGATGAATATGAAAAAGACATCATTGAATCTCTGAAGTGGCTGGGCTTGTCGCATGACAATCGGGAAATCTGGCGCCAGTCAGAGAGAACCGCCGTCTATAAAAAATACCTGGAAGGCTTGATAGAGGAGGGCAAGGCGTATATTTCAAAAGAAGAAAATCCCGGGCAGGGGGAAAGGGAGCAAGTAATCAGGTTCAAAAATCCGAACATAAAAATAAAATTCACCGACCTCATCCGGGAAGACGTGGAATTTGACACGACCGAACTCGGCGATTTCGTCGTTGCCCGGGACGTCAACGACCCCGTGTATCATTTTGCTGTGGTTATTGATGATTTTCTGTCCGGGGTCACCCATGTCATCCGCGGGGAAGACGGCATTTCAAATACTCCCAGGCAGATTCTCATCCAGAAAGCCATCGGCGCGCCGGAACCCGCATACGCCCATGTGCCGCTCATTCTGGCCGCCGATAGGTCAAAACTTTCGGGTCGCCACGGCGCCGTTTCAGTGCGTGAGTTCAGGGAAAAAGGCTATTTGCCGCAGGCTCTGGTCAATTATCTGGCCCTCCTCGGCTGGAATCCTGGGACCGACCAAGAAATTTTCAGTCTTGACGAACTCGTCGAGGTTTTTGACCTGACAAAAATTCAAAAAGGCGGCGCCGTGTTTGACGAGAAAAAATTGCGCTGGATAAACAGAGAGCATATAAAACGTCTGCCGGAAGGAGATTTTGAAAAGGAATTGAAAAGCCGCATAGAATCAAGCGAAAGAATAAGGGATTTGGCGTGGAAAATAACGGACGAAACGATAGAAAAAATAACCCCCGTGATTGTTGACAGGATAGAAACATATTCCGATATAGACGATATGATAACGGCGCGGGACCTGGATTTTTATTTTTCCGAACCGCAGTACGACTGCCTGTCTCTCAAATGGAAGGACGAGTCTGATTTGTTTTCGGCACGGAATCATCTGGATTTCATACGCGGCGAGTTGGTCAAATTGCCTGAAAAAAACTGGAATGAAGAAAACGTAAAAGCCGCCGTCTGGCCATACGCCGAAAATCAGGGCAGGGGAGCCGTCCTGTGGCCTTTCCGCTATGCCCTGTCGGGCAGGGACAAATCGCCCAACCCGTTCACTCTGGCCTCCATTTTAGGCAAAGAAACGACTCTCAGACGCATAGAAAAAGCGCTGAAACTATGTCTCTCCGACAGCGCCAATGCAAACAACCCATAGAAAAATTTTTATATTTTCATTTTTTTTCCCCATCGCGGCCTTTTTCGCCGCGTTTCTTGCTTTGCCCTCTGCCGCCAGTCTCGTTTCTGCGGAAACCGTGGACGAATTGCGCCAGAAAATTTCCGAAAACAACAAGAAAATAGAAAACTTGCAGAATCAAATTGAGCAATATTCAAACCTACTCGATTCAACTTCAAAAGAGGCTAAAACTCTAAAGAGCGCCCTCTCCGCCCTGGAGCTCACCCAGAAAAAACTGGAAACAAGTCTATCTCTCACCACCGCCCAAATATCAAAAACCAAGCTGACTCTCGCAGAATTGAATGACGACATCACTCTGGCGGAAAGGAAAATTGAAAAAGACCTGTCGGCCATAGGCGAGAATATACGGGCTGCGAACATGACCGAATCTCAATCGGTTGTGGAAGAACTGCTCGGCGGAAAAAAACTGTCGGACACGTGGAATTATATAAATGCTCTCCGGACCATTCAGAGCAGGGTGGAAATTGACTTGGAAAATTTGCGCGACTTACGCGCCACAAAGGCTCTAAAGAGAGACCAGGCCGCGGGCGAAAAAGCCAAACTGGAAAATTACCAGAAAAATCTATCCGACCAGAAAAAAGTGGTTGTCAATACCAAACAAGAAAAAGACAAGCTTCTGAAAGACACTCAAAGCAAAGAATCAAATTACAAAGCCATTCTGGCCGAAAAAATCCAGCAGAAAGAAATTTTTGAAAGAGAGCTTTTTGCCTATGAATCAAAATTGAAAATCGCTATAGATCCGTCGGCTGTTCCGGCCGCCCGTGCCGGTCTCCTGTCATGGCCATTGGATAAAATTTCCGTCACCCAGTATTTCGGCAAGACGGTTTCGGCAAAAAGACTTTATGTTTCCGGCACGCACAACGGCATGGACCTGCGCGCTTCCATAGGCACGCCTGTCAGAACGGCTCTTTCCGGCATAGTGACCGAAACGGAAGCCATCAAAACTAAAAACGGCTGTCAATACGGCAAATTCGCTCTCATAAAGCATCCCAATGGCCTCTCTACCATATATGGTCATCTCTCTGTCGTTTCCGTCCAGCCCGGCGATACGGTCATAACAGGCGATATCATAGGCTATAGCGGGGACACGGGATATGCTACCGGACCCCACCTCCATTTCAGTCTCTATGCCACCCAGGGCATTCGCATAGTTGATTCCAGCTCCCTCGGTTCCGCCCGTTGCGCCGGCATAAAAACCGTGGCCGCTCCGCCGGCCGCCTATCTGGACCCGATGGCCTATTTGCCAAAACCTTGATTTAAGCTTGACAAGCAATTTACATATTGCCTCTACTACCAAGCGAAAAAAAGGCAATACAATCAGTAGGATAATTTTCAAAGCCTGCCGAAAGGCGGCTTTTTGTTTGTGTATAACCTTCGGGGTCATGAGGATTTCTGTTTGCTATACTTGTTTCATGATTAAATGGATTATCATTGTTCTCATAACAATAATTGTCTTGAGTTTCTTTGGTTATGATTTGAGGGCCATCATAGAATCGCCTCTGGCTCAGAAAAACCTGAATTATACGAAAAGCGGGGTAGAGTACGTCTGGGACGGCTATTTGAAAGGCCCTCTCACCTATCTGTATAAGAATATTTTTATAGGCATTCTCTGGAACGCTTTTATACACAATCTGGGGAGGATAGACGCCGGCGCGCCGACCGAGTTGGAAAACGCGGCGCAGAGATTTTTGCGGATAGGGGACAAGCCATACCAGCCGATAGACCAGTAGTTTACGCATACCTGTCAAGTTATACTATGCTAACTTTACTTTGTATTACTAATAAAGTAATATGAATAAAACATCTAAAAAAAATGACTCAAACATTTAAGAACACGCGACAAAGGGGGTCTGTTAGGTACATTGTCTTTAAAGAAGAAGGCAGTTGGTATGGTGTTGCTTTAGAGTTCAATATTGTAGTTGAGGAAAACGATCCAGAATTAGCGTTGTTTAAACTATTTGAAGCAATAAGAGGTTACCTCAAGTCATTTAGAAAAATTGGCGGAGCAAGACCACATACTCTCAATCAGAAAGTAGATCCAGAGTATGAAGATATTTGGAACACAATGACTGCTAAAAAAGTAGCTTCAAGTAAACCTACTGAATCTCCATATCCTGTTTATACATTTGGTAGAAAAATGATACAACATGCCTAGAGGTGTCTTTAATTGGACATTCTATGATGTTGTGAATTTTTTAAAATCAAAAGGTTTCCGTCTGAATCATACTGAGGGTAGTCATCATTACTTCGTTACAAGTCAAAAGGGGATACTAAAACAAGTATGTGTACAGTTTCATGGTACAAAAGCATTAAAACCGAGAACTTTTAAAGGAATAATTGAACAATCTGGAATTCCTAAGGAAGAGTGGTTAAACAACTAATTCAGCCTCCATTCATAGAAACGTCAGCTATTGCGGTATCAAGGTTGCTTTATTAGATTAATAGTTTAATTACCGAAAAGATAGATTGTGCGACATTGGTATAAACCTGTCGGAGACACTTCCCTACATAAACTTACAAACAAAAACAGCAGATACAGTTTTTGAATTGCGAGGCATTTAGGACCTATTATGTTCTGCGGATTAAATGGTCCCGGTGCCGAGCAATGAAAAAACTCGTATCTGCTGTTTTTGTTTTTACTTTATCTTGAAGCTATCTCACGATATTTATTCCAGCATTTTGACGAACTGCCCCAAGGCGCGTCGCCGTATTTGGCGTAGAGCCATTTGGCATAGCCCAGATTGCCGTCGAATGTGTAGATATCGAAGCCGAGTTTGACGGCATCTTCCTCGTGATAATACTTGTTAATCTGCATGATGCCTATGTCGCCTTTGTTCACTTCGCCCCGGACCACTTGACCGCGGGAGTCGAATTGCCTGAAGGTTGATTCGCATCTGGCTATCTCCGCCAGAATCGGGTCGCTCACGAAATAATCGCGCACGTACGCCTCTACAGATACGGAAGTGAGAGGATGATTTGGTGATATTGCCTGCTCTATAGTCATGTCGGCTTTCACGCTCGCGGCCCTGTTGTCTTTTGCATCCGCGACGGCCTTGACTGTCGCCGGCGAAAACGCGCTTGCGAGCATGAGAAGCGTGGTTGTAAGCTCTATCATAATTTGAGAATTCAAAGTTTTTTGAGATTTCTACCCTATCAGCTTGCGCTTTTGAGAGTAAAAGCCAAAAAAACAAATCACCAGAGCGGAAACTCTGATGTGTATACATTGTAGCATCTGCTGGTTCAATTGTCAATAGTTTACAAGAGTATAATCGATTTGTCAATTTTTTAACGGCTTTGTTGAGCCGTTTGAATACTTTGTAGCATTTTTCCATACCATATTTATATTCCTTTGCAATTTCCGGCAGGACTGTATCCGGCTTTCTGCGCTTCCTCTCTGGAAGAAAACCATATCTTGTTTGTTTCATTTATCGTTTTGGCGCTTGGACAACCAGGCAGATGATATTTTGTACCCGATTTTGAGCCGACATACAAACCTTGGTTTGAAACAGATTTTGAAATTGGCGGAGCAGAGCCGGTAGATTTTGGCGGAACTGCCCGGTCTCCCCTCTCTATCTCAACCGGCTTTTTGTTTTTTTCAATTTCAGAAATTCTGCCGAGAAAAAAAGAGCTTATGCCCACGAAAATAACTATAAATACGGCATATGTATCCCGTTTGTCCAGAATACGCGTCAAAGCCTTGATTTTTGGCATGTGCTCGTGTATATTCATGTTTCCAGCATATACGGGCGATATAAAGAAAATCTAAAGAAATAATAAAGAAATGGCAACCAAAAAATCAGCAGGTACGACCAAAAACGGCCGAGATTCAAACCCGCGATACCTGGGTGTCAAACTCTACGCGGGCGAACAGGCCAAAATCGGCTCCATCATCATCCGTCAAGAGGGTCTCAACACTCTCTCCGGCAGAAACACCGCTCTCGGCCGCGATTACACCATATATGCCACAAAAGCCGGCGTCGTAAGAAATTCCACAAAGAGAAAAACTGGTTTCAATAACAGAACAAGGGTAAAGAATGTGGTAAACGTGGAGTAAAAAATAAGAAAGCAAAATAGCAAAAAAAGCGAAATAGATGTTCTCGTGGAGCACGGAAGTTTTCTTGCTAGAAAACTTCCTCGGCTTCGGCCTCGTCAGGCCTCAGGCGTCTCCACTCAAACACCTATTTCGCTTTTTTTGCTATTTTGCTTTTACATTCAATATAAATGTCGCCGACTGACCGTGGATGAAAACGTCTATTTTGTACTCGCCGGTCTCTTTTATCGGTTTGTCCAGTTTTATGAATTCCGGCAGGACATCTATGCGAGTCTGTTCTCTTACGAGCGGGGCGATTTCGGCGGTGTGAAGCCCCGCAAACAGATGGCCTTTTTCATTTGCCGGCAGAGCGACCTCCACGACGACGTCGTGGAGGGATTTGATGTTCTTTGAGAGCAGGTCTTCACGCACTTTTTTATCGGTTTCTTCCCGCTTCTTTGCTTTTTCCACCCGTCCCAGGACTTCTCCGGTCGCCACTTCGGCCATTCCATGCGGTATCAGGCTGTTTGAAGCAAAACCATCCGCCACTATCCTTATGTCATGCTTCTTCCCCACCCCTTTTACGTCTTTTATCAGAACAATTTTCATAGTCTGTACAGACTATATTATTTTTGTCTTTGGAGCAACTTGTGGCGGAAAGGAAGTCTGCTCGTGGAGACTTCCTTTCCGCCTTCTATTGTTCTTTTGAGAGCAATTCCACCGCTTTTTCCATCTGCCTGTCTTTTTTGTTTTTTACATCTTCCGGCATGACTTCCACGACGTAATCCGGCACAATCCCCTGCTCCGATATGGAATGACCGTTCGGTGTGAGCCATTTGGCGATTGTCACTTTGAGGGACGTGTTTGACGTGATATTTACCAATTCCTGCACGGACCCCTTGCCGAAAGTTTTTTCGCCAACCAGTTTGGCCACGCCGTTTTCGGACAGCGCCCCGGCCAGGATTTCGGATGCCGAAGCTGACCCGCCGTCAACCAGAATGACCACACGCAATTTGTCCGAAAATATGTTATAGCCCTTGCTTCTGTATATACGTTCCTCCCTGTTTTTGCCGAATTCCTCGCGCACCACCACTTTGCCCGATGGCAAAAACCATGACGCCATGTCGACGGCCGCTTCCAGATACCCGCCGGGATTTCCGCGCAAATCCAAAATGAGCTTGTGGGAACCGGAGTTTATGAATTCTTTCAGAGCGTTCCGAAAGAGGTTGGCAGAATTGGCGCTGAAGCTGTAGAGAGAAATGACAAATATGCCGTCCTTGCGCAGACCGGCGCCGTCCGATGCCCCGTCCGTCCCGGACAGTTCGGTTTTGGTGGTTGTTTTAACCGTCGGCAGGTCTATAGTGGCGCGGGTTATGGTTATTTCAACCGGATTTTTTGCGCCTTCGCGCACCAGAGTCAATTTCACATTCGTGCCTGCTTTGCCGCGGATCAGTTTTACCGCCTTGTCCGTCGGCATGGAGAGCGATTCCTTGCCGTCAATCATCATTATGAAGTCGCCCGCCCGCACTCCCGCTTTTTCCGCCGGCGAATCTTTTATGGGAGAGACGACGACCAACTTGCCGTCCTTTATCCCCACTTCCATGCCGACGCCTTCAAAATTGCCGGCGATTTCGCTCTGGAAAATTTTTGATTCTTCCGGCGGGAAGAAAACGGTGTAAGGGTCGCCCAATGACGCCGTCATGCCTTCTATGGCTCCATAGACGCGGTCCTGGTCGGGCGTGGTCGTACCGGCATATTTCTGATTTATGACGTTCCAGGCCGTCCAAAAGGCCGAAAAATCGACGCTTTCTGGTTTGTCCAAGGTTTTATTCGCGACGGTGGCGATGAGATTCTCCGGCGGCACGGCGTCTTTGCCGGAACTAAAGCCGATGAGATAAGAAATAATTATGACAATAAACAATGTAAAGCCGAGCCGTATCCGTTTTGATGAATTCATAAGGCCGAATATAATATAAAGAGTATACTATATTGTGCAGTCTAATCACACATGGACATATATTTGCACGACACTCTCTCCGGAAAGAAAGAGAAATTCATACCTGCGCGCCGGAGTTTCCCCGGCAGGCCGGAAATCGGCATGTATCACTGCGGGCCGACGGTTTATAATTACGCCCACATAGGAAACCTGCGGGCATACATATTTGCCGACACTCTGAAGCGTCTGATGAAATCTGCCGGATATGGAGTAAAGCAAGTTATAAACATCACGGATGTGGGCCACCTCACGAGCGATGCCGACGATACGGGAGAGGACAAAATGGAAAAAGCCCGCCGGCGCGAGCATAAATCGGCTTGGGATATAGCGGAGTTTTACACGCAGGCTTTTTTCAAAGATTTGGCCAGTCTCAATATTGATACAGAAGGCACTCAATTTCCCAGAGCGACGCAGTATGTCAAAGAGCAGATAAATATAATAAAAACGCTTGATAAAAAAGGCTTTGCCTATCGCACATCTGACGGTTTATATTTTGATACGGCCAAATTTCCCGGATATGGCAAACTCGGAAACATAGATATAAAAGGCCTCCGCGAAGGCGAACGTATAGGAGTGAACAAAGAAAGGAGAAATCCGACGGACTTTGCATTGTGGAAATTTTCTCCCGAAAAAGAAAAACGCGATATGGAGTGGCTTTCGCCGTGGGGCGTCGGTTTCCCCGGTTGGCACATAGAATGTTCGGCCATGTCCCGCGCTTTGCTCGGCGAGGCGTTTGACATACATACGGGCGGCATAGACCACATACCCACTCATCACAACAACGAAATCGCCCAATCGGAAGGCTCTCAGGGTAAGCCTTTTGTCCGGTACTGGATGCATTCCGCTTTTGTCACAATCGGCGGCGGAAAAATGGCAAAATCAGCCGATAATTTTATTACTCTCCAATCGCTCAGAGAGAAAGGCTACTCTCCCCCGACCTACCGCTATTTTCTGCTTGGCGCCCGGTATTCGACACAAATCAATTTCACGTGGGAAGCCCTGGACGGGGCCGCAAATGCATATGGAAAATTGAATGCGGCGGTTTGCGAACTGCCGGACGGTGGAAAAATAAACAAAGAACTCTGGAATGGCGCTCTTAGTTTTATGACGGACGATTTAGATACGCCAAAGACCCTGGCGCTCTGCCGGAATATATTGAAAGACGACAAGCTCTCCCCCGCCGACAAAAAAGCGACCATTATGAAAATTGACGAACTGCTGGGGCTTAAACTAGGGGAAAAAGGAAACAAAGTTATAATTCCCGAAGATATTTTAAAACTCGCGGACGAGCGTAAAAACGCTCGCCATAAAAAAGACTGGAAAAAATCCGACGAATTGCGTGACAAAATAGTAAAACTTGGTTTTGAGGTCAAAGATACTCCTCTCGGTCAGAAAATCGTCGCGAAATGAAAGTTTTCTCCGACTATTGACTTATATATTAGAGTAATATATAGTAAAAACTGTTAAGCAGAGGCTTAATTTGTACACAAAACCAAAAAAAGGAGGCAAAAATGCAGACAAAACAGAAGTCCCCATCGGGACGCCCTTTTCATGAGACAGTGGTTGATGTAATCAACCAAGCGTCCAGCGCGGAGATGGATGGGTTGGCGTTGCTCATTAAAATGACAAATATACCGAAGGGTCATGATGAAATCATCACGGCGTGGAACAGACGGAGGAGGGATATGCTTTGGGGCACTGAAGACCTCGGCGTGCCTGCTTATCTCCACGCGCAGAAACTCGTGGCTATGGAAAAGTCTAATGATACTCTTGGCACTGGCGAAAAAAGGAGCGTCAACCTCGACGAGCTCCAACAGGAGACCAAGAAGTTGCTCGCTCTCCTCAAGGATCGTCAGCCCGGCCTCATGACATGGAATGAGTTCTTGTGGCAGCGTCTTCAGAACCTGCACAAGCTCACCTCGCAGGCTCTCGGCAAATAGTTTTTCGAAACAAAGAACTACTAATCAAGCACACGACCTTACGGTACGGTGCTTTTTTATTTTTTTATTCTCGTTTCCCTCCCCACCTTCTCCCCATGTTGTGAAGGTTTTTATTTTCCGCATATGGTTTTTTAAGTGTTAAAATATCTCCATGCAACGCATTGGCGACCACATACGCGTCCCTCCGCAGTCGCTTGAAGCCGAGCAAGCGCTCATCGGTTCCGTCATGCTCCGTCCTGAAGCCATCCATGACGTGAGCGACGTCGTGCGCGAGGATGATTTTTATGCCGACAAACATCGGACTATCTGGCGCGCCTGTCTGGAATTGATTTCAAAAGCTGAACCTATAGACCTGCTTTCTCTTTCCACAAAACTCAAAGACAAGAGCGAGCTCGATAGGATTGGCGGTTCATCATATCTCTCGGAACTTGTCAGTTTGGTGCCGTCCGCTTCAAATGTGCGCCACTACGCGACCATCGTTCAGAAAAAAAGTATGATGCGCCGCCTCATAGAGGCCGGAGAGCATATTTCGGCCATGAGTTTTTCCGAAGAAGGCGACCTGGAGGAAATCATAGACAATGCTGAAAAACGTCTCTTTGACGTCACCAATTCCGTCGGCACTCATAAATTCGTGGAGCTCAAAGACACCCTCCATGAAGCCTGGGAACAGATAGAAAAACTGCATTCTTCTCAGGACGAATTGCGCGGCGTGCCGACGGGTTTCAAGACTCTGGACAACAAACTATCCGGCTTGCAGAAATCCGACCTCATTATTCTGGCGGCGCGGCCTAGCATGGGCAAGACTTCCCTGGCCCTGGACATCGCCCGCCAGGCTGCGGTAAAGCACAGAATCCCCACGGCCATATTTTCCCTGGAAATGAGCGCCCAGCAACTGGTCCAGAGGATGCTCGCCGCCGAATCGCGCATAGACGCTTGGAAACTGCGCACCGGCAAAGGTTTGAAAATGGAAGAACTGTCCACCCATCTGCGCGACGCCATGGGCGTACTGTCCCAAGCCCCAATCTATGTGGATGACCAGCCGGGAAACACTATCTTGAAAATGAGGGCCGTTGCCCGCCGCCTGAAAGCGGAAAAAAATCTGGGGCTCATCATCGTGGACTATCTCCAGCTCATGACGCCGACCCAGTCTCGCGGTTCGGACAATTTGGTTCAGCAGATAACGGAGATTTCGCGGTCGCTCAAAAATCTGGCGCGTGACCTGGACGTACCGGTGCTGGCTTTATCCCAACTTTCCCGCGCCGTTGAAAATCGCGGAGGTAAACCGCGCCTCTCGGACTTGCGCGATTCGGGTTCCATAGAACAGGATGCCGATGTCGTCATGTTTATCCACAGGGAGAAAGACGAGAGCGGCGAGCAGGCCAAGTCGCGCGATACGACGATTCTCATAGAAAAGCACAGAAACGGCCCAACAGGAGAAGTAAAGCTGGTTTTTGACAGCAGCAAGTCCACCTTCCTCCCGGTGGAAAAAGCCGATTTCGGTGAGTTTGTGGAAGCGGGTGATGGGTCGTTTTAAAAAAGCAAAAGAAATAAGCGGAGTGTGCCGGGCGAGAACCTCCGCAGGCGAGGATTTGTCAATGGTCCGTCCTTGACAAATCCGACCCGAGGACTGTTCGAGAACGGCACACTCCGCTTATTTCTTTTGCTATAATTTATCCATGGACCATTTGAATCGCCTGCATGAATTGTTCCGCCAGTTTCCCGGCATAGGGCCCAGGCAGGCCAAGAGATTTGTCTATTTCCTGCTCGGTACGGCCGACGGCTACAGAAATACTCTGGCAAAAGAAATCACCGAACTGGCTTCCCGAGTCACAATGTGCGGCTCATGTTTCCGTTTTTTTGACAGGAAAAACCCAAACGCTTCCGTTTGCTCCGTCTGCTCCGACGATTCCAGAGATGCCGCTTCTCTCATGCTCGTGGCAAAGGACGTGGACCTGGACGCGGTGGAGAAAAGCAAAGTCTATAACGGCTACTATTTTGTCCTCGGCAGTCAACTTTCTCTCATAGAAAAAGAACCGGAATCCAAAATACGGACAAAGGAGCTGGCGCGGACGATTGAACGCCGGGTGAAAAACGGTTTGAGAGAAATCATTCTGGCTCTTTCTCTAAACAGTGAAGGAGAGCATACGCGCGAGTTCGTAGAAGACCTGATATCCCCTATCGTCAAAAAATACTCTCTCAAAGTATCCATTCTCGGCCGTGGGCTTTCCACGGGAACGGAGCTCGAATATTCGGACACCGAAACTATAAAAAATGCTTTGGACGGAAGAAAAGAAGAGGTAATAATGTAACAAACCGAAAGGAAAAGATGTCTCTCGAAAACGACCAGAAAATTTTTTGCTAAAAATTTTCTTAAGCTCGGGCACCGTCGTGCCCTCGGTTTCGTTTTCTCGATTCACCTTTTCCTTTCGGTTTGTTACTTTTTTCTCTTCAAAACTTTTAAAACAGCTGCTTTTATATGCGAAACGCCCATGCCGTAGTGCTCCAGGAGCTCGTCGGGCGCGCCTGACTGACCGAATTTGTCTCGGATACCTATAAATTCCATAGGTACGGGATGGATGCCCGCCAAAAATTCCGCGACAGCGCCACCCATACCCCCCGCTATCTGATGCTCTTCCACCGTGACGACGGCGCCGGCGGATTTTGCCGCTTGGAGCAGGGTTTTTTCATCCAGCGGTTTGATTGTAGAGAGATTTATAACGGTCACGCCGATTTTTTCTTTTTCCAATTCTTTTGCTGCAACCAGAGCTTTAAAAACCAAAGCGCCCGTAGCGATGATGGCGACATCGGGTTTTCCAGCGATGGGTTCAAAATAGACTCGTGCCTTGCCTATTTCAAAAGGTGTCTCTTCCGTGGTTATGACAGGTGTTTTTTCTCTGACGAGGCGTATATATGTCGGGTTTTTCGTCTGCGCGACCGCCAGAGTGGCTTTTTTGGCTTCAATCGCATCGCATGGAGAAATGACAATCATATTTGGCAAAACACGCATGAGAGCGATATCTTCTATAGCTTGGTGCGTGCCGCCGTCCGGTCCCACAGAAACTCCTGCATGAGAGCCTATGATTTTGACCGGCACGTCGTTGTAGACGATGGTCGTCCTGATCTGTTCCCAACACCTCCCGGGGGAAAACATGGCATAAGAAGAAACAAAAGGAATTTTACCCATAGTCGCCATACCAGACGCCACCGTGACCAGGTTCTGCTCGGCCACTCCCATTTCAATAAATCTATTCGGAAATTTTTCTTTGAAGAGATGCATCTGGGTAGACTCGGTGAGGTCGGCACACAGTCCCACTACCCTCTCGTTCCTCTCTCCCGCGGCCAAAAGCCCCTCGCCAAAGCCTTTGCGAATAGGAATCTGTTCCACATCTTTATCAAACACTTTCGGGTTCAATTTTTGTGAAAGAGGAATCATATTTGTGGTTTATTCGTGTTCGCTTCTTATTTTACCCCCCAGCGTCCGGAGCTCTTTTAGGGCGAGATTAGCCTCTTTTCTGTTCGGCGCCTTGCCGTGCCATTCGTATTTGCGTTCAAACTCCGCTACGCCTTTTCCCGGGACGGTGTGGGCTATGATAACCGTCGGCTTCTCAAAAATTGTTTTTGCCTCGTCGAAAGCCCGAGCTATCTCGCCTATATCATTGCCGTCTATTTCTATGACATGCCAATTGAAGCTGATGTACTTGTTCGCAAATGGTTCCAACGGCATGACATCTTCCGTGTATCCGTCTATTTGGATATTGTTCCTGTCCACGACGCTCACAAGATTGTTTAACTTTTCTTTACCGGCGAGCATTATGGCTTCCCATGTATTTCCTTCGTCATGTTCGCCATCAGAAGTGAGGCAATAAATTCTTCTCTCTGTCTCCCTGCCGTGGTCCATCCTGTCCGCGAGGGCCATGCCGACAGCTTGAGAGAGTCCGCAACCCAGAGGTCCCGATGAAGTTTCCAGCATAGGCAAATATTCTCTGTGAGGATGCCCCTGGAGACGCGTGCCGAACTGGCGCAGAGTTTTCAGTTCGGAAACGGCAAAATAGCCCGCGTGAGCCATGGTGGCATAGAGCACGGGCGCTATATGGCCGTTTGAGAGCACCAGCCGGTCGCGTTCTGGCCAGTCCGGTTTCTCGGGATTGTGTTTTAGAGTATGAAAATAGAGCGTTGTAAAAACATCAGCCATGCCGAGAGGCCCGGCGGTATGCCCCGAGCCGGCTTTTAGAAGCATTTCTATAATCGACTGGCGGATCTGGTTCGCTTTTATTTCCAGCTCTTTAATTTTTGAAGGAGTGATTGGCATTATGCGCCGTAAAATTCCTTTAGAAAACCAAGTCTCTCTAGTGTACCAGAAAAATCGGTCGCATTAAACAGATATGAACCGACGATAAGACGGTCTGCGCCGGCCGATACCAGCAGTTTTGCCGTATCGGAAGTCACACCGCCGTCGACAGAAATCGGCAAGGTCGGATAGGTGCTTTTGAGTGCACGGACCAAATCCTCGGCCCGACTATCAAATTTTTGTCCCTGAAAGCCGATTTTAGAAATGCCCATAACCTGGACAAAATGAATTTGGGAGGCGATTTCTCTGATTGAATCGACAATATCGGAAGGTTTGAGAGCTATGCCGAGTTCCACATCAAATGGTTCGAGTTCCCCGGAATGTTTGCCATAATCGCGAACGATGTTTGCAAGTTCCGTTTCATCAACACTTTCTCTATGGACAATAATTTTTGAAGCGCCAGCGGAAATAAAATCCGGAATTTTTTCGTGAGGATTTTTGACCATCAAATCAAACTCAAAATCAATTTCTTCCCAATGAGGCAAAGCTTTTTCTTGATTCACCAGACTCTCAAAAATTCGGTCACCCATTTTATCGCTCGCGCCTCTAATGTACGGCCATGTGCGGTTCGGCACATATACCCCGTCGCATATGTCTATCTGCACCGCATTCGTGTGTGCCGCGACGATATCAAGTTTGGTTTCAAGCTCCCCATATGATTTTGGCAGTATTGCCGGGATTATTTCAGCCATAATTTTAGATTGATGGTTTATTTATGGGTGATATTGAAAAGTTTTTGTAGACGACGTCTGTGTCTCTCGTCTCCGGAAAAAGGAGTCGCCAGCCAGAGAGTTACCGCGATCATAGTCTCTGCCGGAGAGAGAAATGTGGCACCAAGGGAGAGGATGTTTGCGTCATTGTGCTCGCGGGAAAGCTTTATTATATCCTGATTACCCCCATAATAGACTGCCGCCCGGACACCATAGAATTTGTTGGCGCACATGGCCTCACCCTGCCCCGAAGCGCCTATGACGATTCCTTTTACGCTAGAGGGTTCGCGTGAAATTTCCTCGGCCACCAGAGAAACAAAATCGGGATAATCATCATCCGGATTGAATTCTTTTGGCCCCAAATCCCGTACGTCGTGGCCGGCCAAGAACAACCTCTCCGCGAGGAATTTTTTCAGTTCAAACCCGGCGTGGTCTGATGCGATGAAAATTTTCATAAATCAAATATATTTCGCAGTTTTTATGACATGGTCCACGAGTGTGTATGTGTACCCCATCTCATTGTCGTACCAGGCGAGCACTTTTACCAGGTTGCCGTCCACCACGCGGGTAAATTTGAGGTCGGCTATGGAGCCGTGGGTGTCGCCGAGAATGTCCGATGAGACTAATTCTTCTTCTGTCACGGCAAAGATATTTTTCCAGCGCGCCGTTCCCGAAGCTTTTTTGAGAGCTATGTTTACTTCGTCCACGGTCGTGTTTCTTTTTGCTATAAATGTGATATCCACAATAGACCCGGCCACGACGGGCACGCGGATTGAAATGCCGTCAAATTTTCCCGCGAGCCGTGTCAAAGCTTTGGTCGTGGCGACAGCCGCTCCAGTGGAAGAAGGCACTATGTTCTGCGCCGCCGCTCTGCCCTCGCGCCAGTCTTTTTTGTTCGGTCCATCGACGATTCCTTGACTGGCCGTGTATCCGTGGACGGTATTGAGTACTGCTTTTTCAATGCCTATGGCTTCGTCCAGTATGGCAAGCAATGGTGAGCCGGCGTTGGTCGTGCAAGAAGCGTTTGATGTTATGGCGCAAGTTGAAAGTTTGTCCTCGTTCACACCCATGAGGACCGTTTCTCCGAAAGTCGCTGACTGTCCTTTTGCCGGAGCTGTTATAACTACGCGCTTGGCGCCTGAGTCTAAATGCACCTTTGCCTTGTCATACGAGGTGAAGAGGCCGGTTGCCTCCACCACCACGTCTATATTTAATTTTTTCCACGGAAGTTTCAGGGGTTCTTTTTCGCTCAAATAAAAAATTTTCTTTCCATCCACCAGGAGATATGGGTCGCTGCCCTCCACGGCGCTCACGTCAAAAGGCGAAGTCTTGTAAACCGTGTCGTACTTGAGGAGGTAGGTCATGTTTTTTATGTCGCCCAAATCGTTTATGGCAATGACATCTATTTCTTCTCTTTTTCTGGCCGTCTTGAGAAACGCTCTGCCGATTCTGCCGAAGCCGTTTATAGCCACCCGAATTTTCCTTTTTGAGAACATGTTTATGAAGTTATGTGTTGAATTATAGCACTTCATAAGCCAGCGCATTACACATATACTTGAAGAAACTCCGCAGGCGCGAGGCTCGGCGATGTCAAGGTCTGTTCTTGACATCCGAGCGCCGAGGACAAAGCGAGCTCTTCGCAGGAGAGAGCGAAGCGTTTTTGACAAGCATATGTGTAATGCGCTGGCTTATCCACCATTCATACACAGTTTATCAACATTATCAAACCTTGATAGACTTTTTTCAAAGGCGTATACTTAAAGTCTATATAAATCAAGCTTTATGCCTGTCTCATTCATGACAATAAAAGACGCCGCAATCCATCTGGGGGTCTCTCCCCTCACTTTGCGCAACTGGGACAGGCAAGGGAAGCTCCCAGCTGTCCGCCACCCGATGTCAAACTACAGAATTTATAAGACGGAAGACATAGAAAAACTTTTACACGATATAGAAGCCGGGACAATGCCGACAAAAGCAAAACCTCGCAAGACTTTAAAGCGAAAACTTTTAGTAAAAAGCCTGAAAGATTGAGGTTATCTCGGCTATCTCGGATAGCCGATATGACGAAAATAAAAAAAGCCGAATGTGCCGTTCTCGAACAGTCCTCGGGTCGGATTTGTCAAGGACAGACCGTTGACAAATCCTCGCCTGCGGAGGTTCTCGCCCAGCACATTCGGCTTTTTTACTTTTTATAAGTTTTTATAAGATTGATGTAATAACTACCTTGAAATATGGCTGGCGATGGCCCTGTTTCTTGAAATATTTGCTCTTTGGTTTGTAGTGGACGACGTTTATTTTCGGGTCCCGGCCAATTTCCTTTATTTCGGCCCCTACTTTTGAACCGCTTACAAACGGAGCTCCCACGACGGTCTGGCCGGCATTGTCCAGCATGAGCACTTTATCAAATGCCACCTTGTCGCCGACAGAGTGCTCTCCTGCGATTTTCTCTATTTTTATGATATTTCCCACCTGTACCTTATATTGCTTGCCTCCGGTCATTATAACGGCGAAAGCGCCTGTTCTAAGCACTACTGCTTCTTTTTTTGGTTTATTTATAACCATAGTTTGAACAGTATTACATGGAGAATATAGGAAAGCAAGAAATACAGGTCTCATGAATAGAAAAAGTGGCGGACCATAGAAAAACTTTTACACGATATAGAAGCCGGGACAATGCCGACAAAAGCAAAACCTCGCAAGACTTTAAAGCGAAAACTTTTAGTAAAAAGCCTGAAAGATTGAGGTTATCTCGGCTATCTCGGATAGCCGATATGACGAAAATAAAAAAAGCCGAATGTGCCGTTCTCGAACAGTCCTCGGGTCGGATTTGTCAAGGACAGACCGTTGACAAATCCTCGCCTGCGGAGGTTCTCGCCCAGCACATTCGGCTTTTTTACTTTTTATAAGATTGATGTAATAGCTACCTTATGTTCTGTCGCTTTTATAGATTTCTTACTTTCCTTGAGCACCTATTCCCTCAATTCAGGCTTTTCCACGAGCACTGGATCCAATCCTGCCGCCGTGCCGGTAATACGCAATACATCTTTGTCCACCTTTTTTAGTTCTTTTGAAGAAAAAACATATTGATTTACCACAGTCGCCAAATTGTTACCCAATTTATTATGATAGTCCTCGTAGGCTTTCAAATGTTTGCCGAGCTCTCCTACTCTCTGAACTATGTCTTTGGCCGTTTCTTCTATTTGCATGGCTTTCAATCCTTGGAGCACTGTCTGTAAATACGCCAAGAAGGACGTCGGCGAAACGATAATCACTTTAAATTTATTTGCCGCTCTCTGAATCAAATTGTCCGTGTCTTCCGTAATAGCGCCGATTTTGTTTACGAGCAAGTCATAATAAATGGCTTCGTGTGGAATAAACATAAAAGCGAAATCCATGGTGCCTTCGCTCGGTCTGATGTATTTCGAGGTTTCTTGAATACGCAGTTTGAGATCGCCCACAAATAATTTTTCCAGTCTGATTTTTTCCGCTTCATTTTTCTCTTCGGCGAGACGGTTATAATTTTCCAGAGAAAATTTTGAATCTATGGGTATAATTTTGTCTTTTACCCGCACAATGGCGTCAACAATCTCTCCGTCTTTGAAAGCATATTGCATCTCATAACTGCCAGGAGGCAAGACATTTTTTAAGAGCGTTTCCAAATAATATTCACCGAGAACACCGCGCTGTTTCGGATTTTTCAATATATCTCCGAGGTTCTGCAACTGGTCGGCAAAATTCACCATTTGCTTGCCCGTCTCCTCCACTCTCGTAACTTTTTCCGTCATCGTGCCGAGCTCTCTCAAAAACTTGTCCACCAGCTTTTGAGATTCGGAAAATTGATTGCGCATGGAATCCCCGACCGTGCGATTGGTTTCTCCTATTTTTTTATCCACCGTGCGATTCAATTCATTCATCTGGTTTAGGAGAAGTTTCATTGACTCATTATCGTTTTTCTCCACTTCAGGTTTCTTTTTGAGCATAAAAAAAAGAATACCGGCATTCAGGGCTAAAATTATGACTGCAAATATGATTAGGAGCGTCAGAGACATAGCTGTAGTATACTTTGCCTATGACCCTGCATCAAACAATCAAAAATCATATAAAAGAAGCCATGCTGGCAAAAGACGAAAGGCGCACTCTCGTTTTGCGCGGTATTCAGGCGGAAATGCAGAGAGAGCTCATAGCCAAAAAATCCGCGACAAACGAAAGCACGGATGAAGAAGTTTTAGCAATCATAAAGAGGCTTGTAAAACAGAGGAAAGATTCCATAGACCAATTTACCCGCGGCGGCCGGCCGGAATTGGCGGCAAGCGAATCAAAAGAATTAAAAATCTTGGAAGCCTATCTGCCTGCTACAATGCCCACGGCTGAAATCAAAAAAATAGCCATCGCCAAAAAAGCGGAGCTCAAAATCGCCGATAAAGCCGATGCCGGCAAACTGATAGGCGCGATTTCAAAAGAATTGAAAGGCCGGGCCGGAGGTAGCGACATAAAACAGGTGGTGGACAGTCTCTTTGCGTAGTACTTGATAAAATCTCATAGTTGGTGTACAAAATAAGCAGAAGCACAAAGAAAAAACCCAAAAAAGGAGGGCTGACAAATGAGCATCGTAAAAGCCATCGTCGGAACCATGGACAAACGTCGGTCTCAGAGACAGTTGGAAAAAAAGAAAGCGGGAATGGCATCATCATGGCGGGCATGGAAAGAGTTTGAAAAGCCGCTTGAAGAGAGACAGCCGCGTTATCTCAAACTGCTTTATGACACGGTGCGCAGGATTTCCCAGGAAGTGGATATCGCCCGTACCGTGCATTCTCAAACCATTCGCTGGGACGAGGCTCGCGAGAGAGTCCTGACTTACGAATTTCTGGAACGGACAGCGGCCACCTACGGCAAGAGTCATGCCACGATTTTCAGCGACATCGGCAAGGTGTCTGGGCACAACGCCTGGATGGCCGGAATCAATCGTCGAGGAGAATACCCAATACTGGGAGAAGTGATGAGGGAAATGAGGGAATGCGACCTCAAGCTCGGGCCGATAATCATGGAGCCGGCAAATTCATCCCCGATTCTCATGACTGCCCGGCAAATCAAAGAGCAGACAGCCGCAGCTAACGAGCAATTCCGCAAAATAGAGCTGGATTTTCTCGGAGACGATCGACCGACGGCCCGGACGGAGGTATTTGATTTTATGGGTGATGTCGACCGGCAGGCCAAATTTGCCGAGAGAGACAAACCGCGCCGCCGGCCGAGAAAAAATTGGCGGAGAGAAATATAGATTTCATAAGTGTTTTTGCTTGACAAAATACACCATTAGGTGTATAATCCGCAACAAATGAAAAAAGTTCTTGATCTCGCATGGCTCGTGAGCAAAGTCATTTGCCTCATGCACGAGCAGGAAACTTCGGCCGCCAATGCTTCCTTTATGGTTGTCACGCAGAATGACTGCTGGCAAAAATACAGAGAAGTGTTGAAGGCGACCAACGCCCTCCTCCAAGAAAGACCCGAATTCTTGGGAGAGATTTCACCAGCCCGGACGGAATATGAACTTCCGCCCCTACCCCAGAAATTGTTCTTCACATCGGCCAGCGCGTCAGCAGACGCTCTCGCCAGGATAGAGGAGAATGTTCGAGTAATCGAGATTCCTCCTCACAGGAAAAGAATGTTCGGATAAAAATCAAAAATTCCGGACATTCAAAAAACGCTCCCTGCGGGTCGGGGGTGTTTTTTCTTGATAAAATCCGGAAAATTGAGTATTCTCTAGAAGCTTTCAAGATAAAAAGATAAACAAGGCCCTATCGTCTAATGGTCAGGACAGGAGCTTTTCAAGCTCTAAATCGGGGTTCGATTCCCCGTAGGGTCATGCATAAAATAAAAGGCACCGTAAGGTGTTTTTTATTTTATGCATATGATGCCCTGGTGGGCAGAATCGAAAGACGGAGGACGCGAAGGCGTCCGAGTCGGGGTCGCGGGCGAGGCTAGCAAGCCGAGACCTGTGACCGATTCCCCGTAGGGTCACCCAATGATTCTTTTCCTCATCGGATTGTGATTTTACGTTGTAGATACAGCATAATTCAGGAGTTTTAATAGTTGGATAGGCATAGAAGATGTTTTGAGGAAAAAGCAGAGGTCTTAAAACTCTAAGATCTTTGACATCTAGGTCTTTCCAATTCTCTGGAAGATGTTTAAGAAATTCAATACCTGACTCAATAACCCTTTCCACACCAAGTTCTGGTGGAGACAGGGCAATGAGTGAATTCTCCAAGTCTTTTATTCTATGATTTAGATCTCCATTATTTAAAAGGAATTCAGATGTTGCCATTCCTCCTTCAAATTTCAAATCTAACAACTTAACTTTCTTTTCCTTCAACTCCACAATCTTTAGGTTAATTTTTCTCTCTGAAGATGTTACGGAATTCAGCTCTGCTTTGTGAGCTATTTTTACTGCCTCCTTAAGAACTTCAAAGAAGTCATCATTAGGAGTAAGCTCTGTTAGAAATTTAGTGAAGTCATTATGCATCTCATTTCTTTTGATAGCAGCTCTCTTTTCACACACACCATTGAAGCAACCATAGTATTGATAGTATTTGGTTTTGCCTTTTGTTTTTCCACCAGAGATGCTTTTACCACATCCTCCGCATTTGATGCCACGCAAGGGATAGTCAGGGCTATCCTTGTTGCGAGGGAATTTTCTACCCTTTATACCATTTCTGACATCTTGAGCTGGGAGTGGATAAGGTGGGGACATTATTTCAGCCTTTCCAATAGTGCTATTGACAATACACCTAAGTAGGTGTATTATAATAACAGGGTTCATTAAGTTATCTAGCCTACTTCTCTTGGTTTGAGAAGACAAAGTTGCCATTACTGGGTACGGCGGCAACCGAGCTAGCATTCTCCCACACCTCACAAGGGTGCAAGAAAGAATGGGTATTTCTTAACCACTGACAATTACGTCAGTGAAATAAAGGAATACTATGCATAGCATCAAATGGTTCGTTGAAAAAGCAAAAAAGTTAGTTCAAGTTTACAAAAACTACAGGTCAAACATGCAGATCGAGAAGTGGTACTCCACTCTTACAGATGAAGAATTACGTCAATGGATTAATCCTGCGACGGAGGATCATCTGTCAGAGGAGAGGGGTTATCGACAACCGCTCGATCTGGCGGAAGAGCTGCATAAAGTCGAAGAGCATCAAGCGTTAGCCGAAGTGAAGTACATGGAGGAGTTCGAGGCTGAAGCTCTCAAACAAAAGAGAGCCGAAGAAGCCAGAGACCAAGAATTGGTAGATGAATGGCAGTGCCAAGATTGTGGAGGGTCTGTCTCGACGTGCACATGTACTCCGGATGACGACAAATCTGAAATTCCACAAATGGGACTACCTGGTCACGAGGAAGAAGAAATTCCCTTGTGGCTCGAGCATGCCAATGAAAAGTGTCCGAATTGTGGACTTCTGCCAGAGTTCTGTCAGTGTCAGTATGAAGAGTAGAGGGTGTTACAACCCAAAGACCCACTTAGCAATGAAAGTTGCGGTGGGTTTTCTTCTGTTCACTAAGTATTTTTGGACGTTTCTTGGATCAGGTTTTTGTATGTATCTATAGCTTTCTCTGCTTTCAATCGATCGTCACCCCCTTTGCGATAATCTTCTACAATATCAATGAAACCGGATATCAACGCATTAGAGATGAGCCGTTCGTATGAAAGTTTATTTCCTGATTCTTCTTCATAAGCTGTCACAATGTATTTGAAATATTCAGGGAAGTCTCTGATATAGCGAGAGAATTCTTTTGTTATTTCACCATATTCAGCATTGCCAAAATCTATAATACCAGAGATTTTCTTATCTTTTATAATAATATTTTCATGATGGGAGTCATTGTGAAGGAATTGATACGCCAGTTTATCTTGCGTCACCTCAAATATTGATTTTGCTTCTTTCACCAGGCTCTTAAATTCTTCTGGTACACCAGCATCAAGAATTAATCTCTTGTAGTCAGCTGATACTTCAGGGTGCAGATCCTCAGACATATCATTTTTAATACCGATAGTTTGTGCCATTTCCTTAGTAAATTTTTTACCAATTTCAGCATGAAAATAACCGAGCTTGGTACAGATGTCGACTCTCTCATTTTCTGAAAGAGTTTCCCATATTCCTCGCATCAAATCTCCCTCAATGTATTCGTAACCATACATTTTTGGATTTTCAGAAACAAATACTACATGAGGTATTGGTACAGATAAGTTTAAATCGTAAAGCTGTTGAGCAACTTTGGCTTCTACAATCAGATCATTCTGCGGCTCAACCTCTTTATCGATTCGTTCTTGTTTGACGATATATTTTCCACCATCATTAGTTTCGACATAGTAGGCCATACTAACCGCACCTTTTCCTTTCAAGATAAGTTTATTGATTTCTTTACCGAGAGATGTCTGGACATGAGACTTCAATTTATCTAGGTCAGCCTGAGTATTTTCCATGAAGTAAGTTTATCAAATTAACATCAAAACTTCCCTATTAGGGGATTACTTCTTTGAGAGCTATCTGCTCAAAAGGTTGATAAATTGGCTTATTCTCAAAATGCGATATGATGTTTCCTAGCTTGGTAAAGAACTCTACATAGGGTTTTGAATCTGGTATCGTTAGGGTCACAAAATTTATCTACACTTCCATTCCTCCTCCTGTCTCACGAGTAAATTAGTGGCTTTTGACGGATCTTTCAACAAAGCTTTCACCACTCTCTCCATCCTCGTGGCCTGCGAGCCTTTTATGAGAATTATATCGTCTGCGCGGACCATGTCTGGTAATTTTTGCACCGCTTCTTCGGATGTATCGTATGAAAATATGCGCTCTGCGGAAAGTCCCGCCTCTCTAGCCCCTTGCGCGAAATCTTGTGCCATATTCCCCACCGTCACCAATATGTGGACGAATTCTCCCGCCAGTCTGCCGATATCTCTATGCGCTTTCTCCGAGTGTTTCCCCAGCTCTTTCATGTCTCCGAGAACGGCGATTTTTTTGCCTCTGGCGTGCGCTTCTTTCAGAGTTTTCAGAGCCTCGGCGCAGGCGATGGGCGAAGAGTTGTAGCTGTCATCTATGATGACGCTTGTCGATTTGCCGCGAAGCAGTCTCATCCGGCCTCTCGGCAGGTCAATGTGTTTGAAAACATTCGGCAGGTCGTCGGCGATATTTAAAATAGAAGCGACGGCGCAGGCGGCGGCTACGGAGTACATGATATGGCCGCCGATTACTCCCTCTATTTTTATTTTTTGCTTCTGGCCTTTTATTTCCATGACGGTGTATTGGCCGAGCGGTGAATCAGGCGGTGTCTGGCTGTACAAGATACCGGTCTCAATTATTTTCACATCGGCCTTTTTTTCCCTGCCGTAAAACAGTTTTTTTACGGGCAGGTCCCCGGCCGCGTTTATAAAAAGACGGTCGTCCGCGTTTATGACGAGAGTACCGCCCGGTTTCAAAGCTCGCGCCAGAAACATTTTTTCCCGCAGGACTTCCTCGGCATCTTTGAAGAATTCCACATGGACGGGCACTTCCGACATGCACGTCAAAACGACTATATCGGGACGAAGCCACCCGCTTATTTTTTCAATGTCCCCCGGGTGGTCGGTGCCCACTTCGAGCAGAAGCCAGTCTGGAAAAGCCCTATTACCGAAAGCTACGCAGACACCCCGCCACATGTTCCACAGCCAGCCCGGCGCGCTTGACCAAGCGTTTTCCAGTCCGAGGATGGCCAGAGGCAAACCGATATCGCTGTTCATGCTCTTCTCACTTCTGCGTGTATCAAAAGAGTTTGAAACGACGGCATATATGGCGTCTTTCGTGCCGGTCTTGCCCACAGAGCCCGTGACGGCGATAATCTTCGGCTTGTAGCGTTCGAGAGTTTTCTTTGCTTCCCACGTGAGAATAGAAACGGTGATTTTTTTTAGGAGAGTCTTCATCTGTTTGATGGTGAGTAGCAGGCACGAGGCGGGGTGAAGTTTTCGTTCATGAGGGATGGTTGCGACCCCGGAGCGGTTACCGTCCCGATTGAACGAAAACTTCACCCCGCCTCGTGCCTGCCGCTCTCATCTGTCGGGAGGTATATCGTAATAAGTAATGAGGAACTTTACAAGGTCAATGAAAGGCATGGTCAGAGTATGGGAGGCATACTGCGCTCCCTTCGGGTATACAGTGTACAAGAAGATGATGAATCGCGGGTCGTAGGCCGGAAAGTAGCCAAAGAAAGAGTGGAGATACCTGTCTTCATAATATCCCCTGCCGTCCTCCAAAGCCATCTGGGCTGTACCCGTCTTGGCCGCTATGGAATAACGCTCTTGCCTCACAGTGCCGTTGAGCAGAGCCTTGTCCACCACTTCCACGAGCATGCGCGTAATTGCCTCGGAAGTTTCAGGCGAAAAAACCCTCTTTGTATTTTCATAGGAAAGCGTTTTTGAAATGCCCGTTATATAGTCGATGCGTTTTACGATATGCGGATTTGGCAGTGTTCCCCCGTTTCCCAGTGCGGAGAGAGCGCGCACTGTTTCAATCGGCGTCATGGCTATGCCCTGGCCGAAAGCGGCCGTGGCGTGCTCTATGTCGCGCGGGGAATCCAGATTTTTTATGAGACCGTGCGTCTCGCCCGGCAGGTCAATGCCGGTTTCCTCGCCAAAGCCGTATGATTTGAAATACTTCGTCAATTTTTCATTGCCAAGTTTTAAAGCCACGAACGCCATTCCTGTGTTGAGCGATTGATTCAAAATTTCCTGCACGGGCACTGTGCCTCTGGCCTTGCCGTCAAAATTGGATATTTTGGCTCCGTTTGAAAGAACGAAACCGTAGTCCGTATAGGTGCTTTCCGGCGTGATGACGCCGGCATCCAATCCTGCCGCCATGGTGAGGGGTTTTATAATGGAGCCCATTTCATAGACGCGGTCAATCAGAGAATTACCGAAAACCGCGCTGTCTTTTTCACCGGCAAAATCGTTCGGGTCAAATGACGGAGTGACGGCCATGGCGTATATTTCGCCGCTTTTCGGGTCCATGATTATGCCTCCGACCAGGTTTGATTTCCAAGCCGTTTCAATCGAAGCGATTTTTCTCTCCAATTCCTGCTCTACGGACGGTTCTATGGATGTCACGATGTCGCCGCCGACCCCGCCGCCTTTTTCAAACACATTGCTCACGCCGGAAAAAATCTTTGCAAAGAAATTGACATACATGCCGGAAGAATCTCTCACCAGGATGTCGTTGTAATATCTCTCCAAGCCGTAACTGCCCGCCAGAGTGACACCGTCATCTTGAAAACCGACGAATCCCAGGACATTTGCGGCGCTCCGTCCGCCGGGATAAAAACGCCAGCGCTCCCTGTATACGCTGACGCCGGCCATGCCGAGATTTACCACGCGCTTGGCCGTTTTTTCATCCAGGCGTTTTGCTATTTCCACATAGGTTTTCTCCGTTCCTATTTTTGCCAACAATTCCGGCTGGTCCACGGACAAAATCCCGATCAAAGTGTTGAATGCGTTTTCCGGATGTTCTATTTTTTTCGGCTCGAGAGCCATGGTATAACCAGCGGCCAGAGTGGCGGCGGAAATCGGCGGGCCGTTTCTCGGCGAAAAATAAATCGTCCCTCTGTCAAACAACGCCTGCCCCCTCCTCACATATTGTCTGTCGGCCTGATCCCTGTACACCTGGTTTTGCATCACCTGGACATAATACAGCCGCCCTATCAAAACAGCGGCGGCCGTGAGGATGAGAACTCTTAGAATTTGCATTCGCCGCATGAGCGTTCCTATTTGTTGAGGGAAAGCGATGCAGAATGGCGTTTGGCGACGTATACGGGGCCGGTGGGTGATTCCTGAAAACCTCGCGCGCGGGCATATTCCATGTTAATAGCGGTTTCGGCCGCCAAGAGTTCTCCTTCCGAGATACCCACGGCAGAAGAGAGTTCCGTAATGTTCGTCTGCATTTCTCCGGCCGATATTATATTTCCTATGGCGCCGTTTACAAAATAAGCGTACGCGAAGACGAAAACAAACGCCAAGGCAAAGAGAACCCAGGCCGTTGTCGGCCGTTCAATTTTTTCTATTTTTTCCTGCATATACTGCGTCATTTTGTTTGTTTTATTTTTTTATTTTTCCCGATTTTTCCCGCATGGCCGTCGTTTTTTACCTTTTTATGAAAATTCGCAATTTGGCGCTGCGTGACCGGGGATTTTGTGAAATTTCCGCCTCGGAGGGCGTTATCGGCTTCTTTGTGGTCGTCTCGCCAAGGCCATTTCTCTGCGCTTCTCTCATGAAATTTTTTACGATGCGGTCTTCCAGGCTGTGAAAGGATATGACCGCCATCCTGCCCCCTGCTTTTAGCTTTTTTAGGCCGATTTCCAGGCCTGATTTGAGATTGCCTAATTCGTCGTTTACGGCTATGCGCAGAGCCTGGAAAGTCCTGGTGGCGGGATGGATTTTGCCCCGCCTGTAAACCGGCGGGACCGATTCGGAAATAATATCCGCCAGATTAGCGGTGGTTTCTATCGGCTCTTCCTGTCTCCTCTCGACTATGGCTCTGGCGATCCGGCGCGAGTATCTCTCGTCGCTGTAGGCATAAATCACATTAGCTATGTCTCCTTCGGTCCAGGTATTGACGATATCGCGCGCGGTAAAAGAGTCTTTTCCTGGATTTTTCTCCATAGTCATGAGTAGAGGTTCGTCTTTCTTGAAACTGAATCCTCGACCGGAAGAATCCAGATGAGGAGAAGACAGTCCCAAGTCAAGCATGATTTTGTCCGCGCGGTCCCGGCCGGCTTCTCTCATAAACTCGCCCATGTCTCTGAAGTTCCCCTGAAAGAATTTAAATCTCGTCGAATCAATTCCAGCCATTTCAAATTTCTCTTTTGATTCTTCTACGGCGTTTTCATCTCTGTCTATGCCTATGAGAAAAATTTCTTTCTCTTTTCGGAAAGCCTCGCTCGCGTGTCCCGCCCGACCCAGAGTGCCGTCTACGACGACATCTCCCGGTTTTAAGTCGAGCCCATTTATCGTTTCTTGTAAAAGAACTGCCTCATGCATACACAGTTGGCCGAGAATCCGTCAGATCACGCCGACCAAGCCCAATTTTTCGGCCAGAGCGCCGGCTTTGCCCTCCACGCTTTTCTTGTAGCCTATCCAGGCTTTCTCATTCCAGATTTCCACGCGCGACTGCACGCCGACCACGGCGACTTTGCCCCGGAGATTCGCCCAACTCTGGAGAAAATCCGGAACGAGAATGCGGCCGATGGAATCAACATCCACCTCCACCGCCCCGCCGAACATGAATCGGCTGAAACTCCGGCTGTCGGATTGGCCGATAGAAGCCTCCGACAGCTTTGTGGAAATTTTTTCCCACTCGCGCGGCATGAACACAAAGAGACAATGGTCGAGACCGGGCGTGACCACGACCTTCTTCCCCATTTTCTCCCTGAATTTGACAGGCAGAGAAATGCGGTTTTTCTCGTCTATGGAATGAGTGTATTCGCCTATGAGCATGGCTATTGATTTTTGCTCGCACGCACGAGCTCACTTAGTCGCAAGCCCACCGTTTTAAAAATCTTTATCTCATAAGAGCCGAATAGACCCTCCGCCGTATAGATTGTCTCTACGATTCGCATGCATCGTGGGTATTTATCGGAGAAAACGTAATGATGTTCGCTTTCCACTTTTTCCCACTTGCATAATAGTATATAACACCCTATCCCACTGTGATACATAGTTATCCACATTGTTTCATTTACAACACACCTCGTTTTTTCGTCAAAAGGCAGAATAAAAAGCGGCGGATTATAGTTATAAAAAGTAGCGAAAAGAGGAACGTGCCGGGCGAGAACCTCCGCAGGCGAGGATTTGTCAATGGTCCGTCCTTGACAA
>ERZ1292629.454-Hain-H43-01um-R1-454-length-44331-cov-6_pt1 | contig 44331 bp, 53 predicted proteins | sample MGYA00564399_ERZ1292629 | MGnify/ENA primary metagenome ERZ1292629 (study PRJEB36523, sample SAMEA6512636) | groundwater metagenome | collected 2019-01-08 | study: AquaDiva: Metagenomics assemblies of 32 groundwater samples
GAAATATCTCCAGTCGGTGATGTCCATATTCCATTATATCCAACCGCAAGATGTGCCCCACGGAACACCAAAATAACATGTTTTATATTGGAGTAATTTACATACGGGCGAGAAGCTTCGATTGCGTCTTCAAGTAATGCATTTGATGCCGCACTTGCAGTTGTAACCCATTTTTTCGTAAAGTTGCAATTCGATGCAATTTCACCAGCGACTTGAGTACAATAACTGCTTCTTGGGTATGGCATGGTATGCCAACTGTAGGTGTGCCCATTGAAAAGAAGTTTATCGTATGAAACTTCTTTGTAATATGCTTTTAGGGATGTGGGCGAGCCAAACACTACTGAATCAGCAAAATTCACATCAAACGGCTCATCTTGCTTATCTGGAAAATTAAAGAGGAGGACGGCGGTATTTTGTAAGCCTGGGTCGGGTTGATAAGCAGAGACTGGTGATGGCGGAGGAGGTGGTACAGGAGAAGGTGCAACCGTAGAAACAGTTTGAACTGTAACTAAACTTTCTGAATCATCGAAATTTGTGAATGCAGAACAAGGGCTTAAGTAACAGGCAATTCGTACATAATAGCTCCCAGATAAGTCGGCAGGAATCGTTATCGTCTCATATCCATCGTTTTCCGTATTGATGATAAGAGGATAAGATATTGACTTAGCGGGATTTAGAAATGATATGACAATCTTCCAATCTTTTACACCACCACCCCAGCGTATTGTCTGTGAGGAGCCCGCTTGCCATATTTCTCCCCCATTGTATGAAACGAGGCTGGGTAAAGTTTGCGGTGTAGCAGGAGGAATAGTTGTTGGAGGGGGTAAAATGCTTGGAGGCACAACAGTAACTGGCGGCGGCGGAATTGGGGTGGGAGGCGTTATTGAAGCAGGAGGATTGGCCGCAGAGACGGGAAAAACCTCATTCAGTTTCGCTCGTGTTCGTTTCCCAACAAGACCGTAGCCAGTAGAAGCAGGAGTTCCATAATTTATAATGCCGTATTTTGATTGAAATCTTTGGACTGCTTTTTCAGTAAGCGCTCCGAAATATCCCGTTGCAAGCCCTTCTGGATATACTGTATTATCAGTTTTGAGCGCGAGTTGTAGCTCTTTCACTTCATTGCTTGATGAACCTTTTTGAAGGAGTTGAGTGAATGTATATGCCGAAACGCTATGAGGAGCCAATATACCCACTAAGAACGCGATGCTGATTATTTTTACTGTAAGTCTATGTGTATCCATACGAGGTCGTTTATTATAATTGCTCTGATAAATTATAAAGTGTCGGAAGTGTTTGCATTGCAAAATAAGCGTTGAAAATGTGGACAATGACGATATTTATGATTGGGAACATTATCCAGAATATCTTTGACGAAACAAATTCTCCTTTGTGGAGCTTGGAACGCATATGAAGAGCATACAGTGCCTCACCTACTAAAATAAGGACAGTAATTCCACTCGCAATGTATATTTTTTGCCAATTAAACTCCAAGCCCAATTTTTCATCAAGACTCAAAAAAGATTTTATTGAATAAAAAGTATTGTAAGCGAGAAATATAATTTCTAAAACTGCAGCATAAAACAAAAACCAAGCCATCCATGGTTTTGCTTGAGATTTTTGTGTAGCCAAAAAGCCGTTTTGTATCATGCCTTTATTTTATCTGTAGTTATATTATTCCGCTATGTATAGATAATCTTCATCTTTTCAGGGTCGTTTGGTGTTGATTTTTCGCTTAACATTGCTTAACATCAAGCATATCGCGTAAGGCGTATATAGACAATGAATATTGCGAAAAATCTTGAATATAATTACTCTACTTTCATAAACCGAGAAAGTCCGTTTGAATTTTTTAAGGGTCTTGCCGCTTATCTTGAGTACGCTCTTTCAGAGCCAGCTCTCAAAAAAGTATTTGATGAGCAGTTGAATGAACGGAGAATATTGATAAAAGAAATTGAAATCCTTGAGGGCAAAATACGAATGGAACTCGATGAAGCAAAAAATACTTTGGTTAATATTATTCAAAAAAATAAAATAGACATTGCGCTATTTAACCGCCACCAAACTCGCTCTTTTCCAGATGATACAAATATCTTGCAAGAATTAGAGTCCTTTGAAAAAGGAGATTCTATAGGGAGCATATTCGTATCAGATGATATTGAACAACACCTTTTTGACATAGCTGCAAACTTACTACAGGCTGGCTATAAAAAAGAATTGCAAGAGTTTATTCTAATGTCCGATGAATATGCAGAGTATCGAAGCCGCATCAATGGCCCTGATAGGTGGGTAGTAACTGACAATCAGCACGGAAACTTTGTGTTCTCAAAAACCTGGCCAGAACGTTGGGAAAAAAGTGAAGGCTTTGAACGCGAGAGAATGTTAAAACTGTGGGGATACTTTGAATTGTTACTTCAATTTAATGCGTCATACCAACACGCAATGGGGCGTTTATATTTTTCCTCAACTCCCCATGGGGGCCTCGAAAGCCAACACTGGTTTGGAGGCGTAACAGAAGGCGTTAAAATTTTTAGTATGGCACGGGAGATACAGCAACTGGCCGAAAATAACATGGATTTTTATTCCAGAGTTAACCGAAATTTTCGAGAGAAGAAATCCATTGAATCAAATATTTCGAGAGTACAACTAAAAGCATCTGCAGAGGCCGTCCATTTCTACCTATTAACAAAAATAGAAAATAACACTACACAGGCTTCTGAAAATAATAATATTGATAAAAAAAGAACTCTTCAGTCTATACACTTAATAACTAACAGCTTAGAGCCAAAGGATACTATTTTTTTAGTCCTCGATGAACAATTCCAAATGCCCGTTAGGTTTGAGGTAGAGAATAATAAAGGGAGTATTTCGTCAATAAAAAAATTATATGATATTGCTTATTTTGTCGATGCACCCAATCGGAAAGTTATTTATAGCAAAAAATCTGCCGACGGCATCAATAACGGTTTATTTAAGAAAAGCCAGGTAAAAATATACTTGAAGACAAATAAGCTGGTAAAACCAACACTGGTCATGAAGGCAAGCAATAATACATTGGTCTTAAAAAATGAGATTCCTGTTTTAGGGGGGCTTCTAAAAAATATCGTCCCAACTCAACATCAATCTCTTTACATTGATAAAACCCGTTAATACGTAAATCATCCGACTACAATGTAGGTCGGATAGCATAAATGCCCCAATCTGGGGCTTTTTTAGCTCCCTTATCCGACCAAACTGACAGCTACACTGCTTTTAATGCTATCGGATGAACAGGTCAAAAAATTTCAAGAACTTTGGCTGAAAAAGTTTGGCAAAGAAATCAGCAAAGAAGTGGCCTATGAAAAAGGAGTAAAACTCCTTCGGCTTGTTGAACTCGTATACAAACCCATGACCGAGGCTGAATTTGATTTGGTCAAGAAACGGCGCAAAGAGACAGGCTCATGATTGATAGCGTCGTACTTCAACTGAATAGTAACCAATTCAAACTGCGAGAGAAAAATCGCTTCCATGAAATTCGGACACAACAGGGTCGAGGATTTAGCACAAATACCCGCTATTGTGCCGAGTACTCCGAGACTTGGAAGAAAAAGGGTGTCTATTGCCCCATGTTCGGGCTTCCGATACGAAAACAGGGATTGGCTGAACCTAAAAGCTTTTTGGAAATCCAAGAATCCCTGCCAAAGCACGTACATGGAACGAGCCTATTTGATATTGATAAGAGCGATTTAGATACTATCTTTGAGAAAAATTTGTATTTCCTCGATGACTTGGGTGTAGATACCTCGAAAGAGGAATTGGAGAGGGCGGTCGTGAGACGTGCAGACTTCTCAAAAATCTTCAAGCTGCCCGATTATTTGGGCAAAGCTGATGAGGTTGTTCGTACGCTTACGCTTTTCAATTACAAACCACAATCAGAATTTCGCATGAGAGACTATTGCATTGGGAGTGAGGGTATTGCTTTGAAATTTTGGAACACCACCCAAGGATATGTGGTTTATGATAAATTTGGTGAAATTCTAAGCGATGGGTATAAAACCAAACAGGAACTGAAATTGAAAGAGCTTTACGATAAAGGCAGGCTTACCCGAAATGCTCTAAGGTTCGAACTGTCTCTTCAGCGAAAGGATAGTTTTGAAGCATTGGTTAGAAGGCGGGTCAAGACAGGTAAGAAAAAGGATTTTTTTCTCGAGGAGATACTGGATAAAGACCTCGCGCAAGCCATTCTCACTGATGCGTTTGAGAAGGTATTTAGTGATATAGCCGTGGGGCTTATAAGCCTCTCGCAGATGGAAGATAATAAACTCTGGTCATACCTGGAACGCTCAGGAATGAGCCAAAACAAGCAGGAGAAATTGTATTACTGGGTGCGTATGGCTACTAAATCTGGTATTGCAGGCACGTGGGAGCAGCTGAAGCTTAAGCTGAAAGGTGGCAGCATCCCTCAACGGAAAAAAGAGATTTCACTCGCACTTCAGGAATTGGGGACAATAAGTGGAAATGTGCCTAATCTGGTCGATTTTCTGCGGGCGGAGCATGAGAAATTTGAGATTATTCGGCCAAAAGGCACACTATTGGACTTGTAAACCATTGTTAAATGACTTAAAATCAGGATATAGCATTACAGCAATATAGTTACTAAATATCATGTCACCAAAAACAACAAAAAATAATAAAGAATTTTATCTGGTTGAGGAACTCGCTACTGCTTTGCGTGTTTCCAATATGACGATTTACCGCTATATCGCCCGTGGCAAAATCAAAGCATATAAAATCGGTAAGGAGTTTCGGATTGATAAAGTTGAGTTTCAAGCATTCCTGAATAAAGTAAAAACAAAATAGCATGAGCCGAGACCAAAAAGAGCAAAAAATTGAATACTTCCTTTACGCAAGGAAATCATCCGAAAGTGAGGACAGGCAGATTCAATCAATTGATGACCAAGAAAGCAACCTACGAAGACTTGCGAGTAATCTGGGAATCAAGATAAAGGAAGTTCTGACCGAATCAAAATCTGCAAAGAAACCGTATTGCCGACCGGTATTTGCAAGCATGCTCGAAAGAATCGAGAAAGGAGAAGCACAAGGTATTCTCTGTTGGCAAATAAATCGTCTCTCTCGTAATCCAGTAGATAGTGGCACACTCGGCTGGATGCTTCAACAGGGCGCCCTTAAATGTATCCGGACAATTGACCGCCAATACCTCCCCGATGATAACGTACTTCTCTTTAGCATCGAAACGGGCCAGGCCAATCAATTTATTATTGACCTCAAGAAAAACAGCATGCGAGGAATGATAGGTAAAGTAGAACGAGGCTGGCTCCCCTCCCGCGCCCCGATTGGATATTTGAACGACACAATTAAGAAAGTCATTATAAAAGACCCTGAACGATTTAATATAGTCCGAAAAATGTGGGATATGATGCTTACGGGGCACTATACTCCCCCGAAAGTTTTGCATATAGCAAATAATGAATGGGGATTAAGAACCGTAAAATATAAACGAGAAGGTGGGAAAGAACTTTCTACCAGTGGCATTTATAGAATGTTCACCAATGTGTTTTATATGGGAATTGTCGATTGGGGAGGTCAGCGGCGTGAAGGAAAACACGACCACATGATAACTCCTGCTGAATACGACCGAGTACAGCTTATTCTTGGGCGAGCTGGCAAGCCAAGACCGAAAACCCATAGCTTTGCCTTTACTGGTGCTATTAGATGCGACTCTTGCGGTTGCCTTTATACTGCAGAAACTAAACAAAGATTACTTATATCTGGAAAAGTAAACGAACATACATACTATCACTGCACAAGAAAAACAAGAAAGATTATCTGCGACCAGAAAAAGCATATCCCCGTAGAGAATTTGGAACTTGCTATCGAAAAGGAAATTGAAAAATATACAATCTTGCCTGAGTTCTTGGAATGGGCGCTGGAAGGCTTGGACAAAAATAATGCTACCGAAATTGAAGATGAGGTAAGGATTCGTGAAATGAAGCAAAAGAATTTGTTGGAAGCCGAGAAAGAATTGGACGAACTTACCAAGATGCGTCGCCGACAGTTGATTGATGACGACTCATTCATTAAAGGAAAACAGGAGCTTCAACCTAAAATAGACCAAATGAAAGCCGCTCTCCAAGAGACAGAAACGCAGTCTGAGAAATGGATTGAACTTACCCAAAAGACGTTTAACTTCGCTACATACGCTCGAAAAGCCTTTATAACCGCCGAAGACAAAGAAGGGTTAGAACGGCAAAAAGAGATTCTGCTGGGACTTGGAGAAAGGCCTGTAATTAAAGGAGAAAAGCTCATTATTGAGCCTTATGAATGGTTGATCCCTATCAAAAAAGAGTACCCAGCCCTTGAGCGCGAATATCGAAGGTTAGAACGGCGTAAAATGCTTACGCCTCAAACAAAAACAGAGGCTCTCGCCTCTGTTCATGCACGATGGGGTGGCTATCGGGATTCGAACCCGGACTAAAAGCTCCACAAGCTTCTGTGCTGCCGTTACACCATAGCCACCATATTTTATTTTTACTTTCTTGTTTCTATAAAAATATTTTTTGTGCAAGTAAAAAGCGAAGTCATACTATCATGAATTTTATGTTTACACAAGATTTGTTACCTCTGATCCCGGCTCAACTGGATCAGATACTTTTACACCAACTTCCATGCCTTCAGCAGCTTCTGGAACATCTTTGTGATCAACCTGTATTTCAACCACCGCTTGTTTTATTTCGCGCCCACGCGAGCGAATGTTGATTAAATCGCCAAGGCGAACTTTGCCAGTAAGCTTCACTACCGCGACACCAATTTTGCCATAATAATGAGTAACCGTACCAATAAGTCTTTTCATATAATGTATATTATATAACATCGCTAAACGACCTTTTATTACATTGTGCCACAAAAAGACTCTTTCATATAGAAAAGAAAAGAGGCTCGCCTATTGGCGGGCCTCACGAAGCAATGAAAGAAGAGCCATGCGGCATATCCATCCATTGTAAACTTGTTTACGATACACAATACGGCTATCTGCAAGCGACGGGTATTTGCCCGATATCTCTCCGCCACGCGGGAGTGGATGCATAATGATCGCACTCCGCCGTATTTCAGAGAGAAAATGATCATTCACTCCGTATGCCGTAATATACTGCTTTTCGAATTCTGGGTTTGGTGGCGCCGATTTGCGTTCATGTTGCAGGCGCGTGAAATACCAAACATCTACTTCCGAGGCAATTTCCTCCCAACTCTCCATTTTTGTAACAGAAAGTTGTACTGGGCTTTTGCCGCGGTAATGCAAGATTTTCTTTGGCAAATTATTATCTCGAGAAGAGACGGTAAACACCGTACCCCCAAAATTTCGAAGTGCGATAATATCTGAATGAATCGTGCGTGAATCGGCGATATCACCAACAAATGCGTAGGTAAGTTTCCCGTGCTCCATTTCATCGCCAAATTCACGCCACACCGTGTACAAATCAAGCACCATTTGCGTTGGATGTTCGACATTTCCTTCACCCGCACTAATAATCGACGTCGGGTGGCCATATGCTTCCATGGTGTCGGCTGCGCGCCTCATCGCATTTTTCTCACGACCATCGTGACGAAAAATGAGTACATCGTATCCATACAGTGCAGACATGTCGACCGTGTCTTCGAGGCTTTCACCTTTTGCCATAGAAGAGGTCTGCTTCATGTTTGTATTTGTGCGCCATTTTGCACCAAGCGTATCGCACGCCTCAAGAAACGACTCCATAGTACGCGTCGACGGCTCATCAAACATGATTTTTGCACGCCACGGCCTTCCATCGGAATGCTTAAGAGTTTCTGCAAGTTGCCGCCTGCCAAGCGATGACGTCATCATTTCTCGAATATAATCAGACTTGCGAAAAGCAGTGATCAGATCTTCGCGGCTAAAATGCCGAGCAGAAATAATATGTTTCTTCTTATAGAACACTTTGGCACCTCCTGTGTGTTATATTTTTTAATCCTCTATTCAACGAGCAAGCCCGCTTTATACTACCCGCCCAAGCACTTTTCGGCAAGATCCTACCCCTGCATCAAATGTGATATTGTAATACTTGCAAGAACAATAAGAAACGCAATCGCTTTTCTTCTATCCAACCTTTCTTTAAGAAACAGCACGGCAGCAAAATATACAAGTAAGGGTTCGAGCGAAAACAGTAATGTTGTATAGACAATGCCTGAATTTTTATAACTTATAAAAAATAGCACCCATGCGGTTACGCTCAAAAAATTGGTCAACAAAAAATAACCGTATGCATTAAGAGGCACGTGCTCTGTAGCGCGCGAAAAAAGAAACCAAAAAAACATTGCTACGATGCCATCGTGTACAAACAAAAACGCAATTGGATCCCATGCGGCAAGTAACGGCTTCAATGTAGAAATACCTAAAGGAACCACCACAACAGTCCACATTAAAAACGATAGTGTATGGCGAGCAATTTTAAAATGAGTTCCATCCCAATGCGACCAGATAACTGCCGCGGCTGCAATAAATGCTGAGATCACAAATACCGGATTGCGTTCGTCGGCAAAAAGGAGAGACGAAAAAAGAATGATTGGAATATTTTTAAATAAATCTATCGCTTGGAGTTCTGCCAATTTGTCACTATCAAGCGCTCGGTAATACAGTATGTTTGACATTGATGATATGGCGATCGACAACGCAAGAAGCCACGCGAGATACCCTGTGAAAAGTTCGGGACCAAGGGGGGGTCGAAAAATTAAAAATAAAATAAATCCGCAAAACCAAAATAATGGGAAACTTATCCCAAGATACATCTTGTACCCTACGTGACGCATCGAAAGAATAACCTTATCGAGCGTAAAAGATCCTGCCTGCAAAATCGCCGCTACAACTGGAATTAATGCATTCATAAATATTTCATCTTAACAATTCACACAATACCCCGGATAATTAAGAGCTTCAGAAACATGCGAACGACATGGCCCTTGAATACAATAATACATACTGCTATTCACATTAAAATTTGCTGCCCATGGCTCGGGTGGAAAATGACATGCTGAAAGCGGGCCTCCAATCGGGCAAAAACGAATTGATATTTGATATACTTGTTCCTTTGGATTTTGCGCAATATCACTTGGTACCCAATTTTCCCAATCATACACGCTTCCGAGCCACGGAGCATCTGGCCAAATACCCGGGCCGAGATATTTTTCGAGACCCGGGGGTATATCTCGACTCACGTCTACCGGATACTGAGCATTATCGTTAAGATAAATATTAAGAGCATCAACCATGACTCGCAATTCTTTTTTAGCGCGTACGAGCGTCGCCGCCTCTCGTACCGCTTGAAGCTTTGTAAGCATTATTGTCGTAAGAATCGAAATAATTCCTATGGCAATAAGTAATTCAAGAAGCGTAAAGCCAAAAGAATGTTTTTTTTGAGTCCTCAAAATAGACATACTTACGGAACATTCAATATTCTAACTTTTCGATTTGCAAATTGTTGATTGATTTTTTCAGTATAATCAAGCCTTTCCAGCGTTAAACTTAAATCCTCTTTAATAAAATATATTTTAATCTGCCCCCAAGAATAAATAGAAAGGCATACACAAAAAACAACACTCCATACAACCGCTCGCCGTGGGTACAGAACGCGAAACATATATATATAGTATACACCAAACAAAAAACAGTCGCCTAGGCGACTGTTTTTTGTTGATACAATATTTAGCGAGGAATTGTTGGCGCTGTGCCTGATCCAGATCCCTGTGTATACCATCCACGCATCATGGGAGGAACTGAATAATAATTATTAGGATCGCCATAGCCACCCCACATCATTTGGTGCCTACCAAATCCTCCATAATACCCGCCACCTTCAATACTATTTTTAAATTCACCTATTTTCACACCAACACTGAAGACAATTGCCAAAATGGCAACGCCGAGAACCCAGCGAAGAATAACGTGTTTTCCACCACAATGCCCAACACATGAGCTTCCGGATGAACAACATCCGTGATCGTTATGATGTTCATGGTGATTTGTATGTTCCATAAAATTTTTATTTATTATTTTGTTAATGACCTTTTAATTCTATATAATTTCTCGATGCGATGGAAGCCAATCCATAAATTTTTTACGGTGGCGGTCGATTGACCATTCATCGCCACGCTTAAAAAGTATTGGATGCATTATTTGAAATTGTTTTAAATCTTTTTGTGATGCGTGAGGAAAGGTTGGAGGAATACTTTTATTGTACGAATCCATAAAAATCAGAAGGGGTGTTCCTGTTTGATTGATCTTTAATTCATCGGTACTTTTTCCTCTCATCGTGCCTCAAACTATATCACACATCGACTAAAGATTCAAGCGCTCCTTGCGGGCGAGCAATTCTACCTTACGCGTCTTTATTATCGTCAAAAAGGCGTCGTCTTATTATTTTGGTAAAACGTGATCCGATCATGATGATCACGAACGCAATAACCAGCCACAATACAATAACGGGAATGTAAATCACGAGCGCCAAAATCAAATCAAATGATCCCGCGAGCGCCGCAAACATACTATGTAACGCTTGTTTTGCGGAAATCAGCGGGCGCCACCGAATACCAAATACTTGAGCATCTGCCTCCTCGGTTAAAGAAATAGTTATGACCGACATATCTACTTGACTCGAAAGGTATTTGAGCTGACCTTCAATTTGCTCGATGCGACCTCGCACATCGTGGAGGCGCGATGCAACGGAAAGTGTATTTTCAATAGTAACTGCTCGTTTCATAATTTCTTGGTATTGCTCTTCTTCTGCTCGAAGGTTTTTGAGACGTGCCTCAAGATCAATAAACTGTTCGGTAACATCGCGCGCATCACTGCTTTCACGTTGGACTTCTACCGCAGATTTTTTTAATTCAATTATAACCTCGTCGAACCGCGAAGATGGTATGCGAATTGAAACCGAGCCAGATTTTATGCCAGCAGTTCCTTCGTACACATTCGAACTTTGTACAAAACCACCCATCCGTTCCGCCGTGCTTGCGACAATAGTAGCTGCTTCTTCAACCTTTTTTACTAAAAGTGTGAGGGTCCCATTTTTGACAATTTTACGATCATTTATCTGTACCTGGGACAAGCCTTGTGTTTTGCTAACACTATTTTCACTTGTGTAATTATCACTAAATGATGGCACTCCAAGCCCTTCCCTTAATGGCGCGCCTGTTGATTTGTATCGAGCTGTATTGAGACTCGCTAATAAAACCGACCCAATAAAACCAAAAGTGATGACCAGCACGACAAAACCAAAAACCTTTTTTATAAATGATTGATTGTTCATACTTCTATATTATCAACTCTATACTCAACTGTCATGTACATCCTATACAGAAGAGACCCGATTTCGCCTCTCACAAAATACGCGAACACTTGCTCGAACCGCTGGCACAAGTGTTCAGTTCAAGTCACTTTCATACATGCAACAAGCAAAAACCACAGACATGGCGCCTGTGGTTTTTGCTTGTGTGCAAAGGAGTGGACGAAGTTGGAACCTATTTTTTAAGGCTGGAACCGGCAAATCTTCTTCTCAAATAACGAAGAAGAAGGCAGAACCCAATAATTACAACTAAAAATATGATTATCGGAACGATATACAAATTAAAAGGGTTGCATGCCCCTCGATTCTTTTCTCCCCTTTTAGAATCATAGTTACCATTTAATTGGAAACTTTTTATACCATTTATGGTAATTAATCTATCTTTGTAAAAAGCGAGAAAAGTGAATGGTTGGGATTTTGGAAGATTGATATTTGCGGGCCTATCATCTCCTATCTTAATCGAATAATAGTAGTCCTCTATATTTTCTTCAATAAAATCTTTTGAGACGATTATATTGTAATCATCTATACTAGCATTTCCAACAGGGTTATTATTGGTATCAGTATTTTCCATCCAACCCACGGGAGTATCTACAAAGCTACCGGGATTATATAAAAAGTTTCTACCCTTCTCTAACTTTGAACTTACCCGATAAGTTTGATTTGTTGAGGAGGCAGTAAATACAGGATAATTTTCATTGTATGTCGGTTCTTTTGAGACTAAATACAAAGGCTCTTCGTTGAGATTTCTAATGGCGTAGGGATGGTATTGATCGCTAGTTTCAACAATTTCAACCCCGACAGGTAAATTTGATTTATCAAAAGTTAATTGAGAACTAAACCATGGATCAGGTCCTTTGGGACGGCAGGCACTAACAAATAATGGTGTGACAACCAAGAATGCAACCAACCCAAGCAAGAAAGGGTCTCTCTTTACCATATCTTTATTTTACATCACATCTACCCTCTCTGAACATTAACAATGTTAATGATGTTAACTAGGAGCTTTTATGCCTGTTGATAAATAATTCTATTTCTTCTTGGATTAAGTATAATTAAAAGACAGGGCGTTAAGCCCCATCTTTGCTTATAAAATCCCTTATTGTCCCGTGATCAGGTCGTTAAGGGATTTTATGTTATGTTGCTTGAGATAGTTCCCAAGCTTCATATCACTTCTGACACCGAAGTTCTTACCGTACTGCTTCTCAATGGTCCCCATTTGGGTGTCATCGCGCTTATCGCGCAATTGGCCATCTTGATTTCGTGAACGATATCCCTTCATGCCAGGAGCGTCTTTATGTTTAGTCATAAGACTCTCTTCCTAGATTAAATAATAATTTTAGAAGGCTCGACCATGTTCCTTCTTGCCGTCTTCACGGCCTTGCTGCTTAGCCGATACTTATGCAAGCACGATCGAGATTATGAAAAAACATATTGATGGGACAGGAAACGCCCTGTCTATAGAGTATATTACTCCTTTAGCAGTCACCCATCAAGAGTGCCAATTTATATCTTGTGGATTATCTTCTCTTAGGTCCAAGCCAGTAAAATTTGAAATATTTGTCAGATCAAATTTTAATTTGATCATTCATAACTACTTGCACGCCATGGCTACCTACAACATCTCTCACACAAAGAATTCGTTCTTTAAATTCACCCGATTTAATACTCATGTCTCTTATACAGTCCCGACTCCATTTTCGCATCATTAATTTCGCCGCTCCCCGTAAAATCTCGAAAAGATCTTCTGGTGAAAGAAATTTTGCTTGAAATTTTGTAGCTAATTCTAGCTTTCTAGATTTCTCATTTAGTAAGTCGTGAGCAACTCCCATACCCTTACCAACCGAGAAAAAATGGGTCAAAGCATTTCTCAATTTTCTTAGATCATCTGGCGAGATATGTTGTATTCTTTCTGGATTTTTAATACTCCAATCATTATCTTTACTTAAACAGAAATTTTCTATAAAAGCCTTTACAACTTTTTGATCCATCGCCCTACTAATGATCTCTCCTTGATCAAAAGTCTTATTATCATACGCAATATCCAAACAAAATAGAGTTTCAAGATTAGCAAATAAAACAATCATTTCCGAACGAAGAGGATGATGAAATTTTAGATCGTCTGCAATATTAGCTGGATCCTCTGAAAGCTGATAATTAAAATCTATGGATTTCTCTTTCAGCTTATTTCCAAGAAATTCAACAAACTTGATTATCTCCAAATATCGATTTCTAATCGACTCTATTTTTTTATCAAAATTAAGAAGACTTTCGATTTCCTTCTCAATTTCTTTAAGAAAAGAAAATATGATTCGTAAATCTGGAGAGATTAAGACCCTTTGCTCATCAAAAATAAAATGCGTGCTTTCTTCTGACATATCATTGTGTATATCTAGAAAATATTTTAATATTTTCGAACAATGCTTTCATATATATTTCGAGAAATTCTTTATATGATATACCGCATTGGCCATATAATATTTTACCATTTGCTTTAAAACTAAAAAGAGATCCGTTGGCATCATCTACAACCCTCTTAAATATTCTACCCGTATAGCTTCCTTCATGAGTATATTCACATCGTATTTTATATAAAACATCAGCAAAGTTCATATCGGGCACTTGTCCATCAATTCCAAAACTGGGTTTTATTTTATACTTGAGCTTAGATTCGACTGGCTCAAAGTATTTTTTTACTAGAGCTATTTTTTCACCCCTTTCTCCAAAGTTTCGGGATGTAATTTCGGCGTGTGATATTAGAATATATATTTTTATAATATCGACATCTTCGTGATTATTTTTCTCAAGAGCATCCAAAAAATCGCATATCTTTATAGCCTTATCTATCTTACTCAATAGATAACAAATCGTTTGCATCTTCTCGTAATTTATACCCATCACATACTTGTACACATGCTTTATATCCACATTAAACCGCTTAAAAAATAATGAGATTTTACCCTCATCACTTTTCCAATTTTCTATCTGCCCCTGCTCCCATTTTTTCTGAAATTCATCATCCATATATTATTCTTGAATTCGCTCATTATGTTGTTTTTTGGTCTTATTTTCAAGGTGAGTTTCACTGCTTAAGGAACTTGAAAAACGACTTGGAGGCGTTACACTAGATACGTACCCCACGAAGTTTTTAAATAACCGGCGAACCGTTTTTATATTTGGTTCCAATCGTGCCCAGCAAGGGGCAACCCTATGCCATGATTGGAGCCATCGCTGGTTCTATTTTGTGGGGTACAACATAGCGGTTGTCCCTTTTTGTTTTGGTCGTGAATTATATAAAGCTCGATAAAATAAATAGTAAAGTTAAAATGCTTGCCGGTAAAAAGCAGTACTATTTTGGCAAGCTGATACCAAACACCAAAGTTATGTTTATAGCGGAGATGCCAACACAAGTACCACAAAATATATGGCATCAGAGCAAAAACTTTGAGTATTTTGAACATAGTAATACCGATGAAAAATTTATTGAGATTTTACAAAAGCATGGTTTTGGAGGATGTTATTTAACAGATATCATAAAAACAGCAACCGAAGCAAGAAGACCCACAAAACGGGAGTGTAAAGAATTTGTTCCTCTGCTCTTGAATGAGATCGAGATCATAAAACCTCATCTTATAATTGCCTTGGGGCGCAGTGCTGAAAAAATCTTAAAAAATAAAAAAATTGTAGGTGATCTTGTTGATGAGTATGAAATTAAATATTTGCGACACCCCTCGTCTGTATGGCGTATAAAACACCCAAGAAAAAAGCTTACTATTGCACAGAAGTGGAATATCTACGAGCTACAAATCAAAAAGCTTCAGTCTAAGCGTATAAAAACATGTGGACGGTAAAAACATATACCTTTCATTATTCCATCGCTCCCTTGCGTTTTTGGCCGTTTGCAGACGTAATCTCCAACCAATCTGCCATTGTTAAATAACATGCCGCACGCCTTTTATACAATTAACTGCAAGAAATGTGGGGTTGGATATTGCCCGATATGCAAAGAAATGTGCCCCTCTTGCGATGAGCGGGATACGGCAGATGAAAAGACAATGAAGGAACGAGAACAAATGCGCCGACATTTGAACAGGAACAATGAATACCATAAATAAAACCCACCAAAAAATACTTTGGTTTGTTGTCGGCTTTGTAAGCTGTTTCGTATTAATGGCAACAATCGGTTTTTATTTTGAAGAAGCGGAAGGTAAGGAACATGAGCCATCGTTAAAATTTGAAGACTTCTATTACATACTACCTGATTCTTACCTAGATCAATTCGATACCTACAATCTTGTATAAAAACTCTATTTTACAAATTCCACAGCATTGGGTATATCTGAACTGCCGAACATATTTCTAGGTTACTAGGTTTTCAAACATTTACATGGCAGGTGACATATCCCGCACTAACGGACAAAAAGGTGGCAGACCAAAAGCTAACCATACGCTTATGGCAGAAAAAATGCGTGAGCTTTTGATACAAAAGGTTTTTGATGAATTTGGACCTCTTATTGATGCTCAAATACAAAAAGCGAAAGGAACAACTATCGTCTCAGAAAAAGACGGCACGATTGTATTTAAAGATAACCTTCCTGATACCCAAGCTTTTAAGACCCTCTTGGAGCAGGCAGTTGGTAAACCCAAAGAAACTATTGAGCAAACCACGCAAATAAAAACGTTGATCATGGATCTATAAAGGGCTTGCAAAATAAGTAAAACCCCGTCAGTGTTTAAGAATGGCAGCTAAAAAGTTTCCATTCAAAGTTGACTCTCAAATTAAACGCTATATTAGCGAGATACTTGCTCATCGAAGAATGTACGAGCTTCTTTCGCCCAAGGAACTTGCGACCCATGAATTGGACTTGGAGCTATATAAACACCCTGAACACCCCACTACCCAACCTTCAGAAAATGGAAAATTATTTTTTGAGTATTTAGAAAAAAAGGGAATTATTAGTAAGCCATATTATCAGGACGAACGCGGCTACAGTTCGGGACCAGCCAGCATTATTGTTTACAAATCAAAAGCAAGTTTCAACTTACTGAATGACGTCAAGATTGCACAGATCGGCGACATAATATCTCCGCAAAAACATTCTTATAAAGCCGGGAGGCTAATAACACAGGATTCCGAAGGAAACTTCTGCTATGGTCGTGATAAGAGAATATTTCTAGAAAAAGACAACCATCTTTACTATTACGTTTTTCTGGCAATATTTGTCCTGAGTAAAGAATGTGGCTCTGTAAAATATAACCGTATAATCGATTTTGTGAAGAAACATTTTAAAAACCCGAAAAGGACTCGACCTTTAACAGAAAAATCGATACAGAACACAATCAATAACTCGATCAAAGAAATGCTGCCGGAGACTGCTACGGTGAATGGTGATGAAATACTGAAAGCCTTGGATGGGGTCGGTATAGAGTTCAAAAATCCTTTTATTTCGTAAGTGTCTTAAAACTTATACTTGCTTGTGGAAGCTTATAGAAAGCTTCTTTTTTGTTTTGCAAGATAAGGATTTTTTGAATCAATAAGCCGAATAATTTTTCGTAAGCACTTTCAATCTATTAGAGAATGGCCTTGTTATGACAACAGGGTCACTGAAAAAATTTATAAGCATTTACCGAAAGCTCTGGCCAGATGAAGACTTGACCGAAGAAGATGTATTGCGAAAGGCTGAAGCCCTGTTGCAACTTTATCGTGCCGTTTACGGACTGCCACTTGAAACGGGGCCACCTGAGGATGAATAAGATCCACGGAATTATTATTTACTTTAAAAATTAAACATGGAAACAAACGACATAACAGCTACTTCATATATTTTTAATGACGGCAGAATTGCAGAAATGATCTACGGCCCGTTAAAAAAGATTACTGGCTTTGCACTTTGGGAGAACAACAAAATGAGCATTGAATTAAAGATACAGCTTGATGACGAGAGTAAAGCAAACATCATCCCACTCTCTGCAAAAAATGGCATGGTCGCAAAAAAGTTTGTACTCTTCCCTTCTACAGCAACGGAGTACGTTTCAAACCTGGAACTTTATAATGAGGTGCGAAGCTTCTTAAGTAAGTACATAACACTCCCTTCGCAATTTCTAACAGTGGCAACGGCATACGTAATGATGAGTTGGGTTCATGACCAATTCCATACGCTACCTTACTTGAGGGTAATCGGACTATACGGCACTGGTAAAACACGATTTTTGGAGGTAACAGGCAACATAAGCTATAAAAGCATGATCGCTGGCGGATCAATCTCGCACGCTGCCGTCTTCCGTACAATCGACATGATTAAAGGAACATTGGTATTTGATGAAGCTGATTTTAGAAGCTCTGAAATATGGTCTGAAATCGTGAAAATCCTCAACTCCGGCCATACTAAGGGATTCCCGGTTGTCCGAATGGAGAAAAATAAAGGAGATAAATTTGACCCCACAACTTTTGAGGTCTTTGGTCCAAAAATCTTAGCTTCACGAGAACGCTTTGTTGATGAAGCACTCGAAAGCAGATGCTTGACTCAATACCTTCTCCCCCTGAAGCACAATACAGCACCAACACATTTACCAAAAGAATTTGAACAAGAGGCGCTTGATCTGCGTAATAAGCTACTCATGTTCAGGTTTAAAAATCTCGGCCATATACCAATTGATGAAACAACCGTAAAAGACAGCGGCATCTTGAGATTAAAACAAAGTGCCCTCGCACTCACATGTGTAGCAAAAGCAATTGATGAGAATATTCTTACGAAGGTAACTGAATTTCTTAAAGATTATGAAAACGAATTACAAGCACAGCAAGTAAACGATGTTAAAGCGGATGTCCTGATATGCATTCTTGGGTGCCTGAAGAAAAACAAGACGGAGAAAATTCGAATAGGTGAAATTGCAAAGGAATTTGAAGATCGGTTTAAAGAGCATTATTCGGATATCCAAACAGAAAAGTACGACTACGACTCAAAGATGTTCTTTTCAAATCATGACATTCGAATCAGCCCAAAGCGTGTTGGAAGTGTTGTACGGAAACTTGGCATAGGGCTTCGGCGAGATGGGCATGGATTTTATATCCCCATACCAGAAGAACAACGCAGGATTCAGTTGTTAGCAGAGCGTTACGGCATCGATCAATACCCAGAAAGTAATTAACAATGTTAACAAAGTTAACATTCCCTAGGGTATTGGTATAATAAAAATGCTTAGAAGTGGTGGACTTGAAACTATTATCAATTCGCAATATATTTATTTCAGCACCAGAGCTTCATCACTTCTAAGCAATTTGATGGTTTCAGCTCTGGTGCTTTTAGTTGCTTAAAAATATGGACAATCATGACATTAAATATTTTCTCTATGCAAGAAGATCGGTAGAGAAAAAAGACGGGGAGGAAAAAATTATCTCTGTTGAATCACAGCTCAAGGAAATGCGTGAACTTGGAAAGCGAGAAGGCTTGAAAATTATAAAAACCTTCGAAGAAACAAAGTCTGCAAAGTATCCTGGTCGTCCTGTATTTGGTGAGATGATAAAGAGAATTCAAAAAGGTGAAGCTCAAGGTATTATCTGCTTCAAGATTGATAGATTGGCTCGTAATCCTTTAGACGAGGGTACTGTTAAATATCTCTTGCGAGAAAGAATTATCAAACACATTAGAGCTTCCGATAGAAGTTGGTTTCCTGAAGATAATGCTCTCATCGCTTCTGTAGAGTTTGGTGTTGCAGATCAGTTTTCTCGTGATCTTGGTAAGCACGTTAAAAGAGGTATTCGGGTAAAGCTTGAAAAGGGTGATAGGCCTGGTGTTGCTCCTCTAGGTTACAAAAACAGCAAGCTTCGACTTAAGGGAGAAGAAACTGTACTGGTTGATGAGGAACGCTTTCCTCTTGTACGCAAGATATTTGACTTCTTGCTTAGTGGTAAATATTCAGCCCTTGCTATATGGAAAATTGCAACCAATGATTGGCTATTAAGAAATCGTAGGGGTGGAAAAATTGCTCGATCTCAAGTTTACAACATCCTCTCAAATCCTTACTACTACGGCATGTTTGAGTGGCCTGTGGGTTCTGGTACTTGGTACAAAGGGAACCACACTCCAATGATCACCGAAGAAGAATATGATGTTGTTCAATACCTTTTAGGCAGAAAGGGACAACCCAGACCTAAGACTCATATCTTTGCTTATACAGGCCTGATGAAATGCGGCCAGTGTGGAGCTTCAATTACAGCTTCAGAAAAATGGAAGCATCAACGAAACGGCAATGTCCATCATTACATTTATTACCATTGCACAAGAAGAGTGAGTCCTGGTTGCACACAAATCGCTGTTACTGAAAAAGCTCTTGAAAAAGAAATTCTTGATTTCCTTAGCCGCATTGAAATACCTCCCGAATTCCATGAATGGGCTATTGAAGAATTGAAAATACGGCATGAACGGGAAAAGAAGGATCGAAACAGTGTACTTCACAATCAGCAATTAGCTTACGATAAGGTAATTTCCGATCTTGATATGATATTAGAACTACGCATGGCTAAGGAATTGACTGCGGAAGATTATGCGGTGAAAAAAGCAAAACTGGAAAAAGATAAACTCACACTCAAGAAAAATCTCGATACAGTTGATGAAAGAGTGGATCAGTGGTTGGAAAAAGCAGAGGAGTTCTATTCTTTAGCGGAGACAGCACGAGCTGAATTCCAAGCTGGCGATTTAGAGAAGCGGAAAAGTATCTTTGCCAAGCTAGGTTCGCACCACTTGCTTAGAGACAAAATACTAACAATACAAACGGAAAAACCGGTTTTGGTCATAGAAAGATCCGCAAATGAAGTACGCCGGATTCACGAGAGGTTGGAACCGACAAAAAATGTTGCAGACAAAGAACAACTAAAGAAACTGTACTCAAAAAATCTTACTCTGTGCGCGGGAGAGGACTCGAACCTCCACGGGATTGCTCCCACATGCCCCTCAAGCATGCACGGCTACCAGTTACGTCACCCGCGCGTATCTATATTGTAAGACCCACTATAGCTAAAGCTTTTTCAATTTTCAACCGCTTTCTTTTTAAGCACACCTTATGTTTGCTATAATACATCGCTTTTAAGATTTTTAATGATTCTCTTTTCCCATATTTTATTTGAAGCGTACTTTTTTTTCTGCCACTGTAATTAATATGCCCTTTTATATGAATACGCTTTTGAATTTCTTTGCGAATCCATACGATATATCTTTCGCTCGCTGAAATGAAGCATGTATAGAACATAAAACTTGAGCGCCAACGAGGATCATAGTACGAATAAAATGTGCCGTCGCCATCAAACGACCCTCGTAAAAAATCGAAAAAATATTTTTTTGGTATATCGATTTCCCCAAGAGTACGCGACTTCGCTGGAGTCAAGCCAATAGCAAGAAGGAATTTATAAAAAAGTACGTCTCCGAACTGTACACGATAATATCGCTTCTTGCTCGACCCTGAGCCTTTTGTTCCAATTTTTACTTTTATTTTTAAACAGTGTAATATGTTCTCGAGTTGATCTCGATCTTTCGATGTTATATCAATATGCCGCCCATCATTCAGTAAACATCCATCAGTCGTAATAAGTCCAATTGCATAGGCAAATTCTGGCGACCATTCTATTTTGACATTACCCTTTGGCTTTGACCCAGGTTTCATGCCACGTATTATACCTCAAGCTTATAGCGTCTGCCAATAAAAATCCCTTAAATTCATTTAAAAAAGCGAGGAGTTATTCCTCGCTTTTTGATTCTTCTGTTTTTGCTTTGCTGCCTGAACCTTCCCCGTCTCGACCTGGTCGATCCGAGGCAGACGCGGTGAATCGTGTTTGACGCATTTTCTTGCGCGTATCGCGTGCCGCTTTCTCGCGAATGTAATACAATTTTGCTCGGCGTACTCGAGTAGCTCGACGAGTAATTTCAACTTTTTCAATAATTGGAGAGTGAATTGGAAATACGCGCTCAACGCCAACGCCGGCCGAAACTTTGCGAACGGTAAATGTGCCCGTTGCGCCAACACCATGTTTTGTCGCAATAATAATACCTTCAAATGTTTGCAAGCGTGTTTTTTCACCCTCACGAACTTTCTGTACAACGCGCACCGTATCGCCAGGCTTTATTTCAGTCTTCCAGTTAATGGTTTCGCTTGGTTTCATATGAACTTCTTTATATCATACTACACGCCATTACGCAATTGCTTGAGCGTGCCTGCAAGATCTTTTGGTAGTGGCGCCTCAACATGAATCTTTGTGCCTTTTGTATTGATAAACTCAATACTTGATGCATGTAAAAATTGCCGGCCAAGCCCCGCGGGACATAAAAAGCGCTTACCACCGTAAAGAGAATCACATACAACTGGATGACCGAGATGCGCCAGGTGTGAGCGAATTTGATGCGTACGGCCAGTTTTCGGCTCTACCAAAAGAAGTGTGAAAGAATCCTTCGACGAGCTCAGGACAAATCGCTCAACAACTTTGTAATGTGTTATAGCTTCGCGACTCCTTCCTTGTTTGCCGCCAACAACTCGTTTTTCAAAATGCTTTGTCGAGCGCGCAATTGGAGCGTCAATAATACCTGAATCTTTTTTTACAGCTCCCACCACAAGCGCGCTATATTTTTTATGAACGCCGCGAGCTTGAAAAAGTTTTTTTAAATGTTCAAATGATTTTTGATTTCGGGCAATTAGTAAAACGCCCGAGGTGTCGCGATCGAGCCGATGTACAATGCCTGACCGAATTATGTCTTCGCCAACACCTTCGATCTCTGGATAATTCTCGAGCAACCAATCGACAACCGTGCCCGACATGTGCCGAGCATCGTGATGCACTACCATGCCAGCCGGTTTTGCTATCGCGATAATATCTTTGTCCTTATAAATTATTTTCATAACTCAATCAGTAAAATAATGCCTAATTTTTTCAGCTTAACCCAAAGGGCTCCGACGCTGCAAAAAATTACTTATTATTTTACTGCTCTTATTCTCTCGGCTATTGTTTTAATATCTTCTTTTGGTGGATTTGAAACTACGGAGTGGATTGACGAGCCGCCATCGCCCTGCCAGCGTGGAATAATATGAAAATGTACATGATCAACCGCCTGCCCCGCCCACTTGCCGTGATTGATACCAAGCGTAAAACCATCGGGAGCAAGTGAACTCTTTATCATACCAACTACAATTTGCACGCGCTCAAAAAATGGGCCAACATTTTCTTTTTGCATATCGAGAATATTTTCTGCATGTATCTTTGGAATCACAAGCGTATGCCCTGGCGAGCGAGGTATGTTATCAAGAAACGCATATACAACATCGTCTTCGTACACACATTCGGTCGCAATTTCTTTTTTAATAAACTTACAAAAAATACAGGTTTCCATATTGGTTCGTAATAAACTCAAACTGCTCTTGCAACCCAGATAAAATATAAAAAGAGCCGCCTCGAGAAGAGAGAGCGGCGGCGATAAAAACACTACTATCTACAAAAACCTTAGTTTTTTGCATAGTAATCACGGGACAATTGTTTGCGTGTTTTCTTTGCAGTTGATTTTACTGCCCGCCAATTTCGTTCGTCAATATTAAAATCAAGCGACTTTTTTAGTGTTCGCTTTACAATATTTAATTCAGCCTCTATATTTAAAATTTTTGATTGCAACGATTCAGCCATGCGTGCATTATAGCAAAATACTACGAGAAAGCAAAGCTAATTGTAGCCTTACAAAAAATACAGGTTTCCATTTTTTTATTATAACCCAGCAATATCTTCTTTGCTAAAGGTAAATGTGTCACCGCGCTTGAGCGCGCCCTCCAAAATCTTTTTGGCGATTATTTGCTCAACGCGGTCGGCAATGGCACGGCGCATGGGGCGCGCGCCAAACGCAGGGTCATACCCAAGCTCTACAACACGCCGCGCGAGTTCTTCAGTGGGTTCAAAATGCATTTCATTTATTTCGAGCTTGAGTTTTAATTCTTTGAGTAACAACATCGCTACTTGCACCAACTGCTCTTTACTCAACGGATGATACACCACAATCGCATCAAAACGGTTTAAAAGCTCCGGCGAAAAAATGCCGTCTGCACGAATTCGATCAACAACTTCACTTTGAATTTTTGATGGGTCACGTCCCGCCTTCAGCATATCCCACACAAGGTCAGACCCTGCATTTGAAGTAGCAATTATCATAGCCTCGCGTGCTGATACACGTTTGCCTGCTCCATCAGAGAAAAGCCCCTCATCAAGAATTTGCAAAAATAGATTGTGGACCTCATGTGATGCTTTTTCAAATTCATCGAAAAGCAACAACGAAAACGGCCTCTCGCGAAGGCGCGATGCAAGTATACCCGGCTCTTTCGAGTCGTACGCTCCAATGAGTTTTCGAATGCCTTCTTCACCATGATATTCCGACATATCAAATCGAATCATTGCGTCCGTCCCGCCAAAATACATCTCGGCAAGCGCTTTGGCAGTTTCGGTTTTCCCGACTCCCGTAGGGCCGAGCAACAAAAATGACCCCACCGGTCGCGTACCAGTTTTGAGACCCGATCGCGCACGGCGCAACGCATCAGAAATTGCTTTGATTGCAAATTCTTGATCGATCATGCGCGTATGAAGTAAATCTTCCATATGCAAAAGTTTATCGCGCTCGCCTGCTTCTGCTTGCAGTGTTGGAATATGTGTTCGCTTTTGAACTATTGCATCAATATCGTCTGGCATAATAAATGTTGTATCTGCTGAAACGGCTGAAGCAACTTCATCGAGGAGATCAATTGCTTTCTCGGGCATCGCGCCCGTCGTAATAAAACGATCGGCAAGTTCATACGCCCGCAACACCGCTTTGTATGTATAAAACTTCCCGCTCCGCGGCTCGAGTATATCAAGAGAATCTTCAAGCATGCGAAGTGCGCGATCGCGATTTGGCTCTTCGATCTCAACGCGCTCAAATAATTTCATAATTCTTCCGTTTGGCTCGAGCTCTTTATGAAATGCCGCTTTATCAGAAAGCGCAATTGCCTGAATGCTCGCACCGGAAAAATATGGCTCAAGTATTTCCATAATGTCAGTACCCAGCTCAAAACTCGATGCAATGAACCCCGGCAAATTCTCGAGCACTACTATAATATTGCCGGCTGCAACCGCTTCATTTAAAAGCTTGATGATGAGCTCCTCGTATGCACCTTTTGTTTTCGTTGCGGCAGTAAGACCAGAGCCATCAAGCACCACCACACGTTTATGTTCGAGTGCGGGCACCGTGGTTCCTTCACGAATGCGCGATGCGAGGCCCTCGAGCACGGCATGCTTGCCAACACCTTCTTCGCCTACCAGCAAAATGTTTGCCTCGTACGATCGCGACAATACATCTTCAATCGCCTTTATCTCGTCGCGCCGCGCCTCGCGCGACAATCGCGTTGTGCTGTAGGCAAGATCGTGCGAATATCGATCGAGTGTAAATGTGTAACCAAAACCAAAATCTTTTCCGATGCCCTGAATGCGCGAAAGATTTTCCACGCTCCACCACATCTCTCGAGCGCGCTCGGTATCAAGCATATCTTCAACCCACAGAGCGGCACCCGATAAATCTTCCTTTTTGATTTTCATTTCAAACAAAAGCTTTGCAAATGCTTTATCATAATTCATAAGCGTCTCAAGAATATCGGCCGCATATATTGTATTTGATTTTTTTGCAACAGCAGATGCACATATTGTTTCAATGAATAATTCTGATTGCACCTGTATTACCCCTCGCTCTGCGTTCATACAATCGACGTAGGCTGATCCGTCAATACCAAGTCGCAATAAAAGAATGTTTGTAAATTTACTCTCCGCAAAAGCCATTAAAACTTCGCGAAATTGTAACGGCCGATTACGTAAGAGTTGAGCATTCATAAAAATACGCAAAGCCTCGGAGCTCGCAAAAAATTCTGTATCTCCTCGCGCAATAAATCGTGCGGGCGCCAGGTACGATCGATAATAAAACTCAAGCAATAAGCACGGAAATACTATACTAAAAATAATGAGTACAAATCCGGCTACTTGCCACACAGGCAACTCCGCCAACATGAGCGCTTTGTCTGCTGGGATTCGCGGTGCAATTGCGTACCGCACAAACGCAAATAACAAAAGTACAAAAATCGAAAATAAAAAGAGCGAAAACAAAATCCGTGTTAGTTTTTTTCGCGCGCTCGAACCAAACACCGTATCGAGACGCAATACACGCATTGAAAGTGGGAGTGAATCGAGAATATTAATATCGGTCATGATGTTATGAAACTATCAACCATAGACCAATAAAAAAACTAGCGGGTATTGTAATGGGAGCCGCAACATACAACAAAAAACTAGCGCCTCCAATACATACAGCGACTGCCTGAGCAAACACCCCAACTGCGATAACAATGAGCCGAACGATTGCGCCAACCAAGCGCATTAATGTATTGATAATAAAAACCTCAAACCAATTTTGCGGATCAAAACCTCGAGTTCGTCTTTCTTGAATGCGATGGAATGGAGCAAAGAGACTTGCGAGTAGTGTTGGGATCGAAAAATAATGAAATAAAAACCAGTGAATGTTCCCCCATGCGCGCGTAAATTCCACAACACCAAGACTGTAGTGCCATGAAAGATACTCGCCTAAAAGCATGCCCAATGCCATGCTTTTAGTATATCATGCGCTTGTGCGACATTCACGCGCTAAGGCGTCGTATTACGCGCCAAAGCGACGCTCGCGTTTTTTGAAATCGGCTATCGCCTCCTCAAAATCCGCAACCGTAAAATCCGGCCACATTTTTTCTTCAAAGCGTAACTGTGCATCAGCTGTATCCCACATCATAAAGCCAGCCGACAAGTGTGGATCTCCTCCCGTACGAATGACAAGGTCAACAGGCGGCAAATCACGCGTCCATAAAAAATCTTTTGGTGTAGTAAAATTCCCCTTTGAAACACCTGCTTTTTTAAACGCGCTTATCATTTCTGTTTTGCCGTCATAACACAAAAGAAGATTAACTACGTGTTTTTTGCGGTTTTTTGTTTCCTCTATTATTTTTTCACCAAGGGTAACAAGTTTTTTTGGAAACCTCTCTCTCCACTCTCCCAAGATAGACACTCGAACATCATATTTTTCTAAATTAGGACTTTTGGCAGCTTTCATTAAAACCTTTGAAAATGTGTCCAAAAGAAATTTTACTTCGCGCGGTGGCCTTTTATCGATATTATCAACACTCATCCCCCAAAACGAAAGGCAATACACATTTTGTTCAAATGCAGATTTAAGAATTTTTTCAAATGTTTTTGCGCCTTCAGCATGCCCCATCCACGGCATCTTGCCACGCGCCTTTGCCCACCTGCGATTTCCGTCAGGGATAATAGCTACATGGCCTACCAAATGTTTTTGCATATCTTCCATAGTATAGCGGATATAACGCAGCTGGGGGAAAAAAATTTATGAAAGACTCTCCAGCTCTTTTGGGTTATTTTTCTTTCGATATGAATCGCCTGTAATATTAATGATTACAGCATGTTCCATAATTTTATCTAGCGCATCTTCTGTTCTTCGAGGGCTTCCAAATAAATCCCACTTATCAAATAACTCTACTGAAGTAAAAATAGTTGTAGCTTTTTCTTCATATCGCTTCGTAATAAGTTTATAAAGAAAAGCCGATCCGTTTTCATCGATACGACTATGAAGTCCGATGTCACCTAAAATAAGTAATTTTTGCTTTATAAGATTCCGCAAAAAACGCTGAGAGGTATCTATATTACTGATTTTCTGGAAATCTCCAACCAACTCATCTATTCTAAAGAATTTTGTCCGAAATCCATTTTCGATTGCTTTTATCCCAAGCGAGGTTGCTAAATGTTTCTTACCAACTCCAGACGGACCGAGAATAATAATATTTTGCCCTTTTTCGATAAAGCGGGAAGTGGCAAGCTCTTGGATTTGCACTTCATTAATACTTGGCTGAAAAAGAAGATCAAAGTCTTCTAGGGTTTTTAGCGCCTTAAATTTTGCTTGTTTTATCCAGAGTTCTCGTCTCCCTTCTTCTTTTAGAGCAATCACCGCCTTTAGAAATGCTTCGATGTAATCGCAAGGAGGTATCTTTTTTTGTATAGCCGTATCAGCAATATTTTTCAATGAATCATACCCAACTTCAATATCAAGCAATTTCAGTAAGTGACGAAGACGTTCTTCCTGATTGACTCCGTCGATATAAAAATAACGATTTGGTGTTTTTCTACTCATATCTAATTCTATATTAACTTATTATAATATGAAATGTCGTGAGCCTTTACGACAAGTGGCAATTCGACTTTATTTGGCGAGTCTATTGTAATATTTTTTTGAATTTCTTTTTTATTGGCTATGTGATTTTCATCAATAATCCATGCTCCCCGTACTTTAGACATTGTATGCGAAGCAATACAATGTCCTTGATGGTATATATATACTTTTGAAATTCCTTTATCAGAAATATCTCTTACATGAAGTTTTTTTCTAGCAAAGTCGCGTGGTACTGAATAAAAATTTAATTTGTATTGTACAAGAGCATCTTTCGTACTATTTCGTACAAATAACGGGGCAAAATTATAAGTGGGAATTGTAGAGGGAAATTTTAAATTTTCTTTTTCTTGAAGCCATAATGTTAGTGGCTGTTCTCCCGTACTTTTATGAACGCGACGCTGAGCTACCCGTTCTATCCAAGCGGTAGTTCTCTGATTTAGATCATCAAGATTGCTGTATGTTTTGCCAAAAATCATGCCTTGCATGAGATTATAGCGAATATATTTTACTACCGATTCCACTTTGCCTTTTGCACGCGGCCAATATGGCGGACATGCTGATGGGATAAAACCATAATGACTAGCAAAATCCATAAACGCTGGATTGTAACGAATCTTAATCGTATTATCAGACAGCTTCTCTCTGCCAAGCACAACCGTTTTCATATTATCATATACAACTTCTTTCGGTATACCAAGCTTTTCAAAAGCATGGAAATGACATTGCTGTAATGTTTGTTGATCTTGTCGTACCACAAACTCAACGTATATTGCCCTACTATACGATAATACGTACACAAAAGCGTATAGCCGTTCTGGTCGACCACTGATATAAATTTTTCCGAAATAACCCCAATCAACTTGTGCTTGGTAACCTGGTGGAGTTTCGACATGTTTACTAATCTTATATGTGTCTTTTTTACTTCTTTGATTTAAGTAATTACGAACATTACCGTAATTGCCAACATATCCTCGCGCAAGTAGTTCCTGATAGAGTTTATTGGCATTTTGTATACCAAACTTAATTTGTGTATCAAGGTATTCATAAAATGGCTCAAGTTGATTATTCCTTGTTTGGTGTATTTTATTTTCTTTTTTAGGTTGTCTCTGTTGACGAAGATAATTATAAACAGTTCCTACACTCCTTCCTGTTTGCTGAGCAATTTCAGCGACAGTAAACCCATTTGTCTGTAAACTAAAAATCAGTAAAATTTCTTCGTGTTTGAGCATATTGTTATAATATAAGTGTAGGTTTTATACAAAAAAAGAAAAGATTTGTAAAAGATTGAAAGCCCTTCTATAAAAGAAAACCCATGCGCTGTATGGGTTTTTGTTCTTTTGATAGTTTTCAATTTTTTACATTTTTCTTCATTTTGGAATCAAAACTTACATTCTGTAAGATGTGTTTGAAATATGTCTTTTTTGGTTGCCATATTCATATAGCAACCACGGTAACCTATTTATGGCCTATCCACTCCTCGTTCGGTAACAGTTTTTATGGCCTATAAGGCGACCTTGACGCCTTCAGCTATCGTCCTTTATACTAGGTGTATTACACCTTAATACATGAGGAACATGCCAGTGGCTTATCGAAAACCCGTCTCCGTTTCACTCCCACCCCCCCTTGTCGAGGAGGTCACTCGGCTTGCCAAGCAGCAGCACCAAACGACATCTGAGCTCGTGCGCGAGGCACTCCGGCGATACCTCTCTGATACCAAGGCGCGTCAGGCCGCGTGGAAAGCGACGCGTGCCTACGGTCGCAAGAAGGCGAAGGAACTCGGGATCCGGACCGAAGCCGACGTCCAGCGTGTGATCGACGAGTACCGTCGCGGTGATCTCACTCCGTATGCCCCCGCGCGTCGTCGCTGATTCCAACGTTCTGATTTCTGCGCTCCACTGGGGCGGCAAGCCTGCGGCAGTCCTTGACCTCGCCCATCACGGGAAGATTGCACTCTATCTCTCCCCGTTCATCCTTGAAGAAGTGCATGACATTCTCGCCGTGAAGCTTCTTTGGGACACGCGACGCATCCGCACCGCGCTCGCGAGCCTGCCAGCAACCTGCATTGATCCCGGACCTGAGCATCTTACTGTCGTTCGTGATGAGGCCGACAACCGTATCCTCGAATGCGCGCTCGCCGCTCGTGCGGAGTACCTCGTAAGTGGTGACCGCGACTTGCGTACCCTCGATGCGTACCGACGCATCATGATTCTTTCCCCCGCGGCGTTTCTCAGAGTGATGGTCGAACGAACATAAGCTGCGCTGACGACCGTCTCCCGCTAGAGCTGTCGCGCTTGTATTTCCAGCCGCGCGACTTCCTTGACAGATTTCCGCTTTTTCCTATTCTGAAATCAGAAGTTCCCCCCTCGGTCGTTCTTACCCACCCAATTCTGTAAGTTTTATACAAAAAAAGAAAAGATTTGTAAAAGATTGAAAGCCCTTCTATAAAAGAAAACCCATGCGCTGTATGGGTTTTTGTTCTTTTGATAGTTTTCAATTTTTTACATTTTTCTTCATTTTGGAATCAAAACTTACACCTTCAGCTTGTATAGCTCTCGGGTGATGTATGATGAGTCCCGCTCACGCATGACGACTCCGGCGAGTGCCGAGTATGCATTCGTGTCGGTAGGCTTGGGATTGCCACTACAGTCCACATAGACCAGCATTGGAACCTCCTCCGGACTTCGCCGGCGTTAAAAGGTGGGACCAAAAAAAAAGGCCAGCTTGCAGCTCCGATAAGGAACCACGACTGGCCAATTAAAAGCGACACGGGCCCGTCTCCGACTAGGAGACAGTGATCATGCCGACCTCCTATCGGAGGTCAGTCCCGAGTCGAGCGGAACATTAGCTCCGCTTGGCACCCTAGTCAAGGAGAAAATTTAGACAGAGAGTGCATTGAAACGAACACTGTTTGTAATCTACACTGGGCGAGCTTACTTTGTCAACTCGCCTGATGACAGCATCCCTTCGTCGCCGATCACAACGTTGCCGCTCGAAGAGAGATATCTACGGGACACACAGCTGTGAGCCTGCCCTTTGGGCGGGCTTCTTGATTCTAATTTTCCCCTCCCCCGATGCATGCAGTCGTCGGCTGGTCTCCACGCTCACCTAGCCAATCCCTTGTTCCAAGGAATGGCTAGGGTAGAATGAAATATGTCCCATATTTCCTCTACTTGTGGTGTCTTTTTTAAGTATTTTTAAAACTTTTTTAAAATCTTGATCAAATTTAGGTTTATCCCAATATTGTCGGCATATTCATACCGGAATCGCCCGCCGCAATGATGCCCATCATTGCGGCCCCAACGGGAATCGAACCCGTATTTACACATTGAAAGCGTGCTGTCCTAGCCATTAGACGATGGGGCCCTCCTACGCTCCGATTTTCATCGGAGCTTCGAAGGGCAAGCCGGTTTGCTACCAGTACTTGTCCTTCCGAAGCTCAAATACAATAACGAGCGAAGGAGGAGACGATGGAGCCGTTTGTGCAAATATCCTAGCACTATTTTTTTATAAAAAAAATAGCCAATATTTCCCTACCTACCATCAAACGCTCGATCAATAATTGGTGATATAACTTTGTTTGGCAAGTTAAATAAGCCGACAATTACGCGCGCGAGAGGGTCGTGCGCAAGCGCTGCCTGTTGGCGTGCCGCGTTCCTCCCCGCTTGTTCGAGCGCACGTCTTCGATACTGCGCCTCTTGTGCTGCAATGCGTGCTTGTTCTTTTGCAAACGCGGCTCCAGCAATATCGTTTGGATTACGCTCAAACTCTGCATCGGCACGCGCTTGTTGACGAGCGGTTTCTTGAATAGTAGATACATCTCTTTGCGCCTGTTGGCGTGCGATTCGTTCTCGTTCTTGTGTGTATGCATCTCGAGCAATATCTTGAGCGGTTACCACATACTCATGCCTGTCGCCGGCCTCTGCTTCAGTTGGACTAAACTCCACACCAAGCCCTCCCGAGAGAGCCGTTCCAAGAAGCATTACTTTTGCATATTTTCTTACTTTTTCTGGTAATTGAGTAAGAAATCCCTTCCCTTCGTCACCTTCATGAGTTACGCCTTCGCCTAATTTTTCTACAAGCATTTCTGCTTCTCGATGCGCGAGCAGAGGCAATTGTGCTTCATGCGACTCTTGTGACCCTGTAGAATCTTCAAAATTTAGACCTTCCATATAATATTTTTATGAACTGATAAGTTCTACTAACTGCGCTTCCTCATCTGAAACAATTTCTTGAATTTTCGCGGGGTCATCTCCTGCCGCTATTTTCTTTTTCAAATTATCAGTAAGCATTACAAGGGCATCCTCATCCTCTGACATAATATCAATGAATAACGAAACTGCCGCAGATGAGACACGAGCCAGCACACTCTGCCACATTATTAAATCGTCACCGGCGACTCCCCCGCCTTGAAGAATTGCCTCTGCCTTCGTAATAAGTTCCTCTTTTTGCATCATAATTTAATACTTTCTGTATACCATTTGTATATAAAATCTCAATGTACAAAAAAATAAAAACACGTTACACTGCCTACCATCAGCGCGATTAGCTCAGTGGTAGAGCGTTTGCATGACACGCAAAAGGCCACAGGTTCGATCCCTGTATCGCGCACCATGGCATTAAGAAAAACCACAACAATTCTTGCAATAGAAACCTCATGCGATGAAACAGGCATTGCAATTCTTGACTGCTCTGGTGGCTTTGCGAACCCAAAATTTGAAATTCGTGCGAATGTAATTACATCACAGATTGAACTCCATAAAGAATTTGGAGGAGTTGTACCAAATATTGCAAAACGTGAGCACATAAAACACTTGCCAATATTACTTGTTGATGCGCTCAAAAAAGCTGGCATTAACCCCGACGCCCTGTGGGATCGGGGCTCCGACCTTCGACAGGGGTCGAAGCGTCGGAGAAAACCAATTGACGCACTCGCAGTTACCGTGGGACCAGGGCTTGAACCGGCTCTCTGGGCCGGCATCACTTTCACACAAGAACTTTCACAAAACTGGAAACTACCCGTAGTTGCAGCAAATCATATGGAAGGGCATATTGCTGCAATCTTGCTCGCACAAAGTGATAAGTCTAAAGTGAGAAGTGATAAGAAAAAAATTAAGTTTCCAGCAATAGCATTGCTGGTGAGCGGTGGGCACACAGAACTTGTTCTTGTAAAAAACTGGCTCGACTATACCGTGATCGGAGAAACGGTTGATGATGCCGCAGGCGAAGCATTTGATAAAGTTGCGCGTATGCTTGACCTCCAATATCCTGGCGGGCCAGAAATTAGTCGACTCGCCGAGACCGGTAACCGGTACGCGTATGCTTTCCCGCGCCCAATGATTAATACAAAAAATTATAACTTTAGTTTTTCGGGGCTGAAAACTGCGGTTCTATACGCGCTTCGTGATTTAAAAAGTAAAAAAATCGCATTCACCAAAAATGATGTTGCCGCTTCATTTGAAGAGGCTGTTGTCGATGTACTGCTGTTAAAAACAATGCACGCAATCAAAGAACATAATGCACGCACACTAATTCTTGGAGGTGGGGTTGCCGCAAATGTGCGCCTGCGAACGCGCATGCAAATTGCCGCAAAAGAAGTTGGTATTCGTATCCACCTTCCTGCGATACAATTGACAACCGATAACGCTGCGATGATCGCGGCTAGCGCATATTTTCATGTAGAAAAAAATGATTTCACAGGCTGGAAAAAACTCTCAGCGCGTGCTACGATGCCATTGTGAAACTTGAGGATCTATCTAAAAGTTACGACCCAAAACAATACGAAGAAGAAATATACCGCGCGTGGGAGCAGTCGGGGTTTTTTAATCCGGACTCATTGCCAAACGCAGAACGTCGCAAACCATTTTCAATTGTAATGGCGCCACCAAATATTACCGGGCATTTGCATGTAGGCCATGCGCTTGAAAACGTTATGTCTGATGTTCTCATCCGTCGAAAACGAATGGAAAACTACAAACCGCTTTTTCTTCCCGGAAAAGACCACGCAGGTATTGCTGGCCAATTTGCAGTCGAAAAGGAACTTAAAAAAGAAGGAAAAACGCGAGCTGATTTGGGTCGCGAAAAATTTCTTGAGCGTGTGTGGGAATATATGCGCGAAATCGGATCAAATATTGACCAAGAACTGAAAGGCCTCGGCATATCAACCGACTGGTCGCGCGCACGATTCACAATGGATGAGGCGTACCAACATGCCGTTGAAAATGTTTTTTTGCATTATCATAAAAAAGGATATATCTATCGTGGTAAAAGAGTCGTCAATTGGTGTACTCGGTGTCGCACAACACTATCCGATCTCGAGGTTGAATATACTGAAGAGCAGGGGAAGCTCTACCATATCGCGTATGGACAAATAGATATTGCGACAACTCGCCCTGAGACAAAACTGGGCGATTCAGCGCTTGCGGCACATCCGGCTGATGCACGATACACTGAATGGATTGGCAAAGATATTACTATCGAGACAAGTGATCCCACCGTACCGCGCGATAAAAAACCGAAAATGAGCAAAATAAATCTTCACGTTGTAGCCGACATTGCGGCTGATCCACAATTTGGAACCGGTGTTATTAAAGTAACACCAGCACACGATATGACCGACTACGAAATTTATACGCGCCATCCGGAAATAAATATTGTACAAATCATCGGTGAGAATGGACGAATGAATAAAAATGCTGGCGTGCGATTTGAAGGCCTTACAGTTATGGAAGCGCGTGACCTTATGGTTGAAGACTTAACCACACTCAATCTATTAAAAAAAGCAGAAGACTATACCCATGCTGTCGCGCATTGCGACCGATGCAAATCCGTAATTGAACCGCTTTTATCTGACCAGTGGTTTTTGAAAATGGATAAATTGGCGCTTCATGCACAACGTGCAATAGAAAAAAATAAAGTTACGTTTGTACCAGAAAATCGAAAACAAATTATGCTTGACTGGATCGCGGGCATTCGCGATTGGAATGTATCCCGCCAACTGTGGTGGGGGCATCGCATTCCGGCATGGCGATGTGAGTGCGATGAAAAAACAAAACCCGCCCGACCGGACAGTCGTTCGGGCGGGTGGCACATTGGACTCATGGCACCCACAGAACTTTGTCGACGTTGTAAAAAACCGTGGCAACAGACAACCGATGTTCTTGACACATGGTTTTCATCAGCACTATGGCCGTTTGCAACGCTTCATTGGCCCGATGAAACTAATGACTTAAAAACATACTACCCAACGAGTGTAATATCGAGCGCGCGAGAAATTTTTTATCTCTGGATTTTTCGTATGCTTTTTTCAGGTCTCGAGTTTATGGGGCGTCCTCCGTTCAAAACAATTTTTGTACACCCAACTATTCTCGATAAGTCGGGGCGTAAAATGTCAAAATCAGTCGGCAATATTGTCGACCCCATGAAGCTCATTGGCGAATACGGAATTGATGCTGTGCGATTTGGTCTTATGTGGCAAGTGATGAGTACCCAAGATATTCATTGGTCGGAAGATGCGCTTCGTGCCGGAAAAAAATTCTTAAATAAAATTTGGAACTCGGGCCGTTTTACGCTCGCACAAATTGGTACACAAAATAGAACGCTCCGAAAACCACGTGCGACTCGTCCTCATACGCAAAAAATTCTTGCCTCTCTTGAAGCAACATCAAAAACAGTGCGAGCAAATATTGAAACGTACGAATTTGGAACCGCACTTCACACACTCTATGATTTTTATTGGCACGAATTTTGCGATGTATTTTTAGAAGAAGTAAAAAAAGATCCGTCCTCTGAGACGCATCAAGTGCTTTTTTATGTATTTGCCTCTTCATTAAAACTACTCCATCCTTTTATACCATTTATAACAGAAAAGCTTTGGGAGCTTACCCCTGTTCAAAATAAAACTTTGTTGATTGTTGAAGAACTATAATGATACCCCACATCACACTCTCAACAACTCTCATGGCTTTTGTTGGTGGGTTTTTGCCCGCTTTCATCTGGCTATGGTTTTGGCTGAAAGAAGATGAAGCTCCAGAACCTCGCCACTTGCTGTTCCTTGCGTTTGTTGCAGGAATGCTTGAAATACCTGTAGCGCTTTTCTTTGAAAGAATGCTTTTGCGAGAATTATTACCGTTTATAACAAAAGCAACACAGACAAAAGAAACACTTATTGCAACAGGATCTCTTTTACTTGGTTCTGCGCTCATCGAAGAGTGTGCAAAATTTCTAGCGGTTGCCATTTTTATCTTTTGGCGTAAGGAATACGATGAGCCTGCCGACGCCATGATGTATATGATAACAGCGGCACTTGGGTTTGCCGCTTTTGAGAATGCCTTATATCTACAAAGACCCTTTGCCTACGAAATATTCCAAGGACTTACGATTATCAACCTCCGTTTTATAGGGGCAACACTTTTACACGCTCTTTCAAGCGGACTTTTGGGCTATTGTATTGCTGGGGCGTTCTTTCGAGGCAAAATTCGCAAGGAAATTGCTATTTTTTTGGGACTCCTGTTATCCACTCTCTTGCATGCATTGTTTAACCTTTCTATACTAGTAACAGGATTTGCTGGAGGAAATAGTATTGAGCCTGCACTCGCAATTCTTATTGCCGCGGGAGTACTTATCCTCTTCTCATTCGAACGCATTAAACATACAATACATTAAGTACTATGCCAAAAGATAAACGATCATTTTTTGAACGCCTTACGGGTTCAGTATCTGTAGAAGATACAAACGAAGAAGAGCTCGAGGAAGCTGAGACGTACGAGCAACCTCGTGCGCACCTCGCGGTCTCTTCCGGAACTAAATCTCGAGCGCACACAAAAGCGTCACCCGCTCGAAAAGATGAAGATTGGCTCACGCCAGAAGAAGAAGGCCAGCTTACCGTTGATGTTTTTCAGACAGAAAGCGATATTATCATCCAATCGACCGTTGCCGGTGTTCGACCTGATGATCTTGATGTGCAACTCACGCGCGACATGATCACGATACGAGGCAAACGTGAACAAACTCGCGAAATTACGCATGATAATTACTTTTATCAAGAACTCTATTGGGGTAGTTTCTCGCGCTCCATACTATTTCCATGCGAAGTTGATGTAGATTCTGCCGAAGCCTCACTCAAACATGGGCTTCTCACCGTAAAAGTACCAAAACTCGACCGCCACCGCACTGAACGCATCAAAGTAAAGAATGAGTGATTTTTTATGAGCCTTTCAGAAAAACAATCATATCAAAAAGGAAGAGTAGACGGAATGGGTCAAGCTGTTGCCTTTGCATGGATTGGGTATTTTTTAAATGTTCAAGGAGATTTTCCTTTATTTGTTTCACTAGGGTTATCTTTATTATTGGTTGGATACTATTGGGGTTATCGAAAAAATACTAAATAATTCAACGCAAACAAAAAATCCGCATAACGCGGATTTTTTGTTTGTTATGGTGGGATGCTTAGCGTCCCTAACACAACGCTCAGCGTTGTGCCGCGGGGGTGAATCGAACACCCGACACGACGCTCTTCAGGCGTCTGCTCTACCACTGAGCTACCACGGCATATTAAAAACTACCTCATTATCCTACTGCATTTTTTTGGCAAAAACAATCCCAACTTTCAAACATAAAAAATGCTCCTACGCGGACGTAAGAGCAGGGGTAAAACTATACTTTTATTTAAAACAAACAAGATTATGGTGCCCATGAGCAAGCCATACTTCTCCATGAACTCGCATAGAGCTCGAGGTAAACTTTATTCCAATTTCTGGGAAATACATGCAATAAACATATGGGATCCAAACGCCGCCGCCTTCATCTTGCCGTTGCGTACCCATGAAAAGTAAATTTGCCGTGTAAAAGCGCTGTGCAATCGGCTTCTGTCGTGAATTGTACTGCTTAATGAATGAACGTACGTGATTTTCGCCTGGCGTTGCGTGCTCGCGGTGCGCCCACGCAAGAAATTCATCGGCGGGCATAGAGTTTATGCCTAATGAAGCGCATGAAACATATTCGAGATCATAGACGCTAAAATCTTTATACGGAGTATTGCATAGCTCTCTCACACTCGTATCCTCCTTCATTGCAAAACAAAGAACCTTGTAACAAAGGCTAGCAAAAAGAAACGCCACCTGCAATGCTTCGCAGGTGGCGAATGACCTTTTACAGCTTTGCTAAATTGTCCACATTGGTCGTAGCACAAGATACATAAGTGCAAGCGTGCCTGGGATAATAATCCCACACAAAATGAATCGAAGAAACGACATTAGTGTCAACATGGCGTCCTCCCAATCCCGCAAGCATTGTGCGGGGCACCCGAGTTCACTCCAAAAGCGATCCAACTCTAATTTATCACGAAAATAGTAAAAATTTAAATTGTGGGCACGCAAGGGATTGAACCTTGGACCTTCTCGGCTTGCTCTGATGCTTGGTGGACGGTGCAGGATTCGAACCTGCGGCCTTTCGCGTGTAAAGCGATTGCTCTACCACTGAGCTAACCGTCCACCAAGTATCGGAGTGTAAACGGTTAAAAGACATCAATATGTCTTTTAACCTCCACCATTGAGCTAGTCGCCCATATAAAATCAACCGCCCGTGAGTTTTTATCCCGCACCTTCACAATACCGAATTAAATCATACTAGAAAATTTTATAATCCACCAGTTCACTCATATAACAAGATTATATTACCTTCTAGAAGGTGCGGGATTTATTCTAGCGGATTTATATAAAAAAGAAACCCCGCCTTTCTTTGTGAAAGGCGGGGTTGAGACTAGAGCTGGCCTGGAAGACCGGTTGAGCGAGGCCCCTTGCCGTTGTCACCATACGAAAGCACGTGGCGAACAGCCAAGAAAACCAAACCAACGACCACAAGCCATACAACAGCATACATCATGCGGTTCTCCTTCTTTGTTGTCCAGTCACTACTCGCCTGTCAGCAGGAACGGAAAAGCCAAATTCTGCCGCAAGCCGACGAGCCTTCAAAAAGTTGTCATGCTGACGCCTAGCGAAAAACCTGTTTCTGTTCCAGCTAGCCTTGAGGCTTTGGCGATTCAACTCACTAAGTATTATACTCACTTCTTCTCGAGCAAGAGTTGAATCATTTGGTAATTTTCCAAAGATCAACCTAAAAGACTCCCTTCGCCGTTCCATTAATTCCATTGCGAGCCGCCTTAAGCGACTTCTACTCCTGCGGACTTGCGCCCACGCAAGCAAAGGAATAAAAAGAATGGCTACCGGTAAAGCAATAATGCCTTCAAGCATACGCGCCCCCTCCTTCCTTGGTTATATGTACTTTGTCTGCTAACGATTATAACAAATAGAGCGTTTTTGTCAAGTTTTTTTATGCCCTCGACAGGAATCGAACCTGTACCTTCTCCTTCGGAGGGAGGTGTTGTATCCATTCAACTACGAGGACTATCCCTTATGTATGCTTATCCGCAACTACAAACGCGCCGTATGAAAAAGGCTTTATCACCGGCACAAAGCCATACCCTTTTACCATGCCTGATATGCCGTCAATTAAATCTTTTGTGGGGCCGTTCATGCCCACATCAATATGAATACAGCGAAACTCCACACGCCCTTCCCAAAATATTTCTTCTCCAATTTCTTCTTTCATAAGTGTACGAAGTTCTTGCGCAAGTGTGATCGAAAGCATTGCTTCTTTCCAAATACGATCTTTTAGATTAAAAAATTTTTCTTCATGTCGTGTCCAAAAAGATACCCCTCCATTGCCAATACGGCGAACCACAATTGCCGTAACAAATGCCGCTTGCCCTTTGAGGGTTGCTTGTGAATCACTCCCAATAACAATTTCGTATGATGAATCTGCGTGCGCCGAAACGTAATTGCGAATGTCCGCAACAACACCGCGAAGTGCAACCATCGATCCTGTCGCAGTATGAAAAATTTCTTTAGATAAGACTTTGCTGGACGTCATTTTGTAATTGATATAGTTCTGAAGTTGGCGTAGCGGCCGTTACGCGTTCGATATGAAATGTACGAATTCCACCTCGTGTATGGCAATACCCTTCAAATGAATTTACTCCTATCGAATAAATATCGATTTTTCTTCGGCTTGGAAGTACCCTTGAACCATCTTCTACTTTATAGTCAACCATGATTGCTACACGACGTGCAAGCGCATCAGCCAAAATTCTTTTTATCGCGGGGGCAGTATCACGCCAACGAACTTCAATTTTTACTCGCCCACGATCCCGCGTATCAGCCAATACATATCCATGCTCTTTGCCAAATTCGTACAAATCACGCGTGAGTCGTACATCTTGCAGACAATAGTCTTTTACTTTATCTTTTTGCCCATCGCGCCACCAATCAATCGCTTCAAGCCCCATGCCGGTCTTGCCGACACCAAGTGTCGCGCGAGAAAGATTATCGAGAGATACACGAAAGCCAAGACCACGCTCAACCTCATCCATAAGATCAAGTACATCGAGCCGCCCCAAATCAAACTTCACGTGCGGCTGAAGAACGGGAATATCAAAATGCTTTATATTAAACCCAATCAGTATACTTGAGGCCTCAAACATGCTCTCGAGCCGAGGAAATTCTTCTTTTTCAAATGCTATAAATGCGTTCGCGCTATATTCGTACGCTCCTACAACCGTGACCCCGAGCAAATGCATATTCTGCTTGCCACCGACTTCTTTGAAATCTTTTTCTGTTTCAATATCAATAACAATCGCGTTCATGAATACACCTTTGTATCACAAAATATGCTCGTGGTCAAAAATCTGATAGAATTATGCAATGGAACAAGGCACGATTATTTTGCTTGTACTGCTCATCGTTATTATTGCTTTTGCTGCTTTTTCATATACTGGGATATCGAGCAACAATATTCCACGCGCAACCCCACCAAATCCAAAAGCTGAATTTGGTGTTATTCATGAACAAAAATCATTTTTCAGTTCAGGATCAAAAAACACAGGTGGATCCCCGACGGTACCGTCGGGGCAAGCTCAAACAGCCTTAGAACTTCAAAAAAAGTTTATCTCACTTTCAAAAGCCAATTAAAGTCAACGCGATATAAATCAAGAATATGTTCAAATTTCGTACTCGTCATCAGCCACTGATCCCATCGATCTTACCGATTGGGTAATTTCAAACTCGAGAGGCGAATCATTTAAACTTGGGAATACAACGCAACTTCCTGGAGTCACACCGGTGGGCAACCAAGAGAGACTTATTATTCAAAAAGGCAGTAAAATAAATGTTATTACAGGACGAAGCCCACGAGGCGAAAATTTTAGAGCAAATAAATGCGTGACCTACCTAACTCAATTCAAAAAATTTGTTCCATCACTTCCTGGTTCCTGCCCTGCGCCAAACAAAGAACCCGGGCAAGAATCATTAACCGACACGTGTTATCTGTATGTGAAAAATTTATCGAGCTGCCGCATGCCTTCGACCCTACCATTTAATCTCGATAACACATGCCGTGAATATATAACAAAAATTGCAAGTTATGATGCGTGTATAAAACTTCATAAAAATGATACTGATTTTTATAAAAACGAGTACTGGACCTACCTCAACCGCCCCACTGAACTTTGGAGCCAAGTACGTGATAGCATCATACTTCGCAACTCTCGTGGTGAAGTCGTAAAATCAATTTCGTATTAAATAGTTAAAGTATAAACTGCTATTCCAAACGCGACGGAGACATTAAGAGATTCTTTGCGGCCACGCATGGGGATTGAGATTATAACGTCGCACTTTTTTAGAAGCGCAGGCGAGAGGCCGCGTACTTCGTTGCCGATAATTAATACCGCCTGCTCACGGATTGGTTTAAATCTTCGATAATCAACCGCATTTTTTGTATTTTCAAGTGCAATGATCTGCACTCCACTTTTCTTGAGCCATTTGATTAATGTCGTAATATTTCTTATCACTTCCCACTTAACACTCTCCTCTGCTCCTAATGCAGTTTTTGAAATTTCTTTTCGCGCTCTCCCCATCTCATCGAGTGGACTCGGCGTGTAGCCGGTTAAATAGATTTTTGAAACGCCAGCGCCGTCAGCAGTACGAAATACGGAGCCTACGTTGTGTAGGCTCCGTACATTATGAACAATTACTGATAAATCCTTCTTAGACATTATCGAATTTCGTAGGTAAGCGAAACGGTGCTGACGATTTCGTTTTGACCGGGAGTTATCGCAGGCGCGGGACTACCGGCAACACTATCCATAGCAACACCGCCGCCTTTGCCAAAATAAATTGGGTACGGGCTACTGCCACCTTCGTTGAAACTCGCAAGATCCCCAAGGCTTACGCCAAGGCTACCGGCGAGTACTTTTGCATTTTCACGCGCCTTTTTAATCGCTTCGTCGCGTGCCTCCTTCTGCAAACGTTCGCGCGTTTCGTCATTGACTGTAAACTGTAAAGAGCCTACTTGGTTAACTCCTACATTAGAGACGCCCGCAATAATATCACCGGCTTTATCAAGATTCTTGATTTTTACATCAAACGTTTGTTCAATAACATACGTTTTTGTTGTTTTACGAGGAGGGCAAATGGTTTGAGAGCCTGATGAAAGTACGCACGGCCGTGAATCATACACCTCTTGTGGATACATATTGTATGATGTTGATTTTATGTCTTTTTCGTCTACACTCTGGCCTTTGAGATATTCGATAACTTTGTTCGATGCTTTTGATGCTTCGTCTCGAGCAGTAACGAGGGACGCATTTTCTTTTCGAATCGTAAACGATGCTTGAGCAGTATCGGGCACTACAAGCTTTTTTGATTCAGCAGAGACAGTGATTGTATTTTTAGCGAGTGGATCTTTGCCGCCTCGTTCAAATGCATTTTTTGCGCTCGCCGTTAAAAATAAAATAAGGGTTGCGAGAACCAAAAAAACCAAATATTTCATCGGCCCTTGTGGGTTTGGGCTAAAGTCTAACTTTACATCTTTTGATTCATGTTCCATATATTTAAATATAACGATTAATTATAACTAATTCGACACTGTGTATTCTAGCTTACTTTATTTAAAATGTCGCGTACCACTTCGCGATCATCCCATGGTATGCGTTTTCCGTCTTCAAGCATCATAAGTGGTTCGGCACCCTTACCGGTTATAACAACCGTATCGTTAGACCTCGCCTTTTTTATGGCAGCTGTTATCGCCTCGCGTCTATCAAGAATAATATTTGGCTTTTGCTTTGAAATACCTTTTGCGATATCGCGAATAATCTCTTCTGGATTTTCATCGTACGGATCTTCATTTGTAAGAAAAATTTCCGCGCAATACTCGTCAGCAATCTTTCCCATCTCTGATCTCTTCCACTTGTCGCGACCTCCCCCGGCCGACCCCAACACGCAACACAGGCGACGATCTTTTTTAGTAAGCGTTGTATACACATTAGAAAGCGCGTCTGGCGTGTGTGCATAATCAACAACAACTTGAAAGATTGAACTCGTGGGGCTTGTTATAAACTCAAGCCGACCCGGCACACCCGCAATACCTACAAGCGCATCTCGAATGTCTTCGGTAGCAATCCCTCGAGAAAGCGCAATCGACACAGCACACAGAGCATTATACAAATTAAATTTTCCAAAAAGTTTTAACGAAAATTCTAAACCATGCGTTATAAATCGGATCCCTTCGTCATGCAACGTAAATGATTGTGGAATCACAGCGTGCCCAAGCGTATCCCACTTGTCTTGCGTAAGCGCGTACATCCATGCCTCGGATCGTTGCGTTTGCAAAAAAAGTTTTGCCGACGGGTCATCGCCATTGATAATGATTGCCTTCCCATGCTTTGGTGAATGCGCCACCGCTTCAAACAATTTTAATTTAGCAGCACGATATTTTTCAAAACTACCGTGTGACTCAATATGTTCTGGGGTTATATTTGTAATAGCTGCCACATCGAAATCAATATACGCATGGCGCGATTGTCGAATACCTTCACTTGTTACCTCTAAAATAGCGACATCGCATTTTGCAGTAACCGCATCTCGTAAAAATTTCTGCATGAAAAATCGCCCCGGCATAGTCATTTTGAGTTCATTTTTTTTCTCGTTGCCGTCAATAATAAATCTCAGCGACGAAGCCGATGCCACACGAAAACCAGCTTGAACAAAAATGCGATGTACAAGATCAACGGTTGTCGATTTACCATTGGTGCCCGTGATCCCGATAACAATGAGTTTCTTTGATGGAAAACCATATCGAATCGCCGAAACAAGCGCAAAAGCCTTATGATATAAACTTAAAATAAAAAATGGTATAAGGCTTTTCATTTTGAGAGCGATTTGAGTGCTGTTTTTATTTTTTCATCAATTGATTTTTCTGGACTTACCTTGTGCAAAGCCTCGCGCGCCTCTCGAGCGTTATACCCAAGCGCTATGAGAGCATCGAGTGCATCGGTATCGTCAGACCCAAGCACAACTCCATCGACACCTCCTAGCTTGTCGCGTAGTTCAAGAATAATTTTTTCGGCAATACGACGCCCAATGCCAGAAACTTTCGTTAAATAGCTCGACTCGCCAGATGCAATCGCACGTTTGAGTGAATCGATCGGAGCTACAGACAATACTCCAACCGCGGACTTTGGCCCAATGCCAGAAATACAAATCAACATTTCAAAAAACTCGAGCTCCGCCATTGAACAAAAACCATAAAGTTCCATTGCATTTTCTCGCACATACAAGTGTGTGTATAGATTTACTTTTGAACCATGCGCTCCCGCCGCCTTG
>ERZ1292629.457-Hain-H43-01um-R1-457-length-44285-cov-7_pt1 | contig 44285 bp, 36 predicted proteins | sample MGYA00564399_ERZ1292629 | MGnify/ENA primary metagenome ERZ1292629 (study PRJEB36523, sample SAMEA6512636) | groundwater metagenome | collected 2019-01-08 | study: AquaDiva: Metagenomics assemblies of 32 groundwater samples
TTATGCTAAATTTATGGTGTTTTTAAGTGCTATATTTGCTCCCAAAACCCATAGTTTTAAAGTGTAATTTTTGCCTAAAATTTAGCTAATTTATACTGAAATCAAGCCAAATTGCTTTATAAACTTTTCTGGCTTAAAAACGCTATTTTCCGTCGATAAAACAGAAAATTTTCACCTCGAAACTAGAGAAAAAATCTCATTTATTAAATTTATACACCACTGCTTAATGACAACAAACGAAAGGTTTAAATATAAGTGATAGCTATATAAATCATACTAAAATAAGGTAAAATAAGATGAAAAAAACAATTATAATTTTGCTTACGGTTTTGGCAGTAATTCTATTAGCAATAGCCACACTTGGCCTTATAATTGCGACACAACCTGCACAAGAGCCACAAGCACCAACTGAATATTCTTTTACTAAGGCAGTCTGCACAGAAGGAAACTTCTGCCAGGATGTTGTTGTAGCATGCAAGAACAAGCAAACAGTTTCAGTAACACCGATACAAGGAGCATTTGCACAATTCTCACCCAAATGGCAGGATCCTAGGACACAAGAACAGAAAGACAAAGAATGTGAATAAATCACCTCACTAATTTCTTGGTGTTGTCAGTTCCATTTCTTTTCTTCTAACTGCGTATATTATGATTATAACAAGCACTATTGAAACCGTTAGTCCCAAAACTAAAACCCACCACAATGTATCTGCATTGGATTGTCCAGAGAATAGTCCACTCGCCACAACAAATCCCTTGCTCGCACTTGCAACTTTTCCATCATAATCAGCCTGGACATAAAGATTGTAATCTCCATCTTCAACATTTTCAGGCACAACTATTGTTTTAGTAATCTCCATAAAGTTCTGCACATTCACAATATCTGACTGTGAATAAACACTTTTTCCACTCGCATCCTTGATTATAAAGTTCAGAGTGACATTATTTGTAGGAGTTTCCGTCAATCTCGTAAGAGTCAGATTAGCATCAAAACTTCCCCCAGATGAAACCTTCAGGTTGTTTGGAATATTCAAAAAGACATCGAATATGTTACTGCTGGACTGAACTTCTACGCTTAGAGCTATCTGCTTTTTTATGTTGTTGACAAAGACATCAAGATGGCCTGTGTAAAGATTTGGGATCTTATCTGCAGGAGCGATTATGCTCACAACTACTGAAACAGAACCTCCTCTAGGAAGAACCGCACTCACATTTGAAACCATATTCATATCCGCAGAAGAAACCAACACATTACCGCCACCAATTCCAGAATCTGTTATCTTAAATATTACTTGTTTTCCATCCCCTTGACTTACAACCGTCGCGATACTTGTCTCATTCAATGTAAATGTTCCACTTGAACCACCTCCACCACCGCCTCCTCCACTTGGGGAACTTGGAGGAGAACTGCCACACCCCTCATCAATCTGCCCATCGCAATTATCATCCACACTGTTACAAATTTCAGTCGCTCCAGGATGTATCGCAGTATTAGCGTCATTACAGTCTAATAATCCGCACACACCGCCGTCAATGTTATACCCGTCCTCATCTGCATCAACGCAAACAGATGGGGCGCTCACATTATATGTCAAATTAAGTTGTGTAATATTCTCTTCAGCAAAAGTGTAGTTCGTTGCAAAATAATTGTCCAAAGAAAAACTTATGGTATCCCCAGTTCTTCCTCCCTGAACAAAATATAAAGGGCTATACCCATATTTTCCATTTGAATCACTGAATCCCGTCGTGACAACGCTTCCGTTTACAAAAGCCTCTATCATGACTCCCGTTGTTATCGGAGTTCCATTTATATCAAGAACATATCCATAAAACTGGTGGAACGTCGGAGGCTGCGCTATCAGAAGTTTCAGGAATATCAGCGCAGCTAAAAAAATCAATGCACCCGCTAAAACTTTTCTATTAACCATTTTGTAGTATAAATCCTGTCAGAGGTACGAATGAAGATGGCTGTTCAACATAAACCCAATAGCTTTTCTCTCCATACAACGAATCTGTATCAGTGATTGGAATAAATTGTTGAGTTAACGTATCGTAAGCATAAATAGTGCTATAGTTTACATTCTGATTTCCTAATATTGTTTTTGCATCATAAACGTTGGAGAAAGTTCCTATTAAATTCCAACCAGAAGTCAATTGTATAACCGGCCTGTTCAAATTAGAATCTCTCTTAGTTCCGTTTATTGACAACACTCCGGGCTGATTCATGAACAAAATATAACCTCTCCCAATTTCTAAAGTGTCAAGGTTGCTAGGTCTTATTCCATCAAAGTAATATACTGCAAACGAACCATTGTAGGTATAAATCTTGTCAGCTTGAGCTTGTAAAGTTGAATTGAACACGGAAGTGACGCTCAAATTATTTGGAATAAGCGGCAGACTGAACGGGTTCTTTCCTGTCTGTAAAGGAATGTTTATTGTTTCATATCTTGGCTGAGAAAGACTGACGCTTAGTAATTGGCCTAAAGATTTTCCACTGTCATAATTTGTTCCATTAACATTAACCATGAAATAATACTCTGGGTCTCCTCCCAAATTTAAAAGACCGTCATCTTGCCATTCCGCCGTCCACGTTGCTGTTGCTGTTCCAGAAACAAAAGTTGATGGAAGAGGTGTAACATTGACGGGGTCGTCTAATCCTCCAATCAACTCGCTAGGGAATCCGTCATATTCCCAAACGCTAAAGCTGACAGGTAATCCATCACAATTTGTACCATTAACATTTAAAGTGACTGTGGTTCCTTCGCTGACATTGTTAACGCTCCAATCCAAAGAGTTTACTATGCAATTAAGTGGAGAATATTGAATTATATCTGCCATTAAGGTTGCGTCTGGAGTGCTATTATAAGATTTAGATTGATCTATCTCACATCCAAATACCTTTGTACCTTGACTGCCAGTTGAACAATTGAAGGTCTGTGACCCAATTCCGCTAGCAGATTCGAAATTGCAATAATTCTTGGTTCCATCAATCACATAAGCTCTAACACTATTAACCGCTTCAGACACTGTGGTGTAACAATTCACAATAACAGCAGTATTTTCATAATAAGGTTGAGAACTTGTGATTTCAATTGTCCCAGCCCCGAATAAATCTATGAAACCAACAGGACAACTAAGGTCTCCATGCATTCCACTACTTCCTCCAAGAGGATTGCCCCCAGCCCAGTTTTGGCTATCCCAGTCTTTTTCACCACTACAATCATTATCTAATCCGTCAGCACAAGTTATTCCAGAAGCAATATTTTCCAAAGCTCCAGGATGTACAGCTGGATTTCCATCATTACAGTCCGCTATAACTCCACAAGCTCCACCAGTCGTTGCATTATATCCATCGCCATCTAAATCAATACACCCAGGACCGCTTGTGCAAGCGGTTACATTAAATGTGCAGGAAAAGGTGCAAGACAAAGTTCCTCCAGTATATCCTTGAGAGATGCAAGTTTGACTTGAGAGATTAGTCCCATCACACTGTTCTGTTCCCTCAACAACATTGTTGCCGCAAACAGCAGATTGTATCACTATCACATCTCCAGTTAAAGCGTTATGCAATATCGGCTGAGGATTTGTATTGTTTGAATCATAAAGCGAATCATTTGAAATTACTAAGTTGGAAGTGCCAGCACTCAAACCTCTGAATCTTATTTTAGCAATCACTCCGCTTCCGCTCACTCCATACAACACAGCAATTCTTGTAACCGCATAATTGTCCAAAAGACCAGGAGTACCAGTATTAGGAGGAAGTTCAAAAAGAGTGGAACCATCACTGTTTAGAAAAGGCCCAGAAGATATACCAATATACTGCAACACTGAAGAATTGTAAGTCAAATCAAATTGGAAACTGTAAAGGTCCGTAACATTGCTGACAGTTACATTAACATCAAAATCAACTCCAGTTCCAACTTGTTGAGAAGAAGGTGAAAAAGACAGATTAACTGCCTGAACAAAACCAACTAGCAAAACAAAGAGAATTACAAATAAAATGTTTTTCACAATATTTTTTTCATTATTTTTTGCCATATTTATTTTGTATTTATTTATTAGTAAAAGTGCAATCCTACCAACGATAAATCCTGGATATTAACCGCTCCATTTTGATTTACATCTCTTCTAGTACACCAACTAGGCCCTGTACAACTCGAGCCAAAGCTCAAAGCTGCAGCAGATAAATCACCAACATTGACGAAACCGTCATTATTTATGTCGTAAGTTGACAGTATACAGCTAGATTCTGCCATATCAACCAGAACGTTACAATTGTTATCCAATCCATCAGTGCATGTTAAAAATGATGCATTCTCTGCAGCTCCAGGGTTTATAGCAGCATTGTTATTATTACAATCTCCAGTTGTTGCAATTAATTCAGTGCTGACGTTATAACTCAAAGGCCTTAAACATTGCACTGAATTAGTTCCATTTCCATATCTATCCCTATCAAAATCATTCCACCAAGTTTGTCCTGGTTTTTCCAATATGTTATTATCGTTGCAATCCGTATTGTTGAGAGTATATCCTCCAGGAAGAGAACAAGCCTGTATTGTGTTTGTTAGATTACCAAACGTATCAACATCAAGATCTCTGTAATAAGTTATTGTAACACCTTCATCAACTCCACCAACACAATTATTATCTATTCCATCACAGATTTCAGTAGCTCCAGGGTTTATAGCAGCATTGTTATTATTACAATCTCCAGTTGTTGCAATTAATTCAGTGCTGACGTTATAACTCAAAGGCCTTAAACATTGCACTGAATTAGTTCCATTTCCATATCTATCCCTATCAAAATCATTCCACCAAGTTTGTCCTGGTTTTTCCAATATGTTATTATCGTTGCAGTCTGTTCCTCCACACGTAAGAGAAAGGAAAGTGTCCCCGTCAACATCACAATTAATGATAGTTACATTTCCAATCAATGTGTTATGAACTATCAATTGAGGATTTGTGCTGTTTGAATCATAAAGAGAGTCATTAGAAAGAACAAAGTTAGAATTGCCGAAATTTAATCCTCTGAATATCAATTGTGCAATTACCCCATTACCGCTAACCCCATTTGTTACACCAATTCTTGTAGCAGCATAATTTCTTAGAACACCAGGGGATGAAGAGTTAGGAGGAACTTGGAAGATACTAGCACCATCACTGTTTAGAAAAGGCCCAGAAGATATACCAATATACTGCAACACTGAAGAATTGTAAGTCAAATCAAATTGAAAACTGTAAAGGTCCGTAACATTACTAACACTAACATTAACGCCAAAATTTGTTCCGTTTCCTACTTGTTGAGAAGAAGGTGAAAAAGACAAATTGACAGCCGCACTAGTGAATCCTATTAGGAATACAAATAAAACTGCAAATAAAATTCTTCTCATGCTCTTCTTTTCCCTCGTTTTTTGTCTGTATTCATTTTAGTTTAACTGGTTTTATATATTTAATTACCTCATGTAAAGTGCAATCCTATCAACGATAAATCCTGAATATTAACAACTCCATTTTGATTTACATCTCTTCTAGTACACCAACTAGGCCCTGTACAACTCGAGCCAAAGCTCAAAGCCGCAGCAGATAAATCACCAACATTGACGAAACCGTCAAGATTAACATCATAAGGAGGATTAGTTGTGCAAGCGGTTACATTAAATGTGCAGGAAGAGGTGCAAGACAAAGTTCCTCCAGTATATCCTTGAGAGATGCAAGTTTGACTTGAGAGATTAGTCCCATCACACTGTTCTGTTCCCTCAACAACATTGTTGCCGCAAACAGCACTCCCAGCAACCCCGATAGTTATCTGATTACTTAGTACAGTAGTTCCATCAATCTTTGAATCTGAAGGTGTAACTGCAACAGTCCAATTTTGCCCTAAAGTAGTTTCTTGATTGTTAATAATTTTATTCCCAGCAACACCTGATAAATAATCCTGCCTAATCTGTTCTGAAGACAAAAATCTGTTGTAAATTTTAAAATCATAAAGATTTCCGTTGAACCATTGAGGTGTTCCTGTTGGACCTCTTCCGATAGTCAAATTAGTTCCTCTTGCAACAATTCCCCCATTAGAGTCTACAACAGAATTTTCCAAAACTCCATTGACATAAATTCTACTCACTGTCCCATTATTCTGGCAAACAATGTGATACAAAGTTCCTGCAACAATAGAGGTTGTGCTTGAAACCAATTCCTGAACTCCTCCAACACTTCCGAAAAAACAATCAAAAGATTTTACGGCCCCATTTCCGTTCAACTCCATCCCATATTGATACCAAGGACTAGTGTAAGAATCATTTGTCCAAAGTTTTGCAAAAGTAACCTCGTCACTTGAAATAGCAGGAACCGAAATCCACATCTCAACACTAATAGCTCCAACAACATCTAACGAAGGAGAGTTCGGAACAAGAATGTAATCGCTCGTTCCATCAAAACTATATTCCCCCCGATTCGTTGAAGAGTATATCCAAGTAGACGAATTAGCTGCGTTCCCTCCCCCCAATTGCCCGTTATTAGCTCTAGTACTATAATCCTTTATAGCTCCAACTGCAGTGCTTGAAACATTTGTGTCAAAAGGCATATTCAAAACCGCAAGACTTTGTGTGTTTATTCTCCAGTCCGTTATATTGGAAACGCTATCGCCCAAATTCGAATCAGAAGCAACAAATGAAACTGTTAAATTATCCGAGTCTAAGTTTGATCCGCTTGAAGCGTTCAGAACAACACTGCTCACAACAGGAGGATTATTTGTTCCAGCAACATTTGCAAACTCAATTTCAGTGAGCCAAATAGTATTCAAGTAAGTAGGCGGACCTCTATTTGCTGGTTGATATAATCTCCATCTATTAGCCGTTACAGGCGAAAATGATGTATTTGACATTGTGAGATTATCTACAGTAAATGGAATTAAAGTGACATTTTGCCAGTTAACTCCATCGTAATATTGCACATAAACCTCTTGAGAAGTCATATATCTTAACTGAAAATTATTCCATGCCCACCATATTGTAGCGTTACTATAAGTAGTTGGAGAACAGAATGTTTTTTCAATCCAATGAGAAGCTGTTGAACTATTATCCCAAGAAGCCCAAGTCGTAGCAGTTCCTCCAAATGCATTTACAATCCCATCATCTATAGAACTAATATTATACCCAGTATAAGTGCTGTCCACAGTTATAGTTGGAGTACAACTGCCTACATTAAATGTGAATGAATAATCAGCAGTATTTGTATTTCCTAAACTATCTTGGCATCTCACGTAAGTTGTGTAGCTTCCCCCATCGCTTAAACCAGATCTCGTGCTTGTGTGTGAAGTTGTCCCAGCTCCTGCAAAAGTATTTGTCATTGAAGCGTATGCAACCCCGGAAGTTGAAGACCATCTGCAAGTTGCTGCCTCATTTGTTGTGACACTAATTGGAGTTGAAGTTGTTCCAGCAGGAAGAATTGATTGAGGCAATCCATTGGAGATAATTGGGGCAGTTATGTCTCCTCCAATAATAACAACACTTCCATTCGTTGCAATATAAGGAGGTTGTCCAACGCTAATATTGGTTACAGTAGAATTGGCCCACAAAGCATTTGAAATATTTATGTAAGAGGTTCCACCACCAATGGCCGTAAAATTAATTATTGCGATTGTCCCCTCACTCGCCGTCGTTCCATTACTTGAATTTCTTGCAACATATAAGTTATAAATCAATCCAGAAGACAAAGTATAACCAAAAAAAGTGGGAACTGTCCCGCTCTCATTTAGCATAGTTCCCTCTGTGACACTATTTACAGAGAGTATAGCTGGATTATAATTAATGTCCGTTTGTATTGCATTCAAGTCATTTCCTGGCGAAACCCTTCCTTTTATTTGGACTATAAAACTATTTCCAAGAGTTACATTTTGGATATTTGGAGCGATGAATATTTCATTTTGCGAAACAAGTTTGTTAACTATCATCTTAGGATCGTTACTTGTGATTGTATTTGATGCATTAGTCAAGATAGTTGAAACAAAAGAATATTCTGGAGGATCACAAAGTCCGCCACAATCACTTTGCCATTCCGCCGTCCATGTTGTTGTCGCAACACCTGAGCTAAAGATTGCATTTAATGGACTAATCAAAGTAGGATCATCAGCACCACCAAGAATAAACTCGCCACCGCCGTCATATTCCCAAATTGTAAAATTAATGCTTTGACCGTTGCAATTTAATCCTTGAACAGTTAAGGTCACTATCTGATTTTCTGTAGTTGAACTTGTACTCCAATCGGCATTTGTTAATTGGCATTGGGGAGGAACACTGACGGCCACGCTTCCATTATTTACTATTGGAACAACATTAGCAACCGACGCATTCAAAATACTAGAATTAACCCATATGACATTGCTTAGATTCAATCCAGAATTTCCAGAACCTATGGCTGTGAAATTCAAAATCGCAATGCTACCATTACCATTAATCCCAGGAATAGCATCTGCAAAAGTTTTATTTCTTGCATCATAAACACCTCTAACCAACCCCCCACCAATGGAGGAATAATTAAAAATCGTTGTTGCACCATCACTCTTCAAAAAATTTCCTTCGGTTACAGAATTCAAGGTCAAAACACTGGGGTTATAATTTAAGTCAAACTGCAAAGAAAAAAGATTACTTGTTGAAGTATTTGCGTAAACGTTCACAAGAAAGTTGCCCCCGACATTAGCATTTATTATAGAAGGAACCACTGAGACAGTATTAGCAGAAACAAAAGAGATTATTACAAATAAAAAGATTAGTGACAAAAATAATTTACCTAATTTTAACCTCATATTTCCCCTTTTATAATACTATATATAATATAAATTGGCATTTATTAAGGTTATTGTTATAGACTGCTTACAACAGTCACAGCATCATTATAATCAATCTTCCCATCACTATTTGTGTCAAGATGAGCATAATTATTCCAATCTCCCTGTCCAGAATTTTTTCCCTGCCATCTTATGACCAGAACCAAATCAAGGACATTAACTTTCCCATCATTATTAACGTCTGAAGAATTTGATGGAGTTCCCGAGGCAAAATCAACGGCCCCAAGATCCGGACTCCCATCTGCAGGATCACCTGCGTTGTCCAAAAGAGAATTTTGCGGGGTAAATCCTTGTCGAATATAATTAATTAAATTTGATTGCGAATAAGCTTGATTAAATGTTCCACCATAATTATTCATTTTCAACATCTCCTGAAGTGCATTGTCAACTGTTCCAGCTCCACCATTATTTAGATCCCATTTTGAAAGTTTTCTCGTCGAATCAGTAAACTGTGGATCGGTGTTTATCTTATCAAATCTTCCAAACCCATAGTCAATGCCCTGGGTTTTACCAGTAATCAGAACATTTGTGTAAACAAGACTACAATTTCTAAAAAGATTATAATCTGTAAACGTTATTTGATTTGCTTGAGTATTTTGTGCGGCAACCTGAACACATCCATCTGCTGTGGAAGGTTGAGAATCAACAACAAGGTTATTCACTAATACAGTCGCTGCTGCAGTATGAACTTGGGTTTCAGTCCCATAAAGAAATCCGACAACACCATTCTGAGTCGAATAAACAGTATTCCTTTTAACAATCTCTGTTCCTCCAGTGTTAGCAAAAGTTGCAGTCATTAAAGCACCATCAGCGATCATGACATTTTTGAAGACATAATAATTTCCCACACCATTTAGAACATTGTTGGCGCCATTTCCAAGACTTTCAAAAACATTATTAGTTATGTTAAACCAATTTGAATTTGAGTTTCCCTGAATAGTGTGGCTATTGGGGGTGTTCATATAGATATAATTGTTTGAGACAGTATTTTGATTTGTTAAATAAATAAGGTTTATGTCTGAATTTGTCTTCCAGAAAAAGTTATCCAGAATATTCTGACTTCCTTTAAATGCAACGTAATATGTGTTCGCAACAACATTTCCTTGAAATGTCAATCCAAAACCGTGCATATTCATTGGAATGTAATTTGGAGAATAAAAAGTAGAATTTTTTATAGAATTGATAACTCCCACATTAACTGAATTTCTGCTAGCTGAAGAAATTCCCATATATTCTGTTGCTGTTGGACTTGGTCTAAAATCAGAATTTGAAATATCAAAAACATTTGCGGCATTTGTAGGATTAAAAAGAATATCTCCATAATTTATCCATCTAGAATTTTTCATTGTTATACCTGAAGCAGCATCGGTCCCAAAATAAAAACTCGATGCCCCCAATCCTGTAAAATCAACGTACTGAAAATTTACAACATTATTCAATCCTCCAGTGAAAGCTCCGCCGCTAGATACAACAGTAATTCTGCTTCCAGAAGTTCCTACAAAATTAAAGGTTGTTTTTCCCGTTGACAAAACGTTGAATGAGTTCATTGTTAAACTGCTTCCAGGATTCATATTAAAAACAGAATTTGCATTCATTGCAATATCTCCGTTCAAAATCAAGCTTCCTGAAACAGTCAGCACTCCATTATTTGTTATTGATGTTGCACTTCCAGTCCCAATCGTTCTTGAATCTGAAACAGTTATTGTATTTCCAGAATTTATTGTGACACTATCTCCATTCCCAGGAATTCCATTCGGAGACCACGTTGTAGCAGTGTTCCAGTTTCCCGTCGCTGCTGAAGAATATGCGACAGCGGAAATTCCATTCATAAAAAACAAAAACAATACAAAAATTACAGCTCTTTTCATAAAGATTAAAGGAAATTTTAATTTATTAACTTACCTACATATTGTTTGCAACAATCTGCACATCATTCCAGTTTATTTTCGAATCAGAATCCAAATCTAGATTAGCATAATTTCCAGTCGGTGTTCTCCCTTGATTAAAGATTACAATCGCAAGATCCTTTACATTTATTTTTCCATCAGAATTTACATCAGAAGAAGGCCCTGATTTCAAAAGAACAGCCCCCTCCTTCCACCTTAACTGTATTTGGTTTGTTGGAGCACCCAAACTGCCATCATTGTTAACTACTTGGTATGTTCCAGGCAGATTGATAGTATTGTAAGTTGTGTCTCCTATGCAAGATTGCCAATGAGGTCTTGGCAGAGTATAAACCATTCCTTTAGTATAATTTCTTACAAACATTCCATAATACCCTCCAGGATTATTGTTGTAATTTATGTTTGTTCCGTTGATTATGTAAAAATCTCCAACTGGCTGCCCTATATCAACTTCTCTAGCACCAAACCAGATTTGACTAGGAGTTCTACAATTATATGTTGCACTACATGAAACAGGCCACCAAGAAAAAAAAGAATTGCTGTCTTTCATCATATAATAAAGGCTCAGAAAATAATTTTGGTCTCTGGGAACAGAATCAAAAGTTTGGCCACAAGGCCATGTAGCAAAATCGTTTCCTTGGTATTGAAGCATTTCTGAAACTCCTACGGGCGAAGAACGTTTTGCGATGTTCATTCTCCAATAATTATCTGAAGTGTAAGGTTTTGTAGTGTAATCTCCTTGTGAGTTCATCTGATACCAAGCTAATTCTTGTTGATAGGTAAAAATAAATTCATTGAAATCGACATCAACAACGCTAGAATATTTATCAAAAGGTCCATTGACCCCACAATATTTCCCTTTTGCATGAGCCTTATCACAGAAAGTTGACAAAAATATGGTTGCTTTACTGATATAATCTGCACTCTGGTCAGCAGGATTTAATTCAACAAAATAATTTCCAGAAGGGATATTTGGAGGGACATCAGCAGTCACTTCATCAAGCATTATTCCATCAAATTCAGAAGTTCCCCAAGAAAAATCATCGGTGGTGGTATTAGAACAATAATCGCTCCAGAAAGTATGGTTAAAGTTTGTCCATCTTTGATAGATACTCCAGGAAGGAATTCTTGATTCATTTTTGAATAAAGCTGTTCTCTGCGGGTCACTAGGGCCTATGTCCCTTATCCCATCCCCATTAGTGTCATCAGCAGGATTCCATCCTTTAACAGGAGTATTCACTCCATCATTTATCGAAGTTATCGTCGCATCTCTAGCCAAATGGAAGAACATTCCCTCGCAAAAAGCAGCAGAATATTGAGAGGTGCAAATTGGCCAAACAGTTGCAAGTTTGTTGATTGGAGCCAAAACTCCCATAGACATACAAGTGTCATAACTCCAAACCTGTAAATCAGGATTACTTGCCCTAAACTGTGATTTATAAGAACCTGTGTAAACCATCAAATCCAGATGCTGACTAATAAAAGTAGCTTCAGCGTCCGTCGGTGTAAAATAAACAAAGTTAAAGTTTTTTATATTTGAATATTGAGGAGTAATATTTAAGATTGCACTAACAATTCCAACCAGCAAAAAAAACACCCAAAAAACTAAAAATAATTTTTTCATGTCGCCTCCTTAATAACCAAAGTGCCTATGATTTAATAATCTATGCAGTCTTCTCCTTTTTCTTTGTCTTCTTATCAACAAAACAGTTACAAAAATAATTGAAAGAATTAAAATGAAATAGAAAGCCCATGATTGAATCACGGCTATGGCACCTCTACCGATAATATTTCCTGTTAAAGCCAAGAATCCTTTGGTTTCTTTATTGCCCCCAGTGTCTGAAATTCCTGTAACCTCCTTATTCCCCCCAGATTGAATATTATTTCCAGGGTTATTTTCAATGATGTTATTATCCACTTGAGTTTGGTTTGTGCTATTAGACTTAACAACAACACTTCCACCACTTCCTCCTCCACCTCCTCCGCCAGAAGAGCCTGAAGATGAACTTCCTGTTGTACAAGCAGTTACATTAAATGTGCAGGAAGAGGTGCAAGACAGGGTTCCTCCAGTATATCCTTGAGTAATACAAGTTTGACTTGAGAGATTAGTCCCATCACACTGTTCTGTTCCCTCAACAACATTGTTGCCGCAAACAAAAGAAGATATTACAGTTACATTTCCACTTTGAGTTGTATGCTGAATTGGTTGAGGATTTGTGTTGTTAGAATCATAAAGCAAATCATTTGAAAGAACAAAATTAGAATTGCCCACACTCAAACTTCTAAATTTTATTTGGGCAATCACACCACTACCATTGATTCCTGATAATGTAGAAATTCTTGTAACAGCATAATTGTCTAAAAAACCGGGCGTTCCAGAGTTGGGAGGAATCTGAAAAACACTCGCACCATCACTGCTCAAAAAAGGACCTTGAGATATACCAAGATATTGCAATACCGACGAATTGTAAGAAAGATCAAACTGGTATCCATAAAGTTCTGTAACATTGCTGACAGTTACATTGACATCAAAATCAACTCCAGTTCCAACTTGTTGAGAAGAAGGTGAAAAAGACAAATCACTGTATCTAAACGGTTCACCAGCAATTACGCTCCCATTATCAACAATCAGACTAATAGTTTCAGCACTGTCATTTGTTATTGTTGAATTAACCCATACAACATTTGAAAGATTTAAAAAAGAGTTTCCGCTATTTAAAGCAGTAAAATTAACCGTTGCAAAAGTTCCGCTTCCATAAATTCCTGTTGTTGTGTTCCTTACAGTATAAACAGTCAATTTTCCTGCAGAAGAGGTGTAATTAAAAATCGTTGTTGCACCATCACTCTTCAAAAAATTTCCTTGGGTTACAGAGTTCATGCTAAGCAGACTGGGATTATAATCTAAGTCAAACTGCACTCCAAAAACATCACTTGTATTGGCTAAAGCAATCCCATTGATATCAATTGTAAAGTGCTGTCCTTGCGTTGTGCTTACAGGGCTTGGAGATATGTAAATCTGGTTTAAAGCACTGACTAGCCCTAAGAAAACTACAAAAAATGATAGCATAACAAATAACTTTTTGAACATTTTACCCTTTTTTATCAGGTCTTTTATAAGAATTTGAGCGAAATTGGCTTTTTATGCATTATGGTTACCGAGTTACGAGGCTACTTACAGTATGATCTGGGTATCTCTTTAGGTTTGCTTCATTAAAAGTTATAACGCCAGGATTCGCAATCATCCTATAGCGGCCATCTCTTCTATTTTCTGCAACTCCCCATTCCAAAGGTCTCGTTTCCTTTTCTTCTCCTTTCCTTAGCCCTTCCCTTATTTCTGTTTTCATCCTGTACAAATATCTTGCTTGATTAAATCCTGGTTCAAGAGCATCATTATCAACCCACCCCTCTCCATGTTTCCTAAACCAAGCTAATTTTGTAAAATAAGCAAAAGATTTTCCAGTTAAATAAACTTTTTGACCATTGATTTTTACAAGGTACCTATCCCCCCCATGAAGTGTCGCCCCATCAATCTCTATTGTTTTAATCCCGTGGTCTAAACTCATTTGTTCGAGAGTCCTGCTGTTTGAAGTGATTGTTTGTGATGCCATTTTAAAATAAGTAAGATAATATTGGATAACCAATATATAAAGATTCATCATCACCTTAAGTAAGTGTCAAACATCTATAAAGAAAACAGAAAGGGTACAAAATTTAATAGAATTTTATTTCAATTCAAATTTCTAAAAGCTTTGGTTAGATTATTATAAGCTGTTACTCCTTCATCAGTTAATCTGCATCCATAAAAAATTCCTTCATCAGATTCATCTAGTATTGTGTCAAAATATTTTCCCTCGTACCTTTTCATTATTGCTTCTATTAGGCCTTGATTTAAGCCAGTATCTCTGGACAAACCCCAAGAAGTTCTCCAGTCAGTTGGATCAAGTTCACTCAAAATTAATTGCCTCGAAATTATACAAAAATTTGCTCTATCACCTTCGTTAATGTCTAATTCAGGACTTTTCCGTTCTACTTTAAAAAAATTCTTTATTGAATCTAATGACATTACCATCTTAGTTCAAATTTGTAAAACTCCATTTCTTAGAGTGTTGTAAATTTTCAGACCCTCGCTTGTCAGTCTATAAAACTTCGTTTCTGCGATTTCAAAAGGACTTTCTTCAAAATATAATCCTTTATATCTATCAATTATTATTCCAACCGCGATTTGAGATAAACCAGAATCTTTGCTCAACCCCCAGATATTTCTCCAGTGCCTCTGTTCAGGTTCATCATTTATTTCAAAAGTTCCTACTACTATTCCAAAGGCTTCTCCATCATTTTCATTAATTTCTTTCTGTGAATTTGTTTCTTTCGCAAAAACTTTCTTTATAAGATTGAACATTGTAAGAATAATGAAAAATAATGATTTAAATACTTTGCTCCTTCATAGAATTCACTTTTTCTTCGCTTTCCTAGAAACTTTTTCTTCCTCACTCAAATGCACCCATCTGACTTTTCTTCTTTTCATCTTCATGTTTTTCCTGCATTTTGAAGAACATAAATAATTGATTGTTCCGTCATTCTTTACAAGAGTCACACCTTCGTGAAAATGATATTCTTTCCCACAAAAAACACATTTAGGCATTTTGAACTCCCAAGTCATAATAGCTAAAAACAGAACCATTATTTTTTTTATTAAATAATCTAAATCCTTTTTCACGCAAAACAGATTCCGCGCCCGCAATAAGTCCAGATAAACTAATCCCACTTAAATCTTCAGGAGCAACAACTTCAGCAACACCTTCCCAAGATGCCCGCTCAATTTGAGGTAACATATAATCTCTTCCTAATTCAAAATATTTTTTATAATCATCAAAGGCTGTCATTTTAAGTATAAGCTCCTTTTGTTACCTGAGACTTTATTCTTCTTGCCTCAATTTCAGTTTCTCTTAACATCAATGTGTCGCCGATTTTTATCGGACCTTTGACATTTCTTCTCATGCTTCTGCCTTTGTCTTTTCCTGCCTCAACTAAACATTTTATCTGAGTGATTTCTCCCCTAAATCCTGTTCTTCCTATAAGCTCTTGAACAGTTGCGGGAACAACTTCTCCTAAAATCTTGTCGCTCCCTCTAGAACCAGATTGCTTTTGCTGCTGTTCTCCTTTAGACCTGTCTTGTTGTTGTTTCGCCATTTTGAATATTAAAAATTTACTTCTTCAAACTTGCAATATCTTTTTCGGCTTCACCGGCATTGATTATTGCTATTGAAGATGCGGCAACTGAAAGTCCTGCAGCCAAACCAAGTTTGTTTTTGTTGTCAGCTTCCTTGCACAATATTCCTTTTTCCTTGCATAAAGCAGGAATGTGCTGGATTATTTCTTTTGGCTCGACATCTGTTGCATAAACAACTAGCTTTGCAGTGCCTCTCTCTATAGATTTGGTAACTTCGTTAGTGCCTTTCTCAATTTTGCCTGTTCTTCGTGCCTTGTCAACTATACTGTATATGTCCATTTTGTTTTACTTTGCTACAAATTTATTTAATAGAACGAAAATTCAATCCTCACGATTGCATTCGTTCATCGGATAGAATTATGATGAAAAAATCCATTTATAAAGGTTTCTAAGATAAAACCAAGAGGTCAAAAACGCCCAAAGCAAAACTTTAAAAAAAGAAAAACATTAGTAATTGAATAAAAGGGTGAAAAATGTCTAGCTTATTCGACTTAAATGGGAAGGTTGCTATCGTTACAGGTGCCGCAAGAGGTATTGGCGAAGGGATTGCAATAGAATTGGCCAGACAAGGTGCGGACGTTGTTGTTTCTGATATTATCCCCGGAGATTCTACAGTCAAAAAAATAAAGGCATTGAAAAGGAAATCTTTCTACGTCAAAACAGACATAAGTAAAAAGCAGGATGTTGAAAATTTAATAAAGGAAACAATAAAGCAGTTCAAAAAAATTGACATACTAGTTAACAACGCAGGAGTTTACATTCCTGGAAACGTTCCAGATATGCCGGAATCAACTTGGGACAAGACAATGTCCATAAATCTTAAAGGCCCATTTTTATGCTCCCAAGCAGCCTTGAAATACATGAAAAGAGGCGCTTCAATAATAAATATTTCTTCAGTAGCAGGAATAGAAGGCTCTGCAGGAGGAGCAGCCTATTGTGCAAGTAAAGGAGGAATCAGGTTGTTCACAAAAGCCCTGGCAGCTGAGGTTGGTTCTTTAGGAATAAGGGTGAACTCTGTACATCCAGGATTAATTGATACTCCAATGACAAAAGGTTTTACAGAAAATAAAAAACTACTGGAAGGAATGATGTCAAAGTTCTTGTTAAAGAGAGTTGGAGCTCCTGTTGATATCGCAGGCCCTGTAGCTTTCCTCGCGTCCGACGCCGCTGCATACATGACGGGCTCAGAAATAGTTGCCGATGGAGGGTGGATAGCTTCATTATAAAATGTTAAAATTTAATTTTCAAAACACAGTGCTTTTTGGCGCACTCCTGGCTGCCCCAATAGCCGGCTTGATGCTTCACAACAGGATTCATCCAACAATAACTTACCTTCCGTACATTTTGCTTTTTGATATTGTGATAATTTCCGGCCTTTATTTATTTGAAAAAACAAGATTCTCTGGATTTGTTTTAAACTCTGTTTTTTTCCTTGTAGGAATTATCATGCATCTTACTTATGTCCCTGGAGGAGGGATTTCAGATATACTTCTCTCAATTCCTGATTTCACTGTTGGATATACTCTGTGGAAATTAAACATACATTTTGAAACACCTGCACCAGTAAGGGAAGTAGAAAAAACAAAAAAGAAAAAATGAGTTTTGTCGTTATTACTGGATGGATTGCAGCAATTTTAACTGTCTTTAATTTCGCAACTTGCTTTGTTCTGCCATGGTCAAGGAAACAGATCCGAGAATGTGACGGAAAAACATGCAGAATGGAAGGACTAACAAGTTTCCACAGACCAATTGTTTGGATGACAATCATAGCAATCATTATACATATCGCCACTGCTTTGTTTAGGTAATTATCTCCACTTCACTTCAATATCATCTGTTCTTTGTCTTGGATTAATATCAACATCTTCTGGCTTTTCCTTAACTCCAGACTTAAACATTATTTCTCCAGCATAAGCAATCATTGCAGCATTATCAACTAACAAATCTCTAGAAGGGACAAATAATTTACATTCTCTCTCCGAACACATTATTTTGCACATCTCTTGAAGTCTTGAATTGCATGCAACACCTCCTGCAAGAAGTAACTCCTTTTTCCCAGTGTGAGCTAAAGCTCTTTCAGCTGTTTCAACAAGCATTGCAAAAACAGTTTCCTGCATGCTAAAACATAAGTCTTCTTTGATTGCTCCTTTCTCAAGCTTCTGCTTCAGATTTGTTAAAATTCCAGACAAAGCAATATCCATTCCCTTGACTTTGTAAGGCAGTTCAATATATTTTTTTCCTTTTTTTGCAAGCTCTTCAATTTTTGGACCTCCTGGAAAACCTAACCCCAAATACCTTGCAAAATTATCAATGAAATTCCCGACACCAACATCTAAAGTCTCTCCGAAAATTCTGTATTTTCCAGCCTCATAAGCGATTATCTGTGTGTTGGCTCCAGAAACATAAAGCATGACTGGATCTTTTGCTCCAGTGATTCTTCCAATTTCAAGATGAGCAATACAATGATTTACAGGAACTAAAGGTTTTTTTAATTTCAAGGCAAGCTCTTTTGCAAACCTTAATCCTTCAAGCAAACATGGAGAAAGTCCAGGAGCATTTGAAATTGCAATTGCATCAATATCTTTTTCCTTAATCTTTGAAATTTCCAGGGCTTCATTGTAAATAGAATTAGCAACTTCTTTATGGTGTTTTGCAGATTCAACAGGAATAATCCCCCCTGTTTCAGTTGTGTACATGTTTCTCACATTTGCCAATATCTTTCCATCTTTGACAATTCCCACACCAAAAGTGTGTGCTGTTGATTCGATGCCTAAAATGAGTGACATGAAAAAGAAGAGAGAAAGAGATTATTAAAAGTTATCCAAATCCTCGTCATCAATCCAGTCATCAAATCCCGTCAGTCTGTCTGGAAGAAAAAGAGAAGCATCAATTGGTTCACCCCTGTTTTTTGCTTCTTCTCTAGTAACAGGTATAACCAAATTCCCAACAATTTTATGATTTAAGAGATAATAAACTGGAAGATTCTGTTGCCAAAAAACTTTATTTGGGGCAATGTAAAAATCTTCATTAACAATTCTCAAAGCTCCAGCGACTTTATCAAATCTTCTATCCTTTTCCCTTGCACTTAAAATGAAATCATCAACCCACCGAGTATATCTCAAATTCTTTTTTTTAGCTCTTTCTTCAAACAATTCGTCAACTGAATAAAGAAGTCTGTTGAATAAAGGGACACTAATAGGAGAGCCTTGTGGCAAAACGCTCGCGGCCAAACCCATTTTGTAAACAGTTGATAAATGTGTTAAAAATCCAGAAACATCTCTTCTTGCATCTTCATCTTTTACTCTAGTTTCAAATATTCTGTAATAAAAATCAAAAACATATTGCATATCAACTCTGTCAAAGGCTTGTTGCAAATCAAAAGATAAAACTGACCCTAGAGGGATATGTTGCAAAAGACTTCTTTTAACACTCCATCCTTCCTCTCCACCATGGCATCCAGTATGGCAAGGGGATAATTTGATAACATCCATAATATGATCTCTTAAAAGTTTCTCAAGAGGACTTTTAGGAACTGAAAGGTTTCTTTCCTTTCCGTTTATTTTATGCACCCATTGGTTGTACAACGGCTTCCCAGATGATTTAATTTGTTGAAGTTGGTCAAAAAGAGTGCTAATCTCAATTTCAGGGGTTGTAAAAAAATCAGAACGCCCATTATTACTAATTTTAGTCATAACATCAACAATTTTATTTCTTCTAGCAGGTTGTTCAAGAATTTGTAAAGGATAGTCTAAACTTCCAGAATACATGCTAAGTTCATCAGTATAAGACATAGGAAGCCATGGCCCAGTAAAATAAGCGATTGGAAAACTCGGAACATCATCGCAAAATATTGCTTCAGTATCTTTTTCAGCCATAATTCTTCCATGATACCCGATTGGTTCCGCCATTGGCAAATCATCAAAATCAATAAGCTTGTTATTCATAAAAAGCTCTAAAAAACAACTTATATAAAATTAATTACAATCAAAGATATACAAATTCATCATCCCAAAACCTCTCCAGCCCGCCTATAATCATCCAAATTCCCAATGTCAATAAAAATTCCTTTTGCTGCAAAACCATAAACTTTTTCTTTCTGATAGAGAAATTTCAAGAAATGGCCAAAGCTGTCTCCCTTATGTTGTGAATTATTATAATGAGTTATTAAATCCAAATCTTTTCTCGGAAAAAAATAAACGGCCGTGCTTATTAGATTTGAATTTGGTTTTTCCGGTTTCTCCTGAAAATCGACAACTACCCCTTTTCTTGTCTGGACAATTCCGAAGCTACTTGCTTTTTTCTTATTTTTCAGCTTGTGCAAAAGAATTATTGTTGATTTTTTCTTCCTGAAAAATTTATAAGAAGGTTTTAAAGAAAAATCAAAAAGATTGTCTCCACCAATAACTAAAAAATCATCCTTAACTTTATATTTCTTGACAATTCTGGAAATTGCATCAACTCCCCCCATTTTCTTTTTCTTGAAAAAATAAGTGTTCTTGAACAAAGTTATTTTTTGCTTAAAAAAATCTTTGTATGCCTCTTTCCATTCATTAAACTGTTCATGAAACTCTTTATTTGTTGTTATAAAAATTTCATCAACATCTTTCAGCTCATCAACTTTCTCTATAATGTAATTGATGACAGGCTTTCCGTTAAGGGGAAGCAAAGGCTTTGCTATGAATTTAGTCAAAGGATAAAGTCTCGTCCCATATCCTGCACATAAAATAACACATTTCATAAAGAAAAAACAAAAAAATACTTTATAAACCTAAGCAGTAGAAGACACCTTGGTTTTTGTCAATAAATAGAAATTTCCTTCATATCTGAAAGAAACAACACCATGCTCCCCCTTAACATCTTCAGCACCTTCTGGGGGTGTAAAAACAATTTTCTTTCCAAAACCTTCTTCAGCATAGCTGACATTTAAGTTAAGTCCTCCATCAGCTTTATTTGAATTAAGATAAACTTCAACTGAATAAGTATAATCTCTGGATTCAACATCACCAGGATTTTTTCTATTGCTATGGTTTTATTTGGCAGTTGTCTCAAGCTTCTAAGAGACCCCTTCGCCTTTTCATCCATAAAAACTAATCTTCCCAAATCCATTCGGGAGAGCAATAAAAATCAATTAATAAAGATTTATGTGGAAAAAAGATTTAAAAGTTAGAATCATTAAAATATACATGAAAAAAGGAAAACAAGAAGATACGACTATTTCTAAAAAAGAAGAAGAGAGGCTTATAGAGAAAACAAAGAAAATTTCTGTAAGAGAGGGTTCTGCATACAGCATGATGGAAGGTTTTGGTTCAAGATACACAACACCGTTCGCCTTAGCAATAGGTGCAAACAACACCCAGATAGGATTGCTTAGCTCCATACCTTCTCTTCTAGGAAGTTTCTCACAGCTTTACACACTTCACGAAATGGACAAATGGAGCAGAAAAAAGATCGTCATCATTGGTGTTTTTCTCCAAGCATTGATGTGGCTAGCATTGATAGGAGTTGGAGCATTATATTTCGTTTTGGATCTTAGAAACTCAATTCCTGCTTACTCATTGATATTCGTTTACACACTTCTGGTTGTTTTCGGAGCCATAGCAAGTCCTGCCTGGACATCATGGATGAGAGACATAGTGACAAAAAATCATGGAGACTACTTCGGAAGAAGAAACAGAATAGTTGGAATTTTCGCTTTTGCATCAATACTTGTTGCTAGTTTTGTTCTGGACTATTTCAAAAACACAAAACTTTATCTTGGATTTATAATCCTGTTCTCTCTGGCATTTTTAGGAAGGGCTATCTCGGCCTATATGTTTACAAAACAGTACGAGCCAAAATTAAAGCCAGATAAAAGTGCTTACTTCACTATTTTCCAGTTCGTCAAGAAAATGGCCTCGAACAATTTCGGGAAATTCACGATATATTCTTCATTAGTGTTGCTCGTCGTGACAATCGCAGGGCCATTCTTTGCAGTTTATATGCTAAAAAACCTTGGATTCAGCTACATTGATTACATGGCAGTAACCCTTGCATCATTAGTGTCCTCATTCATATTTATGCCGGCATGGGGAAAATTTTCAGACAAACATGGAAACGTAAAAACGATGAGAATAAGCGGTTTGATGATAACGCTAATCCCAATATTATGGCTATTGGTGGGAGTCTTTATGGTCGGAAAAATTGAAAATGTAACAATAGTTCTTATTCTAGTTGAAATCTATTCTGGAATATCTTGGGCAGGATTCAATCTCGCCTCCGGAAATTTCCTGTATGATGTAGTCTCAAGACAAAGAGTCGCCATATGTGCTAGTTATTACAATATTTTGAACGGCGTCGGAATTTTGATAGGGGCAACACTTGGAGGAATTCTCTCATCGCTAAGCTTCACAATTTTCGGATTAAATTCCATACTGTTTATATTTTTGCTAAGCGGAATAGGGAGATTGATAATCTATGCTATATTCAATAAAAAATTAAAAGAAGTGAGAAAAATCGAAGACTTCAGTTTTAAAAGATATACCAAAGAAAAAATGTTTTATTTAGAAAGAGTGTTTAAGATATTTGACACAAGCAAAATACGAGGAAGAGTATAAAAAACAATATAAAATTATAAAAATAAAAAGTTAAAAATATTTAGAGGTTTTATTTCTTTTTCTTTTTTTTCTTTCCACCTCTAGCCATCTTTGCAACGCAGACATTTCCCTTCCCATCAACATAGTAAAGGTGACCTGGTTGCCTCTTAACTGCATTCTTGAGTAAAACTGTTCCCATATTATTAATTTATCGACCTCCTTTCATTTTTGATTATGACAAGTTAAAACAATTTTAGTTTTTAAATCTTTCTTTTCCGACGAGAACTTTAGCTTCTTTTTTGTATTTATCGTTGAGAGGTATCTCTATAACTTTAACAAAATTCTTTTTAGGCTTAATTGAAAATTCAAACGGTTTTATCACTCTTTTTTCCACAACTTTGCCATTTTTATCAAGCCAAATCGCGACAAAAGGGAAAAAAACAAACAGGGCGGTTAAAGCAGCGTCGGTATCTTTGCCAAAATCAAACAAAAGTGCATGAGCGTTTTGTCTTCTTTTCCAGGTCAAACCAACGCCCATCATCAAACCTCTGCATTCTTTAACTTCTAAAGATATTTTTTTCTTTTTATAAGTGAAAGAAACCCTTTTTTGTTTCATTTTGATTAGACAAACTGCCGCTTTCTATTTTCTTAAATTGCTGATAATGCACGTTAACATTTTTTTCGCAGACCCAGTCATGATGCTTGAAACCACCGCCAAAAGTCTTGGGAATATGCATAAGCTCGTGTATTATAACTTTGATCTTCTCTTCTTCATTCATCTTGTCGAATCTTTCAGAGATGAATTCCAAAGCGTAATGTGCCTGAACTCCCATTGCCTTTTGCATCAATTTTCCGAGAGCATGACATCTCGCTATCGTTCCTCTGCTTGAGCTTCCATGACTCCTAAGACATTTCACCCTTTCAATTTTTACATGGGGAAACAAGCTTCTGGAAATCTTATCCGCAGTGATCTGCAAGTCAGGCGCGAATTCATATCTCATTCTTAAGATAACAAAAATCTATTTAAATAATTAATGACCTACTGCATCATGATAAATAAGATTTCTAAAAATGTATCTCAATTGTGTTTCAGAGACTTTGGGTCATGTGTTTATCTTTTATGGTTGAAAGAACCGGTTTTGATTGATACTTCTTCAAACGAAAATGAAAGAGAATTACTAGGAGATTTAGAATCGTTAGGGTTAAATCCTGATGAAATCGGCGTAATAATACTTACTCACACTCATTGGGATCATATCGGAAATCTTCATCTTTTTAAAAAGGCAAAAGTTTATTCCATAAAAGACATAAAAGAGCTCATCAAAAATTTTCCAGAATTTAAAATTATTGAAACACCAGGCCACACAAGAGACAGTATTTGCATTTTATACAAAGATATTTTATTTTCGGGAGATACAATCTTTGAAAACGGATATATCGGCAGGACTGATTTGCCAGAAAGCGATGAAGCAGCAATGGAAAGAACACTAGAAAAACTTAAAAAGATAAATTACAGAATCTTGTGTCCAGGGCATTTAGTATAACTCAATAATCTTATCTCGAGAAGTGAACCCAAAAATTATCCTGACATTTTTCTTAAATTCCCTCTTAAGAAAATTAAGCAGTTCCATGTTGGCCTTACCATCAGAAGCAGGATTTTTCAAATAGACAACATATTCAATATCCGAAACTTTCTTTATTTCCTGCATACCTGCGGACGGTCTGACTTTTATTTTGAGTTTCATATTATCTGTTTTTTTCTTCTTCCTTTTTCTTTCTTCTCTTGTACAGGAAGAACAGTATCAGGAACACAAGTAACAATATTCCTATTATCAACAAGAAAAAGGTTGCTCTTAAATATTTCTTTTCGACAACATTGAATGTATCATAAGTGCTGACCGTAATATTTCCATATTTGGCTTCTCCCAGAACAATATACGTGCCTGCAGGAGTTCCCAAAGGAACATGAAGGTCTCTAGAGACTGACAAGTTTGTTTTTACGGCAATAACCTCTTTTGAACTTTCATAAAGCACAAGTTTGTTGAAATCGGTTACATAAAGCACAAGATCAACGTCAACCGGAGTACCATAAAGTCCAACATTTAACAAATTAATAAACGCTCTTACGTCGTCTCCAGCAACAACATTCTTGAATTCACTTGGAACTCTTATCTTTATGTCAAAAAGAGCTTCTCTGGATTTTACCTCTAAAACAATGTTCAATGTTTTTACAAGGTTCCCGCTTCTAAAGACAATCTTTCCGTAATAGACTCCCGGCCCAGTCTTGCTCAATGCATAAAGATAAAGCTGGATTGTTTTGCTCTCTCCTTTGTTGACGCTTATATTTTCGTAGTTTAAAATCGCCATGTTCGAGATGTTTTGTATTTCAGAAGTTATCAAAAGCGAAGTCCCGCCATTATTATTTATTTTTATGTCAAACTGCTTCCCTTCATCCTGGAAAACTGTAGTAGTTATGAAATTGGGAGCAATTTCAAAATTCTGGTATAAAGGATTTGCGCCCCCGCCTCCTCCACCGCCCCCGCCTCCACCAGGAGTACTACAACTTATTTCAGTGTATGTGACAATCCAACTGTGAGAGGCATTCAAAAGCCCATCAGTAATTACAGCAGTGATATTACTCGTCCCAGAAACACCACAACCAAAGCTGTAGCTAAATTCATCACTGGAAGAACCAGAATCAAGCTGAACAAAAACACCATCAACATACCAATAGGTATCAGGAATTGTCCCATCAGGATCATATTTTGTCACATTGAAATAAAGATTTGTAGCAGGCATTGTTGCCGTAGAAGAATTCGGATAATAGGACAAAAACCTTGGCTGCCTGTTTTCATCGGTAACAGTCAGACTAAAATTGTCACATTTAACATTGGCCCCGCCAGTAACCCCGCAAAGTTGGCTTATGTTTTGGAAAGGGTTAGACAAAGCAGTATCGTTGACACAGAGGGTTATATTGTAAACTCCAACAGGCGTTGAACTATTTCCAGTAAAATCCATAATTCCTTGAGAATTTATACCAAAAAGATTTGCATTACTTCCACTAGAATTTTTTATTGATATGTTGTAGTTCAATGTACCATAACCAAGACCATACTCAGTATCGTTGACACTCCACTGTTTATAAAAAGTTGCATTATCCCCCTGAGTCCAAACAGTTTTGACTCCAACATCCTCCATGGTGGGAACGTTGTTGATTTCAATTGTGGTTATATTTGTCAAACCAGAAACAGTGCAGCATGACGAGCTATATCCATCGCTAATACTAACGTTCTCTATATAAGTCTTGTTTCCGTTGTTGACGCCGCCAACTTCTGCTTTGTGGATGATACCAGAGATTATTGCAAAAGTATTGACGTTAGGCGTAGCCTGTGAAAACCAAAGAATAAAAAAAGGGTCTCTAGGATTTATCGTTCCAGTTAACGGATTTCCATCTACATCAGAAGCATTAAATAAATAAAATAAAGAATTACCTTCGCAGACATAAAGTGAAGAATTTAAGCCGTCTATCGTCGGAGCAGAATTTAGGGACGAAATAGTGACATTTGACGTAGTGTTGACGATATTAAAACCTGAAAATTTTAAGTTAAAAAAGATTACTGCTAACGCTAAAAAGACTAAAAATAAGACCAAGACTCTTTTACGCATTGTATTTAACCCCCTTTAGGGAACATTTGCAAAATCACAAAAGTTCCCACTTAAAATACTAGTTATTTTTTATTTTTATACCTTGCTTTATCTCTTCTTTTTAGAACTCTCTTTTCTGATTGCCTCTTTAAGCTTCATCAATTTTTCTTTGTCTCTTTCAACTTTAGGCTTTCTGAGCCTTCTGAAAAGTACGAAGAATATTGTCAGGCCAGATGCAACAGCAAGAACAAGATATGCAAGAGTATAATCTCTGGAATGAGGTGTACAGACAACCCCTACTTTCAATGGTCTTGAAACACTCATCTTTGTAGTAGAACCTGCAATTCCTCCACCATCATTTGCAGCCGGAATGGACTGAAGATAAATATCACCATCATAAATCTTTTGTTCTTCACTGCATTTAAGTTCACATACAAAATTCCCAACAGTGCAGTCTCTCTGATAGATTTGAGGAACTTTAAAACAAAATTTTAAAGGTATTGCATTATCACTCGAAGTCTGAGGAGGAAGATATTTAGAATCAGCCTCCTGAGAAACCAAAACTTCCTTCAAAGAATCGCTGATTCCGACAATAACATTAGTGCCTGTATCAAAAGGATTATACGCGCCAATAGTCACACATCCCTGTTCGCCTTCATTAAGCAAGACTGAATCCTGATAAGATCTTATTCCTATTCCCGCAGACACTGAAGAAATAAAAATCACAGAAATCACAACAAAGAAAAACGTTTTTCCTCTTAAATCTTTTTTTATCATTTTAACAAAAAACTTAACAACCTCCTCCTGTTGAAACTCCCTCAAAAGAAAGAGTGTTGTTATATGTACCAGACGCTGTCCCAGCAGGGACATCAAGCCAAAACCTGTAATAATTACTACTACCTGCAGCAATAGCCGGCCCAGCTTTTACATAAGCAAGTGTTAAAGCGGTTTCGCTCCCCAAAGCAGGCAAAGTGACGTTGGTAACAGTGTGATTAGCATAAGTTTCGTTTCCAATTCCGATAGTGTTGGCCCCACTTGTCAAAGCAGCATCTCCTTTTACGCAAAAATCCACTGCAGTGTTGCTGTCAGTAGAAACATTCAACCATGTAGAAGTGCCGTTTGTAGCGTTATTATACAATCCCTGAGCGGTTGTATTCACACCATCATAATTGTGAGAAGAGTTGGCATTAGTAAAAGGCAAAGAAGATATATTTCCGAAAGTTATACCGCTTGTAAGATTCTCTGACATAGCAATCGCAAAATAGACTGAAATCGTGACATTGGAAGTTGTCTGTGCAGTTGTTGCATATCCAGTAATCTTAGACTGCGTTACAAACAGCATCATTACTGCGAACAGAAACAAAAGCCCGAAGGCCGCTAGAATAATATTTTCACCCCTCATTTTACCTCAGAGAATGCTCACACCCATTTTATTTTTATAAAAATTGTCATAACTTAGTTTTTCCAGCCTCATTTTTATTCCCCCTTATCTTAATTACACTCTAGAGTTTTATAAATATTGTTGTAAGCAAAACTTATGGCGTCTGGCCAGCTTCAACTCCTCTCACCTCTACAGTATTGTTATATATTCCTGCAGGCTGACCTGTTGGAACACTCAAAAAGAACTTCAAATAAATAAGACTGTTTCCTGACAAAGCAGTTCCTATTTTATTATTTGAAAAATTAGTCGTTAATTGATATCTTGTATCATTTGGAACAGAGCTGTTTGTAGAGTTGTAGCTATAAGTTTCATTTCCAAGTTCCAGTATGCTCCCTCCAGATGTCGTTAAGTTACCGCTTGCTCTGATGTAAACGTCCGCATTCCCATTTGTTACAGAAACATTGACCCAATATCCCGTGACTCCAGAGCCATTGTTTCCATCAGCAGACTGATTGACTGCAGGTATGGTGGTGATTGTCCAGTTTATCTGGGAACCAAGTAAAGAAGAAAGATCAATTGCTAAAGTGAATGGATCAGTAATCGTAACGTTCCAATTAGAAGTTTTGTTATTTACAGAAAGATTCGAAGTAAGATTAGCATACGCAAAGAATGACGAGGTTGTGTTTATGTTTCCTGTCGCATTAAGCCAAAATGTTATTGTTGCACTCTGCCCAGCATTAAGCGAAACAGTTGTCAGTGGATTTGTCGACGCATTTGTGTAAAATGGTGTGGCCCCTGCAGTTATATTAGCCAAACTATCATTAGCATAAAGAGTGACATTTACTGTCCCACAATTATCTCCAGTACTTAAGCAAGTGACATTTAAAGTTACATTGAAAAATTTATTCTGGGAAGCATTAAGACTCAAAATCGGATATGTGTTATTAATCATAACAGAGGCAGGAGTATTGTTCACAGTCATGTTCCATGTGTGTTGGTCCTCTCCGAAAGAGTTTGACACATTGACTTTTATTGAATAGAATCCCTCTTGACTGAAATTTCCTACCCATACAAACTGAGTATTGTTGTCATAATTAGTTTGTTGAGTCCCGTTGACGAACCATTTTATGTAAACAGGAGTTGTGTTACTTATGACTATAGAGAATGTTTGGTTGTTAGGTTCAGCAATCGAAAATACATCTGTGCTTGGGACGTAAGCTTGTATGAATGGAGTAGATATTGTAAGCTGTATGAATCTTGACTGATACATGTCCACATTTGTGTAATTCACGGAATAACCTGTTTTGAAAGCTGTGACATTATGCGGAGTATGATTCGTTAGCAGAGAGCTTGATTTATTAAAAGTCTGGATAAGTGTCCAGGCAGTTAAACCGTTTGCATCAGTGGTTATAGTATTTTCAGGACTTCCACTGCCAGTAGAATTCGTGATATTAACACTTGCAGAATTTAGACCGTTGGAACTTTGGTCAGTGATATTAGCCTTGAGATAATAATAATTATAAAAAGTTCCTGTTCCCTGAACAAAAGCAGCAGATTGATTGTATGTCACATTGTAAAAACTTATGTTTGTAGCACCAGTAGCAATAACGGTTGCATTTTGGGCGTTTGTAATGGAATCGTTGAAGACTTGTGAATTGCCGCTACCAGAAACAAAAGAATAACCCTGAGTTACGTTTGTGAAATTATTTCCAATTGCAGTTATCGTAGCTGCAGAATATACTGCAAAACTCCCAGAACCTGTAATGTTGAATAAAGTATTATTCTTAAATGATTGAAGGTTAGTTGTTGAGGCTAATCTTACAGCCCCGCTTGCTGTCGCAGCAAGATGCTGAACTGTATTGTTCTCAATTTTTCCCCCAGTTATACTGCTAAATTGCACAGCGAACCCGCTTCCAGAGCCAATTATATTATAACCGACGGTGGGATAATTTGACGAAGTAGAAAAAATCAGATTATTCCCTGTGGCATTATAAATTTGGTTGTTTGTAACGTTTGCATACGGACTTGAGGCAAACTGGATGTTATTATTTGAGTTGTTAAAAATACTGTAAGTTATATAATTTAAATAAGAGGATTTAAAATATGCTGAAATGCCTGCTGATGGAAAGTTGAAGAATGAAAAATTGCTTTGAGTTATATTTGTGTAGTTGCTTGATGTTGAATTAATTCCATAATATCCAGTATTAAGACTTGTGTTCACAATTGTTGAATTGTGTGAAAAGTCCATCTGAATTTCTTCACCAAGACTTATTCTATTATTGACCAAACACCCATCAAAAGAATCGAAAAATCCCTGAGACTCCCCAGTGACGTTAGAGATTATAGTGCTGTTTATTTTTGTGAAATTAGAGTTAGCTATCCAGATTGCTCTGCTATAGGAGTTATTATAACACGAAGTCACTGAAGTTGAATTTGCAAAAACCAATGTTATGTTAACTCCATCGATTAAAGAATTGTTTGAGTAATTCCCGATGCTTATTGCAATAGCATTGACATCGCCGGTAGTTCTGTCAGTCAAATTGTAAAATGTTGTGTTTGAAATATTTGAGTTGGTTGTATTATAATAAGATATTCCATGTGTCCAGTTTGTAAAATAACAATTTTTAACCGTAACATTTGTCAGATTTTGTGCCAGAACAGCCCAGTCTTCAACATTGTTATATCTTGAGATTTTATATCCATTGCAGTCCAGATAAATATTGCTTGCAGTGAAGTTATACCAATCACAGGTATCATTTGATTGTATTGTGCTGGTTGAAATGTTTGTTGAAGCGCAGGCATCATTGTAGACTGTAAAATTGTTGCTTGCCCAGGCAGAGTTAGAATCATTATCATAGGCTGAACAGCTCCATAAAAAAGTTCCTTCAGGAAGGGCGACGCTAAAGTTCGTATTGTTGGATGTCCCAGAAACATTGTTTGTCTGGTTAATCGCCCAACTTCCACTCCAATTTCCATAAAGACTTATATTTTGGAGCCCAATATCATCAGTCGCATTGCAATTAAAAGTGATTCCGTTAAGAACTCTTGAATTGTTTGAAGGAGAAACCACTGAGACGGTTGGAGGTCTGGAAGTAAGAATTATTGTGGAGTTTATAGCAAGCGTTCCGTCGGCTCTAGCGTTGTTTGGAGTTACCTGGCAAGTCCAGTTTTCACCAGCATTAGTTTCTGTGTAAATAATGCTTGAGTTGGTATAATTATTTGCACCTTCCAAATAAAGTTGGTTTACTTGTTCAGGGCTCAAGGATCTGTTCCATACTCTTAAGTTATCTATATTTCCAACAAACGGATTTTCAGCATCAGTCATCATTCCAATAGAAAAATTATTGTTCAAATCTAAAAATGGACCACTTGTCACGACACTGTCTGTAGCATTTAGAGCACCGTTTATATACAGCTTGTAATTGCTTCCGCTAGTCATCACAGCAGCAACGTGATACCATTGATTTGCAGAAATTGTACTTGAAACCACATTGTTTGATGCTTCATTAAAAGAGTTTATAGTATTTCCATTTACGTAAAGCAAGAAATTTCCGTTCACAACACTTCCTCCAGCATAATTGTCAAAGATATAATAAGTTCCGGAAGTGATATCAGGCCTTATCCAAACATCGACGCTGAAATTAAAAGTATTGTTCAAAGTTCCAGATTTAGTTACATTAATTGTGTCATTTATTCCATCAAAAGTATATGCCCCCCCGATTTTCCCTGAAGAATTCCACACTGGCGCAGATGAAGAGCCATTCCCCCCACCCAAAGTTCCATGGTTTTCAAAACCACTGTAGTCTTTAATTCCATTATTAGAAACGTTTGAAGTATTGGTATCAAATGGTAAGTAAAGCAAAGTTGCCGAAAGACTCGTTGCATTTGTAACATTGACAAGCCAGTTGTAGACATTTGTAACAGCACGTCCACCAACATCAACCGTGCTTTGGTTTACACAAGTCATATTATCTGCATTATAAACTGAAGTAGGAACAATTATAGGAGTTGATTGTGTTGGGGCATTTGGTAATATTATTGTAGAGTTTATTGCAAGAGCTCCATCATTTTGAGCATCATTTGGAATTACCTGGCAAGTCCAATTCTCTCCAGAATTAAGTTCTGTGTAAATAATGCTTGAGTTGGTATAATTATTTGCTCCTTCCAAATAAAGTTGGTTCACTTGTTCGGGGCTTAAGGATCTGTTCCATACTCTTAGATTATCAATGTCCCCACTAAATGGATTTGCCCCATTAGTCATGTCACCTATAGAAAAATTACCCCCCGAGTCCAAAAATGGCCCGCTGCCAACACTAGAATCTGTTTTGTTTAAAGCCCCATTGATATAAAGCTTGTAATTGCTTCCGCTAGTCATCACAACAGCAACGTGATACCATTGATTTGCAACTATTGTATCTGAAACAACGTTAGCAGCTAATTCATTGAAAGAATTTATTGTGTTTGAGTTTATGTAAAGCAAAAAGTTTCCATCTCCAACAGCTCCACCAGGATAATTGTCAAAGATGTAATAAGTTCCTGATGTAATATTGGGCCTTACCCAAACATCAACACTAAAATTATAGGTGGCATTTAATGTTCCAGACTTAGATATGTTGATAAAATTACCAACACCATTAAAAGTATATGCTCCCCCAATTTTCCCACTTGAGTTCCATGTTGAAGCGTTAGCTGAATTTCCTCCACCCAAAGTCCCGTTATTTCCAAAACCGCTATAATCTCTGATTGCATTGTTTGAAGTGTTTGCAGAATTTATGTCAAATGGATAATAAAGCAAGGTTGTTGAGACACTTGTGCCAGTAGTATTAACAAGCCAGTTGTAGACATTTGTAACAGCATCACCATCAGCATCGGTCGTGCTCTGGTTTACGCAAGTTATATTATCAACATTATAAGCGGTAGTAGGAACAATTATTGGAGTTGACTGCGTTGGAGGATTGTTAGTTGATGAATTTGTATAATTAACCTGAACTTCCATTCTGTCTGTGAAAACAGTATAATATTTTCTAGTAGTTGGAGTAAGATTATTAATTCCCCTAGAATTAGCAGTGTCATTAAGATATTCTATTTCTGGAGGTGCATTAGATTTATATGATATCCCACTCATTTCAAATTCCTCTACAAGAAACAATAAATGCCCAGTGCCATTTATAATGTCTGAAATTCCAGAAGAAATTTGAAAAGTAAGGTTTTTTTGAGTACCTACAGTACCACAAGCATTGTTCTCACAACTTATATTTCGACTGCTTCCCCATGAACCAGAAGTGAAATTGTAAACATAGAGGTATAGGTCATTCTGAGAAGCAAGTTCAAATCCTTTCGTGTTATATCCTTCCCAAGTAAAGTTTATTGAATTAATACTAGAAACACTCTCAGTTATCTTAAAAACAGCCTTGTGAATATTATACCAGTTAACTCCCGCATCACTTCCACTTGTAGAATGATACTTATCATCGCTAATGTTAAGATTAAAAAGGTTAGTGGAATTGAGCACTGTTGGTCCACTAACCCAAGGATCAGTTGGAGGATTAGAACCATCGCTTCCATTATAAGCTTTATTGTTTGTAGTGTCACTAAAATTGTAATAATGTATTGCCGTATCCAAAAGCTGGAAAGTTTGGTTCTGGGTCACATTAGATTGATTTGCAAAATAGTTATATGGCTCCATGGTTTTATTGTTTATAACAGCGTTATAAATGTCTAGCCTTGAAATATTAATCTGGGTTGATGAATTAAGGTCGTAGAATATGGGCGTTCCAGTACTTCTTAGCCGGTACTTTAAATCAGAGGGAGACAAGGATTCATTTTGTAAAACAATGGAAGCCCCAGCAGCAACCATTGGTGCGCTTATCGAAGTTCCAGACTTTAATGCAGAACCTCCTCCTAGAACAGGGACATTTATACTAACACCAGGAGCAAAAACATCAACTTTTTCTCCACCACTTGAGAACACAGCAATTTCGTCCTGTTTTGTCGTTGATCCAACTCTTGTAACATTTGAAGCACAAGCAGGAGTTTTTAGAGAAAGGTTCCCATCATTACCGGTCGCAGCCACGACAAACATTCTTTTAGAGACTGCATTGTTTGCAAGTTCTGCAACAAGATCAGCGTCACAAAATCCGTCATAGCTCCCAGCACCAATACTAAACGAAATCACATTCACATTCTGGTCAATGCACCATTGCAGCCCTTGAAGAACTGTACTTTCATAGCCTGTCCCGTTGGCATAAATAACTTTTGCAATATAAAGTTCAGAGCCGGGAGCAATTCTAGAAACAACTCCTGCAACGCTTGTTCCGTGCCCATTATCGTCCATAGGGTCAGAATCATTGTTAGCGAAATCAAAACCAGCAATATAGTTGGTTATATCAGAATTATTATAATCAACGCCTGTATCAATTACACAAACTTTTTCTCCGCTACCATTCAGGCTAAAATTATTTTTTACCTCCGTCGATCTAATGATTTGTTCAGAATCGTTTAACAGCAAAGAAACTGGCTGGTCTTCCATCACACTTTCAATATTAGGATCATTCTTAAGAGAGGCGACGTTGTCTTCGTTAACTGAAATGACCTCAAGATTATTTTTTTCTGTTTTTATTGTTTTTTCCGACTCACCAAAATTACCAATGTCCACTTTTGTTTTTTTGTCTTTTAATTTTACAATAAGTCTAATCTCTCTTCCACCTGTTTTGAGCAGATAAGTCTGTAAATAACCCAAATTCGGCACAACCCATTCAACCCTATCAATCAAATTATTATTGTTAGAATCAATGAAAGAAAGATTAACTTCTGTTTGATTTCCGTCTGTAATGGAATAAAGCCTAATTTTTGATTTGATAGTTTCATTTTCTAACTCGGTGAAAGCCAAGACATTCTTGTAATCGACTCCTTCTGGGCCTATAATTGAAATTTGCTTGCTTACATTAGTAACATTGGTTTCCTGAGCATAAGGAGCACCAGTATAATATTCAACAATCAGTTCGTCTTGATTTTGCACAGAAGAAGAAATTTCAACACTCACATTTTGAGTGTCTCCCTCATTAACAACATTTCCCGTAAATCTTATGATCCCCAAAATGAAATTAAAGGCCGTAGTAAAGAAATTTCCTTGAGAAGTCTTTTCCCCATTTGGTGAAACTTCTTGAATAGTTTTTTCATTGTTTACAATCACATCAACTTTTTCCTCACCAGCATCTGAAATCTTTTTGACAGAAACATTTCCAGCAGCATCTGGAAGGTCAACCCTTAGGTTTGAAACAGAATCGTTCCCCTCAACAAAGACTTTTACTTTCTTTTCCCATTTTACAGGTTTTCCAAGAACAGCGCCATATTGTTTTACAGAAGTTTCCAGGGTCACGTTAGATGTTGCATTCTTGATTGTTTCATTAACGATAGTTTCATTCGTGATATTTGTTCCAGTTACATTAGCAATACTAAAATTATTAAGGGATTCATTCCCAATCGTTGTTCCATTTGTAACGTTAGAGATGCCTGCTCCAGATGTTCCACCATTTGGATTTTCTATTGTTATATTTTCCGGAGCAGTAGTATTTGTTTCGTTAAACTCTGTTGTTTGATTTGTTGCAGAATTATTTGATTCTATGGTGGGTATTACATCAGTATTATTTGCTTCGGGAGTTTGTGTTGTGTTTTCGCTAATAGAAGAACTTGAAGTTTCATTGTTTGTTTGCTCAGAGGTAGTTGTTTCAGAAGCTGTAGTTTCTGTTGGAGGAGCTTCAGCAGTAGTTGTCTCTGTAGGAGAAGCTTCAGACGTTGTTGTAGCCTCAGTTGGTGTTGAACCAGAGCCAGTGTCTGAAGTTCCAGAACTTGTTTCACTTGGGGTTGTAGGAGTTGTTGTGTCAGGAGTTGAACCTTCTGTTGTGAATCCTGTAAAGAAAGAGTAAACCTTGCTCCCAACATTTTCAAAAAAACTATTGCCAGTTTTCTGCTGTTTTTCGGAAAACTGATAGCTTAAAAAAGAAATTGAGAGAAAAATGATTATTATTGCTCCAAGCAAAATAAAAAGCATTGAATGTTTCTTGAATAAATTATTTTCAGAAGTTACAGCACGTGGTTCTTTGTAATTTTCAAGGTATTTTGTGTGAGTGTTTCCTTTTTCATCCCTATAGCTCTCATAATAATACGGTCCAAACTTCTTTCCATTCCTATGAATATATCTCTTAAAAACCATCCCTTTTTCCGTCCTCTTTTGACGGAAAAATTATGTGCTGTAACTATTTAAATATAATGGTGAAAAGGTTTAAATACAAAAATTTACCATTTTCTTTATGAAAGAAGTATATTTTAAAGGGTTTAGGAGAATGGGAACAAATTCTCCCCTAGAGTCAATCATGTTTGATCCAGAAACCAAAAGCTTATCCACTTGTCAAACATTGAATGAGGCTCTAACTAGCAGAGTATTAAAAGCAAACACGCTCCACCCAGTTTTACCAAAAAGACTGTCAGTCTCACTTCCAACAACAGAGTTTCCAGGAGCGTATAGGCCAGAGGGAATTTTATTTACGACAACTCAAAAACCTTCTTACTGCACCCCATTTGATTTAATGGCATTAACAGATGGAGATAAATTTAATCATGAAGATTATGGATCAAATTTTCTAAAAGGATATCAAGAATTCGTTTTTTCTAATTTTGATTCTATGTCTGCATCATTCCAGAATTCCAGTCAAGCAGTTAAGGCTCTTAATATTTTTAGAACGTTACAAGGGTTAACACCTCTTAAGGTAAATCTTGGTTACAATGAAATTTGTTTTGAAGAGGACATTAGATTCAAACCAATTGCTCTAGTCGGAGTTTCTCCAGAAATAAAAGAATTAAGTGCAAAACACAGACTGAAAAAGCATGGCACAGTTAATGCTTACCTCATTCACATAAATCATCCTGTAAGACATCCTATTAAAAATTTTAGAGAATTAGTTCATCTAAGCTTAGGTTCTATGTTTGACGGATATCAGGGCTTAGCTCAAGAAAGAGGATAAATTCTTCACTTCGCCACAATCTCCAAAGCATCTCTATTTTTTAAAAGATATGTTTTGCCCAAAGCCCTTTTTGACCTTGCATCTATCGCTTTGACAAAGTTTTTTCCAAAGTCTGTATGTAAAAAATAAGCAAAGTCCAAAGCTGTGCTTCCTTCAGGCAATAAAAAACAATCGGGAAGAACATGCCCCTTTGAATCAGCAAGCTTTGAAGCGCTTGCAGGAAAGATTGCAACACATTTTAATATGTCAAACACAGCCATATTAAGTATTTTCTGGACTCCCGTACTTCCAAACTCTTTCAAGACATTATCTTTTATTTTATGTAAAGCTTCTTTTTGTTTTTCGTTCAAATCTTTAATTATTTTGAAATCAGAATCTCCAGGAAGATATTCAATTAGTCCTGCCTTTGAAGCCTGCCTCAAAGCAACTTCAGAGTCAGCAGAGCAAGGAAGGATAATCATGCCCGGAAATTCTTTCTTTAATTTATTGTAGTTCTCAAGACCTTTTTCCATATCAACTTTGTTTGCAGCAAGAATCATTGGTTTGCTTAGATGTCTTAATTGTGAAACAAAAGCTTTCAAGTTCTCATCCCCCCATGAACTAGGTCTTTCAGGCAAATTTAATTTGATAATTGCTCTTTTAACATCATCTTCCTTGACTTTTAATCCTGAAAACTGCTTTGCAACAGCCTCGGAAAACTTTATTTTCTCTTGCTCCGCTTTTCTGGAGAAAGTCTTCCAGACTTTTAAGAAAATATTATACCACCATGCGTTAAGCTCGTCTTCTAAAAACCTGACGTCATTGCAAGGATCATAGTTTTTAGTCGGCTTTCCTCCCTCATCTGTCTCTCCTGAAGCGTCAATTATATAAATAAAAACATCTGCCTGTCTCAAGTCATCTAAAAATTGGTTTCCAAGCCCTTTTCCTTCAGAAGCTCCAGGCACTAATCCTGCAACATCCATTAAATCTATAGGAACAAATCTCTGCCCTTTAATGCAATAACCATGATTAGGCTGGCACTGAGCCTTAAACTCCTTGTCAATGCATTCAACTCTTACATAACCTACTCCATGATTTGGTTTTATAGTTGTAAAAGGATAAGAGGCAATCTCAATCTCTGCCAAAGTCGCTGCTTTGAAAAACGTGCTTTTCCCGACAGAAGGTTTTCCGACTAAACCGATTAACATTAATATAGAGAAAAAAACAAGTTTAAATTAGTTTCGAACCGCTAACTTTTTAAGTTAACCAAACATAATATTATGGAAATGACAGTGCTTGAAAACATAGGTTATATTTTGGTAGGATTTATCGCAATAGTATCAATATTCTTAGTAATTTTGGCACTTATGGAAAAAAAGTTGAAAATAAGAGTTTTCCACGGGAAAAAAGCAAGAAACCAATTCTATATTGAAGAGATTGCAAAAATAAATATAAACATGCCTGAAGAATCATTGAAGACATTAAGCAAGCAGGCAAAATCTTTTTTCAGAGAGGCGTTCCATTTGGGAGGAAGCCCTGATTATTCTTGGCTTCAGAACTACTTCGCAAAAAAGAACAACAAAAAAGCATTTGAGTTCTGCACAGAAATGATAAAATATTTTTACTCTGGCCAAAAAATAAACACCGAACTTCTGCAGAAACAAATCGCGCTTCTCGCAGAAATTATAAGCAGCAATAGGATTGTGACAAAAGAGGAGCAAAAAGAGTTAGATAAGCAAAGTCAGAAAAACATACCAATAACACAAAGAAATTTCTTACTGAGAGCCTTGAAGAAGAAATAACTAAGTAGATAAAGATTCAAAATATTGAGAAACATCTACAAATTTCAAACTTCCGGGATATAAAATTTTAACACTCATTTCTCCACCAAAATTCTCTGGAGGGATAATTCTAAGATTACCCTTAGTAGAATCAAAAATAGATGCAGAAATTCTCACATCCTTTAAAACGCCATGAGGAATGTAAACATGTATATCGCTGCTTACTAGGTTAAATTCTGCATATTGAGAGCTAATAAACTCCAGCCTAGAACTGGTACTATTAGAGTCAATTGGAATAATCCTATGAACAATCAGTTTGTTGTCTCCATCATATCTATCTCCTATATCTTCTCCGCTTTCCAGTCTTTGCCAATCTTCCCATCTAAGAATAGCTTCTATGTTAAAACCATTTTTGTTGATTATCATGGATTAATTATTCTTACAGAGGTTAATAAGTTCATTGGTAATCAATTGCAATTATCAAGGCAAACTTACATACTTAGTGTTGCTCAAGAAAAATTCTAATACTAAAAGAACTATCGCAAAAATAAGAAGATAATCCTGTAACTTTATAGCAACTTCTTTTTCAGTTATGTTAAACATCTCGGTGAATGCTCCCGACAAATTAGCCTTGTTCTCAGCTGAAAAATATTTTCCATGAGTGTTGTAAGCAAGGCTTTTCAATGAATCCTCATCTAGTTTAGACAAACCAAATTCAGTCGCCCCGCCTTCTTTAGTTCCCATTCCGATTGTGTTTATTACAACACCATAATAATCTGCATAATCAATAGCTTCCTGAACACTTCCAACATTTAACTGGCCATCACTTAATATTACAATTGCTTTATTATCTTCGTTCTTTAACAGATTAGTTGATGTAAGAACAGACTCGTAAATGTCAGTCCCACCAAGACCACCAATCTCTATGGAATTGACGGCATTCCTTAGCTCGTCTTTTCTATCGGTCATGTCAATCTGTATCTTGCTGCCTCCCGAAAAAGAGATAACACCCATTTTTGTTCCCAAAGGAGAATTAGAAATAAAATCTTTAGCAGTATCTTTAGCCACTTCTATTCTGCTTGGAGAAAAATCAGTCGCCTCCATACTTTTGGAAGAATCTATAGCTATAACAAATGAAAATGAGCTTGCCTTCGTAAGAACATTAATTGTTAATCCTGAAACTGCAAAAACCAGAGCCAAAATTACTAGAGCATTAAGCGTAAGCAGTATAACATTTTTGGAGAAAAAATCTATCCCTTCTATTCTTGCTATAGCATCAAAGTTTGCAAATTTCAAAGATTTTTTCTTCTTATTACTCAAAGCTAGAAAGTGTATGAAAAAGATAAGAGGTATCGCAAATAGGAAAAAAAGATATTCTGGATGAGAGAAATAAAATAAAGCCATATTAAATTTTCTTTTCAAGCCTCTCTTTCAAAAATACTGCAAGAGGAACTGAAAATGACCTTGAAGTCACCAAATCTAAATAATCAGCCTCAGTCTTCTTAAAAATCTCCTCAACAAATTTTGCCTGCTCTCTCGCATATTTTTCATAAGGTGCTCTTGCAACTTTAGGATTTATTATAACCTGATCTCCAGATAGAGAGCTTTCAACAACTATCTCTCCCTCAACATTTGGTAAAGTTATGTCTAGAGGATCTCTGACCCTTACCAAGATAGTTTCAAATAATTCTGAAAGTAAAGTAAGTCTTTTTTCAGATTCAGGTGTGACCCTCAAGAAATCAGATATCAAAATAACAGAGTTTATTGATTTGTTTAGATATCTCATTGCAAAATCCAGCCCTTTGTCCAGATCAGTAACACCCCCATAAGTTTCTGTGTTAGTCATTAAGTCCATCAAAAACTGAAAATGTTTCTCACCGTTTCTGGGGGTTATAAAATGTTTTACATCATTGCTAAACAAAAAAAATCCCACCCTGTCACCCTCTTCCATTATAAGTTTTGCAAATGCAGCAGTCAACTCAGCAATAAATTCGCACTTTAATTTTTTCCCAGAACCAAAAACCATGCTGCTACCCACATCAATCAAAAACATTATCTTAAGGTCTCTCTCTTCCTTGTATTGTTTGACCAAAAGTTTTTGTGCCCTTGAACTTGATTTCCAGTCAATTTCAGAAGCATCATCATCTGGAGAAAAATCTCTGTACGATTCAAACTCTAATCCTTTGCCTCTAAATAAAATTCTGTAGATATCTCTCTTAAGCCTAAATTCCTTCATGACGGCCTTGAATTCAGTTATTGCTTCAGGAATGTCCGTGTTGAGTCGTTTTTCAACCATTCAAACCCCCACCATGAACAAAATTTCGTCTATAATTTTGTCAGAGGTAACTCCTTCTGCCCTTGCTTTATAGTTGAGAATAATTCTGTGTCTTAAGACATAATGCGCAACCGACTTAACATCATTTGGAATGACGTAATTTCTCCCGTTTATCAAAGCCCACGCCTTAGCAGCAATGAAAAGTCCAATGTTTGCTCTAGGCGATCCACCCCATTCAATGTATTTCCCATGGGGAAAATCTTTTTTTCTCGTTTTATCGACTATCCTGACAATGTAATCTTTGACTTTCTCACTCATGAATATGCTTTTTGTCATTTCCTGCATCTTAAGTATTTTTTCTGGAGACAAAATCGGTTTGACATTAAAGCTTTCAAAACTTCTTAACGTAGAATTGTCAATCATGATCATCTTTTCTTCTTCTTTTGTCGGATATCCCATCAATATCTTGAACAAAAACCTGTCAACTTGAGCTTCAGGAAGATCATAGACCCCGCTGGACTCCAAAGGATTATTGTTTGCCATGACAAAAAAAGGTTTTGGAAGAGGATAAGTCTCTTTGGCAATCGTAACCTGTTTCTCCTGCATCGCTTCAATCATAGCAGACTGGGTCTTAGGAGGACTTCTGTTTATTTCATCAGCAATTATAAAATTTGCAAATATCGGTCCCTTAATTGTTTCAAATCCTTTATTAGGAGTATAAGTCGTGATTCCAATGATATCACTAGGTAATAAATCAACTGTGAACTGGATTCTCTTTGCAGAACATCCAGAAGCCTGCGCAAGTGTTTTTACAAGAAGCGTCTTTGCAATTCCAGGAACTCCTTCAAGCAAAACGTGTCCGTCACAAAGCAAAGCGCACATGAACGCATCAACAGCGTCTTTCTGTCCGACAATCACTTTCCCAACTTCTTCTTTAACTTTAAAAATCAAATCGTAAGCTTCTTTTATTTCAACAGGGACCTCATCCAAGTTCATCTTCTCAAGAACCGGCGCCTTGGAGCTCTTCAGTTTATTCTTTATTTTCAACTCAGCTCTGACAGAAAGAACTTCATTTATTTCTTCATCAGTATAATTATTATTCTTTAGTATCCCTCTTATCTGCTCGTTATCATACCTCTGCTCAACTGCTTTTTTCACCCAAGCTTCTATTTCCCCTTTTTTTTGGTCATCCATAACGACTTACACCTCTGTTATAATTATCAGAATACGTATTGTTTTTTATACTTTCCTGTGTGTACAAACCTTTTTTCCTTCTCAAATTGATTCTTTTGTAGGAATAAAAAGCGACTCCGACAACAAAAACGGCGATTGTGGAAACAGCAAGGTATCTGTAAAGCTTATTCTCGGCTATTTTGGATAAAACCGGCTTTCCGGCCTGCGCAATTGCATTTTTACATGCATTCAAAGCCTCATCTGCCTTTTGATTGGCCAATGCAGTGTTTCCCTGCGAGGCATATCTTTTTGCTTCATCAACTAATTCTTTTATTTCAATGCACTCCGGATTTGACGCAATAAATTCTTCTGTGAAAACAATTTTTTCCCCGACATTCTCTCCCTCTTTTATTGTCAAAAATATTTTTCCCCAATCCATGTATCTTGGACTGCTTGAGGTAGCATTGACAGTGATCTCAAAAGTCCCGACGTTCTGCGTGTCAACATTGAGAATCATTGTCAAATTTTCCTTTTTTCCAGGTTGCAAGCTGGCAAATTCTCTCTTGCTGAATGAGATGTTTACATCATTCGCCAAAACATTGTCTTTAGCAACACTTCCATCCAAATTTATCATATAGAGGGTTGTACTGCCGGTATTATACAATGTTAAAGGCACTTCTATCTTGTCTTTCTGATAAGCAGAGATAGGCCCAGGCATTATTATTTTCAAAGAAACCGGAACCTCAGTGCTTCCACCTCCAGAAGAGCTTGAAGTAGAAGTTCCCGTTGGTGCAACAAATCTAACAGTAAAAGAATTGCTGGAAGCAGTAGAAGAGCTATCGCTACCATTGACAGTAATTAACCCAGCAACAGCAGTTGTAGCAGACAAAGTCATTGTAAATCCAGAAAAGCTAGAGGTTATTGATGAGGTATTACTAGACAGAGTAAACGTAGGGCTTTGGGCATAATAAGGGTCGTTATAATCTAGATCTGTAAAATAAGAACTCAGGTCCAAGGTTATAGCTGTGCCATAAGTTGTTGGTCCAAGATCTGCAATATGCCCGCTAAAACTTACATTATAATTTGTATGGGTTATGTTAAGCTTAAATACAATTGTCGTATTCAGCAAAGATGCGTTTGTCAAATTGCTGTTTGACGGATAAACAACTAAAGTTAAATTTTTCAATAAACCATAAGTTTCATCAGTCATGTTGGAAGTAAAACTCCAGTTATAGCTTGTTCCATTCCCATAATATGAAAGATTGTCTCTTAACAAAGATGAGGTGTAATTACAATTGGAGCTTGAGCCAAGAGGACAATTTATTCCATCAACATAAAAATCATAAGTTAGGTTATCTCCAACAGAATGATTGACTGTAAAATTAAGCACAGATGTTACATTTTCAGTTAAATTGAAGACGTAGCTTGCAGCAGGAGAGGTAATATTTGGAAGCCCGTAAACACTAACCCAAAAATCTCCATAACCTATAGCACCAGTTGAATCATTCACGCTTATGTTAAGGTGGTATTTTCCATCTTGGCTTGAATTAAATGTTAGATTTATTATTCCAGTAGTTGAATTAAAAACACTTGTGTTTAAAAAACTCAAAGTGCTACCATCATTCAAAAACGAATAAGAGAAAGTGAAATTTGTATTAGTTGCAGAGGTGTCATTGCCATCTTCAGTGTCTGTAACATTCATATCGTAATAAAAACTCCTGTTCACGGCAGAAGATTGGTTTGATAAATTTGAAAGAACTGGGTTGTGGTTTATCGCTAAAACGCTGAGATTAAATGAAAACGACGTTGAGTTGCTTGTTGAGTCAGTCACATTTATAGTGATGTTATAATTTCCAACAGACGCTTTGTTTGGAACAAAAATTGCTTGATATTCTGTTCTGTTTGGATATTGTGTTGTTGGGAAAGAATTTGTCAAAGAGAAATTGAACAAAGAAGTATTAATGCCCTGAATTGTTAAATTTACGCTAAAGCTCTCATTATAAAATCTTCTTTGACTAGTAGGGATTTTCACATCATCGTCATCTATCCACAGCTTTATCACAGTATAATTGTCTTCCGTCACATTCAAGGATGCGTTCCCAGCAACCTGCGCAGGAGTGGCATTGACTGTTTGAAGTTGTTGTATGCTCGGACCATCGTTTATGTTTAGTATTGTAAAATTAAATGAAGTTGTGTTTGTGAGATAGCTGTCATTTATTGTAATGTTAACAATATGCTGGCCAATATCCACATCCAACCCCGTGAAATTTATTATTCCTCCGCTTGTCAGATTAAAATTATCGAATCTTGTGTCATTGGCAAAACTGAATGTTAGAGTATTCCCATCAGCGTCGGTAACATTTTCTGAAAGATTAAGATACAAATTGCTGTTTTCATAAATTACAATAGTTGTGTTAAGAGGAGAATTTCATGTTGGTGCGCTGTTGTTTATTATTGTGAGATTAAATGTGGTGTACGTTGAA
>ERZ1292629.458-Hain-H43-01um-R1-458-length-44269-cov-55_pt1 | contig 44269 bp, 48 predicted proteins | sample MGYA00564399_ERZ1292629 | MGnify/ENA primary metagenome ERZ1292629 (study PRJEB36523, sample SAMEA6512636) | groundwater metagenome | collected 2019-01-08 | study: AquaDiva: Metagenomics assemblies of 32 groundwater samples
GGGGCCGGAGATACCGATGGGAAGGGTTGAGAAAATCTTTATGACAAGTACGCCAACACCGTTCAACATTCCCGAGTTGGAGGCCGCCAGACTGATGGGGCTGCCGCCAGCCGAACTCAAAGCCTTGCGCCCGCCCGCGTCAACTTCCTTGTTGGAGGGGGAGGCTTACGAAAAAAAAGCGCGCGGGCGCATCATGTGGAGCGCCGCAGGAATAGCCCGCGCTGAAGCCCTGTTGGCGACCGGCGCAACTTTGAGCCTGGCGGGGGATCCGCCCCTGCGCAGTGATGAAAAATCGCTCATTGTGGCAAGGGTGCGCACCCCTCGGGTGTTGCACGTGGTCGAGTCAGGCCAGACTTACGACCCGCTCCGGCCGGTTTGCCTGTGGCTGCCGCGCCCGGTGGGGAAATGGTTTGTAGGGGGCATGAAGGTCCTGGGCCGGCGGCGGAACAACGGCGGCCAGGTGATCTACGATTACGCGGGCAACCCAGCCCAGGCCAGCCCAATGCCGGACGCCGATTTCCGCGGCGAGTCGGGCAATGGTAACAACACCCATGATCTCCAGCCCTGAAAAAAACCTCACCGGATGCCTGCGAATGCCCAAAGAGGCACTGGCGCATGATTTCCTCAACCGCGAGCCGGCCAACCGAAAAAGCGCGCTCAGGGACCTGTGGGAGTGGGCCAACGACCGCCCCCGCACGATCACGGTGAACGGGCGGGCGGTGAATCTTAAGCGCGGACAACTCGGCTACGCTCAAACGACCCTGGCTAAGTTCTGGCGTTGGAGTCCGGAGAAGATCAAGACCGTTCTGGGTGAGTTTCAGGACGAGGGGTTTATCACCTTCGAGGCGACGCCCACCACAACGATTATCACCGTGCTGGATTACACCGTTTACAACCCAGATACGACACCAGAACCCAGAGCCGAACCGGCAGCCGAACCGGCAACGGAAACGGGAACAGAACCGGCAGCCGAACCGGCACAGAAGTTGGAAGTAGGAAGAGGGAAGTATGAAGGGGGAAGGGAAACCGCCCCACAATTCGCCGAAATCCCAAGTAACAAGGAAGTGGCAGAATTCTGCGATCAACACCGCAATCTGGCCATCGGAATTACCGCCGGAATCCCGGCAACATGGTGGATGGACTGGCTGGCCTTTCACCTGCCGCCCGGCCGGCCACTCCCACACGACTGGAAACGGGCGCTTTTGCTGAGTGCCGAGGCGGACTGGTCGAATCCCTGCTCGGCGGGGTTTCCGAAGCTGCATGGGTTGCGACTGGGTGAAAAAAAAGCGCCGCCGAACGGCCAGCGGCAACCGGGCGACCAGGAATGGTGGTGGACGGCGGAACTGGCAGCCGTTGAGCGGGCTTGCGATGGAGCGTTCATCGCGGAAGATAAAAAAACCGGCGAGCGGCTTAAGGAAATCGTGATTCTCAGGAAGGCGGGCCGATAACATGGACTGGCGCGAGGTAGAAGCGAAACTGTGTGAGCGCGCGGGGGACGTGGCGATGCACCTGCTGCCGCACGGCAAACGCGAGGGCAACGAATGGAGTTGTGGCAACCTGGACGGTCAGCCCGGGCGCTCGCTGAAGGTCAACGTGGGCGGCAAGCCGGGCCTATGGAGGGACTTTGCGGACAGCGGCAAGGGCGGCAAGACGCTGATGAGCCTCTGGTGCAGCGTGCGCGCCGCCGAATTCCGCGTCTGCATCCGCGAGGCGAAGGAATTTCTCGGTTTGCGCGACGATTACGAGCGGCGCATCCAGCCCGCCGCGCCGGGCACGCCCGAGAAGCCCGACGACAGCGCCTGGCGCAAGGTGGTGGACACGTGGGCCAAGTGCCAGCCGCTCGAAAAGGACGGCCCGGTGTGGAACTACCTCGTCGGGAAGCGAAAGCTTGACCCGGAAGTGCTGGCAGTGTTCGACGTGCGCGAATTCATCACGTTCGGCAAGTGGGCGATGGTGTTTCCGTATTTCGCCGAGCCGCCCGCGGAGAAATCGCCGGTGGACCTGGGCGCTCCGATCCCCGAGTGGTTGAAGTTTGAACTGCTTGACCGGCCTGAGGGCAGGAAGAGGGAATGGACCAGCCCGGCGCCCGAGAAAAGCCTGTTCGGCGTGCAACTCTCGGCGCACCCGGCCTGGCGCAAGTGCAACGACGTGCTGATTTGCGAGGGCGAGAAGGACGCGCTGACCTGGGCGGGCTACGGTTGCCAGGAATGGGGCGTGTTGCCGGTGAGCGTGCCGTTTGGCGCGAAGTGGAAGGGGAGCAACAAGGACCTGCCCAGTCCGAACCGCGCCTGGCTGGACCGGCACTGGGACTGGTTGCAGGAATTCGAGAGTGTCTATGTGGCGATGGACGGCGACGATCCGGGCAAACGCGCGGCGGCGGACATCATCGGCGAGATCGGGCCGCGGCGCTGCCGGTTGGTGGAACTGCCGCACAAAGACGCCAACGACTGTTTGCTGGCCGGCGTGACGCGAGCGGCGATGAAGGCGTGTCTGGACAACGCCGCCGATTTCGCGCCGGACAAGGTCAAGAACGCCGCCGATTTCCGGGAAGCGTTCCTGGACGAATGGTTCAACAAGCAACTGGATGCCGGCCTGCAATTGCCGTGGGAATTCCCGTTTCACATTCGCCCGGCCGAGTTGACGGTGTGGACCGGGATCGAGAAATCCGGCAAGACCACGCTGCTGGGTTTCGTGCTGATGGCCCTTATCGCGCAGGGCGAGCGGGCGCTGGTGGCCAGCCTGGAAATTCGGGCGCCCAAGACGCTCAAGAAGCTCAGCCGCCAGGCAGCGGGCGCGCTCCTCTACGAGAAGTCCATCGTGGAGAAATGCAAGGACGATTGGGAGCGGCAAAACTACCGGGAAGAGAGCGAAAAAAAGGCGCTGGAAACGCTCGACTGGCTGGCGCGCAATCTCTGGCTCTACGATCACACGGGCATCGCGAACTGGCGGCATTTGATCGAGGACATCCGCTGGGCGCGCCGGCGGCACGGGATCACGCAGTTCGCGATTGATAACTTCATGCGGCTCGGGTTCGTGAAGGACGATTACGCGCAACAAGCCGAGTGCGTGACGGCGCTGGCCTCGCTGGCGATGGAGCTGGAGGTTCACATCCACCTGGTGGTCCACCAGAACAAGAGCGAGGGGCAGAAGGGCACGGGCGGCGGCAAGCGCACGGTGAGCGGCGCCTTCGAGATCATCGCCAACGCGCACAACATCGTCGAGGTGCAGCGCGACGTGAACAAGGGCGAGAAAGTGAGCGAACTGTGGCAGGAACGGAAGATCGGCAAGGTGGCCGAGAAGGAATTCGCCGAGCGGCTCGGGGCGCTGGCCAGCGTGCCGGACGGCAAATTCATCTTGCACGCGCAACGGGACGGCGAACAGCAGAACGCGAGCAAGTATCTCTGGTTTCTCTGGAAAAGCCAGCAATACGTGGGTTGTCCCGAGGGCCACGCCGATCATGTGCCGCTGCTGTTCGTCACGGTGGCCCGCCAGGCGGAAGCCGCCGCCAAGCAAAGTGAACTCCCCACCGAACTGAACGCGGGAGGCGAAGGATGAATCCAGAACCCAAACGCCAGTGGAGCGCTGACCTCGCGCGCTCGGTGGCAAACGGGCTGATCGAATTGCTCGAACCCCACTGCCTGCCGGGAATGCTCTGCTACGCCGGCTCGCTCCGCCGCGGGAAGGCGATGGTGGGCGACGCGGAGATTTGCTACGTCAGCAAGATCAAGCCGCTGCGCAAACCGGGCGAGATGTTCGAGTCGCCGTGCCTGGTGGCGGAAGAATTCATCGGGCGACTGCTGGGCGGCAAGCTCGAAGCGCGCCCGAGCACGGACGGGATCCGCACGTGGGGCGACAAAAACAAGCTGGCCCTTCACAAGGCGACGGGGTTGCCGGTGGATTTGTTTCGAGAACCGGACCCGGAAGATTGGTGGCGGACGCTGGTCATTCGGACTGGGCCGAAGGAACTGAATTTGCGCCTGATCGCGGGCGCGGAGCGGCAGGGACTGAGATTGCACGCCTACGGGCCGGGCTTCACCCGGCGCGAGACGGGCGAGATCGTGCCGTGCCGATCGGAACGCGAAGTATTCGAAGTGTGCGGGATTGAATATCTCGACCCGCACGAACGCAGATAACCATGCAAAACACAACCCAAGAACTGGCGGAGATTTACCGGGCGGAGAAGATCACGCAAGGCCAACTTGGAAGCATTCTGATAAACGGCGGCATCATCCAGGCGGCCGCCATCGAAGACCCGGACGGGTACGACGGCGGAAAGATTGCGCTGGCCGTGACGAACGCAACGCAGCAAATCAACGGACTGCTGATTAAAGCGCCCAAGGCGCTGTCTGAAACCTGCGACTGGACGGAAAATGAAACACACGGCTACTGGGAGGGCGCTTGCGGTCTGGCCTGGGAGTTTACAACCGGCACGCCCGCAACCAATGGCTTTTGGTGCTGTCCGCGTTGCGGGCGGCGTGTGCATACGGCTAACGACAAGATCAGGCGCGTGGCCGATTAACCCGCGCCTACGAATTTATGAAAACAACGAATCTGAAAACGCCCGCAACGTCGCCTGCATCGGCTGGTTCGACGATGCGTGTAAATCCGGCAGTAATCTGGACAACAATCGTCGTGCTGATGATGGGTGCCGCAATCGGACTCGACAATATCGGAAATGGCATGATGGCGTTTGGAGCCTATCTATGGGGACTCTCCACAGACTTTGCGATCCCCCGTTCGCCGAAAGAGAAAGGTCAGCGATGAGTGCGGACAAATGCAAACACGGCGTCGAACTCTCGACGATCTGCAATGAGTGCGACGATGAGCGAACCGGAGAGGTCATAGCTCATTCGTCTACACCGTCTGGTTCGGCGTGTGCTGCGATCTCGAAAAGCCTTGACGAGTTAGGCCCAGCCTTCGAGTCAGCCATGAACGGGGCCTTTCTGAGAAGCTTTGTCACCCCCCTGGTGTTCTGGGGTATCGGAGTTCTCACTGGGTTGTTGTTAGGCCTGGCGCGATGACTCTGAACGGAAAATTGAGCCGCGCCCCACGGGCGTCGTGCTCCAGCGCCTTGTTAGGGAAATGGTCAACTGTATGAGACGTGTAAAAGTAAGAGTCTCTGACTCCGAAGCGCGCAATCGGCTGATAGAATATCGGACGACTCACGGTATCGGGCCGCACCGCGCTGCGACGTTAGCCGACGTAATCTGGACGGAAGCCCAGTGGATAGCCTCCCAAGGTGCTGGCGCTGCCGCAAGCCGGGTGCTGAAACGACTCGGATGCTACTGGTCGGAACGAAACGGAAATTGGGGATGGATACTCAGTTTCCCTAACGCTCCGGCTGAGGGACGCCGGAGCAGCGACGAGTGAACTACCATGAACGCTACCGAAAACCAACTACCGCCCCCCGGCGTTCTCCTCCAGCCGGTTTGTTCGGCGCCGTCCAACGTGGAAATCCTATGCGCGTGGGCGTGGACGAAAGTGCAGCTTGAGCGCGAGCAGAACACCGAAAACATTCACGCACATCAAGCGGCGTGCCGGCTGAAAAAACGCTTGGAGGCCGCGAATCACGACCAACAAGATTCGCCGCGCTCTGCGACCCGGCACGCGGGGGACGCAGGCAAACCAGAAACCTTATGAGCAAATCCCAAGACGCCAAGCCGGGTTCGCAGCAGCAAGAGGTTAAACCGTGCGGCCACTGCGGAGCGAAACCTCGAACAGTCGGCAACCGCACTGACGGTTACTACGTCGCCTGCGTTGCGACGAGCTGCCGCCAGCCTCAAACGTGCTGCCACAAGACGCGCCAAGGAGCAATAGACGAGTGGGGCGAAGAAACGGTTTAACGTAAGCTGAGCCACTCCAGACCCGCCGTGATAACGACTATGACATCCGAGCCACTGGACGCGACAACGAAGCCCGCGACTCACGACTGCGAAGCGGGTCTGAGTTGTGCTCCAGCGTCTTGTTAGGATGCAGAACCAAAAGACTATGAAAATGAGATACCAAGAACACGATATTAACGATATTCTCAAATACTTCGTGGATGGATTCAAGTGCAAGCCAGGTCAGAAAATCGAGAACTGGGAAGCAAACTACGATCCCCGCAAAGGCAAGGTCATCTTCACGCTGTTCGTGAATGACAAAGACCGCGAATCTGCATCCTAACGACAAGGTGAGCGAACTGCCCGCCGAACTCCTGAAAATATGAACGAAGAAAATCAATGCTGTGACGCCTGCGGCGTCGGAACTGGTGAGGCTAAGGGCAGTTCGCTCGACCGCATGGTTCGGCGATTCTGGAACGGTCTGTGCCGCTGGTGCTTCCTGAACATTTGGTGTCGCCACTGCTACCGTCATGTGATGCGCCTGCTCCATCGCTTCAATCTCCACTACGCGCCGCCGAGCATGATGAGTCCGCGCTACGGCCAGCGTGACCACTGGTGTCAGTGGTGCGGACTGCGCGGCCACACATGGACGCACGACCCAAACGCACCGCTTTCGCCGAACAAGCAGATAAGCAATTTCTGACTTATGCCTGGACACTGGAAAGGTCCGTTCAGCAGGCGGTTGCAACGCGCCGCGTCCGCTTGTGGTCGGCGCATGGCTAACGCCCGCTGGGCGTTGGACCGGGCACGCCGGAACCAACTCGCGGCTTTGACTGCCGAGCAGTGCCCCAACCAGATCGCGCGTCGGATCGTCGTCATTGACCGAGAACGCACGGTGCGCGAGACGGTCTTCTGGGCGTGGGATTCGGCCCGGGAGTGGCGGCGGAAGGAGCGGGCCGCCCTGGCGGGGTTTCCTGTATGACGCACGAGGAAACAGCCTTGGCGGCGCAGTTGTTGGCGGCAGAGCCGCCCTGTCCCCTCCTGCCCCTGCCTGATGCCGCAATCGTGACGCAGGTTTTGCGCCGGGCGCGCGGGCATTACGAACTGGAATCGCTGTTCGAGGATCGCCGGCGGGTGCTGGCACTGGCCCAGAGCGACCCGCTCCGGCATGAACTCGAACCGGATTTCTGGCAGGACGTGCGCCGCGCCATTTTCGAGCGCGTGCGCGCGGCAATCATCCTGGGCGGCAACCGCAGCAGCAAATCGTGGTTGTGCGCGAAACTGGCGGTCGAGGCGCTGGTGCAACATCCGGGCACGCGCATTCTGGCCGTGAGCGAGGACGAAACCGCCAGCGTGGAAACACAGCAGAAAATCATCTGGCACTATCTGCCGCGCGAGATCAAGGCCCGCTGCCACAACAAACGCGATCCGGCCGGCATCTTTTACGTGAACTACACAGAAGCCAACGGGTTCAGCGAGCGCAAGCTGGTGTTGCCGCTGCCAAAAGGCGCGGCGGGCGAACCGAGCCGATTGATCTTTGCCACCTACGGCCAGGAGCCGGACCAATTCGAGGGGATGATGTGGGGGCACGCGGTCGAGTGGACCATCGGCTGGTGGGCGGACGAGAATCTGCGCCTGGCGTGGCTGCAAATGCTTGTGCGCCGCGGCAAGTTCCAGCCCGGCACGGGTCTCTGGTCTTACACGCCCGTGCATGGCATCACGCCGACGATCAAGGAGGCGGTGGGCAAAGGGGCGCGGACCTTGCAGCATCGCCCGGCGAAACTGTTGCCCGACCGCGTGAACGTGCCGGGATTGCCCCGGGGCACGATGCCTTACATTCAAGAGCCGGCGTTGCCGGGCGGGCGGGTGTTCTATTTCCACAGCGAAATGTCCCCGTTTGGACCGGGCCCGAACGGGAGCGGCAAGACGTTTGCCGAAAGCGTGGCGGAAGATTGCGCCGGGAAACCCAGCGAATACGTGCAACGCATCGCCTACGGTTACACCGAGGACGTGATCGGGTTGTGTTATCCGACCTTTCGCGGGGATGTGCATGTTGTGTCGCAACGGAGTTTGCCGGCAGAGGGCACGAATTATTGCTTCCTCGATCCCGCGGGCGAGCGCAACTGGTTTATCCAATGGTGGCGCGTGGCGTCGGGAACGCCGAGCAGATTTTGGCTCGTGCGGGAATGGCCCGACCAGGCCCGTTACGGAGAATGGAGCGTGCCGAGCAGCAAGGCGGTGACGCAAGAATCACGACGGGGTTGGGATGGCGAACGCGGGCCGGCGCAGCGCAACCAGATCAGCGGGATCACGGGTTACAAGCAACTCTTGCTGGAGGAAGAAACGATTCACGCGGACCTGGGCGCGGACGGGGACTGGCTGGAGCCGGACCCGTATCGGCGCCGGCTGCTCGATCAAGCGCTGGCCGGGGCGGGCATCAAGAAGGCGGACGGCCGCTGGCCGGCGGATGCAGTGGCCGCATGGAAACTCAAGGCCGAACCGTTGCGCGAAAAGATCACGCTGCGAAAGGTGGACCCGCGCGCGGCCCGGAACGAGGCGGCTTCCGAGCTGGGGGGGGTGAACATCCTGACGCTGTTCGCCGACGAACAGAAGGACGGGCACGGGAACGTCATCGGGCCGAGCATGGTCTTGTTGCCGGCTTACACGGGCAAGGGCATTGATGACGGCATCCGGCACGTGCAGGAGTTGCTGCGCTGGAACGAACACGAACCGCTTTGCCCCGTGTTGAACGAGCCGCGGTTGCGCGTGGCGGACACGTGCAAACAGACGATCTGGATGTTCGAGAATTACACCGCGCGCGGCAACGAAGACGCGGGCTGCAAAGACCCGGCGGATTTGGTGCGGTACGTGGCGCAGGACACGGAATGCCAGTACTGGGACGAACGCTGGCCGGTGAGCGTGGGGGGCGGCGGGTGGTGAGAATTTGACGGCGGGACTGAAACCAAAAAACGAAAGACCAAGACCATGCAGATGAAACTGAAAGTCACATTGACCGAAGAAATGTTGGGCACAAAAGCGGCGAACCGCGACGTGTTCGCGGATTTCATCGCGTCCAAAGCGCCGGACGATGACCGGCGAAAACAGGAGTTGGACACCGCCGAACACCGGGAGGAAGCGGGGACGACCGTGTTCCACGCGCAAGCCGGGAAGCCGGGCATCTGGGATTACCAGATCAAAGGGTTCTTCAAGGACGCCTGCGGAGCGATGAACCGCTTCGACAAGGACGAACGCGCCGGACTGGAGAAGTTGAGCGCCTACAAAACGAAGATTGACGGCTGCATCTTCGTCGAGCCGCGGTTTATCCCGATGGAACTGCCGGCGAGCGGGGCGCTGGGCGTCTGCGAGCGGCCTTTGCGTGCGGACACGGCGCAAGGGCCGCGCGTGAGCGTGTGCCGGAGCGAGACGGCGCCGGCGGGAACGGTCCTGCGCTGCACCGTGCATGTGCTGAGCAAAGAGTTGGTGCCCTACGTGGAAGCGTGGCTGGACTATGGCCTCCTGCGCGGCCTGGGCCAGTGGCGCAACAGCGGCAAAGGCCGGTTCGCGTGGGAAGAAGAAGCGAAGTGACGGCAACGCCGGGCATAGCTCCGCCTAGCAAAGGCTACGCAAGGCGAGGCCGGGCACGGCAAAGGCAGCGCGTTGCTCCGCCCCGCGCAGCACAGCAAAGGCATAGCCCAGCATAGCAGCGCACAGCGTTGGCTTCGCGACGCTGGGCCCCGCGCAGCAAAGGCGCAGTGACAGAATGATGAAAGAGACAGAACCATGAAAACTACTTTTCCCCCGCCGTCGCGGCGACGCGGATTCAGGCCAGACAGAGGCGTTGCGTGCCGGACGGTTGGCCGGCCCGGCGGCGGGGGTTAAAATTGCGCGTTGCACCGGCAACGCCTTGCGCAAATGACTGAGATGGCGGAATCATGCGGGACAGACCGACGAACGGCCTTGCGGGCGCGGCCTCTCTGGGAGGCGCGCCACGTCACGGAATACACCGGCTGGACCTGGCGTTACATGATGAAACTGGTCGAGGCCGGACTGATTGAACCCGTGCGGCCCGGCGGACATCTCCGCCGCTATTACCGGCGCGACGACGTTCTGGTCTTGTTGAAAGAGACGACCAATGACTGAAGCACACGACGTCCTGGCCACCGCCAGCGGCGAACCGGACTTGAAGGAGTTAACCAGCGAATACGCGCTGGCGCGGGACAGCGCGGCGGCAACGCAACGGGTGACGCTGGCCGAGGAGACGCGGTTCTGTCGCTGGGACGGCCAGAGCGATGACGGGCTGAAACACCAGATCAACCTGACCAAAGGCGAGACGGCGCGGCCCTGGGATCATTCGGCGGACACGCGGATTCCCCTGGCCGATGATGTCATCAACAGCCTGACCGATCTGCTGGTGGCCGCATTCTGGAACGCGCGGATCAAGGTCAACCCGGTGTCGGCGGCCAAGCGGGCGGCGCAGGAATGCGCGGAACTGCGGGCGTTGGTGAACCATTTCGTGCGCGGCCCGTTGCGGCACGAGTTGACCAGTGAAGTGGAACTGGCGGCACAGACCGCGCACACCTTCGGCTACGCGATTTTGCATCCCTACTGGCGCCAGGAAGACGCGTTGATGCTGCAAAAGCTCAAGCGCGACGAGATTCTGGCACAGGCGCAGAAGGCGGCGCCCGCGGACGTGGTGGCGATGCTGGCGAGTTTGATGAGCGACCCGACCTTGCGCGAGCAGGCGGTCGAGTTGCTGGTCCAACTCTTTCCGCGGCTGCGCCGCGCCCGGGCGCGCCAGGTGGTGAAGGAATTGCAGGAGGACGGCGAGGCGGAGTTTCCGCTGGCGCAACAGGCGATGAACGCGCCCAGCGTGTGCGCGCTGGTGCCGGGGCAGGACGTGTTGTTGCCGGCGGACACGGTGGATTTGCAGCGGGCGCGGATGATCTTTCACCGGGTCTGGATGACCGAGCAACAACTCGTGGCGGACGGGGCGACTCAGGGTTGGAGCGAGGACTGGGTGGACGCGGCCAAGACGCACGCCAAAACGCGGTTGACGGACAACACGACCGTGACCGGCTGGAATCAACTCACCACGCAGGTCTGGGACGAGCAAAACAAGTTCATCGAGGTGGCGTGGGCTTACGTGCGCCAGAACGATGCCGACGGCGTGCCCGGGGTGTATTGCACGATCTTTTGCCCGGACGTGGCGGACGATTACGGGAAGCATTACCTGGTGGATTACGCGCACGGCCAATATCCGTTTGTGGTGTATCGGACGGAGACGGCGAGCCGGCGGCTGGCGGACGCGCGCGGGGTGCCGGACGTATTGCTGACGACGCAGAAGGAACTCAAGAACCAACGGGACGCCCTCTACAACTTCGCGCAGATCAGCATCATCCCGCCCTTGCGCAAGACGGGTTTGCGGGCGTTGCACGCGCCGGACATCCGGCCCGCGGGCGTGCTGTACGAACAGGTGCGGGACGAGTGGCAATGGTTCGCGCCGCCGCCAGGCAAGCCCGAGGTGGCCTTCAGCTTGATCGAGACGATCAAGAAGGAGGTCAACGAATACTACGGTCGCCTGGACGAGACGGCGAACGTGGGCCGGGCGCAGATGCGCCAGCAACGGCTGGTCACGAACTGGCTGCTGGCCTGGAGCGAGGTCTTCTGGCAACTGGCCGTCCTGGCTTACCAATACCTCACGCCCGAGGAACTGGCGATCTTGCTGGGGCGGCCGCCGGTGTTGACGGCGCAACTGGTGGCGCGGCACAAGGTGGGGTTGAGCTTCGACGTGCGCGCGCTCGATAGCGAATGGGTGCTGGGCATGGTCGAGGCGATGAACCAATTCGTGTTGCCGGCGGACACGGCGGGCGTCGTGGATCACGCGAAATACGTCCAGTTCATCGTGAGTTACCTGGACCCGGCGCTGGCGGATGAAGTGGTGTTGGACCAGCAACAGGCGGCCCAGGCGATCTTCAACCAGGTGCGCAATGACGTGGCGCAGATGGCGCTCGGGAACGAGGCGATCTATACCGAGAACGATCCAGCGGCGAAGATGAAGCTGCAATTCACGCAGCAGACCGTGCAGGCGAATCCGAAATACCAGCAGGCGCTGCAGGCGGATGAACGGTTTCGGATGCTGTTCGAGAAATACCTGAAGAACCTCCAAATGAGCGTGACGCAGGAGCAGAACAAACAGGTGGGCCGGCTGGGAGTGCAGCCGGAGATGATGCAGGGAACGAATTGAAGAGGGTGGGAACATCCAACATCCAACATCCAACAAAGAACATCCAACATCCAATGACAGGCCTACAACGGAAAGAACACAAAATCGGAAATCAACTCCGCCGCGAGCGGATACTCCACCTGATGCACCACGCGGACAAAAGAGAGCGAGGTTACTGGGCAAAAAACATCGGGGCAATCCAGAAAGGGAAATACACCTAGCGCATGAATCAACAACCAACATCGAACATCGAATGACAAAAGAACAGGCAATCGAAGGACTGAGGCGGGAGCAATTGAGGCGGGAGCAATCGAGGCGGGACATTGAAGCCTCGCACGTCGAAGCCGACGTCATCCTGTGCGAGTTGCTCGCCGACCTTGGATGCACTGAGGTCGTGGCTGAATATAAGAAGGTGGCCAAGTGGTATGCGTAGAGACACCCCCAATGAAAACCGAACCAGAGAGCAAGAGTGAAGCGAAGGCCGATCCCTACGGGCGGAAGGTGATGAAACTGCCGGATGGCACGCTCTACGTGGCCACGCGGGATTGCACGTTTTGCGTGGGGCCGCGCGAGATCGTGGAGGTCTGGAACACGGCGGCGTTGATCGCCGAGTTGCAGAAATTTGCCGCGCCGCCCGCGCCCGCGCCGGCGTTGCCGCAGGGCAAGGTCATCAGTGGCGCGCTGGTGCTGGACGCGCCGCCGAAAGCGCCGGCGGTCGAGGTGCAGGTGGACCCGGCGAAACGGAAGACAAAAACGCTATGAAAAGCTGGTTGAAACCGGAACGGTTTGGCGGCAAGGGCGCGGCGACGGAGGCGGACCTGGCCGAGGCGCGCAAGGCCTTGCGAGCCGCCGCCCCGCATGATCCCGCGCTCAAGGCGTGTTTGCTGGTGGCGTGCGAGCAGCATGAGGCGTACGCGCGCACGGCGCTCTCCGCCGGGCTGGCGCCCGAACAACGGAGCTACGCGGCGGGCATGGCCAAGGGCCTGGCGGACTTCGTGGAGAGCGTGGAGGGGGCGCGCGCAGCACCCTGACCCGAACCGATAATTGCGCGTTGCACCGGCAGTCCCTTGCGGGGGGCTGCCGTTGTGATTTATAGATGGGCCACGCTTCGCACTTGCTGGCGGGGCGCCCGGGTCTGGCCTGAGACCCGGCAAACTTTCAGCATGAATGCCGACTTGGCGCGGAATTTCTTTCGCCATGGTTCCCCTTATGAGTATCGAAACGGAAAGCTCGCACTCAGATCAGGCGGGGCAAGCGGAAGCCCCGGTCGCGGCGCAACAGCCCGGCCAATCCACGGAGTCCACCGCGCCCCCGAAAGGGTTGGTGCAGTTGGACGCCGACGCGCTGGAAAAGTTGTTGATGGCGGATGGCTCCAGCCCGGCGGCAACACCCCAAGCCCATCCCACGGAAACAGACGCCCCGCCCGTGCCCGAGTCGGCAAAGGAGGCGGCGGCGGACGGGACGGAAGTTCTTTCTCAAGCGGACGCAGCAGCAGCAGCAGTCGAAGAGGCCGGTCCTGCCGAACCGCCTGCGGACAAGCACGCGGACAAGTTGCAGAAACGGTTTGACGAACTGACGGCGGCCCGGAAGGCGGCGGAGGCGAAAGCGGCGGAACTCGAACAACGGTTGAACGCCCTCGAAGCGAAGAAACCCGAGGCCGACACCGCGCCGCGCAGCGACCCGAGCAACCCGTTTAGCGCCACGCGCACTCTGGCGGATCTCGAAGCGATCAACCGGGCGGCGCTCAACTATCTGGACTGGGCGGAGGAAAACCCGGCGGGCGGCGACTGGGACGGCAAACCGCAGACCGAGGAGGAAGTGCGGGCCAACCGGAAATTCGCCCGCGCGACAGTGCATCAGTGGGTGCCCAGCCAGACGCGGCGGGTGGCGGAGTACCAACGGGACTTCGCCCCGGCGCATCAGGCGGCGGCCACGCGGTTTCCGTGGTTGACGGACCCGCACACGCCGGAGGCGCAGATGGCCGCGCGGGTGATGGAACGGTTGCCGGCGCTGAAATGGGAGCCGATGGCGGAGATGTGGATGGGCTACGTGATTGAAGGCGCGCGGGCGGACCTGGCGCGGCAACAAGCCGCGGCCAAGCCGGTCAGCGCGACCCCAAAGAAAGCCCCGCCCCCGACCGCCGGCGCCCCGAGCGCGGCAAGGCCGGCGGTTCCGCAGGCCCGGCCCAAGACTTCTGATGCTGGCTACGACCGATGGAGAAAGAGCGGAGCGCCCGAGGACTTTGAATCGGCGATGGCCGCGGAATTACGCGGCGGATAGCCCAACGGAAAGGCACAAGTTATGGCTGGAATTCTAGAGAAGGATCAAGTCGGCAAGCGCGAAATGCTCGCGGACTACATCACCATCACGGACGCGAAATCGAAACCGATTTTGGCGATGATCCCGAAAGGGAAGAAGCTGGTGAACACCTACGTTCGCTGGCAGGTGGACGACTACGAAACCCCGAGCATCACCGCCCAAGTGGACGGCCAGGATGCCACGGACTTCGAGGATGCGGCGCGGAATCGCGTGGAACTGGCGGTTTACTGCCACTACCTGCGGAACAGCGCCAAGGTGAGCAAGCTGGCCGAGGACGTGGCCAACGTGGCGGGCGTGAGCGAGGGCGAGATGGCCCGCAGCATCCGCAAGAAGCTCGAAGAAATGGGCCGCAACGTGGAAGCCGTGCTCGGCGCAGACAACGAGAGCCAGGCCGACACCGGCGCGGTGGGCTACGAGACGCGGGGGTTGGGCACGTGGATCACGGCCAGCACCACGACCTGGAGCCCGGTCAACAGCGCGACCTACCATCCACCCAGCGCCAGCATTGACGCCACGGCGATGTCCAGCGTCACTGAAGCCGTCATCAAGGCGGTGCTCGCCTCGGTCTATGCCGAGCGCGGCCAGACGCAGACGCTCGACTTGATCTGCGGTCCGACCTTGAAACGGACGATCAGCGGCCTGACGCAAACCAGCGGCGGGACGGACAACAAGGCGACCACGGCGGTCAAGACTTACACGACCCCCGCGGCGGACAAGACGATCATCTCCAACGTGGAAACCTACGTGGGCGATTTCAGCACGGTGAACATTCATCCGTCGCTGCTCCTGGACGCGGACGGCTCGGATGGGAATTATAGGGGTTACCTCCTGGATTTCCCGATGCTGGAGCTCTGCTGGAACCAGATGCCGACCGTGACGAAGCTGCCCGACCTGGGCGGCGGGCCGCGGGCGATCATCGAAGCGATCTTCGCGCTCGTGGTGAAGAACCCGCTGGGCTTGGGCAAGTTCGCCGCGACCAGCTAACCCCACAACCACAAGACACATACCATGATTACGAAACTACTCTCGGCAAACGAGATCAACGCCTACGGTTACACGCATGCGTTCAAGGTGACCTACGCGGACACCACCACGGCCAACGCCGTTCACGCACAAACGCTCATCACCCTGCAACAGGGCCAGTTTGTGGAAAAGGCCGGCTATCAACTGGTGACGGATTTCGCCTCCACGACCGACGCCGGCATTACCTCAGTCACCCTCAGCGTCGGCAACAGTTCCAGCGCCACCGTCTATGCGGCGGCAAAGGAACTGATGGGCACGGAGATTGACTTCTGGTACGAGATCACCGTCACCCCGGAAACGGGCGGCGCGGACCAGGACGCCGAAACGGAAGCCATTCTGGCCACGTTCACGGCGACGGGCGGCGCCACGCCGCTCATGTCCGAAATGACCTCGGGCGAGGTTCACATCTACCTGCGGATCGTCGGCCCGCCGAGCATCATCCTCTAACCCGCACGCAGACGCGCCCCGGGCGGGGTTTCTTTGGTTTCCCCCGCCCGGGGACTTCTCCCCCGCACGCATGGCGAGCCTGGCTTACATGGATGACCTGCCCCAAGGGTTGCAACTCGCGCTCATCCGCGAGTTGCAGGGGAAGGTGAACGAGGAACGGGCGCAGGCCGCCATCGAGCAGATCGAAACCATCAAGGCCCTCGGCGCGCGGAAGATGATGGATGGCCTGGGCCAACTGCGGCTCAGCGTGCATCCGACCTTCTACCACGCCATCGGCCAGAAATACGGGTACGGCTGCTGGAGGGACAAAGCCTTTGTGGCGGACATCTGGCGGATGCACCCGGAATTTCGCGTGCCCACGGTGCTGCCGCCGCGGGTGCTGGGCGGGATCGGAGAGCGGACGACCAAATTTAGAAAGACCTACTGAAAGGACACCAATTTATGGGACTGGCATCGGTTCACATCATCGGCGGCGATACCGTCGCCAAGACGAGCGGCTACGCGCAGGCGCTGGCCGTAAGCACCGCGTCGAGCAAACTCTTTGCGTTGCGCGCCTTCAATAAAGGAGCGGATTGCTATCTGCAAATGTTCAACCGGGCGACCGCGCCGGTGAGCACTACCACCGTGCCGGACATGTGCCTGAAGCTCATCGGCGACCTCTACACGGGCGAGGAATTCAACGACGGGATGTTGTTTACGACGGGGATTTACGTGGCGGCCAGTTCGACGGCGGCCGTATTCACCACGCTCGGCAGCAACGACATTCTCATGCAGGCCAGTTACCGGTTGTTCCCGTGAGATCATGCAAACCGTCACTTACGCGGCCATTCTGGCAGGCACCGCGGACCTGGTAGCGTTGGACCGGGACAACCTGTTGACGGCGGATTTCAACGCGCTGCGGACCTACCACTCGAACCGGCTGCAAAGCGCCCTGCGCCGGGTCTGGTGGAACGATCTGATGCGGCTGGAGCGGCGCTGGTTTCGGGACGAATACGCGGCCGCCACGAGTTACGCCGTGGGCGACGAGGTGTATCACCCGGATTCGGATGGCTATTACGTGTGCGTGGTGGCCGGGAGCGGCGACGTGCCGGCGAGTCTCGTGGCGGATGAATGGGTGGTGGATTACACGCGCTGGGCCTTGCACGGCGACGCGGACCAATCCAGCCAGGACTGGGAGACCGCCACCGCCTATGCCGTGGGCGATCGGGTAACGTGGCAAAACGACACCTACGCCTGCATCAGCGCCCACACGGACACCGACTACAGCAAGGTCCCCAGCAACGCGACCTATTGGAGCGCCGTGCCGGACTTCGACAAATACGTGGCCTTCGAGCAAACGAGCCAGACCGCGATTGACGACGTGCGGAGCGTGTGGTCGAACAACCCCAAGACGACCACGTTGCGGACGCAACTCGGCTGGTGGGCGAGTCATTTGGGGATCCAAACGCCCGACGCCGATAATTACGTGTGGCTGGATTACCGCATCCGCGTCTCGCGCTTGAGCGGCGCGGCCTACGCCGCCGGCACGACCTACACGGCCGGGCAACAGTGCTACTACACGGATGGGGACTTCTACGATTGCATTCTGGCTTCGCTCGGCAATCTGCCCACCGTGACCACCTATTGGACGAAGGTGGAACTGCCGGCGGTGCTGGAGCGGTATCTGATCCACGCCGGCGCGGCGGACTGGTGTTTCAGTCGCAAAGAATTTGAGCAAGGCGGGCTGCACAAGGGCCTGGCTGAGCAGTATCTGATCGAGGACAACAATTTGCTGGGGAACACCGACGGGGCGCCCTGGCTGCGGGCCATCACCCGCTAACCGAAAGAGAATGACGATGAAACTGAGCAATTCTGTGAAATGGCTGCTGGCGCTGACGCTGGCCGGATGGCCGGGCGGCCGGGCGCGCGCCCAAAGCATCATGCCCCCCGTCGCCGCCGCCACGCAGGCGGAGGTCAATGCGGGCACCGTGCCGCGCAAATACGTGGCGCCGCTCACGCTGGCAGGCTGGACCGCGGCCAGCGCCACCAACCTGGCGCGACTCAACTCGAATAACATCTTCACCGGCGCGTCGAACCGTTTTACCGGGGCAGTGAACTTCGCCGCCGCGCTCTGGGCCACGAATCTCAGCGGGCCAAGCGGTGGCAGCCTGAGCCTGGGCACGGGCGGCACCCCGTTTATGCTGGTCAACGACATCGGCATCGGCACCTATAACGGCACGGCTTTCTATGGCAACGGGTCGGGTCTGACCAACCTGCCGGTGTCGGCGATCACCAATGCAAGCGAGTACTTCGATCCGCAGGTCTGGAACGCGGTGACAACGCAAACCAACCTGTTCTTGCTGCGCAGCAATATCCTCGTGATTCCCGGCATCTGGCAGGGGGCGACCGAACCCGGCGGCTCGGGCGGCGCGTATCTGCTGTTTAACACGAACGCCTGGTTGACCGGCTTCTACAGCGATGGCCTGTTTCTGGACGTTTACGCCGGACTGAGCAACGTCCTGAACAGTCCGAGCTTTCGCTTTGGCGATTCGAGTGGCACGATCAACGCGAGCAAAATGCCGTTGACGGTCGCGGGTTATCTGACGGCCTCCGGACAACTGACGGCCTACACGAACATCTTTCTTTTCCCGGGCGGTGGCGACCCTTACAGCCTGACCATTTCCAACAGCACTGCCGCCCGCACGCAGATCAGCCAGTCGGACGTGCTACTGCTATCGCTCACGCCATCCTTGGTAACCATTCATACGAACCTGACCGTGGATGGAGGGGACATCATCGGCTCGACAATCACCGCGAAGGTAAGCGCAAATCTGACCAATGCGACCGTGCGCGGCCTGACGGCCTATGGCAATGCCTACCAAAGCAACTCCGCGACCGTCGGCCCGTCTGACTTCACAGTGACTAACACCAGCGCCGCGAACCAAGGGGCGGTGTTTGGGGCGAACTACTTCAATTTGGCATACGGCAGCGCAAGCACGTTGTCGGGGACAAACGGCAACGTCGGCATCGGAACGACAGCGCCTTCATATAAGCTTGATGTTTATACTACAGGCACAAGCGGATTAAGGGTTACTGATGATGATATCATGCCTACTTTTGCGTTGTCTAGCGGGAATGTGGCGGCGACCACGTTCAGTATTCTGAGGGCGGCGAATGTCTTTAGTGGGGCGGCGGAAAACGATGTTGCTTTTGTAGCCCCAACGAGTAGAAGTTTAAGATTTGGAGAAGGGACAACTGAGTATGTGACATTCAAGACAGGCGGCAACGTCGGCATCGGGACTGTCTCGCCGACTGCCGCCCTCCACACAACCAACGCCGCCCAGCAGGCCATCGTTTTCAAAGTGGACACTACGGCGGGGGCGGTGTCGTTTCAGGTTGCGAGCAACGGCGTCACAACGGCCAACCTTTCTGGCAGTTCTAACGCCGTGGACCTCATTGCCTCGACGGGCATCGCGATCACGACGAATACTGCCGGACGCACGTTCACGCTGGCGTCGGCCCTGACAAACAACACCGGCCTTCCGGGCGTGGTGGTAGGCAGTGGAATTGGCACGAACCTCAGCACCCTGCCCACGCTCTCGGGAGATAACATCTTCATCGGCACGAGCAACCGAATCACGGGAGATTTGGCTGTGGTGGGCACGTTGTATGCCGGCGCGGGGAATTACACGTCGTTAACGGCGGCGACGTTCAGTGTCACAGCGCCGAATGGTGCAATGTGGACGAATCTGACCGGGGCAAACGTGACGGGGACAGTCCCGGACGCGACGCGAGCGGTGTACGTGACGACCTCGCCACTCTCGAACAGTATCAGCGGCAACGCAACGACGGCCACGCTAGCGAGTTACGTGTCCGGCATTCTGACGAACACCGTGGCGCTTGCGTCCAATGTCCAGGCTGGGGCGACGCTTAATGTGGCGAATGGTTCGGCGTTGACCAATCTGAACGCCTCCAACCTTGCCAGTGGCACCGTTCCATCTGCTCGACTTACCGGAGCAAGCATTACCAATGGTGTATTTGGTAGCTTCACGAATCTGGCCAGCCCAGCAGGAGCCGCTGTGTGGGCTATCTCAGACGACGGCACCGCGATATTCGATTCAGTGACAGCGGCCCATGCTGGCAATGGCGCAAGTCTGACCAGTCTGAACGCCGCCAACCTTGCCAGTGGCACGATGGACCCAGCGCGAATGGCGACCAATGCGGCGACGGCGAACGCTCGACTGGTGGCTACCAGTGCCAGCACGGCCCAATGGCAGGATGACAGCACCACGGTTGCGTTCGCTTCCGCAACGAACAGCCTCGCGCTCGGCTGGCCGGCGACCTACAGCACGTTCACCATGACGACCGCAATGGAGGTTACGAACGTGACCGGCGCGGCCAGTGGCAAAATGCGGAGCGGCGTGTTGACGATCACGAACAGCACAGCCGGCAACCTGACGTTGTACCTTCCGACCGCCTGGCGCACAAGCGACGGTGCGAGATCATTTGTCATCACCAACGCGCAGGAAACGGTCCTGAGCGTCAAGGTGGGGGCGTCCACGAATGCGGTCTGTCTGCCGCTCTGGTGACATGAAAACGCTTCTGACATTTCTGATTTCTGCTTTCTGCTTTTCGGCAGCGGCCCAGCCGTTCACATTTGGGGATCAGGCGTTCATGGGCGCGGCGGTGCCGGCGGTGACGGTCGGATGCTCCGCCACACCGAATATCCTCATTGCCGACACTGCAACAAGCAGCGATAGTTTCGGAAACGTCGCTCAGTACATGGTAGGAAACTCTCCGTGGACCAATACCACCGGAGCCTCGTTGGTGATTTGCCGGCTCGACTTCAAGCTTGCTTTCAACGTGGGAGATATTTCCACCAACACGTATTCGGCCAGAATTTACCATGTCACGGGCAATTCAACCGCGGGGCTTGCAGGCCAAAGTAATACACTGGTAGGGACCAACAGTTGGAGCGCCACGTGGGTTGCGTTCCATTTCGCGACAGTCGTTACCTTGACCAACAATGCCACGGTCGGATTCTTTGTCGGGCCGGCAGCGCAAAACGCCGAGAGTAGTACGCTCATGTATTACAAGTCTGACACCACGAACACCTGGAGCAGGACTGAAGGCGTAACGGTATCAGTCTTAAGCGCTGATACCGGAGTAGCGACCAAAATCTACCTGCAACAATGATGAAATGGCTCATTTCAATCTTTTCCACTTCGTATGTTGCGGCAGCTACCTATAACGCTGCGACAGTGGCGTATTCTGATGTATCGAACGCCGTGGCGCTTTCCACCGTTGGCGACACGGTCGTAGTTCCGGCGGGGACGGTGACCTGGACCAACACACTGACTTTGACGAATGGGATCACCTTGCGGGGCGCTGGGGCGGGACAGACGACGATCTATGGCACGGGCAACAATTTGATCTACTTCAACTTGTCGGCGGACAATCCGGCCCGTGTCACGGGTTTCAGTTTCACAAACATTTGGGATTCGTCCTATGCCTGCGCGGTGTATGTGTTGGGCGATTACCACAATGGCAGCAGTGGTCCCTCCACGGCGGTTCGCATTGACCACTGCAACTTCTTGGGCGGCGGGCGCACGGTGTACTTTGTGGGACAAAAAGCCTACGGCCTCGTTGACCACTGCAATTTCACCAACGGCATGAACACGGTTGCCGTTCAGGCATTCGACAATCTCTCTTGGGATGAACCCTTTGGTCTCGGCACAACCAACGCCGTCGTCGTGGAGAACTGCGTGTTCTATCAAACGGGTCTGAGTTTGGGCACGCAAGTTTACAATGAGGAAGGGGCGCGGTTCGTCGTGAGGAGCAACACCTTCATCAAACTCGGTACGGGTGACTACCAGTTTGTCGAATGCCACGGCAACCAGAACTATTACACCGGGACTGGGGCGGATTATCGCGGGTGCCTATTCGGGGAGGTGTATGGGAACACCTTCGTCGGCGAAAACTACCGGCGCATCACTTACTGGCGGTCGGGCACCATTCTTTCTTACAACAACGCCTTCAACATCACGAATGTCTATGAAGGGGCGACTCTCTCCTGCATCCAGATCACGGACGAGGAAACCCATCGCAGTTCGCTTCAGCCGAATCATTGCGACTGGCCGTTTCAGGACGCGGTGACGAACAGTTATTTCTGGGGGAACACCTTGCGGGGCACCTCCATGACGACGATTGATGACGAGACGGGGGGTTATTGTACCAATGGCGTGTTTGTCGTCAATACGGACTACTGGCTGAGCGATCCACGCACAACCACCACAACCAACCGCAGCGGTGCGGTCAACGTACTGAGCGGCTACACGCCGCTGGCGTATCCGCATCCCCGCGTCACGGCGGAGGATGCTGTCGTGACTGCCGCGACCGTAATCGGGCTGTTGTCGGTCGGCACAATTCAATCACCGTAACGAACTATGCCCAACGAAACCAAGAACGGCCTGTTTCGACAGGTGTTAACCGGCGCAATCATTGCCGTATTCGGAGCGGGCTTGGGGTTTGGCGGCACCACGCTGGCCTTGATCCCGCAACTGACCCGGAATACTCAGGACATCATCACCGTGCGCGAGAACGCCAACTACGCCCGCACCTACACGCAGGAGAATGTCACTGCGATTCGCGTGGAGATGGAGAATGAGCGAAAGCGCAACGACGCCAGAGTGTTCGAGGTCGTAGCTTTGATGAAAGAATTACTCAGTACCAACCGTGAATTGATGACGCAGAATCGCGAAACGATGGCGGCGTTGCGGGAAAGGAAAGAACCATGAAACTCCACCCCACTTTCGCAGAGATCGTCCGAGTCAATGAGGCGTTTGAGAAGTTCCAAAAGTCTCTGCACCACTACCTTTGGGTGTGCCGACGCAATCATTCAGCAATAAGGTCAGTGAGTATAACGGCGGGTAACGGGAAGCGGGCAACGCATACGCAACTCACCTACGAGGCCAAAGGAAAACAACATGAAACTTGATACCGCCATTCTCTGTTTGAAATGCACCTGTTATCTGATCGTCGGCATCTTCACGCCTTGGGCCGCGAGCCTGGCGCAGTGGGCGAACTCGGGCGAGTGGCCCGAGAAGATCGTCTGGGTGGGCGTCATACTGCCCGCCAGCGCGATCAGCGGGGCGGCGTCCCTGCTGGCGTTTTTGAGTAGCAGTTACGGGAATTATCTGAAGGGCAGAGTCCCGACGGGCAACACGGAGATTCTGACAAAACCATAACGGAGACAAAACTATGAAGAAACAAGTCGCAGACCCGCGCCAGAACCAAGCTGGTAATCTGGTTCTAAACCGAGGATTTATCCTCTCAGTCTTGGACGATCTGGCTGTGGAAAAACAAACCAGATGGACTTCTACTTTGCGAAAACGCTACAACACAGCAGTTCGCCTACTACAACCATAACCATGAAACAGTGGGAACAAGCCCTGTGGCGAATCTGGCACGCCGGAGAATACCGGAGCTTGGATTCATTTCTTCGATTCTACTGGCCAATGGCCAAGCGGTTTCAACTGACGCGGGGAGACGGAGACTGACGTGATAACGACTCGCATCGCATGGAAATGGCTCTGGTGCTCGTGGGCGCACTACCGGCACCGTTGCTATCCCGACGTGTCACAGCCGGACTCCAAACGATGGCATTGCGACAAGTGCCATCCGTGCGACGAAGCCTTCTGGAATCTCTTTCCAGAATTGAAGCCGCGCGTTCCGTGGACGCATCGCAAATTGAAAGCACTGACAAAACCATGACGGAGACAAAACCATGAAAAGACACATCACAATACTGGCCGCAGTTTGTCTGCTGGCCATCAGCCCGACAATCTTCACGGGTTGCGCAACCCTGCCGCCGACGGCGGTTCAGCGTGCCGCCACCCTGACCAAGCTGGCCGCGTACATCGGCACCGCGGAGTTCCTGCGCACACACCCGGAGAGCCGACTGGCATTTGAGCTGGCGACGGTGGAACTGGACCGGCTCGCCCTGGCCACCACCTACGATTGGGTAGACGTCATGGCCGTGATCCACCGGCTGCCGGTGAAAGAACTTCAGTCACCGCAGGCCCGGCTGATCATCACCGCGGCGACCCTCGTATTGGAAGAATACGGAGCGGCGCCCGTGTCGTTGGATCGGATGGACCAATGGCGGCCCATCGTGATCGCGCTGCGCGACGGGATACGGCTGGGGCTGGATTGACTATGAGCGAGGCGGCCTTACTCTATGACGGCGACGCCGGCTGGACCGGGATGGAAGACCGGCGCACGCCCGCCCTGCTGCCGTCCGGCCTCGCGGCCGACCTCCAGAACGCCACGGTCGAGTTTGGCGATCTGCGCCCGCGTTGGGGCGTGATCGAGCCGGTCTGGGGACCGGCCCGGGTGGATTTGTGCGCCGGCCTGAGCTTGGGCGGGGCGGAGGAGGATTATTGGTGGCTGACGGTGACGGGACTCGAACTGGGGCAAACCTACCGTTACGAGGACAACGGCGCCGAGACGGTCTATGCCTTGACCAACACGCTGGTCGCGACGGCGGCCACGTGGCGGGTGGAAATCAGCGCCGGTGAGGAGGTGGACTTTATCCCGCCGGCGACGACGATTTACGTGCACGGGTTTCTGCCGCGCCAGGGCGGGATCAACCCGAGCATTTACATCCGGCGCACCCCGCTGGCGCTGGCGCGCTGGAACGATCCCCAGGGCGATGAGGCGCTGGTGACCGTGTATGCCGATCCGCGGCGGCAGGCGAGCGACGAGGACCCGGCCGTGGACTTCAACGACGGCGGCCGGGGCCAGGTGTGGCGGGTGCGAGCGGGCCAGGCGGCGGTGCCGATCAAGCTCAACGGGCACGACGTCTGGGGACCGGCCCGGTTGGTGCCGTGCCGAAACGGGCTGGTGCTGCTGCGGCATGGCAATGCCCGCTGGTATTTTCTGAACAGTGACGTGAACGCCACGGCCAACACCATCACGCTCAACTGCGTGGCCGATTTGGTGGTGGGCGACAAGGTGCGCTTCGATCGGGTGCAGATCAGCGACCCGGAAACAGTGTATAGCCCGGACGGCTGGCCGTTGCTGGCGAACACTGAGTACTGGGTGCAGGCGATCTCCGGCTCGCCCTCAGCGGTGGTGCTCTCCGCCAGCTCCGGCGGGGCGGTCTTGGACCTGACGGCGCCCAGCGGCACGGGCCAGTATTACCTGGAGAAAACGCTGAGCACAGCCGATTACGCCGGGCCGGGCGCGGTGCCGTTGATTCTGGAAGAAACGCAGGCGTCGGGCGTGTTGACCCTGGCCGCGGACAATGGCTTCAAGGCGGTGGGGACGGTGGTCACGGGCGCCCTGGATTTCAGCGAGAGCACGACGCTGTGGACGGCGCCGAACCATCGCTTTGTGCCGGGCCAGCGGATTACGTGGGTCGAGAGCGCCACCAGCTCGGATTTCACAGCCGCCCGGCAAACGGCGGGGGTGTACGCCAATCCACTCAGCGATCACACCTTCACGTGCCACAGCACGGCCAACAACGCGTTGACCGGGACCACCGCTCTGGCCGCGGCTGGCGATCTGACCTGGACCTTTCGCAACGCCGAATACAGCGGGATGCCCATCGTGCCCGGACGCGAGGGCGTGTATTTCAAGAACCGGCTGATCATGTCGAATCAGCGCGACAACATCGCCGTGTCCGATCCGCTCGACCCTTTGCATTTTACGCCCTACGAAGCGGCCCTGACGGCCAACCTGGGCGAATCCACGGAAATCACGGCCATCGTGCCGCTGGGCGAGGACGCCGTCGTCATCGCCAAGACCGACGCGATTCTCGGCGTGACGGGCATTGGCCGGCCTGCCGCCGGTTACACGCTCGCCGAATTGCTGACGCTCTCCGAGGTGTCCCGCGAATTTGGCTGCGTCGCGCCCCTGAGCGCCTGTCCGGTGGATTCGGACCAGGACATGCCCCAGGTCTGGCTGCTGGCGCGGAAAGGCGTGGCGGCAATCTTGCGCAATGGTTACGGCAAACTCAGCGCCTTGCGCGTGCCAGTCAGTTTGCAGCTCGCCCGGAAATTACTGGAAGTGGATTGGAGCAACGCTTCCAAAGCCTGCGCCGCCACGTTTGACAACCGCTATCTGGTCGCCGTGCCGTTGCGCGGCCAGGACACCAGCGCCGTGGTCAACAACTGCCTGCTCGTCTGGAACACGCTCACCCAAGGCTGGGATGGCTACTGGCAAGGCGACGAATTGCAACCCGTCCAATTCGCCCGGCACACCGTCAACGGAATCGAGCGCCTGTGTTTCATGCACGCCGACGGCCGCCTGCGCTATTTCGATCCCGACGCCCTCACCGATGACACGGCCACGGCCATCGCGCACACCTACATCAGCCGCGGCTACGACTGCGGCAAGGTCGCCCGGAAATCCTGGCTCGAACTCCAATTGAGTTTCGACGCCTGGTATTGCACTTACGCCGTGGACGCCATTCTCGAAGGCGTGAACGAGACGAAAATCATCTGGGCCGAGACGGTCACTGACCGCACGGCCTCGTTCCTGTTCAACAGCACGCCGGACATCGTGAACGCGCCGGAGACCGCTTACCGGCAGGATTACGCCATCCTCGCCGGCGACGCCGTGTTGCCCAGCGCGGACACCCTGCCCGTGCGCTGGCAGAGTGTCATGCGCAGCATCCCAATTCGGTTCCAAGATCGCTCCGCGCAATTCCGCATCACGGTGACGCGGGGCGCGATGCGGCTCAAATCCCTGGCCGTGACCGCCACGCCGGCGCGCGGCACGCCGCAACCACATCCCTGACCTATGGCCCTCACGACAACCGTTACTCCGCAAATCACGTTCACCAGTGCAACCCCGCTGACCGCGGCCAACCTGAATCTGGCGGCCACGCCGCTGGTGACCGTGACCGGCACGGTGACGGGTGACAGTTACACCGTTTCCGACGCGAGCATCACCGCGGCCAAGCTGGACGAACCGACCCGGTTCCAAGAACACCTCTTTGACGTGGACGAAGGGGTGTCCGTCAACACCTATGTCGTGACCTTGGCGCCGGTCCCGGCCAGTTATACGGCGGGCATGACGGTGCGCTTCCAGGCCAACGCCACGACGTCGCCCAACACGGGAGCGGCCACGTTGAACGTGAACAGCCTGGGCGCCAAAGCCCTCAAGACCACCAAAGGCGCGGCCCTGGCCGCCAACGACATCATGTCCGGCGCCATCGTGACGTGCGTGTATGACGGCACCAATTTTCAGGTGCTGGAAGTCACGCCCGCCACCAGCATTACGGCGGCGATGCTGGCGACGGATGCGGTGGAGACCTTGAAGATCAAGGACGCCAATGTGACGACCGGCAAAATCCTCGATGCGAATGTGACCCTGGTCAAACTGACCGCCACCGGGGGCACAGCCAAGGCGACCCCGATTGCCGCGGACAAGCTCGTCCTGTTCGACAGCGCCGCCAGCGACGCGCCCAAGACCGTCACCGTCAGCGCGCTGCAAGCGGCCACGGGCGTCGTGTATGCGACCACTGAAAATGTGTTGGCGATCGGCTCGGTGATTGACGAAGCGCACGGGCTGGGGGCCAAGCCCCGCTGGGTGCGCGCCGTCTTGGTGGCGCAGGCGGGCGCCGAACTGGGCTACACCGCCGGCGACGAACTGGACGCTGCCGGCCTGCAAAACAACAACGACGGTCAGAGCATCCATTTCGGGGCCAGCGCGACGAATGTATTCGCCGGGGGCCGGTCCTCGGGAGGGGTCCTCACCGTTCTGATGAGCCACAAGACAACCGGCGTGGCCGGTAACGCCACGCTGTCGCTCTGGAAACTGAAGGTGTACGCGATGCTATGACCGCCCCGCCCGACATCCTGAGCCAGTTGCCGCAAGTGCGGCCCCTGCCAGCCGGGCCGCTGGCCGGATTCGGCCACTGCCTGGACCTGTCTGAAGCGAACCTGCAACGGGTCGAGGATAAATGGTTTGACGTGGAGCCGCCCGGATGCGCCGTGGTGCATCGGTTCGGCCCGGGCGTCTATATCCGCGAACTCTCCGTGAAGGCCGGCACACTACTGGTCGGCCATTTTCACCGCGACGCGCACCTGAACATCCTCTTGCAAGGCAGCCTGACCATGCTGCGGGCGGACGGCACCGCCAGTTATTTGAAGGCGCCCGCCACGTTCCTGGGATCGCCCGGGCGCAAGGTCGCCATCGTTCATGAGGATATGATTTTCTCGAACGTGTACGCCACCACCGAGACCGACGTGCGGACGCTGGAGCAAACCTTGCTCGTCAAAAGCGCCGTGTGGGGGAAGCACCTTGCCGCGCAGGTGGAACGGGCCGCCGCGGATCACCAAGCCGACCGCGAGGATTACCCGAAAGCCCTCGCGGAACTGGGTTTCACACACGAACAAGCCCGCGCGATCAGCGAAAACACGGCGGACCAGGTCGCGTCGCCGCTGGGCAACTGCAAGATTGTGGTGTCGCCGTCGCCCATCGAAGGGCTGGGCATCTTCGCCACGTGCGACATCGCCGCCGGCGAAGACATCGCCGTGGCCCGGCTAGGCGCGAAGCGCACGCCCGCGGGCCGGTACGCGAACCACTCCGCCACACCTACCGCCCGGGTGACGTGCCGGGGCGAGGATTTGATTTTTGTAGCCGTGCAGAATCTCAAAGGTTGCCGGGGCGGCCTCCCCGGCGATGAAATCACCGTGGATTACCGCCAGGCCCACAGGAAAGGACAACAATTATGTCAATGATCGCAATAGGTGCCGTAGTCGTAGCCGGCGCCACTGTCTATGGCGCCACCCAGGTGGGCAAAGGTGGCTCAGGCAGCCGTGACTACGGGACAGAGATGAGCAACACCCTACGCGATCAAATTGACGCGATGATGGGCACGGGCAAGTTCAAAGACCTCGGCCCGCTGGCGGAACTGGAAGCGGGCCAAATCCCGCAATGGACCGAGAACGAACTGGACAAGTTCAACCGGATGATGTTCGGCTCGGGCGACCAACCGGGATTGCTGGACCAATACGGTCGGATGCAGCCGCAACTCACCAAGTTCCAGACGGACGCGAACACCGCCTTGCGCGGGGCGGATATTGGCGACGTGCTGAATCTCGGTCCGGAAGCCTTGGCCGCCATGCGGGCCTACAACCCGCAACAGACCGCCCTTCTGGATGCCTACAATCAGCAGGCGCAACAAGGGTTGCAACTGGGCAGCCAGATGGACCCAGCCACGCAAAACCAGTTGCGGAATGCCGTGTTTGGAGAATCCGGCAGCCGCGGTTGGGGTTTCGACCCGGCCAGCCTTGCGGCCTACGCCGGCAGCACGGGGCGCGCGGGCGAGGAGTTGCGGCAAACCCGGCTGGGAAACGCCACCACAGCGATGAGTCTCAATCAGAGTTTGATGGGCGATCCGTTCTTGCAAATCCTGGGGCGTTCGAGTGGCGTCAGCAACCCGGCGTTGGCCTTGGGTGGCCAGGGCCAGAACGCCGCCGGCAATCTCGGCCCGCAACTGTACAATCCCGAATCGCCTTACGCGGGGAACTTGTACAATTCCAATTCCCAGACCGCCGCCGCCAACCGCGCCGCGAACGCGAGCATGTGGGGCAACATCATTGGAGCCGCGGGCTCCTACTTCGGCGGGGCGGGTTGTTGGGTGGCGCGCGAGGTGTATGGCGAGACTGACCCGCGCTGGCGGCTGTTCCGCATGTGGCTTTATAGCGGGCTGGCGCCGGGCTGGTTCCGGGCGCTGTATCTCCGGCACGGACCGGCCTTCGCGGCGTGGCTGCGCGTGCATCCGCGCCTGAAACCGTGGATCAAACTCTGGATGAACGGGCGCGTGGCAACCGTGCGCCGGGAACTCGTGGAGGTCAAATATGCCTAACAACTTTGGCAGTCAAAACGTCGGCGCCGGCTGGGGTCCGCCGCCCGGTTACATCGAGGGCTTCAGCCAGGCCGGCGCGGGGATCGGGCGCGGCTTGGCGGCGCTGGGCGAGGGCATGGCGGAAGCCAAAAAGAACAAGGAAGAATCCCAAGGCTTGGAGATGGCCGGCCAGATGATGGCCAAAGCCTTTTTGGGTTCCGATACGCCGTTGCCCGAGAATTGGCAGAAATTTAGCGCGATGAGCGCCGGCGCAAAGAAGGCGTTTCTGGGTGAAGCCTGGAAAACGCTGGCGGTGACGACCCAACAGAAGGAAGCGGAGCAACGAAAGAAATACCAGGACGCCATCATTAAGGCGCAAGAGGGTCAACTGGCCATTGCCCAGGCCGGTGAGGGCCGTGCGGCCGCCGGCGAAACCCGGCTGGCCTCCGATTTTCAAGGGCAACAGCGGTTTCGGGCGGCGATGAGCCAGGGAAGGCAGGAGAGCCAACCCAGCCCGCTCAGACTGCCTCCCGAACTCGGCGGGAGCGCCTTCAGCCACTATCTCAAGCCGGACATCCAGTATCGGCGCAACCCCACGGGCGACGAAACCCTCAACATCGCCGCCGCCAACCTGAACCCGGACGACCTGTATCGGGTCGCAATGGCCCGGCGCGCTGCGTCAGAGGGGCAGGATCCCACCGCGCAGATGCAAGCGCAAGCGGCGCTGGGCCAGTCGCAGGCGGCCTTGATGAATGCCGAACGGTTGAAGGCGGAGGCGGCGCAGGCGTCGTCGGGCATTGGCCCCCAGCCGGGGGCGGAGCCGCCGGAGGGGTTTGTCTGGATCGTCCGGGGCAAAAACTGGATGATGGTCCCGGAGAAATCCGTCTCCGCCCAAGACCAATTCTACATGCGCATCTTGGGCGAGATGGACGCCGAGAAGGCCGCGAAAACGGGAACCCAAAAGTCTCCCTGGTACAAGCGTTGGTTTGGGCGCGGTGGCGGTGGTGGCGGTGCGTCCAGCACGAACGCCGCCGCGGGTGTCGGGCCGGCTGCAAAGTTTATCTATGACGAGAACGGCAATCTGAAGCTGGCGGAATGAGCGATGCCCCAAACCGTCAACATCCAGAGCACCGGCGAGACCTGGGAGTTCCCGGATGAAGCGTCGCCGGAACAGATTCAAACCGCCATCCGCGGTGAACTGGGCCGGCGTTCGCTGAAGAACGAGGCGTGGCGGAATACGTTTTGGCAAGGACTCCCTGAAGTCCGCGGTCCAGAGCTACAACAGGCCGCCCGACGCGAGGACCTGGCCGCCGCGCAGGCGGAAGGGCCGGCGCCCGTCATCGCCAGTTCTCCCACGACCCTCAGTAAATTGCCGGGGGCCGTAGGTGGAAACCTGGCGGGCGCGGCGCTCAAGGGTCTGGCGGTGGGGATGGCCGATGCCGCGCTGGCGCCGGTGGGCGACTCCTTGCCGTCGCCGGTGGAAACTCCCTTGCAACGCGAGGTGCGCGCCGAGCCGGCCCTAGCCAAGCGCCAGCGGATCGAGGCGAACCCCACGTACCAGATCGGCCAATGGTTTCAGGACAAGGCCGCCGGGATCATGGAGAGCGTGCCCGAGCGCGAGCGCGGCACGGTGGCCGCGCAACTGACGGAATCAGTGTCCAGCCTCGCCCCGATTGCCGCCGGACCCGCGGCGCCGCTGCTGTTTGGGTTGCTCAAGACCGGGGAGGTGTACGACAGCGGCTATCAAGCGGCGGTCGAGGCCGGCAAATCCCCGAATGAAGCGGCGGAGATCGCGGCGAATCAGGCGTTGCTCAGTGGCGTGAAGGAAACCGCCGTGTGGCAGGCCGGCCCGGTCGCGTTTCGCAAGTTCATCGGCCAACGCATCGCGCGCACGGCGGGCACGTCCATGTCGAGTCGCTGGCTGGCGCAGACCATCGGGAGCGGCGCGGAATTGGGCACGGTGTCGGCCACGGCGCAGGCGGGTCAGAACGTGATTGAGGGCAAGCCGGTCGCGGAAGGAACGGGCACGGCGGGCGTGGGCGGTTTTCTCCTGGGCAGTGTGCTCGGGGGCGTGCGGCCGGTCGGGCCGGCGGGGCCGGGCGAAATCCCGTTTGCGCCGGAAGTGCATCGGTTGCTGGACCGGATGCGGCCGCAGTTTGAAGCGAAGCCCGGGACGCCGTATCGCCGCCCACCACCACGCACGGGCTACACCTCACCGCGCCGCCCCGGCGCACCTCCGACAGAACCGCCCGCGCCCGCGCCCGCGCCGCCGCCCGTGCCGCCGCAATTACCCCCACCATCCATTCAGCCTCAACGCCCGGAACCGCCGCCAGCGTCAAAAGGTGACGTTACCGAAACCGGGACAGCGCCGGGAATGCCGGTTGCGCCGGTTCCGACGCCAATCGGCGATGCGCGCCGGTTGAAGCTGCTTGAGGATGTCAACAGCGGGCGTGCCGTCGAGGCGGGCGACCTGCGGCCGGGCGAGGAAAGCTTGCTCGAACCGATGGGGTACGCGCGCGAGGGCGACCAGTGGGTGAACAAGAGCGTGCTTTACCAGCCGTTGCCGGAGATCGGAGTGGGGCAGGACTTAACGCAAAGACGCGAAGGCGCAAAGATGGAAGAGCGGGAGGCGGAAACGAAGGCCAGCGCAGAACTCTTTCCCGCCGCTGAAACGCCGTTCAACCTGACGGCGGAGAAGGGCGAAGCGCCGCCCGCGCCTTCCGAGTTTGGCGGGTTCGGGGGCGAGAAGCTGGCGCAATCGGAGATGTTCGCCATCCAGAAGATCGTCGAGAGCAAAGACCCGGGCAAATCGGCAGACGCGGCGCAGGCGATGTATGGCGGGCCAGCCAAGGCCATCCCGATCATCGAACGCCAGTTGCGCGTGATGGACAGCGACCCGGACACGAAGCGCGCCTTCACCAAACCGCAGCGCGCCATGCTAAAGGAGGTTTTGGCCCTGTTACAACAGCGCGCCGAGACTCCGCGCGCCAAAACCGACGCCGCCCGCGAAGCGGAAGACACGCGCAACGATCCCGCGCAAGCCGCCAGCGACACGCTGTTCAGCAAACCCATGCTCGGGCCGGGGGGCGAACTCGGAGGGGAAAGCGGAAAGCAGAAAGCAGAAAGCAGAAAGCCGGAGGATGATCCGTTTTTGTCCGCGTTTGATGCCGTGCCGATGGAGATGCCCGAGGCGGTGCGCGTCATCAAGGCGCTCACCGGCGTCTGGCCCAAGGTGCGCGAGCGGATGCGCAACGCGGCCGGGTTCTTTCGGTTCACCCAGGGCGAGGCCGGCAAAGGCCAGGTGTTCCTCAAAGCCGGCATCTTCGATTTGCTCACCGAGAAGGAGAAGGCGGATTTGCGCCAGGAAGCCGACGATTACGGCAAGGCCACGGCGGAGCGCGGCGAAGACCCGGGCAAGATCGCCGCCGAGCGTTACAAGTTCCTGCTCGATGAAGCTTACGAGGCGGCCAAGTCGCGTAACCCGGTCCAGGCGCTCAAGGTCATCTGGCACGAGATCGGGCACGTCGTGGACTGGATCCCGGATCATATCATCCGCGGTCGCGGCAATTTCTTCGGGCGCATCGGCACGTTGCGGGATTATCTGAAGCACACGTTGCCGCTCGATCCCACGAAGCCCGCCGGCGAGAAGCTGACGCCGGCCGACAAGGCGCGCATTCTGAAGGAAGCCGAGCAATCGGTGCGCGATGACATCGGGCCGATCCGCGAGATCGTGCGCACGATCATTGTCGAGGAGCCGGAATGGCGCATCACGGGGATTCAGCCGAATGACGTGCTGAACATCCTGCGCGAGTCTGCCGGCAAGGAGACGCCGGAACTCACGCGCTGGTTCGCCGAGCAAGACAGCAAGGTGAAGGCGGAGATTCTGCGTAAAGCCATGCGCGGTTTGCTCGATGAACGGCTCGAAGCTTTGGGCGGCAAGAAGGAACAGATCGGCACGCGGCGCGTCGAGAAGACCGTGCGCGAGAAGGTCGGTCGCGAGCCAACCCCGGCCGAGATCAAGGCGCGTTTTGCCGAGTTGCTCATCAAAGCCATCCGCGAGCGCAACCTGGCGGACCTGGCGACGGTGAAGGCGGAGTTGCAACCGCTGATTGCCTGGTGGCGCGGCACGGAGACGATGGAGGAGTATTTCAAGCCGTCCGCCGAGATGTATGCCGAGGCGTTCAGTGCCTGGGCGAACAATCCCGCCGCGGTCCTCAAGCGGGCGCCGACGTACTCGCGGCTCATCTGGAATTACCTGGATCGCAAGCCGCAAGTCAAAGCGCTCTACGACGAGATTCAACGCCAGATCAAGAGCGGCGAGATCATGCCCGGCCGGGTGCGGTCGCTCTACGAGATGTGGGAGGGCGACGACGCGCGCAGCCTGAAGCACGGGCGCGAGTGGCGGCAGGCCACGGCCCGGGATTTCTACGACAACGTCAGCTATCATTTTGACCGCCGGTTCGGCCCGGTGTATCGGGCGGCCAAGGGTTACGCGCACGAGGGCCCAATGCGCGAGGCGGTGGGCACATATCTGTATCGGGCGGCGGAGCACGAGCGTTTCCTGGCGGCGCTCAACGGCGGAGTGGGCAAACGGCTGGTGAAAGCCGGCCTTGATTGGACGCATGACCTGGGCGAATACCTGTTTCACAAGCGCGTCATCGAGGAGCGGTTCAACCTGGCGAATCCGTTGGGCTGGACGAGCAAGAACAGCCTCGAACGCCTGGGCGAGATGCAGCGGACGATGGGCGCGGAGAAGTGGACGGCGCTCGAAGAGGCGGGCGCGGAGTTTCGCCGGCTCTACGAGGAGTTCGTGGTGGCCGAGGTAAACGGCGGGCGGATGTTCACGCCGGAACTGGCGGCCGTCCTGGCCGAGCGGGCGCATTACGCCACGTTTTCCGCGATCAAGAACGTGCCGGACAACGGCATCGAGAAGATTCTGGAAAGCCGCTACGGTGCGGGTGTGACGCCGCACATCTACCGGCAGATCGGCAACCTGGGCGAGATCAAGAATCCGGCGACGGCCACGGTGCTCAAGGGGATGAGCCTGATTTCCGCGAGCTACCGGAACACGATGAAGCGTGCGGTCGTCAAGATGCTCCAAGCGCAGGACCCGGCCAACATCATGCCGGCCAAGACGCGTTGGAACGGCAAGACCCGCGAGGCGATCGTGGTGGACAATCATCCGAAGGTCGGGACAATCGTTTACCTGCACGAAGGCAAGCCGCAGGCGTTTTACGTGCGCAAGGTGGTGGCTGACGCCGTGAACGCCGGCAACCCGGCGGAGAACATCGTCCTCGGCGGCCTGGTCAATGCCACGGGCTGGCTCAAGGGATTGTTCACGCAACTGAACTACGGGTTTTGGCCGGTCAACATGGTCCGTGATTCGGTCGGGTTCGCCATGCAGATGCCGGGCACGTTCTCGGCGGCGCATTGGGCCAAGGTCTTGCCCCGGGCGCTGGTGGCGGCCCGGCAGTCCGTGACGCACGCGAAGCCGAATCCTTACGCGGACGCGGCGTTGAAACGGAAGATGCTCATCTCGAAGGGCGATCCGCGCGGGGTCTATGCCGCGGCGGAGAACGAATACGAGTTGAAGCTGGCCAGTTTCGGAATGGAGCCGGCCCAATGGGATGCGCAGGGGCGCGGCGTGAACGCGCTGGTCAAGGCGTGGAATTGGTATCGTGAACTCGGGCAATCGGCGGAGCGCGTGAACAAGATCGCCGGCATGATTTACCTCGACGAGAAGTTCCCCGCGATGCCGGAGTGGAAGAAACGCGAGATCGTGCGCGAACGGTCGGGCAGTCCGAATTTCCTCGAACGCGGCGCGAGCAATCCCCAGGTGGATTTGCTGTTCCTGTTCTACAATCCGTGGAAGGAGGGCCTGCGCAGTGTGGTCAAGTCGGCGCGGGAAAATCCCTACAGCTTCGCCGCCAAGGCCACGGGCCTGGTGCTGATGCCCACAATCCTGCAAAGCGCGGCCGTCATGGGGCTCCTGGGCGACGAGCGCAAGAAGCAGTATCGCCGGGCCGGAGATTATCTGCTCACCAATTACCTGGTCGTGCCCCTGGGCGAGGATGCGGACGGCAAGGGTGTGTTTCTCACGTTGCCGTTGTGGGAGCCGGCCCGCATTGCGCACGGGCTGCTGTTCCAGACGTTGACCGGGCGCGGCCAAGGCATCCTCAGTCATGCCGGGGGACAGTTGCCCAGCGTCAATCCGGTCTGGAATCTCGGCCTGGCGTGGTCGCAATATCTGACGGGCAAGAATCCGCCGGACTGGTTTCGCGGCGTGAACGTGCTGACCGATGACCAGTTCGCGGCGGGCGGTTGGCCGGCGTTCGAGCAGATGGCGAAGTATTCCTGGAACACGGCCGGCGGCAGCATCGTGAACCGGTTCAAGAATCTGAACCTTGAAGCCGGCGCGGACACGGACCTGCGCGCGTTCCTGTCGTTGCCGGGCGTCAACAACGCGCTGGGCCGTTGGATTCGCGTCACGGATCGCGGCCAGGCGGATGAAGCACGGGCGCTGGCCAGGACGGTGGAACAACGCAAAGCAGGGACGCGCCTGGGGATGCAGGAGTATCTGGCGCTGCCGGCGGAGGATTTGGCGAAGGCCATGAACGAGATCCGCCGCAAGATGCAGGCTGGCGAGGCGTTTAGCACGAGCGAGAAGCTGTTGTTGCGCGAGCCGTATGCGCTGCAATACCTGATGCGCCGCTGGCCGGAGATCGAGGCGGCCAGGCGCAGTCCAATGCTGCGGCAGTTGCAACAGGGCAAGAGCGCGGAAAGCAAGGCGGCAATTCTCCAGGGTCTCTTCGAGTGATTTGTCTGGCGGTCGGGCTGCGACGGTGATACGCTGGGAGCATGAAGGCGATGCTGTTGGCGTTTGTGGCCGGCGCGCTGCTCGGTGCGTTGGCGGTCGGCTTGGTCCCCAGGGATTTGTACGGGGTCACTCCCTTGTCTGGTAATGGGTTTATGCGCTACAACGCGCGCACTGGTGACGTGTGGCTGTGGCTGCTACCTCCGTCCGGCAGCACCAATCGCTCCGCTGCTCACTGGGTCAAACTACCAGACTGAGCGGCATCATCGTCGGCATCAGTGACCGGCGAACCGGCGCAAGCGGTTGACCCGCAACGGGCAGTCGCGCCACAACACCCAACTCGAAATCAGGAAACGGAGCAATCCGTTCGTGGGTTCAAATCCCACCCCTTCCGCCAATGTTTTCGCAGTGATCGCGCGTCAGGAGGCCCTTTCCATGCGGGTTGGAGTCAGGTGCGATTGCTGTACTTTGTTGTTGCCATGCGTGTCAATGAATGTCATATAATTCCATCGTGACAGGCATCACAAGAGGCATCACCAGCATTTCTCATAATATGTGTTGACATATTCCGTCAATCTGCGAGACTCACGGTGTCGGAAGAATCTGACAATCGCCCCGGCGAATCCGGGAAGTGACCGAAAACACAGACAAAATGAAAACGATAGCATCACAAGAATCCGAGTGGACGACCAAATTCCTCAAGCAGTCCAAATCCGGCAAATACTTCGTCGGCGTCCAAAACGGCGGGTCGCGCGGAAGCCACCAACCACAAGATCAGGTCAACGGCGACTGGGGATTCTGGCACGAGCCGTGCCATCACATTTCGGACGACGAAGCCGAGGCCATCGCCGATGAAATGGGCGTCGAAATATAAATCACCCGTGAGGAATCACGTCCCACTCGAAACCGGTCCAGGACGCCCGCTGACCGACTCAACACCGGCCAGCGGGCACATTCACTTGCGCGTCACGATGGAGCGCAAAAACCGATACGTGAAGGCCGCGCACCGGCGCAAGCGCAAGCTGTCCGAATGGCTGACCGAGACGTGCGACATTGCCGCAGCGTCATGAGACCTAACTTCACCACGAAACGGGGTGGAGTGTTTTATTTCAAGAAACGCATCTCAGGCAAGGTGCTGTTCCAATCCCTGCGCACGAGCGACCGGCAATTAGCCGTACGGAAGGCGAAGCTGCTGGCCGCGGACCTGGAGGCCGGGCGTTGGGATCGCGTGTTTGAACTGCGCACGCGGCGGGAACTGGCGTCGATCGGCGAGGTGCTGGCGGTTTATGAGCCGGCAGCGGCACGATTGCAGCTCAAACCGCGCTCCGCCTACGACGCGGCGCGCGCGCTGGAATTGGTCGTGAGGAAGGGGCTGGGCACGACGGCGCCGGGCGGCGTCAGCACGCGGGAGTTGACGGATAAACTGGCGCGGCGCTTCGAGGAGGCGAGTGTGGCGGGCGCGGGTGAGCAGGAGGTGGAACGGAGAAAACGGTCGGCGGCTTCGCTGCTGCGGCAGGCGCGCTCGGTGTTTTGCCGGGACGCGCTGCAACTCTACCAGGACTCGGGCTTGACGTTGCCGGATGTGTCGGGTTTCCGCAACGCGCGGGTGTTGTTGAAAGTGGCCAAACTGGATTACCAGCCGCCGAGCGACGCGGTCCTGGCGGCGACGTTCGCGTCGCTGCCGGCGCTGGCCGAGGGGACGGCACTGGAGCGGGACATGTATCGCGCAGTCTGCCTGGCCGTGGGTGCTGGGCTGCGCAAGAGCGAGATCATGGCGGCGCGGTGGAACTGGTTCGCGGTGTGCGACGGGCGGCCGGTGGTGCGCTCTCAATATGTCTGTAAGAACCGGTCGGACATGAATGTGCCGATGTTGTCGGAGTGGTGGACGCGGTTGCAGGCAGCGCGGCCCGGCGAGGCGCGGGAGGATTCGGCAATCTTATGCGGCGGCGCGGCGGCGGTGTTTCGCGCGGTGGGCAAATGGATGGGCGCGCTGGGCTGGCGGACGCAAAAACGGATTCACGAGTTTCGAGCGTATGTGGGGAGCCAGATCGCCCAAGAGCACGGGATCGTTGCGGCGTCGTTGTTCCTGCGGCACGGAGACATCAGCACGACCCAGAGGTTTTATTTGAGGTACTTGACGCTGGGGAACGTCGAGGTGCGGATTGGGTGATTGCGGATTGCGGATTGTGGATTGCGGATTCAGTCCCGGCGCACTTTTGGCACGAGCACAGGCCGGCGATTCCGCGTTGATTGATGACCAAGAGTTGTTCCGCGTATTCGCCGCAGGCATCGCAGTATCCTGGCCCGATGATTTCGGCACGCGGGTTGGCCGAACAATGCTCATTTTGAAGGTCATCGAAACACAGGCCGCACAGCAAAACGTAGCTTCCCCATCGGTATGGAGTGCTGCGGATTCTTTCTCCACACTTCTGGCAGCAGATCGCCGAACCAGTCGCTGAGCTTGGGTCGTTCATGGTTTGCGGGTTGTCGCGGCAACGGCGTTGGGTTTGCCGGTGGTGTCGGTGACTACACTGTTCGGCGGATGCACCCTGAGCACCATGAGAACACCCAACATTTGCATCTGTGCGACTCGCAGGCCCATGTCGCATTGCGCGAGCAAGTCTTTGGGAATCTGCTTTCCGTTGAGTTCGGTTGGTATCTCAACGTCCTTTATAGACTCGCTGATGTCCAGAGCTTCACCGATGATAGACTGGAGCTTGCGACAACGCCGAACCAGGTCACTGAAGCGCAGGCATTTCGGGTCGTTCATGGTTTGCGGGAAGGGGGAACGCGGACGTCCTGGTTGTTCGGCGAGTTCCTGGCCTCGATGTAGCCGGCGCGATAAACGTAAACGATGCGTGCCCGGTCGGTCTTTGATAGCGGGCTGGCCCAGTTACGGACCCAGGCTTTGCCGGCACGGGTCGCCTCCTTCCAAAGCGCGGACACCGATTCGATTGGTTTTGGTTCATTCATGGTTTGCGGGGTGTGTTCGGCGGACGCAGCCCCGGCCTGCTGCGGGGACTGTCATCCTCTTTGGGGAGCCCGTGCTGCCATTGGCAGTTTTCCGTGGGGCAGTATTGACCTACATGGTCGCGCCGCAGTTTCGCGCCGCAGTATTTGCAGCGCGTCCATTTTACGCGCCGCGGATCGTCCGGGTCGTTCATGGTTTGCGGGGTTTGCGGGAAGGGGGAACGCGGAACGGGGAGTTTCATGGTGTGCCAGTGCAAAGCAGAGGCTATCTCCACCCGGCGACGTACGGCTTCACGCAGCAGGTCCGTGTAATAGCTGCAGCCGGACTCGCGCTCCTCCGCTACCAACCGGTTGCATCGCGTCTCTTGTACTTGGAGTTTGCGCGCCAGCGTATTCGCGCGCCTTTTATGCCAGCGGGTTGTCCGGGCGTGGGTGAGGGTGAGAGTCATGGTGTGCGGGGTTTGGGGGAACGGGGAACGCGGAGCGCGGAGCGCGGAACGGCGGGCGCGGCGCTCACCTTGACGTTCGGCGAACTGGTGAGACGCGCTTTGAGCCGGTCAACAGTCGCCTCGAATGTGTGGTCGCAGCATGCGCAGATGTGTGCGCCGTCGATCCATACGTGCCACACTGTGTCCTCGTGGAGCAGCCGCACGTCGGTCGCCGAACTAGTCGTTGAGCTGGGGTTGTTCATGGTTTGCGGGGTTTGCGGGAAGGGGGAACGCGGAACGCGGAGCGCGGAATGGCGATGGCCCGGTTGAGTAGGTATGTTTCCGTCCACGACATGCCGCAGGTTGAACACGCGCAGCGAAACGTCGCGTCCGGCGGGTACACGCAGACGAGTTTTCTCCGGACGGTGTGTGTAGCTGCCAGGCAGTCGTCCAGCGCACAATTCGCTGTGGAGTTCCTATTCATGGTTTGCGGGGCTTGGGGGAACGGGGAACGCGGAACGGGGAACGCGGAACGGCCGGAGTCTCGTTGAGTGAGTCAGTTTCGGTGCGACGGGAGCCGAAAGCAGTCGAGCCGACATCGGGTTTCCCCAGGCGGTCGCCTCGCTCGCGCAGATACTGCAAGAGAGCCTCTCGAACGATGGACGCCTCGCTGGTCAGGCGTGAGTCGGCGATGGCCTGCAGGCTGGACTTCATGCCCACCGGCAACCGCACTTTAATCTCCGCATCGTTGCGCGATTTCATTCAGTGGGGAACAATGTTCCCAAACGCGCTCAAAGTCAACCCAAAAGATTTTCAGAGAATTTTGTTGACGTTCCGCCCCCTTTGGTGCACAAATGACCACATATGGCAGCAAAGTGTTTCGCGGCAGAAATAAAGACTCGCGTTAAACCGCGCGAGAAGCGGTTGCTGGAACGACTCGCCGAAGCGCGCCAGCTCGCGGTCTCTGACATCGTGCGTGAGGCGCTTCGAGAATACATCACGCGTGAAACTCCAGCCGAGGTGGCGGCATGAAGCGCACGATCACGATCACTCGCAATCGGATGGGTCGCGTTCACATCGGGATCGCCGACGGCGACTGGCGCCTGCTGCGGGCGCACCTGTATCGGCTGGCGGGCGACGAAGCCGCTTGCCAGGCGGTGGTGGGTCATCATCCCTCGGCCCTGGCCCTGGAAAAGTTTGCGGCGGCGGTGCAAAAGTTTGAACTCCAGGAGGTGGCGGCATGATCAGTTCTGCCGCAGCGCCTGGTTCGACGCCCCTCACGGGCCTGGAATATGCACTCTGCGCCCTCTCATTTTTCCGTGGCAGGCATGTGTGGAAAGAGCGCGGCAGCCGGCGCGGTTTGCTTGTCCAGAATCGCATCAAAGATCTCAGCCGGTCGGGCAAAATGAAGCGCGCCAGCCGGGCGTTCGTCCGCAGAGCGAGGGTGGCCGGTTTCCGGGGTAGCATCATTCTCCAGGTCATGTCGCCAAACATCCAGCCAATACAGACGATGGAGGTGGCGGCATGAAGCGGGTCATCACCATCACGATCGAGGGAGAGGCGCTGTCTGCCCCGCGGCCCAGCGGTGACCTGGAGCTCGAGCGGCTGTGGTATCTGGAGCAGCTCTCCGCGCGGGCGCGCGAGGCCGTTGAGTATTTCCACCACACGGTGTTTGAGAAGCGGACCGCGCACGTGGAGTTCAAATGAGTATCCGCTCGCTCAACGTCAGAGCTGCTGACCAAAAAGGAAATTACTTTTACCACTTCCATGGGCCCACGCTGCGTAACGGTCAGCCCGTGCCGCCGCTCGGTGAATGGTTGGTGTTTGAGGGAACGCTGGAACCCTGTCACTCGGGGCTGCATGCCAGCGAGCACCCGTACGACGCGCTGCTGTACGCGCCGGGCGACACCCTGGACCGTGTGTCATTGGGCCGCCGGCGCGTGCCGCACGGCACGCCGGTGGATAAGTGGGCGAGCGGCAGACGCCGCCGGCTGGTGAGTATAGACGCGGGGCCGATGTTGCGCGCGTTTGCCCGCCGCGTGGCGCTCGACGTGCTGCCGCTGTGGGAGAACGCACCAGTTGCCGTGCGGGAGTACCTGACGACTGGTGACGAAACCAAACGGGCCGCCGCCTGGGCCGCCGCCTGGGCCGCCACGGCCGCCTGGGCCGCCACGGCCGCCACGGCCGCCACGGCCGCCGCCTGGTCCGCCGCCTGGGCCACCACGGCCGTCGTCACGGCCGCCAAGGCCGCCGCCTGGGCCGCCGCCACGGCCGCCAAGGCCGCCGCCAGGGCCGCCAAGGCCGCCGCCAGGGCCGCCAAGCCCGCCGCCACGGACGCCGCCACGGACGCCAGGGACGCCGCCAGGGCCGCCACGGACGCCGCCCGGGCCGCCGCCACGTCACGCTACCGACAGTGGTTCCGCGAGATGGTGGATGACGAGTTCGAGCGCGGCGTTTACAGGCACGGGCATGAGGCCGGCCCGGTGGCGTTCAAAGCGCACACCCGGGACGCCGGGCCGGCTTTTTTCCCCAACAGGAGGGCGTCATGTTCTGGGTGATTCTGCTGTTGTGCATCCTGTTCGGATGGTTCGTGTGCCTCGCGGGGCGCGAGGTGTGGAGGTCGGGCCGATGAAGCCGAAGGTTCACACGAGCCGGGTTATCGTGCGGCGCGGGCCGCGCGGCCGGGGTTGGACGTGGGTCTTGATGTATTTCGAGCAGCCCGAAGCGAGCGGCTGGGAACCGACGCTTGCGCGCGCATTGCTGCAAGTGCGCAGAGCCAAGCGGATGCTCAACCAGGAGGCGCGAGCATGATGCGCGTGCCGATAGAGTTTCAGGCCGGTTCGAGCGCAGGTTGCCCCGCGTGCGCCGGGCCGGTCGTTCTGCAGGGTAGAGTTCGAGGAACTCCGCAGCCTCATAAACTGCCGCAGCCTGGTGCGACTCCAGGCCCTGCAACCAGTTTTCAGGCGGCCAGCCAGCCAGCCGCCTATTCATTTTCGTCACCGGGCAATCCGGTGACTGCGCCGGTGCTCGCCGAGGTGATTATTTCTCCTCCCTCGTCACCGGCGCTTCCGTCTTGGGAATCGTTGGGGGATCGGATCGCGGAATGCACGCGGGAGGTGCGCGAGTTGCGCGAGCACCACCAGGATGAAGCGAAACGCATGGAGCAAACGCGTAAGGAAATCTTATGGAAATCGCCTTTGACTATATCCTGATTGCTGCGGGTGGAGCGTTTGTCACCGGCCTCATTTTGCAGTGCTGGGTCGAGGCTCGCGATTCGATCTGGTGGCGGGCCGGCAGGGCGCGAAAGGAAGGTGGAATCATGTCCGCCCGGAAGTCGGCCCGCCGCCTCGGCCTGCGGCCTAGGTCGTCGCGGTTGAATTTCCGACGCCCACTCGCGCCGCGCTTTTTTTCCACTGGAATCCTGAGACGGATGGAGGACTAATGCGCGCGGTGGAGGAACATCTGTCTCCCGAAGAAACCGCGCGGCGGCTGGGAGTGAGCGTGTCCACCGTGTGGAGATGGGTCCGTGATCGCAGGTTGCGCGCGGTCAAACTGGGTTATCGGATCACCCGGATACCAGCTAGCTCGGTCAACACTCTGTTGAAAGAATGCAAGGTCTGAATCCAGTCCATAGCGATGAGGACGCGCTGGAAGCCTACACAGGCCAGCCCGGCCTTTTTTCAGGACTGGACCTCAACCGCCCGCTGGTGTTAGCCGCCCGGCGTCACCTGCACACCGGGACAACGACCACCAGTCACGAGGAGCAAGCGGCGCAGATCGTCGCGCTGGCCACTCTCAACTGGTCAGACAGCCGAATCGCCGCACACTTGGGGCATAGCCGGAGCACCGTGTCTGCCGTTTTGAGGCTGGCGGAAAAAGCTGAAAAAGTGGAGCAGGTACAGGCGCGCGTATTGTCCGCCGCAGCGCAGGCGATCCACAGCGACATCGAGCTCGGGGTGACGCTGGCCGACGAGATTCGGGCCGGAGATCGGACACTCCTGCGTGAGACGGCCGCATTCAAGACCGCAACATGGGTTGGGGTCCGGCAATTGGCCGGCACAGTACAATCGGCGCCGCCGCCGTCGGTGAGCGTGACAGTGGGCGCTGGGAGCGTGGTTCAGGTGGTTGAGAACTACCGTCGCCGGATCGCCGGCCTCGCCTCACCTGATTCGGAATCAGGTGCCGACAAGATCGAACACCAGCAAAATGAGGGTAACGCGGTCGCGGTGATGCCTGCGGTGATACCTGGGCCGTCCGATTCGCACCGCTCGGCGGGCGAGCGCGCGGGCGCGTCAGAGGGGAGGGGGGGGGGGTGCGAGTTGCCGGGTGGGGCCGGAGATACCGATGGGAAGGGTTGAGAAAATCTTTATGACAAGTACGCCA
>ERZ1292629.462-Hain-H43-01um-R1-462-length-43987-cov-21_pt1 | contig 43987 bp, 44 predicted proteins | sample MGYA00564399_ERZ1292629 | MGnify/ENA primary metagenome ERZ1292629 (study PRJEB36523, sample SAMEA6512636) | groundwater metagenome | collected 2019-01-08 | study: AquaDiva: Metagenomics assemblies of 32 groundwater samples
TAGGACACAGCCCTTTGGAGGCTGGTATCTTGGTTCGAATCCAAGTCCCGCAGCAGGTTTGTTAAACCCGCACTAGGCGGGTTTTTGCTTGACATATTTTTAATCAGGAATAATCTAAATGATAGATATGTATATTATAAGTAATATTAAAATAATATCAAAAACATGAAAAAAATCATTTTTGTTTTTTTCGCAATATTTTTTATAACAGTTTCAGCTGTTCCGGCAGAAGCTCAGATGTATTCTAATGTACAAACAAGTTCTGCGACAAATATTTCTAATTATCAAGCAACTTTGAACGGCTATCTTTCTAACGTTGGTTTATATACTTCAAACTATGTTTATTTCCAGTGGGGAACAACAACTAATTACGGCTACCAAACAAACCAGCAATATTTAAGTTACGCAGGCTCTTTTAGCCAAAATATTGCAAATTTATCTGCAAATACCACTTACCATTTTAGGGCGGTAGCTCAAGGAAATTACGGAACTGTTTATGGCCAGGATATAACATTTTATACATCGGGTTCTGGTTATTATGGTTCAGGCGTTTTAATTGTTAACAAACAAATTATTAATTTTACTTCAGGCAATTTAAATTGGGCAACTTCGCAAAATGCTTCGCCTAGTGACACGCTTGGTTTTGCAATTACTCTTCAGACTGGAAACCAAGACGCGCGCAATGTAAATGTAAGGGATATTCTTCCAAATTATTTAATTTATAAAGACAGCCAGACGATAACCGGATATTCAAATTACAGCGGAGATATTACTTCTGGAATTAATTTTAATACAATTCCGGCCGGTCAAATTGTTATAATAGGATATCAGGCGCAGGTTGCTCCAGCTGGAAATTTTAGTTATGGAACCTCAATCTTGAATAACAACGTTACTGTTACCAGCAATGAAACTGGAACAACTACTGACAGCGCAACAATTTATGTAAACAGGTCGGGGACCGCGGGCGCCACATATATTCCAACGGGTTTAACAAATAATTTTTTCACAGATTCATTTTTTCTGCCGTTGTTCCTTATTATTTTAGGAATGTGGTTCTACTTTTCTGGCAAAGCCTATAAACTCGCCGACTGGCTCCGAGGTCGGACATCAAGATACTTTTAAATACACTTTCATTTTGGAGACGTCCGACCTCGCCATGCTTTTTTAGTACCGTGGTTCAGTGCACGGGACTGTTTTATTGTGCGACAAATTTAGATTTGAAAATTTAAGATTAAAAGAGTAATATGTAGATGTTTCTTCCACTGACTCTTTTTTGGAGGAAAACCATGAAACCCGTTATAATCAGAACGCAGCTTAGCGATGGCGGGGTTAGGTTTGTTCTTTGCCATAACAAAAAAGGCGTATGGATCAGCGAAGCGATTCCTGTCTTTGGCGGCAAGTATGACGGTGGCTGGATCGCTTCCGAACATGTACTTTATGAAAAGAATAATGCGCGCAAAGCGGCGGGATATTTTTTTGAAGATCGTGGCCAAGCCATAAAGGCTGCCAAGAGTATGATAAGACACAAGTGTGAAGAAATTCTCAATCGCTGACACGCACGTTTTCCTAGGGCAATTCTGATTGCCCTTTTTCTTTTGTTAAAAATATGAGAATATAAATCAATTATATGGCGATAGATTTACCTGCCCTGAGCAGAAGCGAAGGGACAAAATTAAATAAAGAACAAAAGGAGGCAGTGGAGCACGATAAGGGACCAATGCTTATTGTGGCTGGAGCTGGAACAGGAAAAACAACCGTAATTACGCAAAGAATTGTAAACTTAATTGAAAAAGAACTGGCAAAACCAGAAGAAATTTTGGCTGTAACTTTTACAGAAAAAGCGGCGGCTGAAATGTCTGAAAGAGTAGATAGATTATTAGATATTGGATATGTTGATTTATGGATTTCAACATTCCATGCTTTTTGTGAAAGAGTTTTAAGAGACCACGCTTTAGACATCGGCCTGTCTCCAGATTTTAAAATTTTAGACCAGACTTCGGGCTGGCTTTTAGCGCGGCAAAATTTAGACAAATTTGATTTAGATTATTATAAGGCTTTGGGAAATCCTACAAAATTTATTCAAGCCTTAATTTATCATTTTTCACATTGCAAAGACCAGGAAATTTATCCAGAAGATTATTTAAAATATGCAGAGAGCCTAAAAACAAGAGACGATGCTCCAGAAGAAGAGGAAACAGAAAGAATAAAAGAAGTGGCAAATGCATATCATGTTTATCAAAAAACACTTTTGGATAATAATGCTTTGGATTTTGGCGACCTTATAAATTATTGTTTGAGATTGTTTAAAAAGCGTCAGCTTATTTTAAAAAAATACAGAGAAAAATTTAAATATATTTTAGTTGACGAATTTCAGGACACGAACTGGTCTCAGTACGAATTGATTAAACTATTGTCAGCTCCAGAAAATAATTTGACTGTCTGCGCTGATGACGATCAGGCAATTTACCGTTGGAGGGGAGCTTCTTTTTCAAATATCGTTCAGTTCAAAAAAGATTTTTCAGAAGCAAAACAAATTTCTTTAATTAGAAATTACCGGTCAGCTCAGAATATTTTGGATTTATCGCATAAACTTATAAAAGCCAACGACCCCGATAGATTGGAATTTGTTAATAAAATTGATAAAAAATTAATTGCAGAAAATTCGGGGGAAGGAATCATAGAACATATTAATGCCAAAAATTTAGATGAAGAAGTTGGTAGCGTTGTAAAAAAAATATTAGAAATTATTAAAAAAGACAGAGATGCAACTTATAACGACTTTGCAATTTTAGTCAGGGCAAACGATTCAGCGGCTCCATTTATTAAAGCATTGGACAGGGCTGGTTTGCCCTACCAGTTTTTAGCTTCAAGGGGACTTTATTCTAAGCCAGTTATTTTAGACATTATTTCGTATTTTAAGCTTTTAGATAATTATCATGAGGGCTCGGCGGTTTACAGAATTTTAAATTTGCCATTTTTAGAAATTTCAGATTTGGACATTGCAAAAATAACTCAATACAGCCGTTATAGGACAAGGTCGCTTTTTGAGGCGATAGAAGAACTCCCCTTAATTGGCGGCATCTCATTGAAAACGCAAGAAAAAGTTGCTTTTATTTTAAGTTTGATTAAAAAACATAGCGCCGTGGCGCGCGAAAAAGCCGTTTGCGAAGTATTTATTTCTTTTTTATATGATTCTGGATATTTAAATTATATAAAAGACGACCAAGAGAAAAATGATTTGATAAATCAGTTCTATAAAAAATTAAAAAGTTTTGAAGAGGCGTCTATAGATTCATCGCTAAAGAATTTTATGGAAGAGATTAATTTAGAGCTTGAATCTGGCGAAGAAGGAAAACTGGAGTTTGACCCGGAGCTGGGACCTGAAATGATAAAAGTTATGACAATTCATGGAGCCAAGGGTTTGGAGTTTAAATATGTTTTTTTGGTGAGCATGGTTGATAAACGTTTTCCTACAATTGAAAGGAAAGATCCAATTGAATTGTCTGAGGAATTAATTAAAGACATAAAACCAAAAGGAGATGTTCATTTGCAGGAAGAAAGAAGAATTTGTTATGTTGCTATGACAAGGGCAAAAAAAGAGCTGTATTTTACTTCGGCCAAAGATTACGGCGGGCAACGGGAGAAAAAGCTTTCCAGATTTTTGGTTGAAATGGGGTATTCGCAGGAGGCGGAGCGAGATGTGCCTGCGAGCTGCGGGGTTAGGGATGGGCGGCTAGCGCTTTTTGGGGCGAGTAGGGGGAACGAAGCGAGCAGGCATATTTCGCGTAGTCGCATCTCGCCCCAATTTTTACCTAAGCATTTTTCTTATTCGCAATTAACAGCCTTTGAAAAATGTCCCCTGCAGTACAAGTTTAATTTTATTTTAAAAGTTCCGGCAAAGGGAAAGGCGGTTTTTTCTTTTGGGAAAACAATGCACAACACATTGTATGAGTTTTTAAAAAGAGTGAATGAAAATAAAACCGTAAAGCAGGAAAATTTATTTGGTGAAGCTGGGGGACACCCGATGTCCCCCGAAGGACATCGGGTGTCCTTTAAAGCTTTAGAAGAGATTTTTGAGCGAGATTGGATTGACGAATGGTACGAGTCAAAAAAACAGAAAGACGAATATTACAAGCTCGGTAAAAAAATAATCAAAAATTTTTTTGAAGAATTTTCTAAAAATCCTCCGGAGATTTTAAAAATAAATAATTCATTGGCTTTGGAAACACCGTTTAATTTAAAAATAGAAAATAACACCTTGTTTGGAGTAATAGACCGCATAGACAATGGAAAAGATGGCATTGAAATTATTGACTATAAAACAGGCCAATCAAAAGACAAGTTAGATTTTGAAAACAAAGAACAGCTTTTAATTTATCAAATTGCCGCCGAAGAAGTTTTCAAAATAAAACCAAAAGAATTAACATATTATTATTTAGAAGATGGTAAAAAGGCTTCTTTTTTGGGCACAGATCGGGAGTTAGAAAAACAAAAAATAAAGATTATAGAAGAAATAGAAAAAATAAAAAATAGCGAATTTGAGCCAACGCCCGGCTGGCAATGCCAGTACTGCGATTTTAAAGACATTTGCGACTATGCCCAAAGATAATTTAAAATGGCCAAAACGTCATTTATAAATTTAAAATCCTGCGATATAGTTAAAATTTCGCGATACAATAACAGAACAGAGACCGTCTTGTAAATATACAAGCTTTTATAAATACAAGACGGCCGTGTTGTTGAATCTTTAAATTTTATTGCACCCAGACAAAGAAATCCCTGAGGGTAGCATTGTAAAATAATTAAAATAAAATTTATGAAAAACAATAAGGTTGTAAAACGTTTTGAATCCAACGGAGAGGTTGTTATTTTCCGTTACATGGAGCCAAAAGACGAGAACGATTTGCGTTCATATTTTAACTCCCTGGTTGACGAAAGGTCCTTTACAACGCATGAATATTGGACAAAAAAACGTATGCAAGAATGGATGAAATTGCATCTGGATAAAATTAAGAAAAAAACAGAGGTCCGCTTGGTGGTTGAAATAAAAGGGCAGGTTGTCGGCCATGCAAAAATTGATATTGAAGAAAAACCGGCGCTGCGTTTTATCGGCGATCTTGGAATAGGCTTGAGAAAAGAAGCGAGAAGGAGGGGGATTGGAGAAAAACTTTTAAGGGTTGTTATAACAGAAGCAAAAAGAGTTATGCGCATTAAGGTGGTGGTGCTTGATGCCTTTGCCAAAAATATTCCTGCAGTAAATCTCTACAAAAAATTCGGGTTTAAAACAGCCCACATCCTTAAGAAAGTCAGAATATTTCATGGCAAATTTTACGATCAAATCCATATGGTAAAATACGTATAACAGAATGATTCTAGTTGCAAAAAAGGAATATCTAAACTAAAATAAAAATATAATTGTTAACTTTTTAAAAATATGAATACAAAAAATATTATAATTATTATAATAATATTAATAATTGTAACTGCTGGAGTTTATTTTTTAAAAAATGCAAATTTCGGCAACTACGAAATGATTCAAGGCATGAAAGTTGAAATATTAAAAGAGGGAACAGGAACTCAGGCAAAACCCGGAGACGCGGTTACAGTAGATTATGTGGGCACATTAAAAAATGGCACAAAATTTGATTCATCAATAGACAGAAGCACGCCGTTTCAATTTACATTAGGTCAGAATAGGGTTATAAAAGGCTGGGAATTGGGAGTTTTAGGAATGCGGGTTGGAGAAAAAAGAAAATTAACAATTCCGCCAGAATTAGGTTATGGTACGACTGGAGCAGGCGGAGTTATTCCTCCAGACTCAACTTTGATATTTGAGGTTGACATGCTAAAAATTGGGGAGTAGTATAAAAAATCAGTTCTGTCTCTTTTGCGTACGGAGGTTGCCATGTGCGAGAATCGTGATGGAAAGTTTATTATTCAACAGGGTGCCCAGATTGGCTGGTGGATTGGCCAAATCGTTGGCGACGGCTCCAAGCGAGAACTTGGAGCCTTTTTACGTTAATCAGGCCTCGTTTTGAGAGGTTTTTGTTTTTAGCAGTTTTTGCTTGCACTCTTGACAGGAGAGTGCCAGCGGGAGTAGAATTAAAATATATAATTAAACGTATGATTACAGAAAGGCAGGAAAAAATTTTGAACGCGTTAATTAAGGAGTATATTGATACAGCAGAACCAGTAAGTTCAAAGCTCCTGAAAAAAAGAGCTGATTTGGATGTCAGCCCCGCGACAATAAGAAACGATTTGCAAGGATTGACCGAAAAAGGATTTATTACTCAGCCCCATGTTTCAGCCGGAAGAGTTCCAACAAAAAGGGCTTATAGACATTTTGCCGATAAAATTTTAACTGAGCGCGAAGATGAGTTTGAGGATTTCTTTGTGCGGCAAATCAGGTTTGCCCATCAGCAAATTGAGCATGAAATAAAAATGGCAGAGGAAATAATGCAATCTTTAGAAAACGACAATTTATTTGAAATATTAAATATATTAGACGAATGGCACAAGAAGACAAAAAATTAGAGGAACTGCAAAAATATCTTGATGACGCAAAAGCAAAGTGCGAGGAGTATTTAAATGGCTGGAAAAGGGAGCGCGCTGATTTTTTGAACTATAAAAAAGAAGAAATGGAAAGAATTAGCCAGCTGGTAAAATATGCAAACGAGGAAATAATTTTAAAAATAATCCCGATTTTAGACAATTTATGTCTTGCGGCACAACATATATCTGACCCGGGAATTTTGCAAATAAAAAAACAGCTTGAGGATTTTTTGGTAAAAGAGGGAATTGAGCCAATCAGGACAATGGGCGAATCATTTAACCCGGAATTTATGGAAGTGGTTGAAGAGGTTCAAGATAACTCTGGTTTAAAAGAAATTGGCATAGTGATAGAAGAAATTCAGCGCGGCTACATAATGCATGACAAACTAATAAGACCAGCCAAGGTAAAGATATCAAAATAAAATGGCGCGGAAAATTAATGTCAAAAAAGAATATGCCAAATGGTGTCATGAAATTGCCAAATCGCATAATGAGCAGATATCTAAAACGGCGTAAAAAAGGGGCTATTCCATCTTTTAATGTGGACAAATATCTAAAAGAACACACTAGCGATATTAAAAAATATTATCTTCACCCAAAACGATTAAAAAAATGGCAAAAATTAATTAAGTAAAAAAATACTATAACCGATAAAATTAGTCGGTTATGTGGGAATTGGCTAAATTAGCAAATAAAATTATGAATATACAAAAAATTATTGAGAAAAATAGAAATGCAATTGTTTTGGTAGATGTAGTAATTCCCGGAGAAAATAACCAGAATAAAATGAGCATTCGGGGAACCGGGTTTATTATTTCTACCGACGGAAAATTTATTACAAATGCGCACGTTTATAAAACAGTGGTTGAAAATGAGTTGCAATATATTGGAGCTTCGGTGCCAGGAAAAACCGACAATAAAAATTTAATACATTACGACAGATGCCACATAAAATTGTTAAAAATTGACGAAGAAAATGACGTGGCTTTAATGCAAATTGTATCGGAGGGAAGCCCTTCGGCAGGCTCAGGGCGAACTTCGTTTGAAACAATTGATGGTGTGGGGGATTCAGAAAAATTAAAAGAGGGCGATGAAATTGTTTATATTGGTTATCCTTTAGCAACAGAAATGCTGAATATGGGTTTTGGAATAACAATGACAACAAATAAATGTATGGTAAGTTCTATAAAAAGAAGGGCAGCAGACGGTACAATGCACTTTTTCTTGGTAGATACCCACACAAATAACGGTTCAAGCGGGTCGCCGGTATTCTCGGTTGATAGCGGAAAAGTTATTGGAATTGTCAGCGCAAAAATTTCCTCAAGAATTCCGACTTCCAATGGCCAGATATTAGACATTCCAGCAAACATTGGCATCTGTCGCCCCGCAAAATACATTGAAAACATCTTAAAATAATAAAATTAAATAAATAAACAAAAAATAAATAAAAAATGGTGATACTACAATTCTGACGGCCGTCAAAAATGTGGTATTACCAAAATAAATAAAATAAAAATAATCAAAAAAATATATGTCAAAAATACTTGGTATAGATTTAGGAACAACATTTTCGGCAATGGCGGTGGTAGAAACAGGGGAGCCGAAGATAATAGAAAATAAAGAGGGGGCAAGAACTACGCCTTCTATTGTGGCAATCACAAAATCAGGAGAAAGGGTTGTAGGAGTTTTGGCAAAAAGACAAGCCGTCACAAATCCGCATAATACAATTTTTTCTGTTAAAAGATTAATTGGCAGAAAATTTTCTGATGCGGAAGTGCAAAGAGATAAAAAATTATTGCCTTATGAAATTAAAGAATCTGCTGACGGCGGAGTAGATGTTAAAATGGGAGACAAATGGTTAAACCCTGCTGAAATTTCGGCAATGATTTTACAAAAATTAAAAGCAGACGCTGAAGCTAAATTGGGCGAAACAATTACAGAAGCCATTATAACTTGCCCCGCGTATTTTGACGATTCTCAAAGAAAAGCAACAAAAATTGCAGGAGAAATTGCAGGCTTTGATGTTAAAAGAGTTATCAACGAACCAACAGCCGCGGCTTTGGCTTACGGATTGAACAAAAAAAAAGATGAAAAAATTGTTGTTTATGACTTTGGAGGAGGAACTTTTGATATATCTATTCTTGATGTGGGCGCCGATACAGTGGAGGTGAAGGCCACGGGTGGAGACACGCATTTAGGCGGGGACGATTTTGACCAGAGAATTATGAATTGGGTGGTTGCTGAATTTAAAAAAGACAACGGAGTTGATTTGCAAAAAGACAATCTGGCTTTGCAGAGAATTAAAGAAGCCGCAGAAAAAGCCAAAATAGAACTGTCTTCAAGCTTAGAAACAGAAGTAAATTTGCCGTTTATAACTTCGGACCAAAATGGGCCAAAACATTTACTTTTGAAATTGACCCGCGCAAATTTGGAAAGCATGGTGCAAGATTATATTGATAAATCTATTGAGCTGGTAAAAAACACTTTGAAAGAAGCCAATTTACAGGCTTCGCAAATTGATGAAATAGTTTTGGTTGGCGGGCAAACTAGAATGCCAAAAATGCAAGAAGAAGTTAAAAAACTTTTTGGCAAAGAGCCAAATAAAGAAGTAAACCCCGATGAAGTTGTGGCAATTGGAGCCGCGGTTCAGGGTGGAATAATGCAGGGAAATGTGCGCGATGTGTTGTTGCTGGACGTAACTCCGCTTTCATTGGGAATTGAAACTTATGGCGGAGTTGATACAATTTTAATTTCTAAAAATACAACCGTGCCAACCGCCAAAACGCAGGTGTTTTCAACTGCCGCAGACAACCAGACGCAGGTTGAAATTCATGTTTTGCAGGGAGAGAGGCCAATGGCTCAAGACAACAAAACTTTGGGAAGGTTTATTTTAGACGGCATACCGCCAGCTCCCCGTGGAATCCCGCAGGTTGAAGTTTCTTTTGACATTGATGCCAACGGAATTTTAAATGTTTCGGCAAAAGACAAGGCAAGCGGGAAAACCCAGTCAATTAAAATTGAAGGGTCGGCCGGAATTTCAAAAGAAGAGGTTGAAAAAATGAAAAAAGAGGCAGAACTGCACGCAGAGGAAGATAAAAAGAAACAGAGCATAATAGAGGTTAAGAATATTGCCGATGCCTTGGTTTATACTTCAGAGAAAACATTAAAAGACAATGAAGTAAAAGCCAGTGAACCCGACTTCGCTAAAAGCTTCGGCGAGACAAGGGAAAAAATTAACGGCTTGAAAGAAGCTTTAAAAAGTGATAATATAGAAGAAATTAAATTAAAGACGCAGGAATTGTCAGAAGCCATACAAAAAGTTGGCGCTGAGTTGTATAAGCAACAGCCTCAACAAAATCCGCAGGATAAGCCAAAAGATGGCGAAGAGCCCAAAACAGAAGAGGGAAAATACACCGAAAAATAATTTAAAATTTACAATTTACAATTTGAAATCAATTTGAATTTATTCAATTTGAAATGATTAAACCCCGCGTTTTCAAATTTAAAATTTAATCATTGATTATTGAATTCAAATTTCAAATTTCAAATTAAAAATTCGTTTCATGAATTACTACGAGGTTTTGGGAGTGTCAAAAACAGCCTCTCAAGATGACATAAAAAAAGCATTTCATAAACTGGCGCATAAGCATCATCCTGACAAAGGCGGAGATGAAAAAAAGTTTAAAGAAATAAACGAAGCTTACCAGATACTTTCAGATAAAGAAAAACGGGCGCAATACGACCAGTTTGGGCGCGTATTTGATAATAATGGTTTTTCCGCCTCCGGCGGACCAGCCGAAGGTTGGAATTGGGCATGGGGAAACCCTTCGGCGCGCTCAGGGCGAGCCGATCAGGAAGTTGAATTTGATTTTGGCGACATAGGAGATGTTTTTGAAGAATTTTTTAATTTTGGCGGGCAAAGGACTGCAAAAAAAGATTTTAAAAAAGGAAAGGATATTCAGCTTGACATTGAAATTCCATTAGAAAGAGTTTTGGTCCAAACAATTGAAAAAATAAATTTAACAAAATTTGTTGTCTGTCACAGATGTAATGGAAATGGAGCTGAACCTTCAACAAAAATAAAAGAATGTTTTTCTTGCAGGGGAACAGGCCAAGTTCAGCAGATTAAAAAAACAATTTTTGGATCTTATACAACTTTTGCAGTTTGTCCAGAATGCCGGGGCGAGGGCACAAAGCCAGAAAAGCCATGCAACGTCTGCAAGGGTGAGGGCCGGGTAAAAGCAGAAGATATAATAGGGATTGCAATTCCAGCCGGCGTTGACACAGAACAAATAATAAAAGTTGCAGAAAAAGGCGAGGCCGGAAAAAAGGGTGGAAAAGCGGGAGATTTATACGCAAGAATTTTTGTAAAAAAACATCCGGTTTTTGAGAGAAGGGGAGATGACTTGCACGCATTTGTATCAATAAATTTTTCACAGGCAGCCTTAGGAGATGAAGCAGAGATAGATACACTGGAAAAAACAAAACTTATTCTGGAAATTCCACAGGGAGCTGAATCGGGAAAAATTTTGAGAATTTCTGGAAAAGGCGTTCCGCATTTTGGAGGATATGGCAGGGGAAATTTATATGTTGAATTGAAAATAAAAACGCCCAAAAAATTGTCAAGGGAGCAGAAAAAGCTTTTAGAAGAATTAAAAAAACAAGGTTTGTAAATTTAAAATTTGAAATTGAAAATTCCAGTTTTGCGAAAGCAAAATCTGGCTTGCCCTCGTAGCTCAATTGGTAGAGCAGTTCCCTTTTAAGGAATTGGTTTCGAGTTCGAGTCTCGACGAGGGCACTTTTAGCGGTCTTTTACAACTTAGCGGAGAATAATAATGTCTATCATATTTTGGATAATTATTTTGTTGGTTGGCACGGACTGGTTTTGTAAGCGAGCAGTCCTCAAAATACTTCCTATAATGGTGACCTGTTTGACAGAAGACGAAATTTGAAAGGATAACAATATGAGAGATATAGGTGTGTTATCATGGATTTTTGTGTTTGCCATAACACTTGGATTATGCGGCGTACTCGCCTCACTATCTATGGCGGTTATGCCATGCTTCGGCGTCTGCGAAAATCCCCACATGTTTTCCTGCGCCATTGCGGCAGTAGTTACAGCTTGCTTTATGATCCTTGCGCTGAAGTTTTTTGTGGACAACCTTTGGGTGGCAGAACTCATCCACGACATTGAAAAACGCCACGAGGCGAGGAAAAGATTAAGGAAGTGGAGAAGGTTGCGCAGAAGACTAGAAAAACTGGCAAAGAAAAAACTTTTATAAAAAGATAAGTAGGTTCGGCTCCGGCTGGACTTTTTTTTATTTTTGCAAATGTTATAATGACCTGTATGATTCAAAAAGGCATAGCCACATTTACCTTGGATTATGGAAAATGTCCCAAGTGGCTTTTTGACAGAATGGTTTTGCTTAGTAAGCGGATGATTTTTGCAATAGTTTCAGAAGACGGCCCCGATGAATTTATTAAAAGAATTTCAGACCCAGTATGGTTTCAGTCGCTGGGAACTGTTTTGGCTTTTGATTGGAACGCCTCGGGTTTAACCACAATTTTAACGGCGGCATTAAAAGAGGCAATTCGCGGTTCAGAAAGAAATTTAGGAGTTTTTATTTGCGGAGGAAAAGGCAAAACTTCATTAAAAACGCCAGAACAAATTTTAAATTGGTCAGAAATAATAAATTTGTCAGAAAAAAGCGCAAACGCGTTGGCGTATAATTCAAAAATGGCTGCAAAAGTTGACAGTTCGCTCATTCAAGACGGATTTCAAATTTACCACCACAGCTTTTTCTTTTCAAAAAATGGGGCATGGACAGTTGTCCAGCAGGGCATGAACATACAAAATCAGTCGGCGCGCAGATATCATTGGTTTTCAGATAATGCAAAAGATTTAATAAACGAGCCGCATTCTGGGATTACAAGCAATATAAAAATAGATAACGTCTTAAATTTGACTGCAAATAAAAGCAAACAAAACAGGGGATTGGGCGCCGAATTGGTTTCGCAAAGTTTTAACGCATTAATGAAAGACATTACGCTTTTAAGAAAATATTACACGCCCTTGTCGCAGATGATTTCAGTAAAAAAAGACGTCCGACATCCCGCTGGATGTCGGACGTCTACGCAACTTACGCTCTTAAATTTAGAAAATAAAGAGTTTCGCTGGCATCCGGTTGTTACGGAAGACTTTTCAAAATCAAAATATTTAGAAAAAATTTTATGGCGATTGTGCGACCAAAAACCAAAAAATTATGAAAAATTGTTGGCAACTCCGGGAGTGGGGCCAAAAACAATAAGAGCTTTGGCTTTGGTGGCAGAGGTAATTTATGGAGCAAAGCCTTCTTATGAAGATCCGGCGCGTTATTCGTTTGCCCACGGCGGAAAGGACGCCACGCCATATCCTGTTGATTGCGAAACTTTTGACCAAACAATTGAAAAACTGAAAAGCTTGCTAAAAAAGAAATAATATTGTAGTATATTCTTGAGATGCATGGTGCGTCTCAAAAGTTCTTTGGACCCTTTTTGGAGGATTGTACCATGGCCGAAATAACAAAACTGGCCAGTACATTCAAGGCGTGGAGGTTCACAATTGGTGTGCAACCTCATCATCTGAAAGCGGCGCTAGAGCGCTGCAAAGAGCTCGGGTTGGATCCGGCGGGTGTGCGGATACCAGGGACCCGGGGGGTCTTGTTTTCTGTCGTGATACCGCTTTGCGCATGTGCGAATCCGCAGACGGATTTCATGATAAAGTACATGAGACCCTTTTGTGGCATGTTAGTCCATGGGCAGATGTTACATTTGATCTGCCCATTACCAAGCAAGCCGTCGCGGCGCTGCCATGATGAAACCCCAAGAGTATTGGGAACCCAAGAAACCAAGGTGTGAAAGCCAAGCGCCGGGATAATGTTCGCAGGGCGCCGGTGGAATTTGCGAGAAATCGCAAATTCCACCGGCGCCATTTTGTTTGTAATTTTTGCGAAATTATAAACAATCATTAGTATTGACGATCGTCAATACTAATGATCATGAAAGGATAATGATCATGAAAGGATTACGAAAAGTTTATTACGAAGTTTATTATGCGTAAAAAACCCTTTTAAAACTCAGTTGTTCGTGATAAAATATTTGAATGGGTGGTTAGCTCAGCGGTAGAGCATTGCATTCACATTGCAGGGGCCACAGGTTCGAATCCTGTACCACCCACCAAAGATATGCTGCAAACCTATAAAAAACTTAATTGGACAGAACATTCTAAAATAAAGATGAGGCAGTACGGGTTGTCAAAACAAAAATTATTGGGCATACTTTACAGGCCAGAAAGAAAAGAACAGGGAATTGTTCTGGGAACTATCGCTGTAATGAAAACTAATAAAACATTTTTCAAGGCAAAACAAATAACGTTGGCAAAAGCATGGCAGAAACCAAAGCGGGCTCCGGGAGAAATTTGGTTAATGTATAAAGACATAACTCTTCGACACGGCTCAGGGCAAGAAAGAAAAATAATCAGCGCTTGGCGGTATCCCGGAGTTTCAAAACCGGGCGAAGAAATTCCAATCCCCAAAGACATTAAAATTTTTTTAAAAAGTGGTACAATAGACTAATGGAAACTTCAGACAAGCAAAATATTGTTACCTTGTGGTTTTTGTGGCATTTTTACGAGATGCCCAAATTTTTGTTTTCTGCGTGGAAAAATTATTTGAAGTTCGGTTCAAATTATTTTTCAATTGCCTTTCTTGCTAAAACACTTTTTTCTCCATGGAGAAGATACAAATGGTTCTATCCAAAAAGTTTTGATATAGTAGAATTTTTTAATACTTTAATTTCTAATACTTTTTCTAGAATTTTAGGGGCCATTTGCAGAGTTGTTTTAATTATAATGGGAATTGTTTTCCAGATTTTTATTTTTTTCGCGGGCATTGTTGCCATAATTTTTTGGATATTTATCCCCTTAATTATAATTTTAGGATTTTTAATAGTTTTTGGCGCATAATATGAATTTTAATATAAAAAAAACATCAGTGCTGCGGGCGGTAAAAATAGAACGATTTTTTATTTTTAGGTTCTCAAAAATTTTGCAGAAATTTTTTTTATATTTGTTTGTTTTTTCATTTTTTCTTATTGCGCTCGCTTTGTTTAACCTTTTTTCAGGCACATTTGCTTTGCAAATATCAATCACTTCTATAGTTCTTTTTTTGGCATTTTGGGAACTTTATTTATTTACGGAATTAAAATTGAAATCGGCTAATTTGTACGAACTTAATGAAAATTTATCAGATGCGGTGTTGGCTCCAGAAAATTGTAACCTCGGAGAGTTTTTAAGTTTTGAGACGTGTAAAATAGTTGAAGGGGCAATAAAATTCTGTCAACAAAAAAAGGTTTCTGAAATTAATTCTGACTCACTTTTTTATTCTGCGGCAAGAAATGGAAAAGATATAAAACTAATTTGTTACAGGTTGGGACTTGATGTCAGAAAGCTTCAAGATGATTTCAGGAATTTTTTAGAAAAAATCTCAAAACAGGCAAATGCTTCAGAAATTTTTTCTGATGATTTTAAAAATGTAATTTTAGAGGCGGCAAAGATTTCTGTGGCAAGGGGGCATAAATTAATTGGCGAGAAAGAAATTTTAGTTGCTTTGGCAAAAAGCGACGAATTTTTTAAAAAAGTTTTAATTGACGCCGATTTAAAAGCAAAAGACGTTGAAAATATAACCTTGTGGCTTGACTCTATTGAAAATACCATAGAACAATATAAAAAATTCTGGACCTATGAAAATTTATCAAAAAACGGGTCTTTAGGAAAAGACTGGGCTTCGGGGTACACCGTGGTGTTAGACCAATATTCAATTGACTGGAGAAGCGTTGTTTCAAAGTGGACATTCAAAGAAATTGTCGGAAACCAAAAAGAAATAGAGCAGTCGGAAATGGTTTTAGCCAGAGACAGTTTGAGTAATGTTTTGCTGGTGGGCGATGCAGGAGTAGGAAGAAAAAGCATTGTTCAGGCAATAGCCCAAAGGTGTTATTTGGGAAAAAATTTAGCAGAGTTAAATAATAAAAGAGTTGTAGAGTTAGATATGGTTTTTTTGTGCGCCAGGGTGCAGGATTTTGAAAAATTAGAAACTATTTTAGATAATATTTTTCAGGAAGTTTTGATTGCAGGAAACGTTATTTTGGTTATTGACGAGCTTCAAAACTTTTGCCTGCCTGCCGGCAGGCAGGTTGCTGGCGCAATTGATATTACGGGAATTTTATCAAAATATTTACCTCTGCCCAATTTCCAATTTATTGGAATTACTACTTACGACGGTTTGCATCAAAAAATTGAGCAAAATTCTTCATTTCTGCAATTTTTTAGAAAAGTTGAGGTACCGGAAGTTTCAGACCAGGAAACAATTAGAATTGCGCAAAATTATGCTTTAGAGCTTGAACAAAAGCATAAAATTTTAATTTTGTATCCCTCAATAAGAGAAATAGTTAATTTAACCGGCCGATATTTTCCAAGCGTTCCGTTTCCTAAAAAAGCGCTTGATGCTTTAGAAGAAGTTGTTATTTATGTTTTGTCGCGGAAAGAGAAGATAGTCATGCCTCACCATGTGGCAAAAATTATTTCTGACAAAACAGAAATTCCTGTAGGAAAAATGGAATTTAAAGAAAAAGAAGTTTTACTGAATTTAGAAAATTTAATACACCAGAGAATAGTCAACCAGGCAGAAGCTGTAAAAGAAGTTTCAATTGCAATGAGAAGGGCGCGAGCCGGTATTGCCTCAAAAAAACGGCCAATGGGAACCTTTTTGTTTTTGGGGCCAACCGGAGTTGGAAAAACAGAAACATCAAAAGCATTGGCGCAAATTTATTTTGGCGCAGAGGATAAAATGATAAGAATTGATATGTCAGAATTTCAACAAGTTTCAGACATTCCAAGATTAATTGGAGCTGTATCTCCGGTTGAAATGCAGGGGCTTTTAACAACGTCTGTCAGAGAAAACCCTTTTTCTTTGGTTTTACTGGACGAAATTGAAAAAGCACATCCAAATATTTTAAATTTATTTTTGCAGGTTTTTGACGAGGGTTATATTACAGACGGGCAGAGCAGAAAAGTGCTTTTTACAAATACAATAATTATTTGCACTTCTAACGCCGCGGCAGAAACAATATTTAAGGAAGTCGAATCTGGCGTAGCAATGGAAAAACAAAAACTTATAAACGAACTTTTTGAAAAAAGAATTTTCAAGCCAGAACTTATCAACCGTTTTGACGCCGTAGTAATTTTTCATCCTTTAACAAAAGAAAATCTTTTAGACATCGCGCAATTAATGCTGGGCAGTTTAAAGAAAAATCTTGAAGAAAAAGAAATTGAATTTGAAATTACGGACCACCTTAAAGAAAAAATTGCTGAGCTTTCTTATAAGCCAGAATTTGGAGCCAGAGAAATGCGCAGAGTAATTCAAGATAAAATAGAAAACGTTGTTGCAGAAGCCTTAATTGGCGATAAAGTCCAAAAAGGCGATAGAATAGAAATAGACCCCGAAACTTTTGAAATAATTATTAACCCGGAAAATAAATAAAAATATGTTTCACAATTTAGAGCGAGAACCAAGCGCACAGCCCGAAGCAGAAGATGTTTCGGGAGGAGATCAGGCAGAAGAGGCAATTTTAGAGTTTGTGGGAGATGTTTTTACTTGTGTTAAATATGTAAAACAAACAAAAAAGTGGGGTGAAAATGATATAAATGGTGTAGACGGAGTTGTTGCCATAGAGGACGAAGAAGGCAATGAATATTTATTAGCTCTTGAAGCGTCGGGGCCTGATGCAGAAAGAAGGCGTAAAAAAACAGCCCAGCAAAAAAGAGAGCCGCTTGTTTATATTGAAGAAGAAAAAGATGATAACGGCAATATGTTGGTAGAAGCCAGAAATGGAAAAATACCCCGTTTAAGAATTGGATACAATCTTAATTATATTTTGGCTCTGGCTCATGAGGCAAAAGATAAAGGAATGAGAATGGCGGAAAATATGAATAAAAGTGATAGGAGAAAAGAATTGGTAAAATTAAAAAGAAATATTATTGAATCGTTTTTTAGCCAGATTGACCAGTTGCGAAGCGACTATGAGTTTATAAAGGCAATTAAGCCTTTGGAAGAAATTTTTGAAGAAGAAATGGAAGTAGTATAAAATTTTATAATAGAAAATCCACCTTTCCCAAAGGTGGATTTTTGTTTGATGGAGAGTGCGGATTAACCGCTACTCCTTGCTCTTTCTGCAAAGTTCGTCAAGAAACGTCTCCTTTCGTGCCCGGCTGAATTTGCCGGAAGGCAGTACAAAGTAAACAAACGAACTGTCCTCTGTCACGGCGCAGGTAATCCGCCGGCCTTGGCTTGTAAAAAAGATTTGGCTAGGCAAGTTGCCTTTTTCAACCATTGAAACACCTCGTGGCATTCCTTTGCCTGCCTGCTCCGACTGGAGCGCCCTGATAATTGAGCAGAGCAGTTCGTCAGACACAGGACTATCTGGAGGAATTTTCCTCACCATTCGGACCGTCACGCACTGGTTCCTTTGCTGAAAGAGGGAACATGAAGCTGTCAAAGACTCTATTTTTAGTATATATCATAAAAGTCTATATGTCAATACCGCCTATTGACAAGGGTTTTAATGTATGCTAAACTTAAATATAGGTGAATTTAGTACCTTTAGAAATTAAATATTTGTAATAGGTTGTATCTTTTAGCGCATATTTATCGTATGCCTTAAGAGATACAACCTAAAAATCTACTTGTCGGATTGTCTGGTAGGAAGGTTGTATAAATCCAGAAAGGAGTTCGGTCATAATTAGTTTGAAAAGTCTGAACAAGGCGGACGTGTTGGCGGCGCTTTACAACGCGAGCAAGCCGCAGGGCATGGGCTTCATGCACTACGACCCGAAGCCGATGACGAGGCAGGAAGCGGAGGCTCTGTTGGTACAGGGCACTTACTTTGATTACCTCAAGGGCAGGGTCATAAAGGTCAACTTGGAGAGCGATGAGCTCGACGAGTGGGGCTATGACCGCGACAACGGGCAGGGTGCGGCGAAGCGTGCCATTGCGGAACTCCGCAAGACGGGCGACGCCAATTCCGCGAACATCATTTTCACGCACCACGAGAACACGCTGGCGTCGGCTCGGAACAAGAAGGCTCACCTCAACGAGGAGAGCTACACGGAGGACGGCGTTCTGCATCTCGGTTTGTCGGACGTCGCCGAACCGCTCAACGCCGCTGTGGACAAGGCTGTCAAATGCCGTTCGTGAAACGGTTCTGCCAGCCATGCCCTGCGATTACAACTTCGGTTGTGGTCGCAGGGCTTTTTTCTTACCTTTATTTTATTGTGCGACAAGTTAATTGACAATAAAAATTAAAACTTTAAAATAAAGATATAAAACAACATGTATTAATAATAGTGCGTACGCACACTTATTACTACAGCTTGTTTACTAATATGAAAGCATGAAAGCAGATATTTCAAAAAAAATTTTAGGATACTTGCTCGCCGCGGGAGTGATTTCAATTGCGGCAACTTCGCCGTTTTTTCTTATACGTTTGATAAAAATTATATTTAAGAAATCAAGATATAACCATAAAAGTGATTACAAAAAATTTAGGAGCGCGTTTTATTATTTAAAAAGCAGGGGTTTGATTGATATTGAAAAAGACCAGCATGATATTGTAATTACGCCAACAGAAAAGGGAATAAAAACAATGAAGAAATATCAAGTTTTAGAGCTTAAAATTGAACGACCCCAAAAATGGGATGGAAAAATCAGAATTGTAGCTTTTGACATTCCCAATGCGCACAGAACTAAACGAAATGCTTTTAGGCGAAAATTGAAGGAGTTAGGATTTTATTCATCGCAAAAAAGTGTGTGGCTGCATCCCTTTAAATGCAAAAATGAAATTAAAATTTTAAAAGATTTTTTTAGCTTAAATAATAAGCAAATTCATTTTTTTACCGCAGAAAAAATAGAGGACGAACAATTACTTAAAAAAATTAAGGAGGCTTATAAAATATAATTTTATATAAATAAAAAAGAAAATAAGGGATGCTATAGTAAATAGTAAGTTGTAGTAATAAGTGTGCGTACGCACCATTATTAGTACAGGTATATTTTGAAATCAGGTATATTTTGAAATAAAGTGGGAGGAATGGCTGAAATGGCTGTTTTTTGTTTTGTGAATAAAATACAATTTGGCAACTGTGGATAAGTGGGGGATAAAAACGCCATTTTACGACTATTTTTGGCAAAATTTATAAAGGGTTGACCTGATGTTATAAAATGGAGTATAAATAAGTAGAAGTGGGAAAAAGTGGATAACTGTGGTAAAACTCAATATAGTAGTGAATAACTTTATCGCTAAGAAAATATGCTGATAGGACAATATAAACACACAATTGATAATAAAAAGCGCTTGGCTTTGCCTGCAAAATTCAGAGGAGAGCTGGGCGACAAGGTGATAATTACAAAGGGGATTGAAAAATGCTTGGTTATTTACACGGAGAAGGAATGGGGGGTTATATCTGGAAAATTAAGCAATTTACCAATTTCTGCTCCCGAAGCCAGATCTTTTACTAGGTCCATATTGGCCAGCGCAATGGAAGTTGTTTTAGATAAGCTGGGCAGAATATTGGTTCCCGATTATTTAAAAAATTATGGAGGTTTGAGAAAAGACGTAATTGTTTGCGGATTGTCTAATAGGTTGGAAATTTGGGATTCTGAAAAATGGGATGCTTATAATAAAGAAGCAGAAAAGGGAATTGAAGAAATTGTTTCAAAATTAGGCCCGCTTGGAATTTAAAAAAAATGATACACGTTCCGGTTCTTAAAAAAGAAGTTTTAGAATATTTAGATCCAAAGTCTAACGAAAATTTTGTTGACTGCACAGTTGGCGAAGGCGGGCATACAGAAATTATTTTAGAAAAAACTGGTCCTGCGGGAAAAGTTTTAGGAATTGATTTAGACCCCCAGCAAGTTGAAAATTGCAAATTAAATTTGGCAAGATTTGGAGATAGAGCTGTTATACAGAACGATTCTTATATAAATTTAAAAGAAATTACTGAAAGAAAAAATTTCGGGCTGGTAAACGGGATATTGTTAGATTTGGGAATGTCTTCTGCCCAGCTTGAAGGAACGGATAAAGGATTTTCTTTCCAGGTAGACCAAGGGATAGACATGAGGTACAACGACAACACAGGATATTTTACAGCAGAAAAAATTGTAAATGAATATCCGTACGAAAAATTGGAAGAAATTTTAAGAGAATACGGCGAAGAAAAGTTTTCAAAAAAAATTGCAAAAAATATTGTAGAGCAAAGAAAACAAGGAAGAATAAAAACTACATTTGAGCTTATAGAAATAATTAAAGACGCAACGCACTCGGCTTATTGGAGAGGAAAAATTCATTATGCCACAAGAACATTTCAGGCATTAAGAATTGCGGTGAACGACGAACTTCATAATTTAGAAAAAGTTCTTCCGCAGGCCATTTCAATTTTGGCTCCCAAAGGAAAAATTGTGATAATTTCTTTTCATTCTTTAGAAGACAGAATTGTTAAAAATTTTTTAAGACAAGCAGAAAAAAATAAAACAATTAAAATATTAACTAAAAAGCCAGTAATTGCTTCACTTGACGAGAAAAAAATAAATGCTCGCGCGCGTTCAGCAAAACTGAGAGCAGCCTGCCTGCCGTCAGGCAGGCTATAAAAGTATGACAACACTAGCAATAAACATTAATTGGAAAATGATTTGCATAGCAGGATTTTTTATGGCTTGCTGTTTGTCAATTTTATACGCATTTTTAATAAACGAACTAACGAGCGGAACATATTTTATAAAGAACTATGGCAAGCAAATAAATATTCTCTCTCAGGAAAACAGAAACTTGGAAGTAAGCTTTGCAAAAACCGGTTTTTTGGGAACAGTTGAACAGAGAACTAAAGAATTAAATTTTGAAAAAACAACCTCAGTGAAATATATCCAAATTTTAGACGCTTCCCTGGCTAAAGCCAAGTAGGCGGGGCAAGATGAAAAACTGGCGGCTTAATCTTATTTTGATAGTAATCTTTATCTTTGGAGCAGCTGTAACCAGCCGCTTATTTTATCTCCAGATATTAAGCCATAAGTTTTACCAGTCGCAGGCGTTAGGACAGCAGGCAGGGTTTCAAGAAATATATGGCACAAGAGGCCAGATTTTTTTTGCAAACAGCCAGGAGAGCAAAGGGTCAATTGGAACCGGAGAAACTAAAAGCATGGCAATAAATAGGGATTTTTTTGTTATTTCCGCTATGCCAAAAGAAATTGAAAACAACGATATTTTTGCAAAAGTTCTTGCAGAAAATATTGGCGAAACAAAAGAACTTATACTTTCAAAATTAGAAGGTCGGACATCTTATACGGTTATAAAAAGAGGATTGGCTCAAGAAGACATAGACAAAATTAAAAGCCTTAATTTAAAAGGAATATATTGGGAGCGGACCCCTGCAAGATATTATCCTCAAGAAAATTTAGCCTCGCAAGTTGTTGGGTTTTTGGGGGGCGGGGGAACAGGGCAATACGGTCTTGAAGGCTATTATGATGAAGATCTAAAAGGAAAATCTGGAATTCAAGAAGACAAAAGGGGATTAGATTTAATTTTTTCGCCAGAGATGCCGGGTTCTTTAGACGGATCAGATTTCTATTTAACAATTGATTACAATATTCAGTTTGAGGCAGAAATATTGCTGAAAGAAGTCAAAAAGAATTTAAACATTGATTCGGGGCAAATTATAGTTATGAAACCGGACTCTGGAAGAATTTTGGCAATGGCAAATTATCCTTCGTTTGACCCGAATCAATTTTCAAAAGAAAACGATTTGGAAATTTTCCAAAACTCAGCCACGCAAAAACTTTTTGAGCCCGGGTCTGTAATGAAACCCTTTATAATGGCAATGGGAATAAACGAGGGAAAAGTAACCCCGGACACAACTTTTACTGATTTAGGTTTTATTAAAGTTGGCAAGGAAATAATTTATAATTTTGGCAGAGAAAAATACGGCAAAAGGACAATGACAGAGGTTTTAGAAAAATCAATTAACACGGGAGCCGTGTTTGTTGAAGAAAAAATTCTGCATAATACCTTTTTAAATTATATGGATAATTACGGTTTTTTTAGAAAAACAGATGTTGATTTGCAGGGAGAAGTTTATTCTCAAAATGATTTATTGAAAACAGGTCCCGATGTGGAGTTTGCCACGGCATCTTTTGGGCAGGGAATTGAAATTACGCCCGTTCAACTTGTCAGGGGTTTTTCTGTGTTTGCTAACGGGGGAAAGTTGCCAAAGCCTTATGTTGTAGAAAAAACTATTCAAGGCGAAAGCGAAATGTATACAAAAATACAGCCGCAAGATCAGGTTATTTCTCAGCAAACTGCTTCTGAAGTTACAACAATGATGATAAACGTTGTTGAAAGGGGCTATGGAAGCGAAGCTAAAATTTTAGGATATTATATAGCCGGAAAAACAGGCACTGCTGAGGTTCCCTTAAAAAACGGCAAAGGTTACGAGCTAGACAAAACTATTCAGAGTTTTATAGGGTTTGCTCCGGCATTAAATCCAAAATTTTTAATACTTATTAAATTAGACGATCCAAAAGTGCCCAAATCAAGCTTGTCTGCCGCTCCGGTTTTTAGAAAGTTGGCGCAATATATAATTAATTATTGGAAGATCCCGCCAGATTACGAAGTTAATGAATAATTTTTGTAAAAAAAGCGGAGCGTTGCTGGCGCTCCTTTTGCATATAGTAAATTATTTTGGCAGTTCAGGCAGGGGATCAATTGGCACATGGCCAAAAGTGATTTGAGTTACCGGCAAATGAATTACAGCAAAGTTTCTGTTTAGCACCGCGTCGCCGGGGTTTATAATTCTTGCTCTTTGCCCTCCCATTAAAAAGCCGTCGTTGCTTCCTCCGTAAAGAATGAAGCTGACTTCCGGATAGGTTTCTAAAACCTTTAGACATTCTTTATCCATTTCTACTTCCGATTCTTCGAGAAGCGTTCTGGCGAGCTCAAAATGAATAAAAAATTGATAGCCATTGATTGTCACTACTGGCTCTTCTCTGAATATTAGATGCCAGTTCTGCGGCGATCCGCCAGAAAATGATTGGCCTTTTCTTAGGCAATAATGAATATGAAGTCCTGATAATTCTTCTACGCCGATATCGTTTACTGCTAAGTTACTACAATGAATGACATGTCTCACATTTCTGTCCTCAAACTCTTTACGCAGTTTTTTCCAGAAAGTTGGGTCCAGTCTGGAAATATTTAAGCTGTCAGATATAACTCCAACAGAAAACGGTTTGTCAATTGGCCGTGTTTTTGGAATACGGCCAAAGATTATTTGGTCGCTGTCGGTGTCAATTACAGCATATTCATAGCCGTCCATTGAATAATCAATTGCGCCAGGATTCACAAAATTGACCAGCTGGGTTTGGAAATAAAGCTGATGGTGGGTGTGCCCGGAGCAAACCCACCTTAAGCCATCGTAGGTTTTTCTCAAAAGGTCAATTGTTCTTCTAAAAGCGGTTTCAGGTTCTTTTAAAAGATCGTACGATCTTTTGTGTCCAATATACATGCGGCAGTGGAAGACATCGCGCACCCTGTCTCCGGGAACCGTGAACTCCCAGCCGGCGGGCGGAGTTTTGAACGGTGGTTTTTCCAATTGTTCATCGTTAAGCGCGCAAACAACTTTGAGGTTTTTGAAAAGAGCCGGATCCAAATGCTTTGGCTCAATATCTCCGCAGTGAATTATTGCCTCAACGTTATGCGCTCTTATTAGTTCGTCAATAACATGGGGGAGCGCATTTGCTTCATCTGCATGTGTGTCGGAAACTATGCCAAGTTTTACCATGGTTTTGTCCCTCCTAAACTAAAACATGTTAAAGAACCGTTTAACCCGTCATAAGTGTGGCCCCAACCAGATTTGAACTGGTGTTACTTGCTTGAGAAGCAAATGTCCTAGACCAGGCTAGACGATGGGGCCGAATTTCTTTATTTTTTATATTTTAGCATAAAATTTTTAGAATGTCTATTTTGTAAAGTCAGCGGCTTTTTGTTTGTTTTTATTTTTAATGGTAAAATAAATAAACAATTTAAATATGCTTAAAAATTTATTTAAGGATTATGTTTATCCGATTGCGGTGTTTAGCGGCGGAATGATTGGAGTTGGTTTTTTGTCGCTGCCGTATGTTGCAATGCGCTCAGGTATTTGGCTAACGTTTTTGTATTTTTTAGTTTTGACAGGTTTAGTTGCAGCGATCAATTTAATTTTTGCAGAAATAAGCTTAAAAACTCCGGATTATAAAAGATTTCCCGGTTTTGCAAAATATCATTTGGGAAAATGGGGCGGGGGATTGGCGTTTTTATGCGCGATCGTCGGAGGCATTGGAGCTTTGTTGGCATATTTAATTGTTGGAGGAGAATTTTTAACAAATATTTTTCAGCCGCTATTCGGAGGCAACGCAAACTTTTACACACTTTTATATTTTGTTGCCGGAGCAACTATTGTTTATTTAGGCATAAAAGTGGTTGCCAAAGTGGAAATTGCCGTTTTGGGATTTTTATTTTTATCCTTGTCGCTTATTTTTCTGCAGAGTTTCTCCCTGATAAAAGCCGGCAATATTTTTGCTCCTGATATAAAATTGAATTTTTTTAATTTATTTTTCCCTTATGGCCCGATTTTATTTTCTTTATGGGGCACGGGTTTAATTCCGGAAATTGAGGAAATACTGGGAGTAAAAAAGAAAAAATTATTGAAAAAAATACTTTTTATATCAACAATATCGGTTTCTATCGTCTATTTATTATTCACGCTTTTAATTTTGGGAATAACGGGCGCAAAAACTACAGAAACCGCTTTAACCGGACTATGGCCATTTTTGGGTAATGGGTTGATGGCAATTTCTTTATTGGCGGGCGCGTTAGCCACTTTTACGGGTTTTATAATGCAGGGGATTATTTTAAAAGAGTCTTTTGTGTACGATTTTAAAATTAAGCACTGGCAGGCATTTGTAATGGCCTGCTGTACGCCGCTTATTTTATTTTTATTGGGCTTTAAGTCTTTTATAGCGCTGGTTTCATTATTTGGGGGATTGATTTTAGGAATAAGCGGCATTTTAATTTTATTGATGTATAAAAAAATTGGGGGAAAAAATTATATAATTTATCCGTTGTCTTTAGTTTTTTTACTTGGAATAATTTATGAGATAACATATTTTACTAAATAAATAAAATTAATATATGGTTTCACTTGTTTTTTATATAGCTACCTTTATCGTTTCATGCCTCGCCCTATCATGGCTCGGGTCGCGCTTAATAAAAATTTTGGTCAACGTGGCTAAATATCTGGGATGGCGCGAGTTTATTGCGGCATTTTTTATGATGTCTTTTGCCACTTCTCTACCCAATCTTTTTGTGGGCATTAACGCCGCTTTGCATAAAATACCCCAGCTTTCTTTTGGAGATATTGTCGGCGGGAATATGGTTGATATGACCTTGACTATTGCTTTAGCTGTTCTAATAGGAAGGGGCAGTTTAAAAACAGAAAGCAAAATGGTGCAGGGCAGCGCTATTTTTACAACACTAATAGCAGTTCTGCCGCTTATTTTAATTTTAGATGGAAAATTAACAAGGATTGACGGTTTAATACTTCTTCTTGCTTTTGCTTTTTACACTTTTTGGATTTTTTCTAAAGAAGAGAGATTCAGAAAAAAATACAAAGAAACAAAAAAAGAAGAGTCTGCGCCCGTAGCGGGTTTTTTCGGATTTTTGAAAAACTTGGCGAACATCGCTTTTTTGACAGCTTTGCTCATTTTGGCGTCGCAAGGAATAGTAAAAAGTTCCCAGTTTTTTTCAAGCAGTTTTAATATCCCTATTTCTTTAGTGGGTTTGCTGATTGTCGGCTTGGGCAATTGCGTTCCCGAAGGCTATTTTTCAATTGTTTCTGCCAGAAAAGGGCAAGGCTGGATGGTGCTGGGAAATTTGATGGGTTCCGTTATTGTTTGTTCCACATTAGTTTTGGGAATTGTTGTCTTAATTAACCCGATTATAATAGACGATTTCTCGCCATTTTTGATAGCTAGAATATTTACTATTATCGCAGCTTTTATTTATTTAGTTATTATTAAAACTGACAGGGAAATTACAAAAAAAGAAGCGATACTTTTGCTTTTTATATATGTTGCATTTCTGCTGGCTGAAATTTTTAAGCCGTACTTTTTCTAAATGAGTTTTTCAAAATATACAAATATAGACATCAAAGAAATTTTTGGCATTTTGAAAACGCAAGAACAAGGGCTTTCGCAAAAAGAGGCGGTTTTAAGGCAAAAAGAGTATGGCCTAAATGAAATTAAGGTAAAAAATGTTAACATTATTGATATTTTAACGCGGCAGTTTAAGTCGCCATTTTTTTATCTTCTTTTTGCTGCGGCTGTAATATCGTTTTTAATTGGCAAAAGAATAGACGGCCTAGCGGTTTTAGCTTTTGTGATAATTAACGTTGTTATAGGATTTTTTCAAGAATACAGGGCAGAAAGAGCAGTTTTTTTGCTCAAGAAATTTATTCCCCAGCAGGTTAAAGTTTTGAGGGGAGGCGCGCAAGAATTTATAGAAAAAAAAGAGTTGGTGCCGGGAGATATTGTTTTGCTTGAGGCGGGTGATATTGCGCCGGCAGATTTACGGGTTATAAAAACACATAATTTTTTTATAGACGAGTCTGTATTAACCGGAGAATCTGCGCCGGTTTTTAAAAATTATAATGAAATGCTTTTTGCCGGAACTTCTGTTGTTTCTGGCAAGGGACATGCGGTGGTTGTGGCAACCGGAAAAGGAACTTTTTTTGGAAACATTATAAAGATAATTTCAAATGAAAATAAACAGAGCTCTTATGAAAAAAATATACTTTATTTTTCAAAGCTTATTTTAAGAATTGTTTTTACAACAATTTCTTTAATTTTTTTGGCGAATATAATTTTGAAGGGAACAAGCGGGATTTTGGAATTTTTGCTTTTTTCTGTTGCCTTAATAGTTAGTATTTTACCAGAAGCCTTGCCGGCGGTGGTAACTTTTGCATTGGCTAAAGGGAGTTTGAAAATGGCAAGAGAGCATGTTGTCGTGAAAAGATTGTCTGCAATTGAAGACTTGGGAAATATAGAAATTTTGTGCGCCGATAAGACAGGAACGTTGACGCAAAACAAACTTTCATTGGAAAAAATTGTTACTTCTGACAAGAAAAAGTGCCTTTTGTATGGAATTTTAAGTTCTGGAGAAACCAGTAATGAAAAAAAAGTTTTAAATCCGTTTGACTCGGCAATTTTAAAACGAGCATCTGAAGAAATGCTCAGATCCGCTAAAAAATTTAATATTGTTTTTGAACTTCCTTTTGATTCGTTTAGAATGAAATCCAGCGTTGTGTCTGAAAATTTAAAGGAAAGAGTTTTGATTGTTAAGGGCGCTCCAGAAAATATTTTAAAACATTGCGCCCGCCTCCGCATCTCGCAATGCTCGAGCTACGGCGGGCAGGTAAAATTTAAAAAACTGAAAGAGGACATTGCGAGAGAAGGGATTGAGGGAAAAAGAGTTTTGGCAATTGCCTATAAAAAATTGTCTGCTAGCCATGATTTGGCGGCTTTAAGCGCGTCAGATGAAAGGGGGCTGACCTTTTTAGGTTATTTTGTTTTTGAGGATCCGCTTAAAACTACTGCAAAAGAAGCAATTGAATTATCTAAAAAATTAGGAGTTGATATTAAAGTTATCACCGGAGATTCAAAACAGGTTGCAGGATATGTGGCAAAAAAAACAGGATTAATACAAAATAGCGCAGATGTTATTTCTGGCGAACAACTTGAAAAAATGTCTGCCGAAGATTTTGAGGACGCCTGTGAAAGAGAGCGCGTTTTTGCAAGAATTTCTCCGGAATTAAAGCACAAAATAATAAAAACATTGCAAATTAGACACGAAGTAGGGTTTATGGGCGAAGGCGTAAATGATGCTCCGGCTTTAAAAACAGCCAATGTTGGCATTGCCGCGCTTGAGGCTGCTGATATTGCCCGAGAGGCAAGCGATGTGGTGTTGTTAAAAAAAGATTTGCGGGTTATTGTTAACGGTATAAAAGACGGCCGGGCTATTTTTTCTAATATTAATAAATATATAAAATGCGCGTTGGCAAGCAATTTTGGAAACTTTTATTCAATTGCAGTAATTTCTTTATTTATAAATTTCTTACCAATGCTTCCTGTGCAAATTTTGCTTGCAAATTTATTGTCTGATTTTCCTTTAATTTTAATTGCCACAGATTCAATTGATATTGAAGAACTAAAAAAGCCAAAAATGTACCAGCTTCACATGGTTTTGCCTTTAATAATATCTTTGGCTTTAGTAAGCGCCATTTTTGATTTTATATTTTTTGCTATTTTTTTCAGGCAGGCTCCGGCTGTAATCCAGACATTATGGTTTATAGAAAGCATTTTAACAGAAATTTTGCTGATATTTATTATCCGCGCCAGAGGCGAATTTTGGAAAGCAAAAAGACCGAGTTTTTGGCTGTTTTTCTTTACCATAATAGACGCAATATTTATAGTTGCTCTTCCGTTTTTGCCATTTGGCCAAAATTGGTTTCACTTTGTTGCCTTGCCAATTTTACCGTTGTTAATTGTATTTTTATCAGTTGGCGCATATTTTGCGGTTAGTGAATTTGTAAAATTGGTTTATTTTCACTATTTCAAGCCCAAAATATTATCTTAAAATATTATCCTAAAATAAATATTCTCATATTCTGCAGAATATGAGAATATAATTATTAAATAAAAATATGAAAACAGCAAAACAATTAGAAAGATATTTTAAAGGCGTTGCTAATCATAGAAGAATTGAGATTTTACTTTTAATTGTCAAGCGTGAAAATATTCATTTAGAAAAAATTGCAGATGCTTTAGATTGTAATGTTAAAACAATTTCAGAACATACAAAAAAACTCGCTCACGCTGGTCTTATAAATAAAAAGTATAATGGGCAAATGGTGGGACATTCAGTATCGCCCTACGGAAAAAGATTTGTTGAATTTATAGAAACATTCTAATATTCTGCAGAATACCAGAATATCTGTAATAAATATAGACTAATTATCATCGCTATTGACAGCGGTAGTTTATTGTGCTATGATTAATATATCTACGGATGTTCCGAGATTGCGATTCTTCGTGAGTCGTATTGTTCTTTGTAGAGCCGATAGCGAGAAGCTGGCTCATTCTTTAGCAGCGAGACGCTGCAAGGAGTCTACCGTGTCACTAAAGCAAATCAAGCGTGAGTTTCCGTTTTTATGGCAGGTCTTTCCCGTGGGGGATTTTTGGCCAAATGCCAGCGTGGACATGAGGGTTTCCCGACTTTCCTTGGAAGCATTTCCCCTTTCCTTTTGATGGAAGATGTTTCCGAATTGGAACTTAAAGTTGAGAGACAACTTTTTGTCGTCAACGGAGAAGGCAACGATGTTTTTGCTGACAGCGTCGGAAGTGGTCGGGTTGTTGGCAATGGAAAGTTTTTTGAGACCGTTGGTGGTGTCATTCTGCATCACTTCTGGAATCCGGAAGGCGAGGAGTTGTCAAGACATGTCTCGTATGTGATTTACACTGTCGACACCTTTGTGTCCCAATGGCGAACTCGGAAAGGCGGGAAACATTACAGGGATTGGAGATCAACTCATTACGAAGGAGTGATCTTCAAGATGCCCAAGACTAAGACCTTGTGGCAGCTCATCCAGCGATATCGCCGGGAAGAGAGTACACTCATCTAGGGGTGAGCCACCAGCACATTGCAGTCGGTTTTTCGAGCCGTTGTTAGCTTTACGCGAGCAACGGCCTTTTATTTTGCAGAAATTGGAGTAAAATAAAATAATTATGGAATTAACAACGATACTTTTAGTTATAATTGCGGGGGGGGTGGTGTTGGCGATTTTTTTGTTAACAAAGAAGGGTCCTTCGGCGGACTCAGGACAAAAGCAAGACGAAAATTCGTTCTTGCTTTTGCAACAGCAAATTGGACAAATTGCGCAGTCGGTAGATTCAAAACTTTCAGAATCAAATAAAAATGCGCAAGAGCAATTTAAACATTCAGCCGATATTATTAGAAACGTTACAGAAAAACTGACACGGCTTGATGAAACAAATAAGCAAGTCGTGGGTTTTGCAGACCAGTTAAAAAATTTGCAAGATATTTTGAAAAATCCAAAACAGCGGGGAATTCTTGGCGAATATTATTTGGAAACTGTTTTAAAAAATGTTTTGCCGCCAAGCTCTTTTCAAATGCAGTATGCATTTTCAAACGGCGAAATTGTTGACGCAGTTGTTTTTGTGGACAAAAGAATAATTCCAATTGATTCAAAATTTTCTTTGGAAAATTACAACAGAATGCTGCAAACAAACGATCCGGTCGAAAAAAAGAGGTTAGAAACCGCTTTTGTAAATGATTTAAAATTAAGAATTGATGAAACCGCAAAATATGTAAGGCCCGAAGAAAAAACAATGGATTTCGCTTTTATGTTTATTCCTTCTGAGGCCGTTTATTATGATTTATTAATAAATAAAGTCGGGGTTATTGCCGAAGACACAAATAATTTAATTTATTATGCCGGCAAGAAAAAAGTTGTGGTTGTTTCTCCAACTTCATTTTTAGCTTATTTGCAGACTGTTTTGCAGGGTTTAAGAAACCAAAAAATTTCTGAGCAAGCCCAGCAAATTATTAAAGAGGTGGAAAGGCTGGGCAAGCATTTGTTTACATATTCAGAATATATGAAGCGGCTTGGCCAGCACATAGACTCAACCGTTGGCAGCTATAACAAGGCTGGCAAAGAACTGCAGAAAATTGACAAAGATGTGGTTAAATTGACCTCGGGGGAGGCAAAGATAGAAATTACCGACATTGAAAGGCCAACGCTTGACGGGTAGGCCTTTTTTTGCTAAACTAATGAATATTACTCGGCAATCAAATTTTTTTCGGCTATGAGTCACTTCGTGTATTCAGGCCTACAAAAAATTTATTGCCTCGCTTATTCTATGCTCGCAATCATAAAAACTGGGGGCAAACAATATCTTGTTAAGCCCGGAGACAAATTAAAAGTGGAAAAATTGGAAGAGAAAGAAGGCAAAGAAATTTCTTTTGCCGATGTTTTGTTGGTTGAAAATGACAAAAAAGTGCAGATTGGCGCTCCATTGGTTAGCGGGGCAAAAGTTCAGGCAAAAATTTTGAAACATGGAAAAGGAGATAAAATTATTGTTTTTAAGTATAAACCTAAAAAAAGATACAGCAGAAAAATCGGCCATCGACAGCCGTACACAGAAATTGAAATTATTGGAATTAAGTAAGTAAAAAACCGCTTGTTGCGGTTTTTAAATGGGTGAAGCTCGTTGACATCGACCATAAGGAGAAGGTCATGGAGTTACAAGATGTAAAGTTTGAGGGCTGGCCACATGTTATTTACGCCCAGCAATTTTCACGCAGATGGCTGGAGCAAAAGCTTTTTTCTGAAGCGAGAAATATGAGGCTAGTTGTTCAGCAAAGAGGCTGTGATGTTTTGAAAGGAATGAGAGCCGTTTCATTTTTTTATCAGAAGAGTACTCGTACAGCCGCCTCCTTTGCTTTTGCAATGGACTATTTGGGAGGAAGGGTTGTTTTTTCAACCGAAAATGCTCGGGAATTTTCCGGAGCATCTGTTGGTGAGAATTTAAGCGATACAATACAAGTGCTACATTGTTACGAACCAGATGTTATCTTTTTGCGGTACGATCGTGAGATCGGCGCAGAAATTGCAGCCAGCGTTTCTGATATTCCAATCATTAATGCCGGAGACAGGCAACCCAAAGGCGCGCCCGTAAGCCTGTTCTCTGGACAACATCCGACACAAGCTTTTTTGGATGTGTTCACTATTCAGGAACGACTTGGAGGAATTGACGGCATATCAATTGCCATGGTTGGCGATTTAGCAAACGGCAGAACAGTGCGTTCACTTTCTTATCTGCTTGGAAAGTTTAAAGGAGTGACTATTTACTATGTTTCTCCTAAAAATGCGCAAATGTTGCCAGATGTTAAAGATTATCTGAATCGACGCGATGTTAAGTGGTGCGAAGTAACTGATCTTAGAGAAGTTGCGAGTTTGGTTGATGTTGTCTATCAGACTCGCACGCAAAGGGAGTGTGGCGGCGAGATTGATAGAAACAATTATAGTTTAGGATATTTTATGATGGACGGCACAATTCTTAAAATGATGAAGCCCAACTCTATCATAATGCATCCTTTGCCACGGGTAGACGAAATCACTCCCGATGTTGACAGCGACCCAAGGGCAGTTTATCTAAAAGATCAGGTAAAGGCCGGGCTTTATACCCGCATGGCTTTGCTAAAAATGATTCTTGCTCCAAGCGCGTAGATTATCGGCAAAACAAGGTTTTTCCGATGTTGGGACCTTTTGGTCCCTTTTCTTTTTTATGTTAAATTATGGTAAAAATAAATCATATGAATTTAAAAGACGAACCAATTGAATATGTAAGAGGATTTACCGAGTTTTTGGGTTGTAAAATTGATTTGTCAAAAAAACCTTTGATTCCTCGGTCTGAGACAGAATTTTGGGTAAAAAAATCAATTAGCAAGATATCTTACAATTCTCAAAGCTTTGAGAATTGTAAGATTAAGATTTTAGATATTTTTGCGGGATCTGGGTGTATTGGAATTGCAGTTCTGAAACATATTCCAAATTCATTGTGCGATTTTACCGATATAGATAAAAATAATTTAGAGCAAATAAAAATAAATTTAAAAATAAACGGCATTGATAAAAAAAGATTTAAGACAATTAAGTCGGATGTTTTTAGCAAAATAGCGGGGAAGTACGATTTTATTTTTGCTAATCCACCGTATATTCCGGATTATCGGAAAAACCCTTCGGCTCGGCTCAGGGCGATTCTGCGGAATCGAATCCAAAAATCAGTTTTAAACTATGAGCCGCATAAAGCTTTGTTTGGGGGAGCGGACGGACTTTTTTATATCAGAAAATTTTTGAAAAACGGCAAAAATCATTTAAATCCCAGCGGCCGGATTTTTATGGAATTCAGTCCCGAGCAAAAAAAACAGATAGAAAAATTAATAAAAGAATATAATTATAAAAACCACAAATTTTATAAAGACCAATATGGCAAATGGAGGTGGGTTGTTATAGCTTGATTTATTTTTTTTAAATTTGTAATATAGTTTTATGGGTTTGAGAAAATCAGCACCTTAACATAAGGGGTCAACCAATGGCGCCGCACGATGAATTCTTCTTTGTTGAAAGAGAGAATATGCCCTGCCAGTACGAGTTATCTTGGGACGGAAAAATTCCTGCGATCGTGATAAAGATGCACAGAGATTTTGTTGCTGGGCTTTCTGTCTCATCAGAAGCCCCTTTAATCCTTCATTTTTTGAGCGAGTTTGGGTTTTCTGCATTTGATTGCTTTAGAGCGAATCTTTTTGGAGAACAGCTTTTCGGTTTTGATGGAGCATTCCAAAAAATCGGGGAGGAAAAGGATTTCATAATCTTTGAGGCAATGATTCCCCAAGTAGAAAAGCAACTGAACGAAGCTTGCCGCGAATGCGACGGCTCAAAACAAGACAAAAATTTTGAAGGAGAAAAATGTCTATACTGCAATGGAACAGGTAGAGAGTGGGCTATGGACTGGAAGTCTGCGTATGCCATCTCGGCAAGCTTTACTGTGTTTTTTGTTTTGGCGTCATTGAGGCCTTACAAGAAGCACAAGACCTCTTGTGCTTTTTCCCAGTTGCTAACAGTAGAGACGATAACAGAGAAAAAAATGCACGGTGGGAGCATGAGTGGAGTTTATAGTATTCCTCTGGGTGTTTTTCTGTCATCGTTTGAGCCGAATACCGAGATAGTTGAGATGACCGAAGCAATGGTTGGGGCTTGGGGTAAGATGTTCCTTCAAACTAATAAATGCCAGAGGCATAACTTTTGGGCAAAGGTTGATTACCCAAATGGCTGGCTAAATGTAAGCTGTCCCGGCGATGCCTGCGGTCTGCATCCAGCAGATAATTGGGGACCAGGGGAAGGATACAAATTCTCCTGCCACAATGTTGATAGCCCAATGCAACAAATAGTTCTTTTAGCAGGTTTAGCCGCTCTTTGTGACAAAGCCAAAAAAGAAGCTGAAAGTTGTTGAACTTTAGCGAAGTACGGCGAAGGTCAGCCCTCGCCGTTTTATTTTTTGAAATTTTTGTAATACAATAAATAAAACATGATCGGAAAAACAATTCAATTATCGCCTAATTCACTGAATTTATTTTTGGAATGCTCGCACTGTTTTTGGCTGGATAAAAATTTGGGAATTAAAAGGCCCCCGCCATATCCTTATGCTTTAAATTCAGCGGTGGACACTTTATTAAAAGAAGAATTTGACACATATCGCGCCAAAAATCTGCCTCATCCTCTGCTGGCAGACCTGAAAGCAAAACTTTTTTCAAACCAAAATTTGCTTAATCAGTGGCGTAATAATTTTGCAGGCATAAGATATTTTGATGAGGCGTTACAGGCAACTTTGTTCGGCGCGGTAGACGATATATTAGAATTTTCCGACGGAAAACTGGCTGCGTTAGATTATAAGTCAACCGGAAGCAGGGTGGCAAATGTTTATGACAGATTTCAATTGCAATTAGACGCTTATACATTTTTATTGGAAAAAAACGGATATCAGACGCCAAGAAAAGGATATTTGGCATTTTACATTGTAGATAAAAGCAGGGGATTTATTGACCGATTGCCGTTTAGAAAAGAAGTTTTGGAAATAGAAACTAATCCTTCTGATATTTACGAAATTTTCAAAGATGCGGTCTTCGCCTTAAAACAAAATAATCCGCCCCCTCACAACCAAGATTGCCCATTCCAAAAATGGTTTAAAGGGGCCAAAACATATGAAAATATTTAAAATATTTAATGTAAAAATTAGCAGAACATGGTTTATAATATTAGCAATTATTTTTGTAATTGCCGGCTATTTTATTATTTCAAATGCTCTTAAAAGTCCGCTTGATTCATATGTAACAGAAAAAGTGTCTGCAGGAGAAGTTTTGCAGGAAGTTTCAGAAACTGGCAGCGTTAAATCGACAAATGACATTAGTTTGGGTTTTAAAACTACCGGAAAAATTTCCAGAATATATGTTGCGGCGGGTAACAATATAAAACCCGGAGATATTTTGGCAGAATTAGATTCAAGTCAAACCTCAGCCCAGCTTCAAAATGCCAAAGCGGCTCTAGATGTTGCCAATAACCAATACAATAAACTGTTGAACGGATTGACATTAGAAGATATTAAAATTTATGAAGATGCAGTAAGTTCTGCAACCCATGATTTAAATAGCGCAGACGATTCGGCTCTTAATACTTTAAACGACGTTTATACAAAAATTTATAACGCATATGCTGCGGTTACAACTATACAAAGCAGTTATTTTTCTACATCAGACCAAGAGGGTATAAAAGTCCAGGACGCCAGAAAAAACATAAATGACAATCTGCAAAATGTTAAAACCTATTTAGACTCGGCGCAAAAAAGTCAAACAAGCTCAAATATTGATTCGGCAATTTCACGGGTAATTTTATCTTTAAACAATATTTATGCCGATTTAAATATTATAAGAAACCAATGCGATTTGGGAATTTATTACACAAAAGTTTCTTCAGCTGATAAAACTATTTTAGATAACCAAAGGGGATACATAAATACCGCCACGGCAAGTGTTACAACCTCGCAACAAGATGTCGCTTCTTATAAAATAGCTTTGCAAACGGCAAAGGATAATTTAGCCCTTAAAACGGCAAGCGCTAGGCCCGAAGACATTGATATTTATAAAGCCCAGGTAAGCCAGGCCGAGGCAAATGTCAATTTATACCAAAGCCAGCTCAGCGATAATTATTTAAGGAGCCCGATAAACGGAAGAATTACTAAAGTTAACGCAAAAGGCGGAGAAATTATTAGCCCTAATGAGTCAGTAATTAATTTGCTTTCGTCAGAGCCCTTTCAAATAAAAGTTGATATTTACGAGCAGGATATAGTTAATGTTAAGGTGGCAGACAAAGTAAATATAACTTTAGTTGCTTTTCCGAAACAAATTTTTGAAGGAAAGGTTTTATTAATCGATCCTGCGGAAAAAATAGTTGATAACGTTGTTTATTATGAAGTAACCATTGACTTTCCGGGGCAGTTAGAAAGCGTTAAATCGGGCATGACAGCTGATATTGTTATTCAAACAAATAAAAAAGAAAATGTTTTGCGAGTTCCCAAAAGCGTAGTAGAAAATATTGACGGAAAAGAATTTTTGCAGATTGTAAATAAAGGAAATATTGAAAACCGCGAAGTCACAACAGGCTTGGAGGGAAACGACTACTACGAAATTATTTCAGGCCTTTTAGAGGGTGATACAATTATTACCGGCAAGAGATAAAATAGGCTACTAATTTACTAATTTTTTACTAATATACAAATACGTATTTGTATATTAGTACTGATTTGTAGATTCGTAGCCTGGGAAAATTATTGAAACATGACTGAGTCCCTAATACGTTTAGAGAATGTTTGGAAGACTTATAAATTGGGCGAAACCGACCTTTCAATTTTGAAGGGAATAAATCTGGAAATTCAGACGGGCTCTTTTGTTACTATAATGGGCCCGTCGGGTTCTGGAAAATCAACTTTAATGTATCTTTTGGGTCTGTTAGACACGCCGTCTAAGGGCAAAATTTATTTAGAAGGCAAAAATGTTTCCGGATTTTCTGACGATAAATTAGCTGAAATAAGAGGCAAAAAAATTGGATTTATTTTCCAGCAGTTTAATTTGTTGCAAAATTTAACAGCTTTAGAAAACGTAATGCTTCCCATGATTTTTCAAGGCGTGAGCGAAGAAAAAAGAAAGCAAAAAGCAAAAGAGTTGTTAGAGTCTGTAAATTTGGGCAAAAGAACCGGCCACAAACCTACAGAAATGTCTGGCGGGGAACAGCAAAGAATCGCAATAGCCAGATCTCTTGTAAATAATCCTGAAATTTTAATTGCAGACGAACCAACGGGGAATCTGGATTCTTCCACCGGCAAAACAGTCATGGAAATTTTAACAAAACTTCACATAGAGCAGAAAAAAACAATCGTGGTTGTAACCCACGACCCCAACATCGCTCATTACAGCCATAATATTATTCACATACAAGACGGCCTGATTGTTTCCAATCATTTTCAAGACACAGAAGTTTTATGGCAACGAGAAAATCAAACAACGAACTAAAATCAAAATATAAAAATATAACCATACCATTATAACCATTATAACCATACCATGAATTTCACACGTGTGAAAATTAAAGTATATCAGTTGTTCACAGAGTATACAGTTGTTCACGATGGAGATATTGAAAAAGTAAAAGAAAAATTAGAAGAAATTAAAAAGCGATTAAATGATCAAGATACCAAAACGTCAAAAAAGATATTATTTTTTATTGAATCTTTGCTTATAATATCATTTGAAAAACAATTAGAAAAAGTAAAAGAAAATGTTTAAAATTGATATAAATAATTTAAAGGAATATTTTAAGATTGCTTTAAAGACCATTGCAACAAGACGCGTGAGAAGTTGGCTTACAACGATAGGCATTGTCATCGGCATATTTTTAATTGTTTCCCTGCTTTCTTTGTCCGAGGGTTTAAAAGGCGCTGTTTTGCAACAGTTGGGCAAGATTGGCAAGGATTTAATTACAATATTGCCCGGCGACATGAGTAATATAGTTGCGTCTTTTACCGGAGAAAAACTTTCGGAAGACGATATTAAAACAATAAAAAAAACTGAAGGCGTGGATGTTGCAGTTACAATGAACCATACTTCAATTACTGCGAGGTATAAAGATAAAAAAAAGACAGTTATGGTATATAGCAATGATTGGAGAAACGCTATGGATATTTATAAAAATGATCTGGGCTGGTCAATAAATTATGGCAGGTGGCCTATACCCGGTAAAAATGAGGTTGTAATCGGGAGCATAGTAGCTGATGAAATGTTCCTTGGAATAAAAGCAGGTTCAGAATTAATGATAAGGGGCAAAAAGTTTGAGGTGGTTGGCATTTTAAATTCCGTAGGGGAAAAACAAGACGACTCAATGGTTGGAGTTGACTCAAATATTTTTAAGTCGCTTACCGGAGAAAGAGAAGGGGCAAGAATGGCTTTCGCAAAAATAAAAGCCGGCTATTCGGCGGATAATGTTGTTGATAATCTAAAAAAAGAACTTGAGGATAATAGAAAAAGAAGAATAGGCGAAGGAGAAAGCGATTCTTCTTACACCATTTTGACCTCAGAAAAAATATCCGATGTTGTCGGCAATATAATGGGGGTAATACAAGCAGTTATAATAGGTTTTGCATCAATTGCCATAATTGTCGGGGGCATAGGAATTATGAATACAATGTACACTTCGGTTTCAGAAAGAATAAAAGAAATAGGAATTATGAAGGCAATAGGAGCAAAAAACAGGACAATAACAATTATATTTTTAATTGAGTCTGGAATTTTTGGAATGCTGGGGGGACTTGGCGGAACATTGCTCGGGCTAATTTTTGCCAAAAGCATAGAAATATATTTTCAGATTCATCCACTTTTTTATTTGAAAGCCGACGTAAGCCCGGGGTTGATTATTTTCAGCATTAGCTTTTCTTTTTTAATTGGTTGTGTTTCTGGATATTTTCCGGCAAGGTCTGCGGCCAAATTAAAACCGGTTGACGCTTTGCGTTATGAATAGTAAAATTAAATAATCATACGCAATCGCTCGGCAATCAAATTTTTTATTCGGCTATGCGTCACTTCGTGTACGCAGGCCTTCAAAAAATTTATTGCCTCGCTTATAAAATATTATGTTTAAATTTAAGAAAGAATTATCCCTGCCTGCGCAGGCAGGGCAGGTTTCAAAATTGCTTTTGGTTTTGGCGATAATTATTCTTGTGGCAATAGTAATTACCTATGTGGTAATGCGCGCCGCAGAAAAGCCGCCAAAGCCTACTATAGATACGCCAACAATTCCTCAGCCAATGTATGAGCAAACTTTAGGCGACATTAAATTTATATTTTTACAGGCTAGAGATTTAGGCAGCGCTTTGAAGGGATCAGAAAGCAGAAATCCAACTTGGCAAAAAGATTTAAAGTCTGTGGAAAGGTATATCAAAGTTACGATTGGAGCTCAAAACAAAGGGCTGACAAATATAAAAGAACAGGTTTGGGACATTGAGAATATTGTTGATTCTGAAGGAAGAAATTTTACGCCTTTGCAATATAACATAGATTCTTGGCTGCCAGATCCTAATTTGTGTTCTGCCTTATTAAAGCCGGAGTTTGAACCAATGCCATGCGTAAAAATATACGAAGTTTCCAAGGTTTCAAAAGGTTTAAAGATAGAGGTGACAGCTCTGAAAAAAATTGGAACCGAATATTCTTCCGATAAAAAAGATAAGGCATTAATAGATTTAATAGTCACACAATAAGATGGTTGATATAAATAAAAAAGAAGAAATTAAAAGGCAAGAGGGTCCAATTGAAGAACAGGGCGCTGGAATTTCTAGTGAAAAACAAGAAAACGGCTCAGAAAATGCAGAAACATCTTTAGCTGAAATTGAATCAATAAGAGAAGAACTGCGCAGAGAAATAGAATTAATGGATCAGGATCCTGTTCTAAAAGAAGAATCAGAAGATAAAGCTAGAAAAATAGGGTCTTTTGCCGCAGATAAAATATTAGAGCATTTATTAGAGGTTGCCGGCCAAAGAGGATTAATTTTTGCGTTATCGGTGGCAAAAAAAATGAATGATCCGTATATTTTGGATACTTTTCATGACTTATTAGCAAAAGAAGGATATTATAAAAAATTCGCAAGATAAATTAAATGTCAATAATTATTTTCGGCCTCATTGTGGTTTTTTTGCTATTCTTGTTGGGTTTTATTTTAGCTGTTAATTCCGAGGCAAAAGAAAAATCAGCGGTTTTTGGCGGTTTAGAAACTGTTCTTTTTGTTGTATTAATGCCAAAAAATGACATTAAAAAAGAAGGCGAAATGCAAAAAGAGGAAAAAGCCATAATAGCCGGAATGGAGCAAATACTAGCGAATTTTTTATATCTAAAAAAGCCAAAAATGTTCCAGGAGCCACCGTCGGTGGCGCTTGAAATAGCCTCTCAAATAGGAAGCTCGGATATTTCTTTTTATGTTTCTGTTCCCAAATATTTGGAAAGCGCTTTTGAAAAGCATGTGCAAGGAGTTTATCCGCGGGCAATTGTAGAAAAAGTTCCTGGTGACTATACTATTTTTGAACCGCAAGGGTCAACAGCAGGAGCTTTTTTAGTGTTAAGTGAAAATCCTCTTTATCCTATAAGCACCTATCAGACACTAGAAAAAGACCCAATTTCTACAATAACAAATAATTTGAGTAAAATTTCAGCAGATGAAGGAGCTGCGGTGCAGGTAATTATAAGACCACTGTCAAAATTAAATTTTAGGAAAAAAGGCGAAAAAGTTTTAACAAAAATAAGGGAAGGAAAACAGGTAAGGGAAGCGGTTTCAGATTTCGGTTCATCCTGGCTCAAAAAAATATTGGAATTTATTTTCGAAATTTTTATAAATAAATCTCCAGAAGACATAAAAAAAGATATTAGCGACCCAAATAAAAAGAAAGAAATACAGATTGATCAGAAAAGTTATGAGGCCATACAAAATAAAATTCAAAAACAGCCGTTTGAAACAAATATAAGGGTGATGGCTTCAGCCCAAACTTTGGGCAGGGCAGAAGAGATTTTAAACCACCTAATTGACGCCTTTAACCAATTTTCGTTATCGGCCATAAACAGCTTAGCGCCAAAAGAAGTTTATAAAAAAGATTTGAAAAAACTTATTTATGATTACAGTTTTAGAAACTTTAATCAAAGCCATGCGAGCATTTTAAATTTAGAAGAATTGGCAAGCGTTTATCATTTTCCGACTCACTTTATTGAAACTCCTTATATTAAAGCTGCAAAGTCTGGATCAGCTGCCCCGCCCTCTGATCTTCCTGAAAAAGGCGTGAATCAAATCGGAAAAGTTTTATTTCGCGGCGAAGAGAAAAATGTTTATTTTGCCACAAGAGACGACAGGCGCAGGCATTTTTATATTATTGGACAAACTGGCGTTGGTAAATCTACACTTTTGTCCGAAATGATAAGGCAGGATATTGAAAACGGGGAAGGCGTTGCAATTATTGATCCGCACGGGGAATTGGTTGAAGAAACGTTGGCAAATATTCCTAAAAATAGGGTTGACGATGTGGTTTTGTTTGAACCTTTTGATTTAGAACGCCCAAGTGGCCTTAATATGTTAGAATACGACACGCCAGAGCAGAAAGATTTTGCTGTACAGGAAATGATATCAATTTTTTATAAATTGTTTCCGCCAGAAATTATTGGTCCAATGTTTGAGCACTATATGAGAAACGCTATGCTGGCCTTGATGGCAGACAAAGATAATCCGGGCACCCTTGTTGAAATTCCAAAAATGTTTACCGACCCGGCATTTCTGCAAGAAAGATTAAAAAAGGTTACAGATCCGGTTGTAAGAAGTTTTTGGTTAAAAGAGTGGTCAGCAACAACTGGAAATACCCGGTCTGATATGCTTGGCTATGTTGTTTCAAAAGTGGGCCGGTTTATTGAAAACGAAATGATGAGAAATATTATTGGCCAGTCGCATTCCGGTTTTGATTTGGCAAAAATAATGGATGAAGGAAAAATATTTTTAGCCAATTTGTCAAAAGGTCTGACTGGCGAGGTCAATAGTTCATTGCTTGGCTTGATTTTGGTTTCTAAAATGCAAATGGCAGCAATGCGCAGGGCAAGAATTTCAGAAGATCAGAGAAAAGATTTTTATCTTTATGTTGATGAATTCCAAAATTTTACCACAGACAGCGTGGCAACTATTTTGTCTGAAGCCAGAAAATATAAATTAAATTTAATAATGGCCCACCAATATATTCCCCAATTAACGGATCAGATTAAAAATGCTGTTTTAGGAAACGTAGGCACAATTGGAGCTTTTAGAATTGGGGCCGAAGACGCCGAATTTTTAGAAAAACAATTTGAGCCGGGTTTTTCAAGGTTTGATTTGGTAAATTTAGATAACTTTAATTTGATTGTGAAAATGATGTTAAATAATAAAACATCAACTCCTTTTAAGATGGAAATCATGCCAAAGAAAAAAGGAAGACCGGAAATTGTAGAGGCGATCAAAAAAATCTCAAAATTAAAATACGGCAAGCCAAAGTCAGTAGTAGAGCAAGACATAGGCAAGCGTTCTTTTACAGATGCTCCGCCCCCTTCGGCAGGCTCAGGGCAAGCGGTTCCGCCAGCTCCCACCCCCGGCCCTTTAAAATAAAAACAAGATATTTTCCAACGCCCGCCAAACCCACGGCCAGCCCGAATTGGAAAATATCTTGTTTTTATTTTATGCATCCTAAACGCGTTTGACATATTGTTCGGTTTCGGTGTTGACCTCAATGGTGTCGCCTTCTTCAACGAATAAGGGAACTTGTATAACCGCGCCAGATTCTAAAATTGCTTCTTTCGTTCCGCCTTGCGCTCGGTCGCCCTTAACTCCCGGAGCAGATTCTTTTACCTTAATTTGCACTTTTATGGGAAGCTTGAAGTTGATTATTTTTTCATCAAAAACAATTCCGGTAACAATTTCGTTGGGTTTTAAAAATTTAGCCTGATTTCCAATTTGAGCTTCTGTGAAAAAAAATCTTTTTGACGGATCGTTTATTTCACAGAAAAAATATTGCCCCTTGCTTTGGTAGATAAATTTAATATCTTTTTTTTCTAAATTTGCTTCGTCAAAAACATCTCCCTGCTGGAAATTTTTTTCCTGCACTCTGCCGTCAAGCAGGTTTCTTATTTTACTTTGGATAACCGGGCGTCTTTGAGCCATTTTTAAAAGCTGGGCTTCTAAAACCTCCCAAGGCTGGTCCTCGTAAATAAATTGAACTCCTTTTTTTAAATCTGTATGTGTAAGCATTTGTGTAATTTTGCTCGGCAACAAACTTTTTTCCGGCTGTTGGTAACCCCCTTTGTGCCTGCGGCACAAGTGGACCAAGGCCTGCAAAAAGTCTATTGCCTCGCTTTATTCAATTATTTTCCACTCAATTTCCTCTTTTTTTCCGGCATATTCCAGCCAGTCGCCGTATTTTGAAATAACAAACCATTTTTTTCTTGTTTCAGACCAAATCATCGGGTCGCCTTTGTAAAATGGTTTTTTAACAATTTCTTTAGGTTTTAAGCGGTCTAATTCAAGCCATTTTTTAA